>ERZ869909.2570-NODE-2570-length-11743-cov-4.543117_pt1 | contig 11743 bp, 9 predicted proteins | sample MGYA00520892_ERZ869909 | MGnify/ENA primary metagenome ERZ869909 (study PRJEB32215, sample SAMEA104723947) | bioreactor metagenome | biome: bioreactor; feature: anaerobic bioreactor; material: water | place: China | collected 2015-03-12 ... | reverse complement strand
CCTGCGCCCGGCCCGCCTGCGCCCGGCCCGCCGAGAGCAGGCCCGAGACCGGCCGCGTGGGCGGCGCCGAGCACACCGTCCAGGGCTCCGGCGGGGGGCGCCGTGCAGGGCCGTGCCAGCCCCGCACGTCCCGGGCTCGTCGCGTGACACCGGGCGCCGCTTGGGCTAGGCATCGGTGGGATCTTCCGCCCGCGCCACGGCGCAGGCCAGCGTACGATGAGAGCGGTCATGACTCAGGGTAACTCGGACTACAACGCCTCTGCCATCCAGGTCCTCGAAGGGCGGGAAGCCGTGCGCAAGCGCCCGGGGATGTACATCGGTGACACGGAAGACGGCACCGGCCTGCACCATCTGGTCTACGAGGTCGTGGACAACGCCATCGACGAGGCGCTCGCCGGCTACTGCACGCGCGTCGACGTGATCATCCACGCTGACGGCGCCGTCACCGTCGAGGACAACGGGCGCGGCATCCCCGTGGACATCCACGAGAAGGAAGGGCGCTCCGCCGCAGAGGTCATCATGACCAAGCTGCACGCCGGCGGGAAGTTCGACTCCAACTCCTACAAGGTCTCCGGCGGCCTGCACGGCGTGGGCGTCTCCTGCGTGAACTTCCTCTCGAAGCGGCTCCAGCTCCAGGTGCGCCGCGACGGCAAGCTCCACGAGCTCTGGTTCACTGAAGGCATCGCGGACGCCCCGCTGCAGGTCGTGCACGAGAACGCCCGCACCACCGGCACCCGCGTCACCTTCTGGCCGGATCCGGACATCTTCACCATCACCGAGTTCTCGTTCGATATCCTCAGCCAGCGCCTCCGCGAGCTGGGTTACCTGAACGCCGGCGTGCGCATCACGGTGCGCGACGAACGCGACGGCCGCGAACACGACTTCCTCTTCGAAGGCGGCATCCGCGAGTACGTGCGCGACCTCACGCGCACGCTCAAGGCCCTGCACCCCGAGCCGGTCTGCATCATCGAGGCCCGCGAGGAGGACGGCGTCACCGTCGAGATCGCCCTGCAGTGGACCGACGACTCACGCGAGAGCGTCACCTGCTTCACCAACAACATCCGCAACCGTGACGGCGGCTCCCACCTCTCCGGGTTCCGCGCCGCCCTCACACGCACCTTCTCGAGCACCATCGGCGAGATCAAGGTCACGAAGAAGGACAAGGTCGAGATCACCGGCGAGGACGTCCGCGAGGGCCTCACCGCCATCGTCTCCGTCAAGATGCCCGACCCCAAGTTCTCGTCGCAGACCAAGGACAAGCTGGTCTCCAGCGAGATCAAGGGCATCGTCGAGAGCACCGTCAACGAGCGCCTGCGCGAGTTCCTCGTCGAGAACCCCGCCACCACCCAGCAGATCATCGCGAAGATGGTCGAGGCCGCCACCGCACGCGAGGCCGCCCGACGCGCCCGCGAGCTCGTCAAGCGCCGCGGCGTCCTCGAGAACAGCTCCCTGCCCGGCAAGCTCGCCGACTGCCAGGAGCGCGACCCCAGCAAGTGCGAGATCTTCCTCGTCGAAGGTGACTCCGCTGGCGGCTCCGCGAAGGGCGGACGCGACCGGCGCAACCAGGCCATCCTCCCCCTCAAGGGCAAGATCCTCAACGTCGAGAAGGCCAACCTGCGCAAGCAGCTCGACAACATCGAGATCACCACCCTGATCAGCGCGCTGGGCACCGGGATCGGCACCGGCGGGCCCGAGGAGGGCGGCTTCGACATCAGCAAGCTGCGCTACCACAAGATCATCATCATGACCGACGCCGACGTCGACGGCTCGCACATCCGCACCCTCATGCTGACGTTCTTCTTCCGTCAGATGCAGGAGCTCGTCACGCGCGGCCACCTCTACATCGCCCAGCCGCCCCTCTACAAGGTCAAGCGCGGCCAGCGCGAGATGTACCTGCAGGACGAGAGCGAGTTCAACGACTTCGTCATCGACAACGGCACCCACGGCGCCATCCTCACCTCCCGTGACGGCGACCGCACCCACGACGGCGACGAGCTCCGGACCTACGTCCGCGAGTTCATGGCCTACGCCGACGTCCTCGAGCGACTCCGCTGGCGCATGGACGACCGCGTCGTCGACGCCCTGATCCGCAGCGAGCGCCTCGACGAGGCCCTCTTCTCCTCCAGCGAGGCCGTCACCGACCTCATGGAGGCCATCCGCGCCGAGCTCGACGCCGCCCACCAGGACACCATCTTCGACGCACCCCGCGTCGACTTCGACGAAGCCCACGAGCGCTACACCGCCCACTGGGAGACCCGCCTGCTGGGCAGCCTGCGCCGCACCACCATCGCCGCTGAGTCCCTCAACCTCCGCGACTGGCAGGAGCTCAAGCGCATCTGGGCCCTCTGGCGCCAGCTCTCCGCCGGCAAGGTCACCCTCACCCTGGGTAGCCGCTCGACCACCATCACCTCGATGCAGCAGCTCGTCGACGCCATCCTCACCGAGGGCAAGCGCGGACAGAGCATCCAGCGCTACAAGGGACTCGGCGAGATGAACCCCGAGCAGCTCTGGGAGACCACCATGGACTCCACACGCCGCACCCTGCGCCAGGTCACCATCGGCGACCTCATCGAAGCCCACGACGCGTTCAGCGTCCTGATGGGCGACGACGTCGAGATGCGCCGCGAGTTCATCGAGCAGAACGCCCTCAACGTCCGCTTCCTCGATGTCTGACGGGTCGCCGGACGACAGCCACAGCCATGGCCACAGCCGCCGGATCGCCGACTACTTCATCCTCCTGCGCGGCCGCGGCAGCAGCCTCTCCTCCGCAGACCTCCAGCAGCTCCAGTCCTGGGAGGACGACGGGCTGTCGTGGCTGGCGATCATCGCCGGCATCGACGAGACCTTCCGCCGCCGCCGGCGCCCCCCCGCGTCACTCGGCGACTGCGCGCGCTACGTGCAGCGCGCCGGCGACCGGGCGGGCGCGGACCTGCTCGACCCCGCGCTGCTCGCGGCCGCCTTCGCGCCGACCGGTGTCGCTGCCGGCGAGCTGACCCGTGAACCGACAGGGCAGGCGGGCGTGGCCTCCGGAGCCCCATGCACCGCTCACCCACAGCCTCGCACCGCCGGCGAGACATCGGGTGCGGACCCTGCGCCTGCGTCGGGCGCTGCGCTCGACGCGGAGCCACGGCCGTGGCGCGGGGCGTGGATTCGCCTCGACGCCGCCGCGCTCGACCTGGCGCTCGACGCCCGGGTCCGCCGTGCGCTCAGGCTGGTGGCGGATGAGCTCGAGGAGCTCGGGGGCGAGGCAGATCGGGACGGCGTCGAGGTGGACGCCGGCACGCTCGCCGTGCTCGACGACGCGGTGGCGATCGCCGTGCTCGACCAGCTGCCGGACGCCGCCCGGCGTGTGCTCGACCGCGACGCCGAGCGGTTTGTCGCGGAGCAGGGCATCGGCGCGGCGGCGGCGCTCGTCGCCGCGGTGCGCGCGCGCCTGCCGTGGCCTGTGATCAGCGGCGCGTAGCGGCCTCGCGGCCCGGGTGCTCCACGGGACAGGGCTCACGGCGCCGGCGGGTGCCCGTTGATCAGGAAGCCGGTCACCGCGCGAACGACCTCCGGGTCCCGCAGGATCCGGTTGTGCCCCAGGCCCGTGGTCCAGCGCAGCTCCGCGCCCTGCCAGCGCGACGTGATCCGCTCTGCGTTCGCCGGGTCGACGTCACGGTCGCCGCGGTCGTGCATCACGAACAGCGGGATCGCCATGCCATCCGGGACCGCGCCGTGCATCAGGTCGTCCCACGTGATGCCCAGCCGGGACAGCAGGCGGTCCTTCACGCGGTCCAGCACCGCGTCCGGGACACCCAGGTGTTCGCGGACCAGCTCGATGCCCTTCTCCGGGGCGGTCGCCGGGGCGACGTAGGCGATCCGTCCGGCGTGGATGGCGCCCAGGCGCAGGGCGATCGTCACCGACAGGGCGCCCATCGAGTGGGCGATGATGGCCGCCGGGTCGCCCACGTGGCGGGTGACGTCGCCGATCACCTCGGCGAACTCCATCGCGTTCGTCAGGCGCCCGCGCGAGGCGCCGTGGGCGGGCATGTCCCACGCGAGGACGCGGTAGCCGGCGGAGACGAGCGGGTCGATGAACGCGCCCAGCTGGGTCCCGCGGCCCTCCCAGCCGTGGATGAGCATGACGGTCGGGCCGCGCCCCCAGGTCCACGCGGCGACGTCGCCGTGGCGCGTGCTGAACCGCAGCGGCGTCGCCCGCGCGATGAGCTCCTGCTCTCGTGCCGGCCGGTCGTGGCGCCGCGGGAGCATGAAGACTCCGGTGACCAGGGCGCTGGTCGCGCGGGGCGCGACCACGCTCAGGGCGCGGACGGCGGTGCGGGTGGCGCGCATCGGGATCATGGTGTGCTCCTTCCGGGTGGTCGGGTTCGGTCGCGTCGGGACAGCGTTCGTGCCAGGGCAGGTCGGGTGGGGTGGTGTCGGGCCGGGTTCGCGCCGGGTGGGGTCGGGCAGGGCCGGGTTGGTGACGACCGCGGCAGGTCCGACCGTTCGTGCTTTTGTGTGGCGCAAGCGATGCGATCGTCGCGTTGTCGCGGTCGGGCCGAGTCAGCCTGCTGGTGGTACCTCACCACGTGCGAACTGGAGCAGCTTCTCGAAGGCCCGCTCGGCGTAGCTCATGGCGTCCGGCTGGGCGAGCAGTCGGTGGTAGTGGTGGGCGGAGAGCATGACGCCGTAGGCGGAGAACGCGAAGAGCCCGGCGTCGACGTCCGGACGAAAGTGTCCTTCGCGGATGGCGATCTCTGCGGCGCGCCGCAGCGTCTGGTTCCAGTCACGCTGGGTGCGGACGAGGGTGTCGTGGACCGAGCCGGGCCGGTCGTCGAACTCCGCGGCTGCGGTGACGAAGAGGCAGCCGCCGGGCAGGACGTCGCCGGTGGCCCAGCGCAGCCAGTTGTGGAACAGCGCCTTGACGCGCGGCTCTCCGGCGGGTTCGCGGATCGCCGGCAGGACGATCTCCCGGACGAAGACCTCTGCGGCGGCCTCGAGCACCTGGATCTGCAGCTTCTCCTTGGAGCCGAAGTGGGCGAAGAGGCCGCTCTTCGACAGGCCGGTGGACTGCGCGAGGGTGCCGATGCTCAGCGCCTCGAGGCCCAGCGTGCTGGCCATGCGCATGGCTTCGTCGATGATCGCCTGCCGGGTGTGTTCGCCTTTGCTCATGGTATCCCAAATAGAACGGTCGTTCGTTTCGTGCAAGGGGTGACCGTCGTGGGGCCGTGGCGAGGTCAGAGTCCGAAGAACTTGCCGATGGCGTTGAGCAGCGGGTCGATGATCCGGGAGATGAGGGGCCGGTGCTCGTTGAGCGCGGACTTCTCCCAGACGCAGATCCCCTGGCCGGCCAGTCGGGTCTCGAACAGATCGTGCTCGCGGCTGACGATGTAGGCGCCCGCGTTCTCGTTGCGGGCGAGTCCCTCGGTCAGCCCTGCATCATAGCCGATGATGTAGCGCGGTTCCAGCTGGGTTTCCCGTTCGACCTGGAGGGCAGTAGCGGCGCCTCCACCTTCGAGGTAGAGGGTGCCGGAGCCGTGGACGATCACGTAGCGGAAGCGCCCGGTGAGCCAGTTGGCGAGGCGGAACTTCCAGCGGAACCGGACGTCTGGTTCTCCCTGGATGGCGATGATGTGCGTGGGGCGGACGACGAACCCGGGGTGGTCGTGGAGCGTGAGCCGGAGCAGGTAGCGGTCTGCGCCGGTGTCTGATGTGGATCCCAGCGCGACGCGTGTGGGCGCTTCGCCGTGCTTCGAGCGAAAGCGGGTCATGACGCGCAGGCCGGCGGCGTAGCTGGTGAACGGATGACGCCACCCCCTGTAGAGCCAGCTCGTCCTGCCGCCGGTCGAGCTGCGCACGTGGTCGTTGCGCACGAGCAGGTCCTCGTCCGTGGGGGCGTCGACGTACGCCACCCGCCCCAGCTCCTCCGCCGTCACGGTCCCCGCCGCCCGCGCGGCCTGCTCGTTCTCGCCCAGCAGCGTGATCGGTCGCGCCAGCGCCACGAGCGGCGCGACGACGTAGAACTTGACGATGCGCCACAGCAGCGGCCCGAAGACGACGCTCAGCGCGATCCAGAGCATGACCCGCGCGGCACCGAGCAATCGGTCCCAGTAGCTCTTCATGCGCTCCAGCGCCTGTTTGCGCCCTTCGATGCTCTGCATCTGCGCCGCGAGCGCCTGCTGTTGCGTTCGCGCCGCGTCCAGTCTGGCGTCGAGCTCCGCGTATTCTGCCGCGCTGCTCGTCGTCGCCGCGGCGAGCTCGCCTCCCTGAGCGGCGAGCTCCCGCGCTCGTGTGTCGATCGCAGCAAGTTCGTTCGCGGCGTTCTCAAGCGTCGCCAGGCTGTCCTGCAGCCTGCGCTGGAACGCGTCGCACCCGGCCCAGCGACGCAATCGGTTGCGGACAGCCCGCCTGCGCCAGAACCCGCCCTGGCGGTCAACGTCGCACATCGTGTCGACTCGCGACCTCGCCGTGGCGATCACGTCGCTGGCTGATGCGGTATCGCTCAGCCCGTCGAGGACGTCGTCACAGGCCTCGCGAGAGCCTCCGGCGGCTCGTCGGCACGCATCTTCGACCGCTCGCCGCGGCGACGTCTCGAGGCTCCGGAAGTCGGGCGTCGTTCGATGTCGCTCCTCGAGCTCGGCGCGCTGCCTGTCGTTCTCCCGCTCCTCCGCGTTGAGGCCGGCGCTCCGTTGGGTGTAGCGCTCGTGCTCCTCGTCCAGCGCCTCGCGCCTTGCCCGCGCCATCGCCTCCCGAGCCGCGAGAGCATCGTGCTGCGCGCGGAGGCTCTCCAGCTCCTGGTCTGCGCTACGGTACTCGTTCCACTTCTGCATCGCCAGCCCGTAGCCCAGGTAGCTGGCACCCAGGACGAGCGCGATGAACGCGACCATGAGCGCGCGGCTCAGCACGAGCAGGACTGCGTCGATGATCAGCTTCATGTGGGGCTCACGGTGCTGGACCCGGTCCTGCGACGGCGACGCGGGTAGTTGGGGGAGGAGGCGGCGGAGCGCCGGGTGTGCCCTGGCAACGGGATCGGTAGAACCAGGCGGCGCGGGGCGCCAGTGCCGTGGGCGGCACGCTGAGGTGCCACCCGGAGGACAACAGCGCGGCTCATGCGCTCGCACCCGCCTGGCAGGGCGCGTGCACACGACGCAGTGTCAACGTGACGACGCGGCGTCAATCGCCCGACTGACGGTTCCCGTCAAGCGGGAAGCAGCCGCCGCGGCGACGCCCTGCGCCGGTCAGTCTGCGCCGGTCAGTCTGCGGTGGGCCGGCCTCCAGCCAGCTCGGGCAGCAGCCGGACCGGGCTGCGTCGAGACCCCGCCGCGCTCAGGCGACGCGGTCGACGATCCACTCGGCGATCGCCAGCGACGACGTCGCCGCCGGCGACGGCGCGTTGCAGATGTGCGCGACCCGGCCCTCGTGCACGATCACGAAGTCGTCGACCAGGTTGCCGTCCCGGTCCAGCGCCTGCGCGCGAACGCCGGCGGGTGCCGGGATCAGGTCCTGCTCCCGCACATCGGGCACCAGGCGCTGCAGCGACGCCGCGAAGGCCCGCCGGCTCAACGAGCGCCACAGCTCGCCCGCGCCCGTGCGCCAGTGACGCAGCGCCAGCCGCTGGAACCCGGGCCAGAACAACGACTCCGCGAGCTCCGCCGGCACCACGTCGCGGTGGCGGTACCCCTCGCGCGCGTACGCCAGCACCGCGTTCGGACCGCACTCCACGCCACCACCCACCTTCCGCGTGAAGTGCACCCCAAGAAACGGAAACGACGGGTCCGGGACAGGGTAGATCAGCCCGCGACACAGGTGCTCCGCCTCCGGCCGCAGCCGGTAGTACTCCCCGCGAAACGGCACGATGCGCAGCGCGCTGCGCCGCCCGCTGCGACGCGCCAGCCGGTCGGACCACAACCCGGCGCACGCGATCACCCGGTCCGCCTCGAGCGCCCCGCGCGGACCGGTCACCCGCGCCACGCCGCCCTCGGAGCCCTCGTCGATCCGATCGACCGGCCAGCTCGTGAGCAGCGTGCCGCCGCGCTGGTCGATCTCCTCCAGCAGCGCGTCGCAGACCGCGCCGTAGTCGACGATCCCCGCGTCCGGCACCCACAGCGCCGCGTCCCCCGCCGCGTGCGGCTCCAGCTCTGCCAGGCGACCGCGGTCGATGCGCTCCACACGCACGTCGTTCGCGGCGGCCCGACGCCACAGCTCGTCGAGGCGCTCCACCTCGACGGCGTTCGTCGCCACGATCACCTTGCCCACCTGCTCCCACGCGATCCCGCGATCGTCGCAGAACCGCTGCATCCGTACCCGCCCGCGCGCGCAGAGCCGAGCCTTGAGCGAGCCCGGCCGGTAGTACACGCCCGTGTGCAGCACGCCCGAGTTGCGCCCGGTCTGGTGCTTGCCGGGCGTGGCCTCCTTCTCGACGACCGCGACCCGCCGCGACGGATGGCGGATCAGCAGCTCGCGGGCGACGGACAGGCCAAGGATGCCACCGCCAACGATGACCGTATCGAAATGCATCGGGAGCTCGCGTGGGGCGGGCGATACGGAGCAGGAGTGCGGCGACCCACAGGGCCGCTCGGTCGGCTCCCTCGCACATCAGCGGGGATCACGCCAGACCTCGCGTGGCCGTCCGGTGTCGATTCCGCTGCGAGACCGCGCCGCGCACGCGATCGCCATCTGACCGTCATGAAAAGGAATCCTCAGCGAAGCACGGCCGCCACAGGGCGCCCTGACCCCCTCGCTCCCCTAACCCGTTGCGGCGCGTGCCAGCCCGCTATAGGGCTGCTGCACCGCTTTGCAGGCCTGCTGGAGTCCTCATGAACCTGTCCGACAACGTCACCGTCATCGAGCGCGAGGGGCGCACCTGGTACATCATCGGCACCGCCCACGTGTCCAACGACAGCGTGCACGAGGTGCGCGACGTCATCGAGCAGGTGGCCCCTGACACCGTCTGCATCGAGCTCTGCGAGACCCGCTACGTCGCCCTCACGGACGAGAACCGCTGGAGCAAGCTCGACGTCTTCGAGGTCATCCGCCAGGGCAAGACCCTGATGCTCCTCGCCAACCTCGCCATCGGCGCCTACCAGCGCCGCCTGGGCGCGAAGCTCGGCGTCAAGCCCGGCGCAGAGATGCTCGAGGCCGCGCGCATGGCAGAGGCGCAGGGCGCGACCGTCGTCCTCGCGGACCGCGACATCCAGGTCACCCTCAAGCGCACCTGGGCGAACGTCGGCTACCTCAAGCGCATGGGCCTGATGGGCGCCCTGTTCGAGTCCCTCATCCCCGGCGGCCGCCAGGACGTCGACGCCGAGCAGATCGAACAGCTCAAGGAGCGCGAGAACCTCTCCAACATGATGGACGAGTTCGCCCGCGTCATGCCCGAGGTCAAGCAGCCGCTCATCGACGAGCGGGACCTCTACATGGTCTCGAAGCTCCGCGAGGCGCCCGGCGAGCGCATCGTCGCGGTCGTCGGCGCGGGCCACGTGCCCGGCATGATCGCGCACTTCGACGACACGATCGACCGCCAGGCCCTCGAGCAGCTGCCGCAGCCGTCCACGGTGGGCTCGATGCTCAAGTGGGTGATCCCGATGGTCGTGCTGGCGGCCTTCGCGATCGGCGTCCAGCGGCACGGCGGCGAGTCGATCCCGCAGATGCTGCAGGCCTGGATCCTCCCGAACATGGTCTTCGCCGGCGTGCTCACGCTCGCGGCCGGTGCGAAGCTCCCCTCCGTCTTCGTCGCCGCGGTCGGCTCTCCGATCACGTCGATGAACCCGCTGCTGCCCATCGGGGTCCCGGTCGGGTACCTCGAGGCCAGGCTGCGAAAGCCCACGGTCGAGGACGCCGAGCGGATCCCCGATGACGTCCAGAGCGTGCGGGGCTTCTACCGCAACCCGTTCACGCGGGTCCTGCTCGTGGTCTTCATGTCGATCATGGGCTCTGCCCTGGGCGCTTGGGTGGGCCTGGGCTGGCTGATCGGCATCCTGAGCTAGGCTGCGCCCCACGCTGCCCGGCGCCCCACGCTGCCCGGCCCCCGGCCTCGCCTGGCGTCGTCCACCGGCGGTACCCTGCGCTGGCAGGCGTCCTGGGCTAGTCGCGGAGCGGCGCCAGCAGCGCCAGGCCCTGCTCCAGCAGCGTCGTGTCGTCGCGTGGGTTGAGGCGCCGGACGGCCAGCGCCTGCTCCAGGTCGTGCCGAGCCGCGTCGCGATCGCCGGCCACGGCGTGGCACTCGGCGCGCCAGGCGAGCAGCCGGTCGCGCCAGATCCGCGCGATCGTGTCGTCGTCACCATCGAGCAGCGCCGTCAGCGCGTCGGCTGCTTCCCGCGCCTCCGCGGCGCCCAGCTGCCCGGCGGCGCGTGCCGCGCGCGCGCACGCGAGCAGGTACGGTGTCGAGCGCCGCAGCTCGTGGAACAGGCGCGCGCTCAGCTCGAACGAGGTGACCGCCTCGCGCGCCTCTCCGCGTCCGTGGTGCAGCTCACCGAGTCGGCCGGCGATCCGCGCGGCGACGTCCACGTGGCGCGTCACGCCGTGCGCGCGCTGCTCGAGGAGCACGTCCAGCTCCGCGCGCAGCCGCAGGAGCTCGTCGCTCACGGCGTCGGGGTCGACGAGCCGCTCGCAGAGCGGCAGGATCATGTGGGTCGCTTCACGCATCGGGCCGCTCGCTCACTGGGCTCCTGCGGTGCCGTACCGCCCGCGCTGCTGAGGCAGCCGCCCGGCCCGCGGTCAGGCGCGCGGCCTGGCGCACGGTCATGACCGGGTACGGGCTGCAGCGTCTGACCGCCGCAGCGCCGGGTGCATCGGCGCGCCGGGCACGTCGTGGTGGGCCTCCGGCGGGTGCCCGTTGAGGACCCGCAGCCACGCCATGACGACCGCGACGGCGCCCCAGCCCAGACCCACGACCACACCCGCGTCCACGATCCCGCGCCACGGCTGCGGTGCGCTGCGAATCAGCACGACCAACGCGACGATACCCAGCAGCAGGATGTACCGCGAGATCAGCCTGCGGCGGGTCGCGCCGTAGAAGCCACCCACGAACAGGGGCGCCAGGATCGTGTTCACGAGCGTCGGGTTCCGGCTCAGGTACTCCGCGCGCGCCGCGACGCGCGGCGCCACGCCGCGCTGGAAGCCACGGTAGCCCTCTGCCCAGGCGTTGAACGCGATGCTGCCGGCGTACAGGCCGGCGTGCCACCACTGCAGCGAGCCGTCGAGCCAGGGCTCAACGGCCCACGGGAGCACCCGCGCCACGCCGCTCACCAGCATCAGCACCACGCCGGTCACCCCCCAGAGGGCGGCTACGCTCACCCGTGGGCGGGACTCGTCGATGTGCGGGAGCGGGCTGGTCATGGTGGGCCGGGTCGGGCGCCGTCGTGGCGCTGGGGCAGCGGCGTGTCGGGCCTTGCTGCGGGTGCGGCGTGTGCTGGTGGCTTCGGGCGTCAGCGCGCCGCGAACGTCGGGGTCCCGCAGCTGCTGTCGCCGTGGCCCTCGATGGCGGCCAGCGCCTCCTCCGCGAGGTCGCGCCCGTCTGCCTGCGTGCGCACGCCGGCCAGCTCCCACAGCTGCTCGTCGAGCAGGTGGGACGGCGAGACGTTCGCCAGCGCCGCCATCATGCTGCGCTTCACGAACGGGTTCTCCTCGTTCAGCGTGTGCAGCAGCTGCTTCACCTTCTGCCGGTGCATGTTCTCCTGCGAACCACACAGGTTGCAGGGGATGATCGGGAACTGCTGCTCTGCCGCGAACTCGATGATCCACTCCTCGGGGCAGTAGAGCA
>ERZ869909.2569-NODE-2569-length-11752-cov-4.747666_pt1 | contig 11752 bp, 10 predicted proteins | sample MGYA00520892_ERZ869909 | MGnify/ENA primary metagenome ERZ869909 (study PRJEB32215, sample SAMEA104723947) | bioreactor metagenome | biome: bioreactor; feature: anaerobic bioreactor; material: water | place: China | collected 2015-03-12 ... | reverse complement strand
CCTCATTGCTGCCGCATTGGGAGATATTGCTCGTGCCCGGAACGTCAGCCAGTTGGCGCGCGAGGTGGGCATGAGCCGTGAGGGTCTGTACAAAGCGCTGTCGGGTGCCGGTAATCCGAGCTTTGCAACCATTACCAGAATCATGCGGGCCCTCGGCTTGCGCTTGAGTGTGCTGCCTGCATCCAAAGCATGAACGCCATTCATTTCCTGTGAAGCACCAACGCGCGATTCGCTCTCCCGCCACGGCTGAATCCCCGCTTCCGGCTGCCCGACGACTGCGGTGCGTGGTCAATTTCCTACACAAAGTAAGGGCTATCCCCCATATCCCCTGCCGCCAGGGCAACGTTAGTCTTGTTGGATGCAACGATATGGGGGCAGGTCTTTCATTTCACACGAGCTTAGGGCTCGGGCGGCAGGCCCTATATTTATTAGTAAATACCATTGAAATCTAATTATATGGCCTGTATTATAAGATAACTGTGCCAAGGATGGCAGATGTACGGTATCGATTGGACGAAAACAGCTATCAAGCAACTAAGAAAAGTTCAGCCGGAAAAGCAGCGCAAGGCGATTCTTGTTGCAGTGGAGGGGCTGAAGAGTTGCCCAACCAATGCCGCGAACGTCAAGGCACTAAAGGGGCATGAGGTGGGCTACCGCCTGCGGGTTGGTAGCTACCGAGTGCTGTTTGATCTGGATGGTGGTGTACGGATCATTACGGTTCAAGAGGTGAAAAAGCGAGATGAGCGGACCTACTGAAGTCGCAAAAGGCAGCGCACAGATCATCTGCGACCCCAGTGGCAACCCACTGTATGCCGTGGTGCCGTTCGATGAGTATCAGGCGCTGGTTGATGCTGATCATCGCGTCACTATTCCGCATGAGGTTGTGGCTCTGATGATTGAAAAAAATATCAGCCCCATGGCGGCATGGCGCAAGCATCGAGGGCTTTCCCAGGCGCAATTGGCCGGGAAGCTGGGGGTCACCCAGGGCGCTGTGGCGCAGGCTGAAAAGAGAGGTAACAAACCCCACATTGAAACTTTGCGCTCCTGGGCAAAGGTGCTTGGCTGTGACGTGGCGCAGTTGACTGATTAGAAGCGATACGGGGCGTAGATGTCGATAAATGCGGCGTATTTCGCCTGTTCTCCGGGGCAAAAAGGTCCAGAGCTTGCCTTGCAAAAAATGAACTGAGTTCACTTTTTGTGACGCTTCAGCATCTTGGCCATATCAATCAGTATGGCGCGCTTGGCTTCCGGCAGTTCCTTGAAGTGGGGCTGCAGGCGCATCAGGTCGGCGTGCCACTCCGGGGGTGGTTTGGCGCGGCCGGGGCCGGCTTCGGTGCTTTCTTCCAGCTCTTGATACAGGCTTGATACCTGGGTGCCCAGGGCTTCTGCGATCTTTCCCAGAAACAGCACAGAGGGTTTCTGCAGGCCACGCTCGATGCGAGACAGGTTGCTGGCATCGGTGCCGGCATCAAAGGCCACATCCTCCAGCGTTTCCCGGCGCGCGTCGCGGCGGCGCTTCAGGATGCGCCCGATGTGCATGTCATCGGGGCCAGGCTTGGGTTTCGGAAATTTCGTCATCGGAGAAAAGGGCCTCGAATTCTTCCTTGGTCAGACAGGCTCTGTGGCTGCTGATCAGCACCTTGGCCAGCGCGGCCAGCCGGGTTTCCAGCAGCCTGGGTGACAGTAACAGCGCCATGCTGTTGACGATGCCGCGCTGATATTCTTTCTGGATTTCCCATAGTATCTCGCGGCGCTCCATCGGGAATCGCTCGCCCAGACGGTGGTTGATAACCGCCTCGAACTCCCGTCGCGCCAGGGCCTTGAGGTCATCGTCGTCAGGATTCTCCGGCATGTGGTTGTGCAGTGCAACAATCAGCCGATCAAACTCCCCACTGGTCAAGCGTCTTCCGTGATTCATGGGCTGTCCCCTCTGTTTTTCAGGGAGTATTGCAAAGCGGGGGAGGCGGAAACACAGAAGTTTGGGAAAACCAGCTTTTCCTGAAATCAATGGATGTCTGGCAGACTGCCCCAGGCGCCGAAGGCGTAGCGGTGGTCATGGTTCTTGGGCGGGCAGTTCACAAACTCCATGTCGAACTCGCGCGGGTCCGTATACAGGAGGTAGCGGGACATCTGCTGCACGGCCTTCAGCGAGGCCCGGTAATCGCGCTCCACACCCAGTTCGCTGCCGGGCACCTGGCTCACCAGGATCTTGCTCATGTAGCCGCCCATCCGGCGGGCATAGTCGATCATCCTGACGTCGATGCTTTTCAGGCTTTCGAGTGCGGTGTTTTCCAGTAACAGCGACAGGGCCATCGGTATGGGGCGGCGGCCGTTGCCGAAGCGGATGGGCGAAGGATGGCGCTCGCGATAACACAGGCTGCGCTGGACAAACGCTTCCATGTCCCGGGTGTGGCCTTCGGCGGTTACGCGGGAGCACAACACGATGCCGTCGGCCTGTTCCAGATCGCGGCGGATAAAGTGCTCCAGCCCGTCGCGGATCCGGCACTCTTTGGTGCCATCGCACGGGCTGCAACGCACCAGGTTGTCCGGGATGATTTCGGGCAGGATCCGCAGGTTGGCATAGCAGTCTGCGGCAATGGCACCGCGCAGTGCGGCGCGGGCCATCTGCATGACGTTATCGTCGTAGCGGTCGCTGCCCATGATGACAAGAATGCGGCGCGGTGTGGCGCCGTTCGGTTCCCTGTGCATGATGTTACCCCTTGATGTCATTTTGCCACTATTTTTATCGTTCCGAACCCTTGCTATGGTGGCGATGTCACTGGAGCGTAAGCGCCCGGCGCATCACCGCCGGATTACTCTGGCAGGCATAATAAGGGCGTACAATTCAGTTTAATTTTCCCCGGTTAAATTAAACTGAACGGAAGTAGCAAGCTTGCGTCGTGGTTTCCCCGGATCACGGCGTTTTTTTTGCCTTCCATTAAAGAAAGGAAACCCTGCATTTATTTTTTGTGCCGCTTCGTTACATTCCTTAATTATTTATTCTGATGGCCAAATGCCACTATTTTTATGGTGCTTTTTTCGCTGTTAATGTGTCGGGGGACAACACGTATAACAACGGGGAAAGGTCATGTTCAGATCCTTGCCGATGTCCACGTTGCTGGCGTTCGAAAGCTACGCCCGCAACAGGAACCTGAAGGCCGCAGCGGAAGAACTGAAAGTGTCGCCCGCGAATATCCGGCATCACATCAATAACCTTGAAGAGTGGTTGGGTACGTCCACCTTTCGCCGTGAGGGCCGTCATGTCGAACTGACCGACGCCGGGCAGCAGTTCTTTCAGGCGGTGCATGCCGGGCTGGCGGAAATCAGCCAGTGTGCGCATCAGTTGCGCCCGGCACCAGATGCAAGCTCTGTGCGTGTAGAGGTGGCCCCGGCGCTGGCTGCGTTCTGGCTGGTGCCCCGGCTGGCCAGCTTCTATCGGCATCATCCTGATGTGACGCTGCATATCGGCACCGACAACAACCAGGTCAACCTGAACCGGGAGGCCGCTATCGATGTGGCTATCCGGCTGGATATCTGCCACTCCACTGACATGACCCGGCATACGCAGCTGCCGGAGACGATGGGGGTGTATGGCGCCCCGGATGTGGTGGCCAGCGCGCAACATGGGCGCGTGGCCCTGGTGGCGCTGCCGGGGCAGCTCAGCCCTTCGGCGGCGAATGGCTGGGCAGGTTGGTGCCGGCGGGCGGAGACAGACTGGTTTAGCGACCCGAACCAGAGCTGGCGTGTGTATAGCCAGGAGGCGCTGGTGTTGCAGGCTACGCTGGCCGGGCAGGGCCTGATGCTGGGCAGTTCGCTGCTGGTGGCAGACAGCGTGAAGGCCGGGCGCCTGGTGCCGTTCCGGCCTGAGGTGACGGTGCCGGGGCACAACTACGCAGTGCTGACAGCACCGGGCCGCCACCGTCACCCGCCGGTACGCGCCTTTCTGGACTGGATTGAGCACGCGCAGAGCCCGGTTGAACCCATGGACGATGGTGCATACACCCTGTTTAGCCTATAGTGACGCCCTGTCCCAAAATGCTGTTTACGGGGTTGTCTCTGCATGCGTATGTCCTTGCCGTCCCGATCTGTGTTGTTGGCTATTGGCCTGGGTGTACTGCTACTGCTGTGGCTGCTCTCCGGTGATCGTCAGCGTTTCAGCGACCGTGCGCCGGATGAAGCGGAGCGCGCCGAGGCGCTGCTGGCGCGGGTGGAAGTGCGCGAGCAGACCGCCGAGGCCTACGTACCCCGGCTCAAGGCCCAGGGCGAGTTGCTGCCCTGGCGCGAAGTGGCCCTGCGCGCCCGCGCGGCTGGCCAGGTGTCTGCACTGCGGGTGCGCGAAGGCAGCCGCGTCAACCGTAATGCCATTCTGATTGAACTCGACCAGGAAGACCTGCCCGCCCGGCTGCGTCGCAGCGAGGCCGAACTGGCATCGCAGCGGGCTGAGCTGGCGGCGGCGGAGCGGTTGCAGGGGCGCCAGTTGGCTTCCGAGAACGAACTGCTGCGTCTGCGCAGCATGCTGGCGCAAGCCGAGGCCGAAGAAGCCGCGCTGCGTCAGCAACTGGCGAATGCCCAGCCGCGGGCGCCGTTCGCCGGGGTGGTGGATCGCCTGGAGGTCGAAGAGGGTGATTTCCTGCAAGTCGGTGAGACGTTTGCCCACTTGGTAGAAGACCAGCGCCTGCGTGCCAGTGCCTGGGTCAGCCAGCGTGATATGACGGATCTGGCGCCGGGCCTGACGGCTCGCGTGACCCTGCTCGACGGCAGCGAGCTGGAAGGCGAGGTGATCTTTGTGTCGGCGCGGGCACAAGAAAGCACGCGCAGCTATCGGGTGGAAGTGGAAGTGCCGAACCCGGAACGGCGCCGCATCGCCGGGGCCAGCGCCACCCTGGATATCGCCCTGCCTGAGCGTCAGGCCCACTCGGTGTCGCCAGCGTTACTGGTGCTGGATGACGCAGGCCGTATGGCTGTGCGGCATCTGGATGACGACGACCGCGTGCAACTCACGCGAGTGCGTCTGTTGTCGGCCAGCAGCCGTGAGGCCTGGGTGGATGGCCTGCCGGAGCGGGTGCGGCTGATTACCGTGGGCGGCGGCTTCGTGACCGAAGGGCAGCAGGTGGAAGCGGTGAGCGAGGGCGGAGCCCGCTGATGCGAGCATTGATTCTGGCGGCCATGGACCGCTCACGCACCACGTTGCTGACGCTGGCGTTTCTGCTGATTGCCGGGCTGGTGGCCTGGCAGGCGATTCCCAAGGAATCCAACCCCGACGTTACCATTCCCTGGATTTATGTGGTGCTGGTGCTGGAGGGCGTGAGCCCGGAAGACGCCGAGCGTCTGCTGGTGCGCCCTATGGAGCAGGAGCTGCGTGCCATTCAGGGGGTGCGCAAGATGACGGCGCAGGCCTCGGAGGGTTACGCCTCCATCACGCTGGAGTTCGACGCCGGGTTTGATCCGCGCCGGGCGCTGGCCGATGTGCGCGAACGGGTGGACATTGCCCGCGCAAAAATTCCCGATGAAGCTGAAGAGCCGCGCGTGCGCGAGGTGAATGTCGCTCAGTTCCCGGTGTTGTCGGTGGGGCTGTCGGGCCCCTTGTCGCAGCCGGAACTGCTGATGATTGCGCGCCAGTTGCGCGAGGCGATTGAAGGCATTCCCGATGTGCTGGAAGTGGACATTGGCGGCGAGCGCGAAGACCTGCTGGAAATTGTGGTGGACCCGCTGGTGCTGCAAAGCTACGGCATCAACTTCGACACCCTGTTCAATCTGATTTCCCGCAATAACCGCCTGGTGGCGGCGGGTAGCCTGGATACCGGCGCAGGCCGGATGGCGTTGAAGGTGCCCGGCGTGATCGAGGAACTGGAAGACGTGCTCGCCATGCCGGTGAAGGTGGACGGCGATCGCGTGGTGACCTTCGGTGATGTGGCCAATATCCGCCGTGGTTTCAAGGATGCCACCGGCTATGCACGCATCAACGAACAACCTGCAGTGGTGCTGGAAGTCTCCAAACGCGCCGGTGCCAACATCATCCACACCATTGATGCGGTGAAGGCGCTGCTGGACGAAGCCCGGCCGATGATGCCGGAGCGGCTGGAGATTGATCTGATCATGGATCAGTCCACCGATGTGAATGATGTGCTCTCGGAGCTGCTCAACAACGTGACCACCGCCGTGGTGCTGGTGCTGATCGTGATTGTGGCGGCCATGGGGCTGCGTTCGGCCATGATGGTGGGGCTGACCATTCCCGGTGCCTTCCTGACCGGCATTTTGCTGATCTGGCTGGTGGGTTTTACCGCGAATATCGTGGTGCTGTTTTCGCTGATTCTGGTGGCGGGGATGCTGGTGGACGGTGCCATTGTGGTGGCCGAACTGGCAGACAGGAACCTGCGCGAGGGGCAGTCGCCTCGGGACGCCTGGGCCAATGCGGCGATTCGTATGTCGTGGCCGATTATTGCGGCGACCTTTACGACCTTGGCGGTGTTTTTCCCGTTGCTGTTCTGGCCGGGCACGGTTGGCGATTTCATGAAGTACCTGCCCGCCACGGTGATACTGTGCCTGCTGGCGTCGCTGGCGATGGCGCTGGTGTTCCTGCCGACATTGGGGCGTGTGCTCAGCACCCGCCATACCGCCGTGGAGCCGACCATCAGTGCGGGCGGGCGTCTGTATCGGCGCTGGCTGAAAAAACTGCTGCGCGCGCCGGGCCTGACGCTGCTGGCTGCCATGCTATCGGTAGGCCTGATCTACACGGCCTATGCGTTTCTTAATCACGGTGTGGAGTTTTTCCCCTCTGTGGAGCCAGATTCGGCTCAACTGCTGGTGCGCGCACGCGGCGATCTGTCGGTGGATGAAAAAGACGCTATCGTGCAGCGCGTGGAGCAGCGGTTGACCGGCATGAGCGAAGTGCGTGCCTTGTATGCACGTTCGTTTGCCGCCGCGAGCAGCCAGCAGGGTTCGGACGTGATCGGCGTGTTGCAGTTCCAGCTGATTGACTGGCACGACCGCCGTCCGGCGCGAGCGATTCTCAATGAAATGCGGGAGCGGGTGGGCGACGTGCCCGGCGTGGTGCTGGAATTTCAGGAGCGCGAGCAGGGCCCGGCTGCGGGCAAACCCTTCCAGCTGGAAATCAGCGCGCGCGACCCGGCGCTGGCCGACCAGGCCGTGGCGCGTATTCGTGAAGAGATGGTCAGTATCGGTGGCTTCACCGGCGTGGAAGACAACCGCAGCCTGCCGGGCGTGGAATGGCGCCTGCGCGTGAACCGCGAAGAGGCCGCGCGTTTCGATGCCGACATCACCAGCATCGGCAGCGCCGTGCAGATGATTACCACCGGTCTGCTGCTGGCCACCTATCGCCCCGTGGAGGTGACCGACGAAGTGGATATCCGCGTGCGCCTGCCGGATGACTGGCGCAGCATTGATCAGTTGCAGCGGCTGACGTTGAACACCAATCGGGGCCAGGTGCCGATCAGTCATTTTGTGACGCTGGAGCCCGCGCCCAAAGTGGGCACGCTGCACCGCGTGGATGGCCGCCGGGCGATCACCCTGCAAGCGGATATCGAAGAAGGCTACCGCCTCGATGAACGGATTCGAGCCCTGCGGCCGGTGCTGCAGGACTTGCCTGAAGGCGTGATGTTGTCGTTCGCGGGTGAACAGATGGATCAGCAGGAAACAGCAGCATTCCTGGTCACGGCATTCTTTGTTGCCGTATTCCTGATGCTGATTATTCTGGTGACGCAATTCAACAGTATCTATCAGGCGATACTGGTGTTGTCGGCCATTCTGTTTTCCACCGCTGGCATTCTGATCGGCCTGATGGTGAACAGCCAGCCGTTCGGCATCGTGATGGTGGGCATGGGTATTATCGCCCTGGCGGGTATTGTGGTGAACAACAATATTGTATTGATCGACACCTACAATGAAATGCGCACCCGGGGATTGAGCGCGGCCGAAGCCGCGCTGGAAGCCGGCACCTTGCGTTTGCGCCCGGTGCTGCTGACCGCAGGCACCACCGTGCTGGGGTTGATGCCCATGGTGCTGGAGATCAACGTCAACCTGTTTGAACCCAGCCTCGGCATCGGCGCGCCTTCCACCCAATGGTGGGCGCAGCTGTCCAGCGCCATTGCTGGTGGGCTGGCATTCGCTTCAGTGCTGACACTCTTGCTGACCCCTTGCATGTTGCTGCTGGGCGCCCGGGTGGGTGAAGCCCTGCGCGGGGAAAGCAGCGCTTAGCCGCAGTGTTCCAGCGCCAGCCGGTTCCGCATCCGTGTGTGATGCACAATCATCGGGAAGTTGCGCAACAGCACATCGGGATCACGGGGCGGCAGGGCGCACTCTTTACAGGCCGCCAGGCTGCGCCGCTCAATGGTGAAGGTGTCACGCACTGAGAAAGGCTCCAGCACCGTTTGCAGTGCCTCGCCTTCGTCGCCCTCCGGCCTTGCACCGTGGAATGCCCCGGTGATCTTGCCAGGTGACACTTCATAGGTGGCAAGCCCCAGGCCGATAAACTGGAAGGCTGACCAGCGCTGTGGTGTCTCATCGAACACCCGCACCGATTGACCGCCCGTGCCGACCATCACCTGCATATAGCCCAGAGGGGTATTGCCGCCGTAAGCCATCTTCTGCGAACGTTGATAGACATGGTCATGACCCACCAGCAGCAGATCTACGCCGTAGCGCAGCAGGATATCCTCCTCCAGCGCAACCAGCGTAAAGTTGGCCGGGCTGCGGCCCAGCTGATCCGTCCAGATCGGGTAGTGCTGCATCACCGCGATAAAATCGATCTCGCCGCGTAAACGTGCCAGTGCTGCCGCTGCCAGATCCACTTCCATATTCACCAGCTCTTCCGCCAGGGAGAAGTCCTCGATCAATGCGCCCGCACTGCTGACGAGAAAATGCACCCGGTTCATCCGGAATGAGTAGAAAGTGCTGCCTTGATTCTTGCCGACCACGGCGAGTCGCGGATCCGGATGGGTCAGACGACTTTTGAACGCCTGACCGGATTCGCGACCGCCACCATCTTTTGCCTCGTGGTTGCCCGGCGCGGCCATGGTGACGGTGGAGGCGAGCAGCGGCTCGACATCACTGAACCATTGGTCCCATACCGGCTGGTTGCCATCGGCGTACGACAGATCACCGGCCAGTAACAGCAGGTCCACCGGGTGTTTCAGTGCCTCTTCGGTGACGCGCTGCGCCCGATGGCTGATACCATGATCGCCGAAGTGCATGAAGCGCCAGTTTTCACGGGGCAAGGGCTCCAGCCAGAAGGTGTCGGACCAGCCGCCCTGATCCGAACCGACGCGGTAGCGAACAGGGCGCTGCGGATCGAGGTTGCGCAATGTGACGCGGTGAGTCTGCGCGTTGACCCCGAAGGTTCGTTCAACCGTTCCGGTGGTGCCACGCGGAAAGGGGCGCTGCGCGTCTTCTGTTGCGCTCAGGCGAGCAGGTGGCTGATCAAAGATGACCATGGAAGGTGGCGCGTTCAGGCCATCCGTGAACCAGGTCAGGGTGCGTGTCGTGTGCGGGTCATCAATAACGCTGGCATGTACGCCACGCGGTACATGGCTGCCGCGTGGCGACACGGCAACCGGATCGGGCCGGGGCGGCGTGTTGTTACGCGTATCAGTACTTGTGGTGCTGCCGCCACCGCAGGCGCTGGTGCCAGCCGCCACGGTGGCGCCCGCCAACCCCTGAAGCAGCGTGCGACGGGTGGAAGAAATCGTATTGTCAGCCATGGCCATCGCCTCTCCGGTCTTGAAAAGCGGCAGCATCGCGGCGAATTATGTCATCCCGGTGACGAGGGTGGTGTCTGCAACACAATGCCGACAGAGAGTGGACAAGGCGTTACAGGTCATGTCGAAAAGCACGCTGGCCGAGCGATAATGCGGCATGACCCGAAGAACAACAGCACGTTGCTTGACCTGAACTATGGTTGAGGCCTTAGCTTGCGGCTGCACCTTGACCTTTGCAGGAGTTCTACATGAGCACCACACCACGCCCCGCCGGCAAACGCGAATGGTGGGGCCTCGCGGTTCTGGTACTGCCGACATTATTGCTGGCTCTGGACATGACCGTGCTGCACCTCGCTGTGCCGAGCCTGAGCGCGGACCTGAAACCCACCAGCGCCCAGCTGCTGTGGATACTGGATATCTACGGCTTCATGATTGCCGGCTTCCTGATCACCATGGGGACCCTGGGGGACCGCATTGGCCGCCGCCGCCTGCTGCTTACCGGCGCCGTGGCGTTCGCTATCGCCTCGGTACTGGCTGCGTTTTCCACCAGCGCCGAAATGCTGATAGTGACCCGCGCCCTGCTGGGTGTGGCGGGTGCCACGCTGATGCCGTCCACCCTGTCCCTGATCCGCAACATGTTTGAAGTGGACCGCGAGCGCACCGTTGCCATTACCGTGTGGATGACCGGCTTTATCGTCGGCAGCGCGCTGGGGCCTGTGGTGGGCGGCGCCATGCTGGAGTTCTTCTGGTGGGGGTCGGTGTTTCTGCTCGGTGTGCCGGTGATGCTGCTGTTGTTGATCGCCGGGCCTTTTTTGTTGCCGGAGTTTCGCGATGAGCATACCGCCAAGCTGGACTTCACCAGCTCGCTGATGTCCATCGGTACGTTTCTGGGTGTGATCTACGGCCTCAAGGACATGGCCCGCAATGGTGTAAGCCTGACGGCCCTAGTGGCGATTCTGATGGGGCTGTTGGTGGGCTATCTGTTTATTCGTCGGCAACGCCGGTTGATTGTGCCGATGTTCGATATGGCCCTGTTCCTGAATCGCTCCTTCAGCACCTCTGTGATTGCCCTGATGCTGACTATTCTGGCGATTTCCGGCGCCTGGCTGATGGTATTTCAGTATCTCCAGGGCGTGCTGGGTCTGTCACCGTTCCGCGCCGGGCTGGTGATGGTGCCAGCAACGCTGGTGCAAGTCTGCGGCTCCCTGTTTGTGCCCTGGCTGGCACGGCGCATCAAACCCGGTGTACTGGTCAGCAGCGGCCTGCTGCTGGCCGCCGTGGGGTGTGGCCTGATGGCCCAGGCCAACGGCATGGACACCCTGGGCTACCTGATGGTCGGCACCATCGTTCTGGGGCTCGGTGTGATGCCCATGGCCATCCTGGGCACCGATCTGGTGGTGAGCTCCGCGCCGCCCGCCAAGGCGGGGGCGGCCGCCGCGACGTCGGAAACCGCCAGCGAACTCGGCATGGCCCTGGGAATTGCCGTCATCGGCAGCATCGGCGCCGCTGTCTACCGCCTGCGCCTGAGCGACACCTTGCCGGAGGACCTGCCTGCTGATCTGAGCATGATCGCGCTGGACACCCTGGGCGGCGCCCTGAATATTGCCGAAGAGCTGGGTGGTGCCCAGGGCGAAGCGGTTCTGCTGGCCGCGCGCGATGCCTTCAGCCTGGCGCTGCACACCAACGCCTGGATCGGCGCTGCGATTGTGACGGGGACGGCGGTGTTTACGGCGTTGTTTCTGAAGCATCTGCCTGCACAAAAGCCGGAAGAGCAGGAGACACAAGAAGACCAGCATCTATCACTGCACGACAACTTGCCCTGAATCCATAGCGAGGGCATGATCACTGCATAAAAGCCCGGATTGGGGGAATACTGGGTGCGGATAAAACGGATTATTCAGGCCGGATGTTTGCTCCTTTTTCCAGGGCCTGGGTTTTCCTGCTATTAATGCTCATATAGCAGCGCGGATTCAATGTTGAAGTGCAATTTCGATCAAATAATGATCAGGGGTGAGGTGCGCTAGAATGCCCAATCTCCG
>ERZ869909.2568-NODE-2568-length-11752-cov-6.146724_pt1 | contig 11752 bp, 10 predicted proteins | sample MGYA00520892_ERZ869909 | MGnify/ENA primary metagenome ERZ869909 (study PRJEB32215, sample SAMEA104723947) | bioreactor metagenome | biome: bioreactor; feature: anaerobic bioreactor; material: water | place: China | collected 2015-03-12 ... | reverse complement strand
ACTTTCCCTGGGGTCGCCCCCGGCGGCCGTTAGCCGCCACCCTGTCTCCATGGAGCCCGGACTTTCCTCCACCGCCGGGACGGCGGCAGCGGCCGTCCGGCCGGCTGACAGCCATGAATAAGGGGGCATCCGCCCCTCACGTCAAGGGACGTCGCGTGAAGAACGGCCAGATCGGGCCGGGCGGAGCGGAACGCCTCGCGTGAAGATCAGGTGTCGGGTTGCAGCTTCTGGCGCCGCCGGGCCAGTTCCACCGCCGCACGGGTGAGGCCCTGAACGCGCTTGGCGCGAACGAACCGCTTCACCGGTTTGTTGGTCTGCGCGATGGGCTGCGCGAACGCGGGGGCATGCGCGCCGTTGAGGCTGGCCGCCGTCGCTGCGTCGGTCGGCGCTGTCGCGGAGGGAGGGGGAGGCGCGGACACCGCTTCCACGGAAACGCCGCCTGCCATGCGCTGTCCGACCAGGAGGAGACGTGCCACACGTTCGGCGGCATCCTGCAGATACTTGCGCGACTTCTGCATCGCGACGTCGAGCGGCATCGCGTTCGGCGTCGCGCTCTCGATCGCGTCGATCCCGTGCTGGAACACGCCGTTCGCGTCGTCGGCAAGGCCGCCGCCGACGGCGATCACGGGCACGCCGTGACGGTGTGCGACGGAGGCGACGCCCGACGGCGTCTTGCCGAATGCCGTCTGGAAGTCGACGCGGCCCTCACCGGTGAACGCGAGCGAAGCGCCCTGCATATGCTTGTCGAGTTCCGTCGCTTCGACGACGAGTTCCACGCCGCGCTTCATCACCGCGTTGGTGAAGGCGAGCAATCCGCCACCCAAGCCGCCGCCGGCGCCTGCGCCCGACGCGTCTGCGATGTCGATGCCGAGGTCGCGTTTGATGATCGCCGCGAAGTGCGCGAGGTTGCTGTCGAGCTGCTGCACCATTTCAGGCGTTGCGCCCTTCTGCGGTCCGTAGACGGCCGACGCGCCCTTTTCGCCCACGAACGGGTTGGTGACGTCGCAGGCGACCGAGATCGAGACGTTGGCAAGTCCCGGATTGATCAACTGTGCGTCGACGGCCGCGATCTCGTCGAGACGCCCACCGCCGAGCGGCTCCGTAATCGGCGCCCCGTCCTTGTCGAGAAAGCGCACGCCGAGCGCCTGCGCGAAGCCGGCGCCGCCGTCGTTGGTGGCCGAGCCGCCGAGACCGATGATGATGTCCGTGACGCCGCGATGGATCGCATCCGCCACGAGTTCGCCCGTGCCGAACGTCGTCGCGCGCAGGGGATCGCGCTCGGGCCTCGGCACCAGCGGCAGGCCGGACGCTTCCGCCATTTCGATCACGGCGGTCTGGCCGTCGCCGAGAAGACCGTAGGAGGCGAGCACCTTCTGGCCGAGCGGACCGGTGACGGCGCACTTCACGATGCGCCCGCCCGTGGCGTCCACCAGCGACTGCACGGTGCCTTCGCCGCCATCCGCCATCGGCACCTTGACGTAATCTGCATCCGGCCACACGCGCCGGAGTCCCGTTTCGAGCTCGCTGGCCACCTCAAGCGAGGTCAGGTTCTCCTTGAAGGAGTCCGGAGCGATCACGATCTTCATGGGGACGTATCCTCTTCTTCCCTGAGCGTCTCGGCCGGCCTTGCTCAGCCGGTCGCGTGACGCGCCCTCCCAGAATGCAACGACTGCCGCCGCGAGGCCAGGGCTACTCGCCGCGACAGATGATCTTAATGAGGATAGGAGAAAGGCACAGACCAGCCCGTTTACGCGTCAAATTCAATTGAAAGTATTAATCACGCGATCCGGTCATCTTTGGGGCTCAGGGCGGCCTGGAGTCGCGCCAGCGTGTCGAGCGTCGAGCGGTCGAGACGTCCGTCCGGCCGGGCCTGGCGGAAATGGAGCTGGAAGGCTCGCACGATGGTCTGCATGTCCGGATCGAAAGCGCCTTCAGGATCAATTTTGTAGCCGTACGCGCCGAGCAGTGTGCGGGCGCGGCGAACGTCCTCTCCATGCGCGCCGAGCGTGAGACCCGGATCCTCAGCATCGATTGGCGCCGGTGCAACCCAATGGCCCACGTCTTGTTTGGAGAGCCACGCCCAGTCGAATTTCTCTCCCGGATCGATCTTGCGCCCCGGCGCCACGTCCGAGTGCGCGAGCACGTGACGGCCCTCGATCCCATGGCGCGCGATGATGTCGCGGGCGAGCGCCGAGACCGCACGCATTTGCACGGAGGGAAAGTCCGTGTAGCCGAGGACGTGGCCGGGGTTCTGGATTTCGATCCCGATCGAGGCCGAGTTGATGTCCGTTTCTCCCGCCCAGTAGGAGACCCCCGCATGCCATGCGCGCGCGTCCTCCGCGACCATCTGGATGATGCGCCCGTCCTCGTCGACCACGTAGTGGCACGACACCTTGCAGTCGGGGCGCGAGAGAACATCGAGCGCACGATCGACGGTTGTGAGGCCGGTATAATGCAGGATCAGCATCGAGGGGCGCAGCCCGGGCTTGCGCGGCTCGATGTTGGGCGAAGGATGAAGCCTGGACACCAGAGCGCTGTCGGGGCGCGCGATGAGACCCGTCACACACGCTCTCCTTGCAGCTTGCCGCCGACCAGTTCGTAAGCCGCGTTGATGGCCGCGAGCTTGACGGACGCCGCTTTGACGAGTGCGGCCTGCGCGCCGCGCGCCATCAGACGGTCCGGATGGAAGCGCCGGACCAGCTCCAGATAGCGCGCCCGGATCTCCTGCGGCGAGGCGGTGGGGTCGACGCCGAGCACATGGTAGGGATCGCTCATATCCTGCACGAAGCGGGCGCGGATCTTCCGGAACCTTTCGCAGCTCACGCCGAAGGTCTCGCCCACCGTTCTGAGAAACGCTTCCTCGGCCGGATGGAGAACCCCGTCGGCGCAGGCGATCATCAGCAGGCATTCGAGCACGTTGATCTTGAGGTCGGGCTCGTCGGCCAGCATCCGTGCGATGCTTGCCGCATACGCTTCGAAGCCGGCCGTATCCTGGCTCGCGAGATCGTAGAGGCGGCGGATGCGCGGCAGCTCCTCGGGCGTGGGCTCGAAGAAGCGCTCGAACGTTTCGCATTCGATGCGGACGGCGACGCCATCGGCCTTCGCCATCTTGGCGGCAAGCGCAATGACGGCGGCGGAGAACGCCGCGGTCTGGTGCGCAGGCTTGGGCCGCACGAGGCGGCTGAGCGCCGGCCACCAGCGCGCGACGAGGTCGGCGAGGCGGGCACGCACGCTCGGACGCAGGTCCGGCGCGAGCAGGTTTGTGAAGCAATCGGACGACATGGCCGGAAATCTACCTGCTTCCCGCCCGCGCTAGAAGCACGTGGACTAAATTTCATGATCGCCTGTTGACGCACCGGCGAGGCACCGATAGCCACACGGGAAATTGGGGTTCTGGGAGCGGTTGGACCGATGGGGGCGAGGCCCGGGCGCTGGCAATTCTGGATCGACCGGGGCGGTACGTTCACCGATATTGTCGCTGTCACGCCCGAGCACCGCGTCGAGGCGCTCAAGCTGCTGTCGGAGGCCCCGGGCCAATACGACGATGCGGCCATCGCCGGCATCCGCCGTTTTATGGGCTTGGCCTCCGACGCGCCCATCCCGGCAGACGGCATAGAGGCGGTCAGGATCGGGACCACGGTCGCGACCAACGCGCTGCTCGAGCGCAAGGGCGAGCCGACCGTCCTCGTCATCACCGAAGGCTTCGAGGACCAGCTCGAGATCGGCACGCAGGCGCGGGCGGACATCTTCGCCCGGCGGGTCGTCAAGCCGGACATGCTCTATGGCCGTGTCATCGGCGCAGCCGAGCGCGTGTTGGCCGACGGCACCGTGGAGAAGCCGCTCGATATCAACCGGATCGAGCGCGATCTCGCAGCCGCCCGCCGGGACGGCTTCGAAAGCGCGGCCATCGTGTTCATGCACGGCTACGCCTATCCGGAGCATGAGGCGGCCGCCGCCCGCGTGGCCCGCGACATGGGTTTCACGCAGGTCTCTGTGAGCCATGAGTTGCCGCTGATCAAGATCGTGCCGCGCGGCGACACGACGGTCGCGGATGCTTACCTCTCGCCGGTGCTGCGTCGCTATACCGATCGTGTGGCCGGGGCCTTCACCGGCGATCTCGCCACCCGCCTCATGTTCATGGCCTCCTCGGGCGGCCTCAAGGCCAAAGCCAACTTCCACGGCCGCGACGCGATCCTCTCCGGGCCCGCGGGCGGCGTCGTCGGCATGGCGGAAACGGCGCGGCGCGCGAGCTTCGGCCGCGTCATCGGCTTCGACATGGGCGGCACGTCGACGGACGTGTCGCACTTTGCGGGCAGCTACGAGCGCACCTTCGAGACGGAGGTCGCGGGCGTCAGGCTCCGCGCTCCGATGCTGCGGGTTCACACCGTTGCAGCCGGCGGCGGCTCGATCCTGGACTACGACGGCACGCGAATGCGCGTCGGCCCCGAAAGCGCTGGCGCCGATCCCGGGCCCATGTGCTACCGCCGCGGCGGGCCGCTGACCGTGACCGATGCCAATGTGATGCTGGGCAAGCTCGACCCGGCGTTCCTTCCTGCCGTGTTCGGCGAGAGCGGTCGCGAGCGCATAGAGACGGAAAGCGTTCGCGCCGCCTTTACGACGGTGGCGCGCCGGATCGGCGGCGGCCGCACGGCGGAAGAGGTGGCGGATGGTTTCATCCGCATCGCCGTCGAGAACATGGCGAAGGCGGTGAAAAAGATCTCGGTCGAGCGCGGGTACGACGTGACGGGCTATGTGCTCAATGCGTTTGGCTCTGCCGCCGGCCAGCACGCCTGCCTGATGGCGGAAACGCTTGGCATGAGGCAGGTGCTGGTGCCGCCCTTGTCCGGACTTCTGTCTGCATACGGCATCGGTCTCTCCGCAGTGCGCGCGAGCCGCGAGCAGTCGCTGGAGCGTGCCCTCGACGACGAAGGCCTGGCTGCCGCACACACGCTGGCTGACGCAATGACGGACGAGGCGAAAGCCGAACTCGCGGGCGAGGGTGTCCCGGCAGAGGAAATCGAGACCGCTGTGCGCCTTCATCTGCGCTACGAGGCGACGGAAGTCGCGCTGCCTGTGCCGTTCGCGCCCATCGTGGAGATGCAGCGCGCCTTCGAAACCGCGCACCGTCAGCGCTTCGGGTTTGTTTCGCCCGAGAAGCACATCGTCATCGCGCTCGTAGAGGTGGAAGCGGAAGGCGGCGGAGAGCCTGAAGCCCTGCCCGCAGCCTCCCGGGGAGCAGGTCTTGGCAGACCGCACGCCCGGACCCGCTTCTATTCACAGGGCGCATGGCGCGATGCCGACGTTTGGCGGCGCAGCGACCTTGCGGCAGGCCAACGCGTGACGGGGCCCGCTATTCTCATCGAGCCGAACCAGACCGTGATCGTCGAGGAAGGATGGTCGGCCGAGCTTTCGAGCCGCGGCGATCTCGTTCTGACGCATGTCTCGCAGCAGCAGCGACCGCCTCTCGCGGAGCAGCGCTCTTCCGCGCCGGATCCCGTGCTGCTCGAAGTCTTCTCCAACCTCTTCACCGGCGTCGCGGAGGAGATGGGCGAAGCGCTACGCGCAACCGCCATGTCCGTGAACATCAAGGAGCGGCTCGACTTCTCGTGCGCCATCTTCGATGCGGACGGCCATCTCGTCGCCAATGCCCCGCACGTCCCGGTGCATCTCGGCAGCATGGAGAGCGCGGTCGAGACCGTCATCCGCGCGCGTCGTCACGCGTTGAACCCTGGCGACGTCTACATGCTGAACGCGCCCTATTCCGGCGGCACGCATCTTCCCGACATCACCGTCGTCACGCCCGTCTTTCTCGAGGGCGCGCCGACCCCCGCGTTCTATGTCGCGAGCCGCGGTCATCACGCGGACGTCGGCGGCACCGCGCCGGGCTCCATGAGTCCCGACGCCAAGACCATCGAAGAGGAAGGCGTCTACATCGATTGCGTGCCGCTCGTGAGCGGTGGCCGATTCCTGGAAGCCGAAACGCGCAGGCTCCTGACCGGCGCGCGCTATCCGGCCCGCAACCCGGATCAGAACCTCGCGGACCTCAAGGCGCAGGTCGCCGCCAATGCACGCGGCCACGCCGAGCTCCTGCGCCTCGTGGACGAGTTCGGCGCCGATATGGTCGCGTCCTATATGGCGCACGTGCAGGACAACGCCGAGGAAGCGGTGCGCCGCCTCATCGCCCGCCTCAGCAACGGACGTTTCCGCGCTGAGACGGATGACGGCTGGGCGGTCGAGGTCGCCGTGAGCGTCGATCATGAGCGGCGCGCGGCAAAAGTGGATTTCACCGGCACCTCGCCCCAGCAGCCGACCAACGTGAACGCGCCCGCGCCTGTCGCCCGCGCCGCGGTGCTCTACGTCGTGCGTGTGCTGCTCGACGCGCCGGTTCCGCTCAACGCAGGCTGCCTCCGTCCCATCGAGATCGTGATCCCCGAGGGCTCGCTCCTGAACCCGCGGTATCCGGCGGCCGTCGTGGCCGGGAATGTGGAGACCAGTCAGGTCATCACCAATGCGCTGTTCGCAGCGCTCGGCGTGCTGGGTTCCGCACAGGGCACGATGAACAACCTGACGTTCGGCAACGGCCGCGTGCAATATTATGAGACGATCTGCTCGGGCGCGCCCGCCGGCTTCGACGCGAACGGCGACGGCTTCGATGGCACCGCGGCGGTACACGTCCATATGACGAACACGCGTCTCACCGATCCCGAGATTCTGGAAAGCCGCTATCCGGTGGTTCTGGAGCGTTTCTCCATCCGCCGCGGCTCGGGCGGCAAGGGACGCTGGACGAGCGGCGACGGCACGCTGCGCGTCATCCGTTTCCTGGAAGCCATGCGGGTCTCGATCCTGTCGGGCTATCGCAAGGTGGCTCCTTTCGGTCTGCTCGGGGGTGCGCCGGGCCAAGTGGGCCGCAACACGTTGCGGAGGCGCGATGGCTCCGAGCAGGACCTCGGCGGGGCGGCCACCACGTCCGTCGAGCCGGGCGACGCCATCGTGATCGAGACCCCGACGGGCGGCGGTGTGGGCCGTCCGTAGGTGCTTCTTTCCCGCCGCCCTCCCTATATTGAGGTTATGAGCACGAAGTCCGAGAGACTCACCCGAGCGCTGGTGGCCAGCATGGTTGTGCTGGGCGGTGCCATGTCTGCGTGGGCGGACGTGGACGCCTCGGCCGAACGCCTCCGGATGGTCGAGGACATCAAAGTCATGGCGGCGGAGGTTGCCGGCGAGACCGGCATCGCGGCTCTAGACCCGCGCGTGCTGGATCGAATGGCGGACGTGCCGCGCCACGACTTCGTGCCGCCCGAGCAGAAAGCGTCCGCCTACCGCAATCGGCCGCTTGCCATCGGCCACGGGCAGACGATCTCGCAGCCGTTCGTCGTCGCTCTGATGACGGAGCTGCTGGCGGTGAAGGAGGACCATCGCGTGCTGGAGATCGGCACGGGGTCCGGATACCAGGCCGCCGTCCTCGCGGGGCTCGCGCGCGATGTCTACACGATCGAGATCGTCCGCCCGTTGGCCGAGACCGCAGCCGCCGCGTTCCGGCGCCTCGGCTATGCGAACATCCACGCCCGGATCGGCGACGGCTATCGCGGCTGGCCGGAGCATGGTCCCTACGACGGAATCATGGTGACGGCCGCGCCCGACCACATCCCGCCGGCGCTGATTGAGCAACTGAAACCCGGCGGCCGGCTTGTCATTCCGGTCGGCGAGATCTGGCAGGAGCTCATGGTGCTGACGAAGAACGCCGACGGCACGACGACGAGCACGACAATCGTCCCGGTCCGCTTCGTCCCTCTGACGCGTGATGTGAAGGAGGAGGATTAGCCGCGCGGGCCCAAGTCGTGGCCCCAAGTGTTGGCCGAAACCGTTGGCGCTGCGGCGCTTGCAGTCAAGGTGGGGCTCGGGAATCATTTAAACTTGACCGAAGCGGGATCATCGCTCTCGCGACGCGGCGATGGGAAGGACGGCAATAGGCCATGATGGCTTTGCGCTTGGAATCGAGAACGATGGCCCTTGCGGCCGGTGGCATGGCCCTGGCCGCGACGCTCGCAGCCACCCAAGCCGCAACCGGTGCCGGCAGCGCGCCTTGGTCCGCGCATGTCGCGACGGAGAACGTCTCGCCTGAGGCCGACCTCACCGCGCGCGAGGTGACGCGCAAGCTCTTCGAGGCCAAGCCCGGCGAGCGTGTGGACTACGCCGGCCACAAGCTGACCTATCTCGATCTGTCGGGTGTCGACTTCAAGCAGGCTATGCTGGCGCGCGCCGATCTCTACGGCACGGATTTCACGGGCGCCAACCTCAAGGGGGCGGACATCTCCAATGCGCGCCTCGACCGGGCGGTGCTGATCCGCGCGGATTTCTCGGGCGCCAACCTTCGCGGCACGACCATTTTCCGGCCGACGATCTATTCCGATCTTCAGAACAGCCTCGCCGATGCGCCCCGGTTTGCCGGCGCGGACCTCACCGGTGTGCGCGTGCAGGCCGAGCTTTCGGGCGCCGATTTTCGCGGTGCCAATCTCACGCGCGCCGACTTGAGCCCGCTCGAAGCGCGTCCCGGCCAGGGGACGCTCGTCACGCTCGCACGCAATGTTCTGAAGTCCTGCGATTTCTCGGGCGCAACGCTGCGGCATGCGGATTTGACGCGCACCGTTCTGACTCACGCCCGCCTCGTCGGCGCGGATCTCACCGGCGCGCGTCTCGTCGAAGCGGATCTCGTGCAGGTCGATTTTGCTGGCGCTGACTTCACAGGCGCGGACGTGACGGGCGCGGACTTCGACGGCGCGAACCTCGCAGGCGCCAAAGGTCTGGATACGGTGAAAGGGCTGGATCGGGCGCTCAATCTCGACAAGGCCCGCCACTGATCTCCTGCTGCGCACCTGCGGTATGCCCGTCCATTTATGAGGACGCGGTCTAGGACGCTGCGGCATACTCCACTGTGCCGTCCGGAAGGATCGGCAGCCGCACGGTCAGGCGTGCGCCTCCCTCCGGGGAAGAGGAGATCGTGACGTCGCCGTGCATCGCGCGTGCGATAAGGCGGGCTCTCGCGAGCGTGCCGCGCCGGTCTTCGCAAGGCTCCGCGCCCGTGAGCAGGATCTCGCGCGCGCTGCGCGGGATGCCCGGGCCGTTGTCGTCCACATGGGCGACCATTGCCGAGGTTCCCCGGTCGAGGCGGATCGTCGTCCGCGTGCTGTTCGCGACGGCGACGTCGAGCAGGATTTCGAAGATGTGCTCCAGCACGATCGGTTTCGCCGCGACGAAAAGTGGCCACGGTGCGGGAGCGAGCAGGACACGATCCGGATCGTACCGCCGCATGATCCGGGTGAGGAGCACACGGACCTCGACTGGTTCCGTCTGCGCGTCCTGCCCACGCAGGCGCGCCTGTTCCAGCACCTCGTCGAGCATCCAAACCATATGGTCGACGTCCGGTACGGCTGAGCTGTCGTGGGATCCGCGAGTGGGGTCGAGCGGCGAAGAGACGTGCGTTGAGACGCGTGCTCGGCCGCCGCGCCGCCGGAGCACCGTGGTCGTCGTAAACGGATCGAGAATGCGGCCCAGGAAACCCCGCCACCCGTACATCGGGCAACTCCGGAAACAGTTGCGATCAGTGCGCAGATCTTAGTCCCACCATGAATGACAAATGCTTACTGCTGCGGACCTTTTTGTGAAAAATGAGGGAAATCAGCCTTTCCTGATCGTTAAGGCCCGTGCCGTCCGGTGGCGGCCGGGAAGGTCGTCCGTCCGGGCAGACGCTGAGGCATCCGGAAGGGAGATCGAGACCGTCCAGGAGCGGACGCGCCCCCCGGCCGTTACCGTAGGTTCCCGATCAGGCTTGCCATGGCGCGCGGGATTCGGGAAAACATCCCATCTCAAGTCGGGAGCCGGATTGCCCATGTCGATTTCGTTGCGGACCATCCTCAGGCCTCAGTTGCAGCGCGCCATGATGTTCGCTTGCGCGCTTTTTGTATGGAACCTGATGGCTCAGGCCCCGGCCGCGGCCCGCTCGCCCAACCTCGCCGAAGCCTGGAACGGCGCCGAGATCGCCTGGCGCGATGTGGGGCCCGGCATTCGCGAAGCGACCCGCACGGGCAAGCCGCTGGTCATGGTGTTTCACGCCGAATGGTGCAAGGCCTGCCGGCGCTACCGCGAGGTCTGGAAGGATCCCGCCGTCGTCGCCGGCTCGCGCAACTTCGTCATGGTGCTCGTTGACGTCGATCAGCGCCCGCAGGACAACGGCGCGTTCTCGCCCGATGGCACCTATGTCCCGCGCACGATTTTCTACAGTGCCGAAGGCGACGTGATGAAGCACGTGCGGGGGAAGGATCCCGAGTTTCCGCACACGATCGATATCGACGATCCGACCGAGCTGAGAACGCTGATGGAGAAGGCGGCGGGCGGAACGGCGCCCGGTCCCGAGCCTGAGCGGCGCGCATCCAACTGAGCGGTATCCGCTAGCGCCCGATGGCGAGCGCCCGCTCGGCCTGCGTCTCCCAGAAATCCAGCACGTCCTGACGGATGGCTTCACGGCAATCGCCCCGGCAGGGGATCCATGTCCCGCTCTTGAGCCGGGCTTCGAGCCCGAAGCGGCCTTGGCGTACGGGCGCCACGAGGCAACCGTTGCCGTGCTGGCTGCACGCCTTGACGGATTTGGGAGGTCCATCGCGACGCGCCTCGGCCGCAGGCGCGGATAGCATCGCAACGAGGCTCAGGGCAACGAGCAAGGTGCATCGCATGGGGCAGACCCTTGTTGGGCTTGCGCGCATCCCCTCAACGAGGATTTGAATGCGCATTGAACGCGCAAGAACCCTAGAACAACCCGCCGCGCGGGCCAACGGAGCAGGCCTGCGAGGGCATTCCTCATTGGCCACTTTTTTGAAGCCCGCCCGTCCAAGCTCCGATAGCTTCGATCCATGAGCCTCAGCCAGAAGATCTTCATCTATTGCGAGCGTGGGCAAGACCCGGCCTTTTGGGCCGAGCCCATGAATGCGCTCACCAACGGTGCGTTCATCATCGCGGCCGCCTTCGCCACGCGCGAGTACCTGGTTGCTCCGCCCGAGCGCGGCCGGCGAGATATGCCGACGGCGCTTCTGATCCTGCTCACCTATACTATCGGCGTCGGCAGTTTTCTTTTTCACACCTATGCAACGCGGTGGGCGGCGCTGGCGGACACGATCCCGATTGCGCTCTTCATGCTGGCCTATTTCGGCTTCCTGCTGAGGCGCTTCCTTGGCTTGCATTGGCTCGTGGCGGTGGCCGGGGTCGCCGTCTTCTACGCGACGCTCTGGTACGCCGGCACGATCGAATGCCGCTACGAGACGTTGCTGCCGATCACGTCGCGCACGGGCGCCCGCTGCTTCAACGGCAGTTTGGGCTATGCTCCGGCCTTCTTCGCGCTGGTCGGCGCGGCCGCGCTTCTCGCGGCCCTCCGCCACCCCGCATGGCGCCTCATCGGGCTCGCGGGCCTGGTGTTCCTCGCCTCCATGACCTTCCGCACGTTGGATCTCGAGCTGTGCAGCCGCGTCCGGCTCGGGGACATGGTGGTCGGGACGCATTTCCTGTGGCATGTGCTGAATGCGGTGACGCTTTACCTGTTGCTCCGCGCCGCGATCCGCTACGGAAGCTCGGGGATGAGGCGCAACAGGCCGGCTTGAGCCTGAGGGCGACCCGGCGCATAAAACCCCCCTCCGCGGACGTGGTGGAACTGGTAGACACACAGGACTTAAAATCCTGAGACGGCAACGTCGTGTGGGTTCGATTC
>ERZ869909.2567-NODE-2567-length-11753-cov-4.491435_pt1 | contig 11753 bp, 6 predicted proteins | sample MGYA00520892_ERZ869909 | MGnify/ENA primary metagenome ERZ869909 (study PRJEB32215, sample SAMEA104723947) | bioreactor metagenome | biome: bioreactor; feature: anaerobic bioreactor; material: water | place: China | collected 2015-03-12 ... | reverse complement strand
TGAGGGACCGGATCGCATCGCGCCCGGCGTGATAGCCGACCGCGTACCACGCCCGCACCGAAAAGAAGAGCGCGTAGGGCTCGAAGTCGAATTCCTCCTCGTCGTTCGTGTCGGGATTGAGCGAGTCGTATCGGCAGCGCAGCGCGGTGCGGGTTGCGATGGCGTGCTGGACTTTTTCGTAGACGGAGGCCTGGCCATCGGAGGGAACGGACTGAGCGGTCCGGACGACCATGGATCCGACGAGCTTGCCGATCTCGTCCCGGACGGACTCGGGGAGATTGGCGTGGATTTTCGTCAGCGCGGCCCACGCGGGGCGCGTGAAGGGGATCTGCTCAGTCTGGGCGATGTGCTCGCAGAGCACCGAGATGGCGAGGGCTTCCTCGGGGGTGAGCTGGACGGGCGGGAGGAAGCATTCGCCCGAGACGCGGTACCCCCCCATGGCGTGATCGAACTGGATGGGGATGCCCGCCGCCTGTAACTCGTTGAGGTCGCGGAAGATCTGGCGCTCGCCCACGGAGCACTCGGTGGAGAGGCGGGCGGGGGTCATGCCGGGGTGGGCCCGGATGAGCGAGATGATCTTCAGGAGCCGGTGGACGCGGGTTGCGTGAGTCATGTGGGATTCCCTGATTGAGAGGAATCTTCAGAATAACTTCTGAAATGGTGATGGAACCCGGGGGGCTTTGGCGCGTCTGAATATGAGGACTGACCGCCTTCGGTCAGTCCGTGCCGGAATCGTGGCCAAGGCCTGCCCGATTGCCCAATGAGTGGTGTATTCATCAGTACATGGTCGCGCTCCCGCTGGGCGTCGCTGGGGAGGGGAGGAGAACGCGTAATGCGTTCGACGGCCCCGGCAGCCCCGGTCGGGAAGCGGCTCTCTCCAATCCGGCGGGCTTAGGAACAGACTCGAACGCAGGGGAGAGTCTGCCCGGCCCGCCGGATATTTTTTTTTGGAGGTGCGGTGGGACGGGGAGCAGCCAGAGCGAAAGGCTTGGTCCGGCTGGCTTCACACCAGCACCTGCCAGACAAGAATTTTTCCGGGGTTACGGTTGATGTTTTTGCAGACCAGCGTTATCCTGAGACTCGTTCTCAATTGAGTGCCGGAGAGATTCCCGAGTTCCCTCAGTCTCAGGGGTAGCGCTATGGCAGCAAGATTCCCGGTGTCTTTGTCTCTGGCCGCGAGCATCGGGCTCGGCGGAGTCGCGTTCGGTGCGACGACGGCGTTCTGGCAAGAGCCGGACTTGGCTTCGTCTACTTATCCAAATCTCGGACAGATGGCGGGTCCGTTCGCGCCCACATTTGGCGCGTACAACATTCCTGAATATGTCGGTGCGTTTGACAACCGTGATTGGCAGATCCAGTTGGCGTTTGATACCGCCTCGAAGGGGATTCCGACCGGCGAGCCCCTCGAAGAGTACAACATCGTGCGCGTGTCACTCACACTCACCATTGAAAGCGTGGTCGGCACGCCGCTGTACGACCCGACTTACGACCCGCAGAGCACTTACCCACTGGTGAATCGTCCGGCAACGGATCCGACACCGGGGCGACCGATTGAGCTATTCGCCGCGGCGTTCCGGAATGGGTACACGGGGTGGGATTTCAGCCCGACGATTACTCCCGGTCCGCCGCTGTTCGGGCAGGCGGGCGAGGGGTACGGCCCAGGAGTGTTCGGACAGGGGATTCGGCATGTGTTCCCGACGGATCTTGTGCCGGGATCGGGCGGGTCACCGCGCGATGTATCGAACAATCTAGACGAGCCGAACGCGGGCACGGGGAACCACAATCCGTTTGATGTGACGCCGCTGGCAATCGGGACAACGGACCTGCTGACCCCCGGCTCGGCGCTGACACCGGGCACCGAGTTGACCTTCGAGATCGACCTGAGCAATCCGCTGATTCTGGACTATGTACGGGAAGGGCTTCAGAAGGGTGAGTTGGGCTTCATCGTGGCGACGCTCCTGCCGGCGGTGGGAGATCCGGGCGGGGGGTTGGGGGGAAACTATGTTCGCTTCTACTTGCGGGGAAACGGCCCCGATTCGCCCGCGATGACGATCGAGTATTTGGTGGGGACGCCGAATGATTGCCCGGGCGACATCAACGGGGACGGAAATACGGATATCGACGATTTCATCATTCTCGCCGGCAACTTTGGCACGCCATCCGGAGCGACTCTGGCTGAGGGGGATCTCAACGGTGATGGGGCGGTTGATATTGATGACTTCATCATCCTTGCGGGCGACTTCGGCTGCGATTCGGGTTTCTGAGTTTCGATGGAAGGGTCCGATGCAATCAATGTCAACGACTCATGGCATGCATCCCCGACGCTCGTTCGGCGGCTTCACGCTCGTGGAGTTGCTGGTTGTCATCGCGATCATTGCCCTGTTGATCGGGATTCTGCTGCCGGCGTTGTCTCGGACGCGTGCGGCGGCGGTCGAGGTTCAGGATTCGAACGCACTCCGTCAGGTCGTTCTCGCGTGGAGAACCTACTCGGTGGACAAGAGTGAGCGGCTGATGGTCGGCTACTACTCCCTCAGCGGTGTCTCTCCGAACACGCCGCTCGAGTCGTATCCGATTGTCGATTCGCTGAGCGCTCCCGTGATCGATGCTCGCGCACGCCAGCGGTATCCGTGGCGGCTGTTCCCCTATGTGGATTCACAGATTGGCGGCTCGATCCTTGTCGGACAGCAACGCTCGATGCTAGACAAGGACCCCGGCGAACCCGGATCGACCAAGCGATTCTCCTGGCAGTACGACATCAGCGTCTACCCTTCGTGGGGGATCAACGCCCACTTCCTCGGTGGTTACGATGCGCCCCCGGATTCTAGGCGGTTCGCGCAGCAATACCAGGCGAATCTCCCTTTCCGTGTCACGCGGAGATTTGACGAGATCGTTTCGCCGAGCAAGATGATTGCGTTCGGATCGAGTCGGGGCGAGGCGTTCCAAGGATTCACCTCCGTGACAGTGCCCGGTTGGCACATGGTCCAGGCGCCTCGGTGGACGAACCTCGGTCCGTTCGGCGGCGGAACACCTGGATCGTGGCGGCAGACCAAGTTCACGCAGGATGCCCATCCGAACCTGTACGGGAATGTCGATCCGCGATATGCACGCGGAGAACGATCACTGGTCGGTTTCGCGGATGGTCACACCGAGTTGCTGACGATCAACGAGATGCGTGACATGCGGCTGTGGTCCGATGATGCGGTACGCCGGAATGATCCGGACTGGACCCCCGGAACCCCATGACCCCTCCCGGATCTCCGGACAATCCTCTCGGTCACTCAGGCATCTGCAAAAGGATCGATCGCACGATCCAGCGCGGTGAAGACCAGTGAGCAACTCACTTTTTCCACCGGCAATCGCAGGATCTCCGCCGCGGCGGACCTGTACGCGGACATCTGCGGTCGGTAGTACTGAAGTCGCTCGCCGAGTGATTGTTCATCGTCCGGGCGGAGCGCATCGGTCTTGAAGTCGATGACCTCGCCCCACGCGGCGACACCGCCGCGAAGACCGACCACGAGCCGATCGATCTGGCCGCTCATGATGGCATCGGATGCCTCTGAAGAATCCTTGCGAGCGAACGGATACTCGCGCCGGACGACGAGACAGTCTTCCGATGCCCGGTGCGGATGGTGTCGCTCGCGCGAAAGGGCATTCCGGATGCCGGGGCGCAGCAGCATCGACACGAACGATTCCGGATCGGCGGTGGTTGCACTCAGTCCGGCGGCCTTCGCGGCTCGGATCAGGTCGTCGCCGGTCGGAGGATCGTTTTCGCTCCATTCGATGAGACTGAACCACAGGTGAATGAGCGTGCCGTAGTCCAGCGCTCCGCCGCCGCCGGTTCGCAGTAGGTTTGACAATCGAACCCTGCCGGACCCTTCGAGTGATGATGGCGAGCGGCGTGCGCGTGTCCAGGAGGTCCGTTCCTGATGGGCAAGCCGAACGGGGATTCGCGATCTCTCCGTATCCTGCGGTTCGGTGTCGGCTTTCGCTTTCGGCATGCTTGTGTGCCACTCGGGGTCACCGAGCGACCAGATGATGCTGTGATCGGATGGCTCGGCCTCATCGGACGGTTGATCTGCGCCGAGTACGGCGTGGAGGATGCGCTCGGCGCTGATCGTCTCGGACTTCGACTTGGGAGGCGGGCTGACGATCATTTCGAGTGAGCAGCGCGCCCGCGTCATCGCGACATAGAGAGCGCACATCCCGTCGCGCACCCGGCGGGACTCTTCATCGCGGAAGATCTCGCTCAGTGAAGGGTCGAACTCCCGCACCTCTTTGCTCGCGTAGAGCGAGACCGCCGCGGGCGGATCGAAAACCGACGGTCGGAGCGTGGCCATCTCTCCGGAACGGAGCGACCACTTCGTGTTGAGTTCGGGAAGAAGAACGGCATCGAACTCGAGTCCCTTGGATGCGTGGATGGTCATGACTCGGACCCTCTCGGATGCGCCTGCCTCCACGGGCGTTGCGAGGACCATGTCGAGGAAGTCCAGCGCACGCATTCCGCCCGCCTGATCTGCACGCTCGGCAAGAGTGAGCAGGCGTCGGAATCGCTGCATGCCGCGGGCGTCGGTGTGCAGTGCGATGTCATGTGTCAGGTCGGCGAGGGCGCCCGCGTATCCCTTGCGAGCGAAACGCTTGCGCCACGCATGGCCGATGAAGGCGATCGCGCGACGATCGGTATGCTCGGTGAGGTCGATGATTTTGCCGAGTGGTGTCCGCGTGATGTGGTACGCCGCCGCGGAATGCCCGGGGTGTTCGCTGAGCAGGATCAGGGAGAGGATCGCGGCGATCACGGGGGTATCGGTCAGCGGATTGCCGCGGTGTTCGCAGGCGGGGATGCCGCGCGAACGCAGCGCGTGCACCATGGGTGCGATGCGGTTGTTGGATCGGAAGAGCACACCGATGGTCAGATCCTGTCTGGCCTGATTGAGCCGGGCGACCCGATCCAGTGCGATGCGATCGGTCGGGCGGAGGGCGGCCACGGCGTCGTCGATTTGTTCGTCTTCCTCCGACTCGGCGGAATCCACTTTGGTCGCTTCGATGAGCGCGGACCATCCCGGTAGATCTGCACGGGCGGTCTCGTGGGTCTGGAAGAGGGTCCGCCATCGCCCCGTTGCCTGATCGTGTCCGGCGAGAACCGGATTCCGATCGATGTCCTCGAAGACAGCGTTGACCGCGTCGATGACGACAGGGGATGAACGGAAGCTCCGGGACATCGACTCCTGCACGAGTTGCGGCCACCGGCTCGGCAGCTCCGCGAGCAGATCGGGCTCTGCATTCCGCCAGCCGTAGAGCGACTGCTTGACATCCCCGACGATGCAGACCGTGCGATCGCCGAAACCGCCCGCTGACAGGATCTCATCGATGAGTTCCTGGAGCAGTGAATACTGCATGACGGATGTGTCCTGCGCTTCATCGATCATGACATGATCGATCGCGCCGTCGAGACGGTAGGCGAGCAGGCCGTGCTCCTGCATCGCGCCGGAGGCGTGGAGCATTCGGGGAACATCATCAAAAACAACCCCGCCCGAATCCCGCTTCATCTGACGGTACCGGGCATCGAAGTGCCCGAGGAAATCCCGCACGCCGTGGTTCTGCTGGGATACCCGCCAGAGCGCCCGGTGCTTTGCGCAGTCAACGATCGGAGCGAGCATGTCGATCAATTCGGAATCAATCGAGACACCATCGAACTTGGGGGCTGGGTCGCTGAATTTCCGAACGAGCCTGACACCGAGAATGTCGTCGAAGGAGTGTTCCTCGATGATGTCTCGGATGTTGTTCAGTGCGTTTCTCCAGTGAACACGCGGCGATCCGGACTTGGTTGTGGGGCACGGATACTCGGCGAGCTTCCGCAAGACCTGCTTGACCTCGCGATCGCTGGGATTCTTCGGAGTATGCGGCGACTGCCACCATGCATCGTGGGGCGTGTCGAGCCAGACGGTGTACGCCTTGTTGACCGCATCACGCAAGGGATGCTCGACGCGCGACTCGGCCTTGCCGGCGGTCACCGCTTCAAGCATTGCAATGATCGCATCGCCCCCCTGATCCAGCACGATGCGTTCGACGGATTCATCGCGGAGCGTCGAGTCCTCGCTGTCGTCGAGCATCCGCCAGCCGGGGGGGAGCTCCATGTCCAGCGCGAATCCGGCAGCACAGCGCGCGAAGAAGGAGTCGATGGTCTGGATGCGAAGGCGGTGCAGGGAGGTCGCGAGTCTGAGTATCAGTTCGGCGCAGCGTTGTCGGGTGAGATCCGGTGCTGCATGGGAACGCAGATCCTTCAGCGCGCCTGACTCGCCTGCATCGAGGGCCGCCAGAGCGAGCAGGCGGAGGATTCTGGCGCCGATCTCGCCCGCCGCGGCGCGGGTGAATGTCGTGACGAGGATGCGTCCGGGGTCGTGTCCGGCAGCGAGCAGGGCGATGAAGCGCATCGTGAGCCGGAATGTTTTTCCGGTCCCCGCGGATGCGAGCACGACTTCGCTGCGCGTGTGGGTGTCTGTGATCATGGCGCGACATCCCCGGTTGACAGAAACCCGCTGCCGCAGAGCCAGCCCATCACGCCTTCCTCGGGCGGCGCATCGCCGAGCACGCCGAAGTCGCCTCGACGGACCGCACGGATGATCTCGGTCGCGGCGGCATCCGCGGAATCGAGGTCTGCGCCATCCCACCCCGCCTGATCAAAGCGGATGGCGTCAAGGTCGCGGGGAAGCGTGATGTAGCCGAGTTCGGGCAGTGCATCACCGATGATGTCCAGAGCCAGATGGCGGTACAGCGGGAGCTGGAGATCGCGCCATGTTCCATCGCGCGCCTGATGTGCGTTCTTTGCTTTTCGTGATGACGACCCGGTTTTGTAATCCAGCAAGGCCCAGAGACCGGACTGTTCGTTGTAGTCGATGCGGTCGATCTTGCCGGAGATGCGCATGGGCTCGGCGTCGACCATGAAATCGATTGCCCCGTCATCGGGTCGCCACTCTGCGTGGCGGATTCGCCAACCTTCCTGCACCCACTCGGCCTGTTTGGCGGCGAACGCGATGAGTCGACGGCGTGCGGATTCGGCCTGCACGAGCACCGGCGCGCGCGGGTGATCGGCGTAGCGGCTTCTGACGAGATCTCCGAGTGCATCGGACAGGTACTCGGCGATGCGCTCGGGATCCGTCTCATCGCGGACATCGCTGTTCCCGAATGCTTCGAGGACATCGTGGACGAGCGTGCCGAAGGACATCGCATCGAGCTCGGTGATGCGGTCGTCGATCTCTTCCAGATGGAGGGCGCGCTCGAGGAAGAAGCCGTAGGGAGAGCGGAGGTAACGGCCGAACGAGGTCACGCTCATGCGCGTGATTGGTTTCCATGATGCGGGGAACGACGGCATCGCGAAGAGGTCGCGGTCGCCGGTGCGGACGGTCGGGGTCAGTTCCACGCGACGCAGGGGATCCCGCCCATCCTGCGTGATGCGCTCCAGACGCTCCGCGATGCGCATCGGCTCATCGCGCAGGATGAGTCTGCTCGGGAGCAATGGCGAGCCCTCCGCATCGGTGCGCTGCACGATGAGGATGGTTTTTCCGGGCGAGCGTGCGTGCATGATGGATTCGAGGAGGTATCGGTCGCGGGCGATCCGGGTTCGGTCACAACCGATGCCCAGCCGCTCGCGGAGAGCATCGGGAAGCAGTGCATCGCCGAGTCGGGTGGAGGGGACGATGCCCTCGTTCATCCCGACCAGCACGATGCCTTGCGCCGGGTCGAGGGCGAGTTCCAGCCAACCGAGCAGTTCGACGGCATCGTCTCTGGCCTCCAGCGGCGCTTGCGCCTCGCCGACAACGCCGGCGATGAGCCGCCACGCCTCAGAAGCACGCATGGTCGTGTGTCCGGCGAGGATGCCAGTGCTTTCGAGGCGCTGGGCATCATCCGCGAAGAGCCGCACGCGCCTGCAGGCCTCGCTGATCAGCCGTCCTTCATCGGACTGCGCTGCAATGATTCGCCCTGAGTAGATCTTCGCGAGCGTGGCCGCCGCCTTGTGCGCCCAATGAGCGAGGGTCTGTTTCGGATCTCGACCCCGGACGAAACCGGTCAGTCGCAGGAGATTCCTGATCGCTGCGAGGACCTGCATCAGGATCTCGTTTTCGTGCGGGTCATCGATCGATGTGATGAGCGTTTCCTGGCGGAATTCGTCCAGCTCCCGAAGGATCCGTGACAGGCCGAGCTTCCCGCCAGTCGGCGCGAGGTTCCGATTGATGTGGCGAACGATCCATGTGCCGAGATCCGAATGGCGCAACGCGCTCCCGAGGGCATCGTAAGAACGCTCGGAGATCAGATCGCTGAGCAGTTCCATGAGCCGCACGGGACTGCTGACCGCCAGAGAGCGCCCGGCGGCATCGCGGACGGCGACACCCTCGTGCATGGCCGCCTCGCGTTCGATGGCTCCCGGGGAGGATGGCTCGAGCGCCCCGATGACGATCTCGGATGCGGCGAGTTCACCCCCCCACTCCGCGATCGCCTCGAACGCCGTGGATGCCGCGTCTTCGGGATCGCCGGCGATGCGGATGAACGCATCTTCAATCTGGAGCGGTCGCGTTTTCCACCAGTCCGGATCGATGCACCCGAATCGGTCGAAGCCCGCCTCAGACTGTTCCGGCGCTGCGATGAATGCGGTACAGGCGGCTGCAGAGGTACGAATGGCCTCGCGGGCTGCTGACGAAAGTTCGGTCACGCCGATCAGTGCGACTTGGAATTCGCCGCGCTGACCGCCTCCGGACTTCAGGATCCGGTGGATTTCGTGGGGCAGATCGATCATGTCGGTCTCGGCGACAAGCGAGATGTACTGGCGTTGAACCTCCGCCGCCGTCGTCCAGCGGATTGCTTCGTCGGGTCGGCCTTCGCTCACCAGTGCCGACGCGACATCCGCAAAGTCCAGCAGATCGCCCGCGAGCGATTGATGGTGGCCCGCGAGCAGATCGCCAATCGCCGTCCACGCGGCGGCATCGTGCTTCTCGGGGGGTGTTCGGATCAACGGTTCGATTTCAGCACGACCGAACGACCGCAGCGCACCGGACCACAGCAGGGAGCCGGCGTACTCGCCGATGGGCACACCCGATGGATGCAGCAGTGCGGGGCCGATTTCACCCGGCGTGGTCATGAGCGGCGGGACGACCGAAACCGAGCGAGCACGAGCCGCCTCGACAAGCATGGCGAGCAGGGTCCGACCGCCCCGCGCGCCGGGTGTGACCACGATCCAGTTCGAGAGATCCAACGCGCCGAGAACATCCGTTTCGGCACGGTCCAGCAGCGCTTCTGCGGCACGGCGCAGCACTCCGGACTCCCAGCCGAGCCATACCCGATCCACTCGTCCATGCTCATCGCGAGTCACGATGCCGACTCCGGGCGGTCTGGTGCGGAAGCAAGGACACGATCCGCGTGCTCGATCAACGGTCGGAGCCCCGCATGCGACCAGAGATACCTCGGGCTGAAAACCTTGGTGCCGACAGCGACATGCGCTGCCCCGGCGGCTGCGTATTCGTCGATGTCCTGCGTGGTGAGAATTCCGCCGCCGCCGATGATGATCAGACCATCATCACACTGCATTGAAGCCGCGGTGGACTTGAGATCGTCGATGCAGCGCAGGGCGATCGGCTTGAGCGGTCGGCCGCTCATGCCGCCTCCGGGCACGGGCAGCGTGTTGCAGCAATGAAAGTGTCTGATGCCCGCCTGGAGCGCCCGCGTGCTCATCGTCTGGGATCGGACGGGCGGCAGCTTGACAATCACGCGACCGACATCCGCCATCGCGTCGATCGCTTCGGTGAACAGCCACTCCGGCCAATCCACCTCGCCGACATTCGGGCACGACATGTTCAACTCGATCGCGTGCGGGCGGATCGATGCCGCACCCTCGATCAGTCGACGCCAATCGTCGGAGTTGAAGCCGTGGATGCTGACGATCGCATCGTCCACACGGAGCTTGCCGGACTCGACACGCTTGATCAGCCACGCCAGTCCCGGATTGCGGAGGCCGATCCGATTGACCCATGCTCCGAGTCGCGGGTAGTAGCGCACGGTCCGCAGGATGCGCCAGAGGCGGCCGGGGCGGTGTTCGGCGGTGAATGTGCCGAGCGTTGGTGTGGCCCCCTGCGGCTTGATGTAGTTGCCGAAGGGCGCCGAGATGATCAGGCGGTGCATCGGCGACCAGTGTACGCCCTCCTCAACGCGCCGAGCGGATCTGGAGACGCCAGTCCACCGCGCGGGTGGACATCGCGCTGGAATCCATGGTGACGAGGGTTCGCGCCGGGAGGACGAGGTAGCGCCACTGCTCCTCGGGACGCAGGGGGAGCCCCTTCTCGTCCTGATACAGGAAGCGGTATTGGACCCGAATGACGCCATCATCCATGATCACCCGCACCGGCACGGAGACACGCAGCAGACCGCCCGGCTCGCGATCCACCACGGGGTCGCTCGCCACGATGAACCCATCGAGTCCATCGTGAGCCACGATTCTTGGATCATTCGCCTGCGGGACCGGATCCCCCCCCACTGCCGGGGGAAGAACTTTGGGCTGCTGACACCCTGTGGTCACCGCCAGAGCCGACAAGCCCAGTACGAGGATCGATGCGACCAAAGCGTTGCGATGATTCATGGACGATGCTCCCTTAGCTCAAGCTCGATCTGCCCTCGGAGCTGACGCACCTCGGGAGACCTTGGACGATATTCCGGATGTGGCTGTGTGAAGAGTCTGAGGAATCCCGCCGAGGCGGGGACCGGAGCCACCAGCGAGCTTCCTCCCTCGAGGATGTGCCCGCGTGCGATCCCGCCTGTGGACTCGATGTCCCAGGCGATCCCCTCCAACCGGTAGAGTTCCTGGAGGTCGGAGAGGGTCATGTCCCGGAGCCAGCCCGAGGCCTGATACCGGCGGAGCACCTCGTGGGTCGGGGGATGCACACAGGTGCCGCCGAGGATCCACGGGAGCTGATCGCCGGGGACCCGCCAGGGCACCCATTCGTTGGCGTACCTGATGGTTCCGCTGGTCAGCCATTGTTCGTTTCGGCTTGCCCGATCCGGGATCCGGATGAGGTGAACCGCGGGTTCTTGCACGGATCCGGACGGCACTAGCGGGAGGACCATGCGCGACTGCGGGTGTCCCTCGACTTGAAGAACGAGGCGCGTGGTCTCGTGGAGCTGGAGGGGCACGACATAGACACGCTGCGGCAGCACCTCGCAGGCACGGATGTCCGCCTGACTGGTCGCCTTCGTCAGAAGACCGCCGAGAAGCAGGCCCAAGCCGACCAGTTGCGTGTCGCGGTCGCGTGATCCGAGCAGAACCGCGCCGGCGACCGTCATTCCGCTGCCGATCGCTGAGCGGAGCTGGCGGATGTCGTCGAGGCCACGCCACGCCATCCGACTGGACATCGAGTTCACATCCGTTATCCAAGGCCAGACCGACCGATCCCCCGCATCGGTCTGAACAATCAGCCGCTCGCTGCCGGAGCGTGTCCGCTCGACGAAGCGGGTGAGGATGCCATCCGGGCCGTAGGCGACCTTTTCAGGCCCGAGCCCGAACTCGACGAGGAGAACCGTGTCGTACTCACCGGAACGGAGAATACTCGCGGCATCGTCGAGCCATGGAGCGATCTCTTCTGCGCGGAGCAGGTTATCCCAGGCCTCTTCGGTGCGCCCCATCGCGCGGCTGGCGATGGCGTGCATCAGGTAGCCGAGGGCGAAGTCCGTGCGGATCGGCTGATAGCCGGTATCGAGATACGCATCGCTCTCAGAGT
>ERZ869909.2566-NODE-2566-length-11755-cov-4.397071_pt1 | contig 11755 bp, 7 predicted proteins | sample MGYA00520892_ERZ869909 | MGnify/ENA primary metagenome ERZ869909 (study PRJEB32215, sample SAMEA104723947) | bioreactor metagenome | biome: bioreactor; feature: anaerobic bioreactor; material: water | place: China | collected 2015-03-12 ... | reverse complement strand
ACTGCTGGAGGATGATAGTGACCCTCGCCGACTGGAATATCTGCAACGCTTTGCCGACCGCGAAGGCCGTGTCTTCCTGCAGCGCTTCTGGCGCAAGTATCGCGACCTGGATACCGACGAGCGACTGGAGGCCTTTCTCGGCGGCCTGCGCATTACCGCGCCACGCCTGTCGGCAGTTCATCGCTATCTGTTCCCCGAGGCCGATCGCCTCGCTTTCGCCGCCTTCCTCTCCGAATGGCTCCCTGCCGGGACCAGGCTCAGCGAACTCCCTATCGACGCGCTCTATGAGCGCCACGCACCAGGAAGCTTCTCGCTGTCAGACCAGGGCTATATCGCACAGGTCCACCCGCTGGAGCTGTGGCTGCTCGGCTATCTACTGGACTACCCCGAGGCGAGCTTTTTCGATATTGCCGCCGCCAGCCAGCAGGAACGCCAGGAAGTATACGACTGGCTGTTCAGGACCCGCCACCGCAGCGCCAGGGACGTGCGTATCCGAACCATGCTGGAAGTCGAAGCCTTCCTCGACATTCATCAGCGCTGGCAGCGCCTGGGCTACCCCTTCGAGCACCTCGTTCCCTCACTCGCTACCGCGGTAGGCTCCTCAGGGGATCGTCCAGCGTCTCTGGCCGAACTGATGGGTATCATCCTAAACGACGGCGTAAGCCTACCGACGCTGCGCATTGACGACCTGCACTTTGCAGCCGACACGCCGTATGAAACCCGGTTCCATCACTCCGACCGACTAGCCCAGCAGGTCATGGAGCCTGAAGTGGCCGCTGCACTACGGGAAACGCTTTCCAGCGTGGTGGATGGGGGCACCGCCCGTCGGCTACAGGGCAGCTTTACCCTGGAGGACGGGACGGCCCTGACACTGGGCGGCAAGACCGGCACCGGAAACAACCGTATCGAGACCGTGACCCGAGGCGGCCAAGTCATTAATTCCAGAGCACGCAACCGCACCGCCACCTTCGTGTTCTATCTCGGTGACAACCATTTCGGCACCCTCACCGCCTATGTAGCAGGCAGTGAATCGGATAACTTCCGTTTCACCTCGGCGCTACCGGTACAGGTACTCAAGGGCATGGAGCCGCTCTTGCGCCCTCACCTCCAGCCAGGAAGAGGCACCTGTGTGCCTGCCGACGAACCGGTCGAGCTGCATGTCGCCGGCTCAAAGGAGTCGGGTAACGTCCCGTAGCACCATGGGCACAAAGCGGCGTCTGCACCTGGGCGACGCATTCGCGGCCATGCCATTGCCCTATCGCCGATTACAAGAAAAAGCCCGGTGCATAAGCACCGGGCCTGGAATGGGGCAAGGGGGCAGGATAAGACAAGCCACGGCACAGGTGCCTAACGGCAAGGCACGACCTTGCGCAGGGTATCTTTCGCCCAGAGCACCTGGCCGTCAGGCGTCTTGCCGTGTTCGTTCCAGCGCTCTGCAGTTTCGACGCAGAAGGAACCGGCATTTTCCGTACGTACATCCGGATTGGAAGGACGATCGCCGCCGATTCTCAACAGGTCGGGGTTCTCGGTGGTATAACGCGGAGCAATGGTGGTGTTACTGGCACAACCGGTGACAAAGAAAGCCACCAGCAGAATGGGTAAACAGCGGCGCAGCGGCATGTTCACAAACCCTCGGAAGTTACGATTATCGCTCCGGCAGACATTGCCGGTAGCGCTAAATAGCATCGTGTACCTACCCTAGTCAATTTTTTTCGAACAGCGTTCTCAATGCCCTGATGGCAAGCCCCGCCTGGCTGTGCCAACCTGCCTGTGACGATGAATAGGCAATGAGGAAACGACGATGATCGATTTCTGGACCTGGACTACCCCGAACGGCCGCAAGGTTTCCATTCTGCTGGAAGAGCTTGGCCTGGCCTACCGGGTTCACGCCGTGGATATCACCCAGCGCGAGCAGTTTGACCCAGCGTTCCTGACGGTAAGCCCAAATAACAAGATACCGGCGATCCGCGACAATGAAACCGGCATCGTGCTGATGGAGTCGGGGGCCATCATGATCTATCTCGCAGAAAAAAGCGGCCGCTTCCTGCCCGACGATCTGGAGGGGCGCCATCGCACGCTGGAATGGCTAATGTGGCAGATGGGAGGAATCGGCCCCATGCTGGGTCAGGCACACCACTTCCTGCACTTCAATCCGGGCAAGGCACCCTACGCCGAGGAGCGCTTTTACGGCGAAGCACAGCGCCTCTACGGCGTACTCGACAGACGACTCGACGAGATGCAATACCTTGCCGGTGACTATGGCATTGCCGACATGGCCAGCTGGCCGTGGGTTTCCCGCTTCGAGTGGCAGCGTATCGACCTCAACGACTACCCCAGCGTGAAGCGCTGGTACAAGGAGATAGCCGCCAGGCCAGCGGTGCAACGAGGCTATCACTGCCCGAAGGAAGTCAACGCCATCCCACAGCCCTGATTGCACCAGGCGTGATGTCCTAATAGCTCGCAGAGTCCTGCAAAGCTTCTACGCTAATAAAGGTTTACCTGACTGTCTTCAGCCCGCCACAGGCTTGTCATGCTCGGCGCGCACAGTCGGGGTTTACCTAACGCTAACAAGGAAGCCAGCGAGATACCCCATGAACAAGAATCCCCTGACCCTGCTGGGCAGCCTCACTGCCCTGATGCTCTGCCTGATGCTCGGCTTGGCAGCCCATGCCAACGACGGCAATAGTCCCGAATGGGACGACAGCCTGATCGTAGCCGCAAAGAACGTGACGCTCGGGCCTCGACCGCTGTTCCTGGTCAACGACATGAGCGAAGAGACCACGCGCGAACGGGAGCTCAAATCGAGGCTGATGCGCTGCGCCGCGGAAAACACCGACTGGCAGCCCTCCGAGCTGACCGTTGCTCATCGTGGCGCGCCCCTTAAGTTTCCCGAGCACACCCTGGAGTCCTATCTCGCCGGCGCCCAGGGCGGCGCCGGCATCATTGAGTGCGATGTGACCTTCACCGCCGATCACGAGCTGGTCTGTCGCCATGGCCAGTGTGACCTGCACTACACCACCAATATCGTCGAGACCGATCTCGTCGAGAAGTGCAGCGTTCCCCCTGAGTTCGACCCGGACAGCGGTGAGCTGACCAATGCCGCCGATATCCAGTGCTGTACCAGCGATATCACCCTGGCCGAATTCCGCACCCTGCAGGGCACCATGGAAGGCGCCAACCGCGAGGCCACCAGCATCGAGGAGTACCTCGACGGCAACCCCCGCTGGCGCTCGGACCTCTACGCCACCCGCGGCACCCTGATGAGCCACGCCGATACCATTGCGCTGTTCAAGGACCTGGGCGTGAAAATGACCCCGGAGCTCAAGAAACCCAGCGTGGAGATGCCCTTCAACGGCTTCTCGCAGGAAGACTATGCCCAGAAGATGATCGATGAATACAAGGAGGCCGGGGTCCCCGCCAGCGACGTCTATGCTCAGTCCTTCCTGCTCGACGACGTGCTGTACTGGCTCGAGAACGAGCCAGAATTCGGCGAACAGGCCTACTACCTGGATGGTCGCTACAACGACGAGGGCTTCGACCACGCCGATCCGGACAGCTGGTCGCCCAACATGGAAGAACTGGTCGAGATGGGCGTACACACCATCGCCCCGCCGACCTGGATGCTACTGGCGTCGAATCCCGACTTCGGGGAAGACGACAGCCGGATAGTCCCTTCGATCTACGCCGAGCGAGCAAAGGAAGCTGGCCTCGAACTGATGACCTGGACCCTTGAACGCTCCGGCCCCCTGGCGGCTGGCGGCCAGTGGTACCATAGCACCACCGAAGATGTCATTCGCCGCGAAGGTGACAAGCTGATCACACTGGACGTTCTGGTCCAGGATGTCGGCATCAACGCCATCTTCACCGACTGGCCAGCCACGGTGGCGTTCTACGACAACTGCATGCAACGCGACGACTAGCCCTCGCAATTCTATCGGCCGCGCCATGGCGCGGCTGTTTGGCCTGTCTCTCCATCCTGGCTGCGTTTCTTTCCTCGCGCCTCGCCCCATCCGCCGATTTACGGCTAGCCTGAGCATCATGACACCGAATATTCAAGCCACCCGACATCGGCCCATCCCCTATGGCAGAAACCGTTTCCTCCCGAGATCCAGACCAGCAGTACTCTCCGGAACCCAATATCCTCGAGCGCCGTGCGGCGGACTTTCTTCGCAAACAGAACCCTAGGGCGCGCTATCCTTTACAGGAGTTCCGTGACGAAGAGCGGATCGCACTCAAGCGCGCACATCGCCAGGCGATAACCTGGTCGGCTATTGCGGGAATTCTTTCGGGGGCCATCATCGGCGGCATGGAGTGGTACATGCGCCAGGGCATGCTCGATGGCATGCAGGACATGACCCTGATGGAGCAACTACCCTACTGGGCCGGCTTCTTCGTGGTCGCAGGCGTGGTCAGCGCTGTGGAGATCCTCTTCCTCTACTGGAATGCCTTGCGCGGTGTCGCTCGAACGAACCAGATCGCAGGCATCCCGTTTCAGGACAGCCATCACGCACGACTGCTGTTGAGCGGCATGACACGCGTAGCACTGGAATTCCCCAGCCCAAGACACCGCATCTATGGCATCGACCCCTATGCCCAGATGGGCCGCTGGAAGCTGGCTGCCATCTCGGTCATGTACCGGATGAAAGTCGGGGTCAGCAGCTTCATCCTGCGCATACTGCTGCGCCGTGTCTTCGGCCGCATGGCCCTGCGTGGGTTGCTGCCACTGGTTACCGGGCCGCTCTATGCCCTCTGGAACGCCATCATCACCTGGCGCATCATGCGCAAGGCCAAGGTCCAGGCCCTCGGCCCCTACACGATCGAGTCCCTAATGCAGCGCCTGGAAACCGACCTCGATCAGCTAAGCGGCACTGCACGAGAAGCGACCTTGCACGGCATGGGCGAGCTGATCATGCGCAACCAGGATGCCCACACCAATCACATCTATCTTCTCTCTCGCCTGCTCGACGCCTTCGACGTCAGCGACAGGCAACTGGATATCGACTGGCCGGGTCATCGGCAACAGCTTGGCAAGCTCGACGAGGAGGAAACACGCTGGGTGCTGGAGATCCTGACTGTAGCCACACTACTGAGTGGCACCTGGCGCGGCAGGCCCAGGCGCTTCCTGCAGGAAGTCCATGAGGCCTGCGGGGCGACGCTCGACGAGGAGCGCCTTAAGGCGCGGCGCCAGCACATGCTGGAGGGCCGTCAGGATGCCTAGGGGCTTCACGAAAGCCAGAGATACCTATCAGAACAGGCCCAACTGCCGGTCCACCAGGGTGGAGAAGTCGTCGCCGACGAAAGGCAGGATGGCATCGGCCACCGGTTGCAGCTGTCGGCTCAGATAGTGCTGATAGTCAATGACCGAGCGGCGTGTTTCCAGCGGCTCCGGTCCCGCCACGGTCATCACATAGCGGATCCAGCCACCGTTCTGGTACTGCTTGGGCCGGCCCAGCTGCTGATTGTATTCGTCGGCCAGCCGCGCCGCACGCACATGGGGTGGCACGTTGCGACGATAGTCATCGAGTTTGCGCCGCAGTCGCTTGCGATAGATCAGCCGCTCATCGTATTCACCAGCCAGCGTGCGCCGAACATAGTCACGCACGAAATCACGGTGCGGCTGGTGGGTGAAAACAAGCCGGTATAGTTCCTGCTGGAAGGCCTTGGCCAGCGGAGACCAATCCGCGCGAACCGCCTCCAGGCCCTTGAAGACGATGTTTTCGTCACCATCCTCCCCGTTTACCAGCCCGGCATAGCGCTTCTTGCTGCCCTGCTCGGCACCGCGGATGGTGGGCATGAGGAAGCGACAGTAATGCGTCTCAAACTGCAACTCTAATCTGCTCTCCAGCCCCAGTGTCGATGCCAGGTGCTGGTCCCACCAGCGGTTGACGCTCACCGCGAGATCGCGCCCGATGGCGCTGGCCTCCGACTCGCTGCGGCGGCTGCCAAGCCAGACGAAGGTCGAGTCGGTGTCACCATAGATAACGGTATATCCTTCAGCTTCGATCAGCTCTCGCGTCCGATGCATGATGTCGTGCCCCCGCAGCGTAATCGACGAGGCGAGCCGCGGATCGAAGAAACGGCATCCCTGGGAGCCCAACACGCCATAGAAGGCATTCATGATGATCTTCAACGCCTGGGATAAAGGCCCATTGCGTTCGCGCTTGGCCGCCTCGCGGCCCTGCCACACCCGCTCCACGATACCGGGCAGGGCATGCTGCGTGCGAGAGAAGCGGGCCCCGCGGAAGCCCGGCACGCTATCCTCCTCCGACTCACCAAGGCCCTCCGCCAGGCCCACCGGATCGATCAGGAAGGTGCGAATGATCGAGGGATAGAGGCTCTTGAAATCCAGCACCAGCACTGAATCGTAAAGCCCCGGACGCGAGTCCATGACGAAGCCCCCCGGGCTCTCCTCGCTCGCTCCCAGGCCGTGGCGTGGCGCGAGATTGGGCGCCACATAGCCAAGCCGGTGCATGCGCGGCAGGTAGAGGTGCGAGAATGCCGCCACCGAACCGCCGCTGCGGTCGGCGGGCAGGCCAGTGACGGCAGCCCGCTCGAGCAGGAAGTCGATCAGTTCGGTCTTGGCAAAGATACGCGTGACAAGCTCGCAATCCTTGAGGTTGTAGCGGGCAAGCCGGGGCTTGTCCTCGACGAACATACGGTTGATCTCGTCCATGCGCTGATAGGGGCTGTCGATAGCCTTGCCCTCGCCCAGCAGCTCCTGGGCAACATGCTCCAGGCTGAAGGAGGCGAAACGCCAGGTTGCCTGACGCAGCATCTCGATACCGTCGATGATCAGCCGCCCCGCGGCCGCAGCGAAAAAGTGGTTGGCGTTGCTGCCGTGGGCGCGCCACTCCATTGGCTCGCCGCCGCGGCCCAGCAATAACGGCACGCCGAGCTGCTCGGCGTGGCGCTGCAGGATGCGCAGGTCGAATTGCACCAGGTTCCAGCCGATGATCGCATCCGGATCGTGCCGTGCGATCCATTCATTCAATCGCACCAGCAGCGCCTTGCGGTCATCGCAGTAGCGCAGCGAAAAGCCCCGAGGCTCGGACCCATCGCCCGACTCCACCTCCCCGCCATTCGCCGGGCCCAGCATGAAGACCTGGCGCTGACCGCAGCCCTCCACGGCAATGGAGTAGAGATCGCCCCGCTCGCTGGTCTCGATGTCCAGCGAAGCCAGCCTGAGCCGCGGCCGGTACTCAGGCGCCGGCTTGAGCTGAGTCTCGATCAAGTCGCCCTCTGCGCCCTGGACAGTCTCAGGGTCCGCGAACTGGACCGGGGCGGTGATGTAACGCTCCATCAGGTAGCGTTCCGGTGGCCGCACATCTGCTTCGAAGACATCGATACCAGCCTCGCGCAGCCGCTTCTCCAGATGCATCAGCTGTCGATGCTGACGGCAGTAGAGCCCTGCCACCGGACGCTGCTGGAAATCGCGCAGCTTGAGCGGACGCAACTCGACGTCTCGCTCGCCGCGCAGCAGCGCCTCGGCCTGGTGGCGCTGTTCGACCGGCACGAAGGCCACCGAGGGCTGCGGCGGCAAGCGAACATGCCGAGGGCCATCATCGGTCGCCAGCCAGAACGTGACCTCGGTACCCACGGGTGTGTCCCGCCAATGGCGGGTCAAAACGAACCCCTGCTGTCGCTCCACCACCACCTCTTATCCGCCTGAACCTGGGTGGAAGCTTACTCGGTGCCAGGGGGAATGTCGTCGCCAGGCGCCTTGACGCCATCAAGGCTGGTCTGGCCTTGGGCGACCCCCTGCGACACCACACTGAATGAGCCATCAGTCTCGAGCACCACGGCTTCCACCTCGCCCAGCGCGGCCTTGCCGGAGGCGCGAACGGCGGCCCTGACTTCATCTTCTGTCACCCGTGCCTCTTTCAAGGCAGAGAGCAGATAATCACCACGGTAGAACAGCAGTGCCGGTTCCCCGGTCACCACCTGCCGCACCCAACGCTGGCGTACGCTTGCCCAGGTCACCAGATACTGCATAGCGATCAGTAAGGAGAATGCCAGGACGCCCTGGGCCAGGGTGACGTCCTTGCTCAGCATGACGGTCGCCAGCACCGAGCCCAGAGCTACGGTGACCACCAGATCGAAGGCATTCATCTTCGAAAGCGTACGACGCCCGGAAATTCGTAGCAGGATCACAAGGCTGACATAGCCCAGGCAACCCAGCACCGTGGTACGCAGCAAGGCATACCCGCCGTCGAACAGAATCGGATCCAAACGCCTCTCCTTTCATCGTCGGCCAAGAATAAAGACTAGCCCATCATAGTGGCAGCGGGTGCAGCGGGAGGCGAAGATGGCTACAATCGAGGGTCTGTTTTTCTTGGGAATTCCAGAGCCGATATGTCGAACTCCACTAGCGCCCCGCGCAAGATCCTGGTCACCAGCGCCCTGCCCTACGCCAACGGCTCGATTCACCTTGGCCACCTGCTGGAGTACATCCAGACCGACATCTGGGTGCGCTTCCAGAAGAGTCGCGGCCACGAGTGTCATTATGTATGCGCCGATGATGCCCATGGTACCGCCATCATGCTGCGTGCCGAGCAGGAAGGCATCACCTCGGAGGCACTGATCGAGCGGGTGTCCCGCGAGCACCAACAGGATTTTGTCCGCTTCGGGGTGGCCTTCGACAACTATCACTCGACCCACTCCGACGAGAACCGCTACTTCAGCGAGCTGATCTACACTCGACTTCGCGACAAGGGGCACATCGCCACCCGCGATATCGAGCAGATGTACGATCCGGTGAAGGGGCTCTTCCTGGCCGACCGCTTCATCAAGGGCACCTGCCCCAAGTGCGGCGCCGAGGATCAGTACGGCGACAACTGCGAGGTCTGCAGCGCCACCTACACACCGGCTGACCTGATCAATCCGGTTTCGGCGATCTCCGGCGCCACCCCGGAGGTACGCAGTTCCACTCACTACTTCTTCAAGCTGCCGGACTTCGCCGACTTCCTCAAACGCTGGACACGTAGCGACCATGTCCAGACCCAGATTGGCAACAAGCTGCAGGAGTGGTTCGAGTCCGGCCTCAACGAATGGGACATCTCCCGCGATGCCCCTTATTTCGGCTTCGAGATCCCCGATGCACCGGGCAAGTACTTCTACGTCTGGCTCGACGCCCCCATTGGCTATCTCGCCAGCTTCAAGAACCTGTGCGACCGCGATGGAATCGACTTCGACACGTACTGGAAGAAGGACAGCAAGGCCGAGGTTTATCACTTCATCGGCAAGGATATCGTCTACTTCCATGCGCTGTTCTGGCCGGCGATGCTCCACGGCGCCGACCTCCGCACGCCCACGGCGGTCAACTGCCACGGCTTCGTGACCGTCAACGGCGCCAAGATGTCCAAATCCCGCGGCACCTTCATCAAGGCCGCCACCTATGCCGAGCAGCTGAACCCCGAGTACCTGCGCTACTACTTTGCCGCCAAGCTGACCTCAGGGGTCGACGATCTCGACCTGAACCTCGAGGATTTCGCCGCCCGCGTCAATGCGGACCTGGTGGGCAAGGTGGTCAATATCGCCAGCCGCTGCGCCGGTTTCGTCAAGAAACTGGGGGATGGGACGCTCTCCGCTCACTGTGCGGAGCCTGAGCTAGTGGCACGCTTCATCGCCGCCGGAGACGCCATCGCCGACGACTTCGAGGCTCGCGAGTTCGGCCGCGCGATCCGTAAGGTGATGGAGCTGGCCGACGAGGCCAATACCTACATTGCCGAGAAAGAACCCTGGGTACTGGCGAAGCAGGAGGGCCGCGACCAGGAGGTGCTGGACATCTGTTCGGTCGGCCTCAACCTGTTTCGTCAGTTGATGGTCTACCTGGCGCCGGTAGTGCCAGCCATGGCCGAGCAGGCGCGGCAGTTCCTGAAGCTCGACACACTCGACTGGCACAGTCGACACGAGGTGCTTCTGGGCCACGAGATTGCCAAGTTCAAGCCGTTGATGACCCGTGTTGAACGTGATCGTATTGATGCCATGATCGAGGCATCGAAGGAGGACCTGGTGGAAGAACAGAAGCTCAAGGATGCCCTCAAGGGGCCGCTGACCGACGACCCCATCGCCCCGGAGATCGCCTTCGACGATTTCGCCAAGGTAGATCTGCGCATAGCTCGTATCGCCAAGGCCGATTACGTAGAGGGTGCAGACAAGCTGCTGCAGCTGACCCTGGATCTCGGCGGCGAGAGCCGCACCGTATTCGCCGGAATTCGTGCTGCCTATGCCCCAGAGGCGTTGGAAGGCCGTCTGACGGTCATGGTTGCCAACCTGGCGCCACGCAAGATGCGCTTCGGTGTATCGGAAGGCATGGTGCTGGCGGCAGGCAATGACGCCGGCATCTACCTGCTCACTCCCGATTCGGGTGCGGAACCCGGCCAGCGCGTCAGGTGAAAACCAAACCAGCAAAAGCACGGCTTGGGCCGTGCTTTTTTCGTTTAGTGCGCCTGAACTCATTAAAGCCATGTAGTCCTTGGCCGATATTCATGTAAGAGATCATCTACACCGTGTCGCCAGTCTCACAATCCAAATGGCAACACATGACACAGGCACGCTACATGACCGCACTGTACAGCTCACTGCGTAATCGCTTTCTCCTGTCGCTATGTGCCGTGCTGTGCCTGGCTCTGATTGCCCTTGTCGCGATTGCACGCTTTCAGATCATGCCCATCCTGCTGGAAGACGAAGAGCAGTATGCCAGCGGCGAACTCGATCGGATCGAGCGCGCCCTGGGTAGTGAACTGAACCATATGAGGCGCCTGGTAGAGGACTGGGCCTGGTGGGACGATACCTACGGCTTCGTTCGGGGTGAACGGCCGGAATACGTCGACTCCAACCTTTATGAGAGCACCCTGGAAACCCTCGATCTCAAGATGATGGTCTTTCTCGATGTCCGTGGGCAGCCCGTCTGGGTAGTGGGCTATGACGACAATGACGAATTCACGTCTTGTCCCGGCATGGCGCCACCCTGCGACTGGGCCACCACCTACATCGACTTTCTGCCGACCAGCCTCGCGAGCGAAGACGAGGAATCACAGACCTGGCTGATAGCCCAGCCCGAGCTCGCCATGGCGACCATGTCGCGCATCTACAAGAGCAATGAGGAATCCCCATCAGCCGGCTGGCTGCTGATGGTGCGCCCCCTCTCTGGGCTCTGGGTCGATCAACTACGCGACACGACCGGCATTGATCTGAACCTGACCAGCATCGCACTCGACAACGAGATAGCTCATGACAGCCTTGAGCGGGTTTCAGCAACCCGGATGGCGGCAAGCCGCGCCATCGCAGCCATGCCCGACGAGCGACAGATTCGCATTGATACGATGCTGCCACGTCAGCGCTATCAGGCCAGCCTGGAAACCTTTCGCTTTGCCCTCTACTGGACAAGTGGGGTGCTGGTCGTGACCCTGCTGGTGGTACTGTGGCTCCTCGAAAGCATCGTTCTGACACCGATTCGCCAGTTCTCGCGTTTCACCCAACAGATGCACCATGATGCGATAGCGCCTCCCATGCCGGCATCTCTGCTGATGCGTCGCGACGAGATCGGCACCCTGGCTCAAGAGTTTCGCAATCTCCTCGACCACCAGCAGCAGCAGTCCGCCCTGCTGCTCGATTTGTCGCAGCATGATTCGCTGACCGGACTTGCCAACCGCCGCCTGTTCGATGAGCGTCTCGAACAGACGATGCACAAGGCGCAGGCTTCCGGCAAGGAGGTATCGGCATTGATGATCGATATCGACCACTTCAAGCTCTA
>ERZ869909.2565-NODE-2565-length-11763-cov-4.653431_pt1 | contig 11763 bp, 15 predicted proteins | sample MGYA00520892_ERZ869909 | MGnify/ENA primary metagenome ERZ869909 (study PRJEB32215, sample SAMEA104723947) | bioreactor metagenome | biome: bioreactor; feature: anaerobic bioreactor; material: water | place: China | collected 2015-03-12 ... | reverse complement strand
GTGGTCGGTGCCACCCTGATGATTCTGATCAACCTGGGCCGGGTCACCACCGTGCACCGCCCGACGCTGGAGGAACGCTGATGGAAGCCCTCTTCTCGCTGGTGGTCGGCGTGCTCTCTGCCAGCGGCCTCTACCTGCTACTCCGCGGCCGGACCTTCCCGGTCATCGTAGGCCTGGCACTGCTCGGCTATGCCGTCAACCTCTTCCTGTTTTCCACAGGCGGTCTCAACACCCATGCGGCAGCTGTCATCGGCGAATCGATCTCGCCCACCGATCCCCTGCCTCAGGCCCTGGTGCTGACCGCCATCGTCATCGGCTTTGCCATGACCGCCTTCGTGGTCATCCTGGCCATTCGCGCCCGCAGCGAGCTGGGCAGCGACCATGTGGATGGCCAGCAGGGTGAAGAGGGAGACGTGGGCCGATGAACCAGCATCTCATTATTCTGCCTATCCTGGTGCCGATGGTGGGGGCACTGGCACTCCTGCTGATGGGCAAGGCGAGCTTTACCACCCATCGCCGTATCAGCGTGTCACTCACTGCGGCCCTGGTCCTCATCAGCCTGCTGCTGCTGAACCGAGCCGCCAGCGGCGAGCTGACCTTCTACGGCCTGGGAAACTGGAATGCACCCTACGGTATCGTGCTGATGCTCGACCGGCTCTCGGCCCTGATGCTGACGCTCACCGCCGTGCTGGCCCTGGGCTGCATTCTCTTCGCCAGTGCCGGTGACGATACCAAGGGCAGCAATTTTCACGGCCTCTTCCAACTCCAGCTGGTAGGCCTCAATGGCGCCTTCCTCACCGGCGACCTGTTCAATCTCTTCGTCTTCTTCGAGATCCTGCTGCTGGCCTCCTACGCACTGTTGATGCATGGCGGCGGCAAGGCCCGAGTGGGTGCCGGCCTCCACTATGTGATCCTCAACGTGGCCGGCTCGGCGTTGTTCATCATTGCGCTGGGCGTGCTCTACGGTGCCACTGGCACCTTGAACATGGCCGACATGGCACGCCGTGTTGCCACCATGTCAGGCGACCAGGCGGCCCTGGTCACCGCCGGCGCCCTGATGCTGGTGGTGGTATTCAGCCTCAAGGCGGCGCTGCTGCCGCTCTATTTCTGGCTGCCGCGCACCTACTCGGCGGCACCGGCCCCGGTTGCTGCCCTGTTCGCGATCATGACCAAGGTAGGGCTATATGCCATTCTCCGCGTGCAGACGATGATCTTCGTCGACAGCCCGGCAGCTGGTGGCATTACCGCCTGGCTGTGGTGGTCGGGCCTGGCCACCATCGTACTGGCGGCGGTCGGCGTGCTCGCCGCCCGCGACATGCGCCCCCTTATCGCCTACCTGGTGCTCGTCTCGGTGGGTACCCTGCTGGCCGGGGCTGCGCTTGGCACGACAGCGGCGACCACCGCCCTGCTCTATTACCTGCCCCACACAACCCTGATCTGCGGCGCCCTGTTCCTGATCGCCGAAATGATCGGGCAGCAGCGCGGCAAGGCGGGCACCCGCCTGGTTCGAGCTCGTCGCCTGCACCAGCGCCACCTGCTTGGCGGCCTGTTCCTGGTGGCTGCAGTGGCCGTTGCCGGACTACCGCCTCTTGCCGGGGCGCTGGGCAAGCTGCTACTGATGCAGGCCGCGGAGGGCAGCGCCCGCCTCTGGCTCTGGCCATTGCTGCTGCTCGCCGGACTGTGCGCCCTGATCGCCATGTCCCGAGCGGGTTCGGTCTTCTTCTGGGCCAGCTACAAGGGCGAAGTCGCCACCGGCAGGATCAGCCGCGCCCAGTTAGCCGGTGTGGTATGGCTACTGGCCAGCGCTCCGCTGCTGGTCATCTTCGGCGGGCCGGTCAGTGCTTACACCCAAGCCACTGCCCAGCAGCTAGCCAACCCCCAGGAGCCGATTCGCCAGCTGCTGGGAGACGACCCGACGCAACAGGTCGTGCTGTTCCAGAACATCATCGGAGACGCACCATGAAAGCACTGGGACGCTACCTGCCCACTCCCACCCTATCACTGGTTCTGCTGGTGGTGTGGCTGCTCATGGTACGCAGTATCGAGCCAGGCCAACTATTGCTGGGCACCTTCCTGGCCGTGGGTATTCCGCTGCTGACACAAGGCTTCTGGGAGCCCCTGCCTCGCGTCAGGCATCCGATAAAACTGGCCTGGTTCATCGCCATCGTCATGTGGGATATCGTCAAGGCCAACGCACACGTAAGCCTGCTGATCTTGTTACCCCGACGCGAGCCACACCCAGGTTTCGTCGAATACCCACTGGAGGTCAAGGATCGGCTGGTCATCATGCTGCTGGCCAATACCATCACCATGACGCCAGGCACCGTATCCACCAATATCCGTCTGGATGGCTCCTCCCTGCTGATTCATGTGCTGGACATGGACGAAGAGCAGGAGCTGGTACGCGAGATCCGCGAACGCTACGAGCGGCCGCTCAAGGAGATCTTCGAATGCTAGATACCGCCCTTATGATCAGCCTGACGCTGATCGTGCTGGCCATGGCCATGAACATCTATCGGCTCGCCATCGGCCCGGACATTCCGGACCGACTCCTGGCATTGGACACCCTGTATGTGAACTCCATCGCGTTGATCGTGCTGCTGGGGCTTTGGCTCAATACCAAGACCTATTTCGAGGCGGCGATACTGATCGCCATGCTCGGCTTCGTCAGCACCATGGCCATCTGTCGCTACCTGCTGCGCGGCGATATCATCGAATGAGGAAGACGCCATGACCTTCTACGTCATTGCCGAAGGCGTGATCGCCTTCCTGCTGGTTGCCGGTGGTATCTTTGCCTTTACCGGGTCGCTGGGTATGCTGCAGTTCAAGGACTTCTTCATGCGCCTGCACGGCCCCACCAAGGGCACCACCCTGGGGATCGGCTGCATCCTGATCGCCTCGATGCTCTACTTCACCATCACCCAGCGCGAACTCCATGTACAGGAGCTGCTGATCACTCTGTTCCTGTTTATTACGGCGCCGGTGACCGGCCACATGCTGGCCAAGACCGGGCTGCATATGCACCTGCGATTCATCACCGGCACCCGCGGCTCGGTTCCTGAGTTCCGCGACGAGGATGTCGGCCAGAGTCGCGTCGCACGCCCGGCACGAGCCAAGCATCCGTGGAAGTATCGCAGGGCCAAACGCACCCGCATGCGTCGCTGAGCCACTGCTCCTCAAGACATCAACGACTCAAGACATCAACGACTCAAGACATCAGTCATGCAAGTCACCAACGAAGCGGGCTGCCACCAGGCAGCCCGCTTCGTTGTGCGTCGACTGATTTACCCAGCGAAAGCGGCCCTCAGCACCAGCCGGACAGTTCGCGGCGAATGACCGCAACCAGCGCGGCGATATGGTCGTCGCGGTCGTTCAGGCAGGGAATATAGGTGAACCGCTCACCACCGGCGGCGAGGAAGCTCTCTTTGATCTCCTCTTCGATCTCCTCGAGGGTCTCCACGCAATCGGCCGAGAACGCTGGCGATACCACTGCAATATGCTTGTGGCCACGGCGGGCCAGCTCGGCCACATGCTCTACCGTGGCCGGCCCCACCCACTCCTCCGGACCGAACTTCGACTGAAAGGCGGTGACGATGGCCGCGTCGGGCCATCCCAACCGCTCCTTGAGCAGTCGCGTCGTCTTCTGGCACTGACAATGGTAGGGGTCGCCCTCCATCAGATAGCGCTTCGGCACGCCATGATAGGAAGCCACCAGTACCTCCGGCGGCGTCTCGGCGGCAGCGTAGGCCTCCGCTACCGAAGCCGCCAGGGCATCGATATAGGGCGGCTCATCGAAATAGGCCGGTACGGTGCGGAATGCCGGCTGCCACTTGAGCTTCATCAGCGTACGAAAGGCCTGGTCGTTGGCCGTGGCGGTGGTCGGCGAGGCGTACTGGGGATAGAGCGGAAAGAACAGGATGCGCTCACAGCCCTGTGCCTGCATGCGTCGCAGCACGCTGTCAGTGGAGGGATTGCCATAACGCATGCAGAAATCGACTACCACTTGATCGCCATACAGCGCCTCGAGCGACTCGGCGATCCTGTGGGTCTGTTTCCGCGTGATGGTCAAAAGCGGGCTTTCATCGTTCTCGGTATTCCAGATCCCGCGATAGGCTCTGCCGGAGCTGAACGGACGCTTGGTGAGAATGATCAACTGCAGAAGCGGCTGCCACTTCCAGTCTGGATAGTCCACCACCCGCTTGTCGGACAGGAATTCATTGAGATAGCGCCGCATCGACCAGTAATCGGTGGCATCCGGCGTACCGAGATTCGCCAACAGGATGCCGATCTTGCGTTTCGCCACGGGCGGATGGTCCGCTTCCGCATGGGCCAGCCGCCCCTTGCCGGGCTGGTCCTTTTCCACTCCCGCTGAGGACATGCACTCTGCTCCTTCTGGTCAATGACTGACGACAGAAGACAGTTTATCAGTCCAGGTGCCCGGAAGGGGCAAAAGCTGTACTTGATTTTTCCTTTGTACAGCTTGGGAAGAACGGGGTGGCCGACGGGGAGCCCCATCCGAACCGGAGAGGCTCGGCAGATCGAGCCGAACCGACCAACGGCAAGGAGTGCTGCCTCAGGGGCTTCAGAAGACCAAGGGTATCCGTGAGGACAGGGGATCCCGGTAGTGAGTTGCCCGGCCGATTACCTCGTCCTGTGGCACATGCTGGACCAGGAAGGCACGATGGATCCCGGCCCGCTGGAGTTCCAGATAGACATCTTCCAGCGAACGAAACACCACTGGCTTGGCACGTCTTGTCAGCATATGTCGGACGCCTTCCATATCCTCCAGCTCTACCTGATAACAGTGGCTGCCGACGTGGGCAATGACGCGAATTTCATAATTATCGTGATTGGCCGCAAAGGCCTTGAGGTCATCGAAGTCCATGGCTCCCTCCATGTAACGGACATAACGTGGCGCGAGGAAAAAGTGGCGCCAAACAGATGCAGCTCGGGCACAGCATGACTGTGCCCGGTAGCATTAGTATGACAGCAGTATATTGAAATTATGACTATCAGAGAGCGGGTGGGTTCCGTGATACGGGCTCAGGCAGTCGGTCTTTCGGTAGATTCGCGACGAGGCAGTTTATCGTGCGACAGCCCGACAGGTGAAGGACTACTGATAATCGGAGGGATCGATGGCTTTTGCCAGCGAGCGGCGGTCCACCCATTTTCCCGCCTTGGTTTCCTTGTAGCGAAAGACCACGCGATCCCCGACGGCCACCGCCAGTTCGGCATCCTCGGTTTGATAGCTGTACGCCTCACCCTCCACGACCAGTTGGAAACGGTAGAGGTCAGGCATCCCCAGCCACTCCTTGAAAGGCCCTTCCCGCTCCAGCGATTGGAGCTCGCCACGCGCCTCGAGCTTCGGGGGGCGCTGCTGTTTGCCGCGTCTGAATCCGCTTGCCATGCTGCCTCCTGGTGATCTATCGAGGGTCGGCATTATACGGTGCCTCCCCCCAGGCTCAAGGCCCGGGAAAGCGATCAACTTCCGAACGACTCACCATAGCTGTCCGGCGCCAGGTCCTCGAAGCGGGTATAGCGCCCGATGAAGGCCATGTGCACCGTACCGATGGGGCCGTTACGCTGCTTGCCGATGATCAGTTCGGCGAGCCCCTGATTGTCCGGATTATCCGGATTATAGACCTCGTCACGGTAGACGAAAGCGATGACGTCCGCATCCTGCTCTATGGCGCCGGATTCCCTCAGGTCAGACATGACTGGCCGTTTGTTGGGGCGCTGCTCCAGCGAGCGGTTGAGCTGGGACAGGGCCACCACCGGGCAGCCGAACTCTTTCGCCATGCCCTTCAACGAGCGGGAGATTTCGGAGATCTCGCCGGTTCGGTTCTCGGAGAAGCCCGGGATCTGCATCAACTGCAGGTAGTCGATCATGACCAACGCCATGTTGCCATGCTCACGCACCAGCCGGCGAATACGCGAGCGCATTTCGTTGGGCGAAAGCGCTGCCGTGTCGTCGATGAACAGCTGCTTGTCCTTGAGCAGGTTGACCGCAGAGGTGAGCCGTGGCCAATCCTCGTCTTCCAACTGACCGGTACGTACCCGGGTCTGGTCGATACGGCCCAGCGACGATAGCATGCGCAGCATCAACGATTCGGCAGGCATCTCCATGGAGAAGACCATGACCGGCTTGTCGCTGGCGATCACCGCATGCTCGACCAGGTTCATCGCGAAGGTGGTCTTGCCCATGGAGGGGCGCCCAGCAATGATCACCAGGTCAGATGGCTGCAGGCCAGTTGTCATTTCGTCGAGATCCCGAAAGCCGGTGGAGAGTCCGGTCATCTCGCCCTGCATGTTGAACAGCTCGTCAATGCGATCCACTGCCTTGGCAAGCAGCTCGCTCATGCCTATTGGGCCGCCGGACTTGGGCCGCTCCTCGCTGATCTGGAACACCAGGCGCTCGGCCTCGTCGAGCAACTCATCGGCCGGCCGGCCCTGTGGACTGAAGGCCCCATCGGCGATCTGGCTGGCCGCCCGGATCAGCTTGCGCAGGGTGGCTCGCTCGCGAACGATATCCGCATAGGCGCGGATATTACTGGCCGATGGCGTATTGCGCGCCAGTTCGGCCAGGTAGGCGAGGCCACCGATGGTACCGAGCTGGTCACGCCCTTCCAGCGCCTCGGAGAGTGTAACCACATCCAGCGGCTGGCTGGCTTCGGACAGGCCGGACATGGCATTGAAAATCAGCCGATGCTCGTAGCGATAGAAATCATCCGCCACCAGTCGCTCGGCGACGGTATCCCATGCCTGGTTGTCGAGCATCAGGCCACCCAGCACCGACTGTTCCGCTTCAAGCGAGTGAGGCGGCATCTTCAGAGCAGCGGTTTCCTGATCCAGCTCGAGGGTGTCGTTCATGGCATGGCCACCTACATGGAAACGGGCCGTGCCATTCTACCCGATGGACGTGGCCCACCCTACCTCTCGCCGCTACAAAAACCGCGACCGTTTCCGGTCGCGGCAAGGATCGAAACAGCAAGCGAGCAATGGCCAGTCTTTACAGGCCTAGCTTAGAACCAGACTTCCGTCTGCATGCCGAAGCTCCATTGTCCGCCGGTGAAACCGTCACTGCCGAAGGCGGAAGTCGTATCGTAATCATTGAGCTCACTGTCCCAGTCGGTGTATGAAGCGAACAGGCGTATCTCGGGGCGTTGCCAGAAACCACCCACCTGGGGCTTGAAGGTGGGTGCAATGGTGAACTTGCCGAAGTTGCCGCTCACCGCATTCAGGTCACCGCGGCCGCTGGGGTCGAGGTCCATGTACTGGTAGCTGGCCTCGTACTGCATCTCGAAGTTCTGAGTGATCTCGTTGACCAGCCGCGCGTTGAGCGTCAGCCACTTGTAGTCATCGCCATCGGCATAGCGATCCTTGCTGACTTCTCCGAACAGCACCGGTGCGAAACGCCAGGTGGGTGCCAGATAGGTAGTGCCATAAACGCCGAGGCGAGTCGCCTGGGCGTCATCGGTCAGGTTTCCATCACTGCCGAGCCCCTTGACCTCGGCTCCCAGACCCTGGCCGTGGAGCAGTGCCACCTTGAAATTGCCCTCGCCCAGACCGAAGAAGCTGTCGCCGTGGTAGGCCACCATGGTTTGAAAACCGCTATCCGCGGCGCTCTGGCCTTCGCCGATGTCGCGGGTGTCGTTGTCGGCTGCCGACAGGGCGTTGACCATCCACTGCCAGTTACCAAAAAAATTGTTTGAAGTCAGGATCAGGCTATCGGTATCCCCATCAAGGCCCGGGTACTCGGGGCGCACCGGGTAGTCGCTGAAGCTGCGCCCGTAGAGCGAGAAGTTGGAGCGCCAGCTGTCGGCGAGCTGGACATCGTAGATACCGGCACCGGTACCGGCGAGGAAGATGAAATCACTGTCGAGCCAGTGGATGTCGAAGTTGTCGCGATCGAAGCGCTTGCCGGCCCAGATCGAGGCATCCTCGAAGGCACCCGTGAAGGCCGGCAGCTCACTGAACTCGGCGTAGACCTGGCGCACGTTGAGATTGGAGTCACCGTCCCAGTCGTTGCTGGTCGTCGTACCACTGGCCAGCATGGTGCGATAGTGCGCCCTGGCACCGTTGTCGAACTGCATGCGGTAGTTGAGGATGGCCTCGGCATAGGTATCCGGCTCGTTGCCAAGACGACCCACGGCTCCGCCCAGCCCACCGGCGGGCGTCACGAAGGGGCCGCCCTCGATGCTCTTGCGGTCCTCCCCCAGCAACAGGCCAGAGCGAGCATAGACGTTGAAGGAGAAGCCCTCTTCGCCGCTGGCCTGACGCTCCACCTTGGCGAGGCGCTCCTCCACCTCTTCCGTGGAGAGCCGACCATCGGCCTGGGCTTCGGCCAATTCGGCCCGCTGTTCAGCGGCCGAAGCACGCTGCTCAGCGGCAGCGACGCGATTTTCCAGATCAAGCAGGCGTTGTTCCAGGCTATCGGCGGTGGCAAGTCCGGTCATTCCGATGCCGGCCACGGCCACGGCAGCAACGAGAGGAGTTCTGAGCAAGGCAGTCTTCATGAAGCGAGTCCTTTTATGGTTGTTTTAACAAGCAAGCAGGCACAGCCGAATCTTAATCGATTAAGATAATGCAGAAATAATTGCCGCAGGGCCGCGCCGTAGCATCCTGATACCTTGAAGAGCACAGGAGATCCCGGAAAAACTTAATCGTTTAAGGATAGTGGTGCAAAGAAAAAACGTAATATTACTACCAAAGTCTACCCTGACGACGCGAAGAGCCTCTGCCCCACTCAAGCAAAACAACTCAGACAGGACACCCAACAAAACAAGGGGCGCGGGAAAATCATCCCCGCGCCCCTTGGCGAACGATGTGCCTAGCCGTATTACTCGGCTACCACCACAACACGTACGGTCGCATCGACTTCGGCATGCAGGTGCAGGTCGATGTCATACTCGCCGGTCTGACGGATCGGCCCCTGCGGCATGCGAACTTCGCTCTTGGCGACGTCAATGCCGGCCTGACCCAGCGCTTCGGCCAGGTCGCGCGGACCGATGGAACCGAACAGCTTGCCCTCTTCGCCAGCCTTGGAAACCAGCGACAGTTCGATGTCGTTGAGCTGTGCGGCACGTGCCTCAGCTTCGGCCTTGCGCTCGGCGGCCTGGGCCTCGAGCTCGGCGCGCTGTGCTTCAAAAGCTTCCACGTTGTCCTTGGTTGCCGGCACGGCCAGGCCGTAGGGAACCAGGTAGTTGCGGCCATAGCCAGGCTTGACGGCGACCTTGTCGCCCAGGCCGCCCAGCTTGCCAATATTATCGAGCAGAATGACTTCCATCTCGTCAACCTCTTGTCAGTCGCTACGGGGAGCCAGACGGCTGCGGAAATCCGCGAACACATCGATGAAGGCCACCAGCAGCACAATCAGAATCATGGGCCAGGTGGTGATCAACAGCAGATAGAAAGCGATCAGCCATAGCCCGTTCATGCCCTTCATACCAATGAAGCCATGCACCAGCGCAATACCGGCCACCAGCAGCGGCACCCAGGCCAGCATGCTCAGTGACGGAATGCCCAGAACCATGCCCACCACACCCAGCACGACCAGCACGACCAGCTCACGCAGCGTGAGCCGCAGGGCGTGAAACTCTTCCCGAAAACCGCCAGGGTTGTAGAGTCCCGCCTGCCAGGCCCGCGCCAAGGCCAGACAGCCAATGGCAGCGACCAGCACCACCAGGCCGGTGATACCACCGATCAGCAAGGTGGCCAGCTCCTGGGTGTCGTAGCCCTGGCGAGCCAGCTCGGTGAGCATACGATCGATCTCGGCCGAGCCCTGCCGCAGCTGCTCCAGCAACTGCTCGGTGCCACCCGGTGGGACGAAGATGCCCAACTGAATCATCATCGCCCCGGCAAGGGTGCCGACGATCAGCGCTTCGCTCCAGCGCATGCGCTCTCGCAGCACCACCGCCATCAGCGTGACCAGCAATACGCTGGCCAGTGGGATGGCGTCCCCCTGGGTCCACCACCACCCTGCAGGAATGGCAGCCGCCACGAGCACGGGCAGCGCCGGAACGAGACCTCTGCGCAGGGTCGCCAGCGCCACGATGGCGCCGCTGAACCAGAACAGCCAGGGAATGATGGCCGCCAAGGCAGCCCCACCAGCGGCGTAGGGCGTGCCGCGCATCAACCAGCGGGCAATCGGTAGCATCGGTTACGTGGCTTACTGGTGGCTATCGGTGAAGGGCAACAGTGCCAGGTAGCGCGAGCGCTTGATGGCAGTCGCCAGCTGGCGTTGATAGCGGGCCTTGGTGCCGGTAATCCGGCTAGGAACGATCTTGCCGGTCTCAGTGACATAGGCCTTGAGCGTGTCCAGATCCTTGTAATCGATCTGCTTCACGCCTTCGGCGGTGAAACGGCAAAACTTGCGACGGCGGAAAAAGCGTGCCATGTAAAGACTCCTTCAGGCGGTGCGGATCAGTTGGCTTCGGCAGTTTCTTCAGTGTCACGTGACCTGTCGTCACGACGAACACGCTTGTCGTCTGCCGGCTTCATCATTGGCGAAGCTTCAGTGATGGCTTCCTTGCAGCGCACCACCAGGCTGCGAATGATGGCATCGTTGAAACGGAAGATGTTCTCGATTTCATCGAGAGTCTCGCCGTTGCACTCGACGTTCATCAGCACGTAGTGAGCCTTGTGGATCTTGTTGATCGGGTAGGCCAGGTGACGACGGCCCCAGTCCTCCAGACGATGCACGGTGCCACCACTTTCGGTGACGATGCTGGAGTAACGCTCGACCATGGACGGCACTTGCTCGCTCTGGTCCGGATGGACCATAAACACGATTTCGTAATGACGCATGGGGTCTCCTTGCGGGTTGGCAGCTTCCGCGTGAGGCCGCTTCGGGCCTTCAGGGGAAGCAAGGAGTGAAAGTCAAATGGAAGCGCCCGCTCACACAGGAACGGGCGGATGCATTCTAGAGAGCTGCGGCGCCACTTGCAAGAACGCTACGACAGGTATCCGCTCAGGATTGTGCACAACGCCGCTGACGCACGGCTTCGAACAGGCCGATACCCGCCGCCACGGAGACGTTCAGACTTGAAACGCTACCGGCCATGGGCAGCTTGATCAGCGCGTCGCAGGCCTCGCGGGTCAGCCGACGCATACCCTTATCCTCGGCCCCCATGACCAGCGCGACCGGACCGGTGAAGTCGGCATCGAACAACCCCATTTCAGCCTCCCCGGCTGTCCCCAGCACCCAGACGCCAAGTGCCTTGAGTCGAGCCAGGGTGCGGGCCAGATTGGTGACCTGATAGACAGGAACGCTCTCCGCCGCACCGCTGGCAACCTTGCGCACCGTGGCGTTGAGGGGAGCCGACCTGTCCTTGGGCACGATGACGCCGTGGGCACCGGCGGCATCGGCGCTGCGCAGACAAGCCCCGAAGTTGTGGACATCGGTTACCCCGTCCAGCACCAGCAGCAGCGGCGGCGCCTCGAGCGGCCAGGCCTCCAGCTTGAACCACAGCGTGGCTTCGCTCTCTGCGCTCAGCGGTGGGCAGAACGCCACGACCCCCTGATGCGAGGCCCCAGAGGCCAGACGCTCGAGGTCGTCGCGGGGGCGCACCATGACCCGCGCCCCACCCCGACGAGCCATCTCGACCAGCTCGGCCAGGCGTTGCTCGGCGTCCCCCTCCTGGACCCAGAGCTCTCTGGGGGTCTCCCCCCGGTCGAGCAGCGCGCGCACGGCATGCACGCCAAAGACGGCATCAAGGCCATCTGGCACGCCGCCCGCACCCTGGGCGTGACGCTTGCCACCCA
>ERZ869909.2564-NODE-2564-length-11769-cov-4.730671_pt1 | contig 11769 bp, 5 predicted proteins | sample MGYA00520892_ERZ869909 | MGnify/ENA primary metagenome ERZ869909 (study PRJEB32215, sample SAMEA104723947) | bioreactor metagenome | biome: bioreactor; feature: anaerobic bioreactor; material: water | place: China | collected 2015-03-12 ... | reverse complement strand
CCGTCACGCGCAGCCCGTTAAACAATTTCCAGCCAACCGAAAGTCTGGTTCGTGCGTCGAGCTACGAAGTGCTGAACTTGCAGTGACTACGGAACTGAGGCCTCGGTGCGGGGTAAGCCCTTCCAGAAGTGTGTGAGGCAGGAAGCCGAACGCAAGCCCCCAGGGATGGGTTCACGGCGGCTTCTGGAAGGGCTTACCCCTCCCCGAGGCCGGGCTACAGCGCACCAGACTTCGACGCCTCTCACTCCAGAACCCGGATCATAGCAAATCCGCCGCCCGGCATCGCATCTGTCTGCCGACCGGCTCAGGGTGTAGGCTCAGGAGAGGCCATACGGCAAGGACATGGCAACGAGGAACCCGGGATGAAGCGCATACCAGCAATCAGTGCCCTGATGACACCGTTCCCCTGGCACCTGGAAGCCAGCGGCACCGTCGCCCAGGCGCGCACCCTGATGATGCGGCAGGGGATTCACCACCTGCCGGTCACCGACAGCGAACATCAGGTGATCGGCCTGGTGACCCTGGCGGCGTTGCCGGATACCCCCGATGCCCTGGTGGAATGGATGGAACCCGTGCCCTGCGTCGACGCTCACATGCGTGCAGACCAGGTGCTGGAAATGATGGCCGAGAGCCACCAGTCCGTGGTCGTGATCGTGCACCACGACCGGCTTGCGGGCATCTTTACCTGGACCGACGTGTGCGAGCGCTTTGCCGATCACCTGCGCGAGCCATTTCTGCCACCCGAGGGCAATGACGCCGCCTGACGGCGGCGCCATGCGTCACGACATTATTGCGCGTCACGACATCATGTTGCGCAGCACATAGTGCAGGATGCCGCCGTGGCGGAAGTATTCCACCTCGGTGGCGGTGTCCAGACGACACAGCATGGTGACTTTTTCACTTTTCCCGCCCTTGCGGAATATCACCTCGACCTGCTGGCCCGCCTTGATCTTGTCGTTCAGCTCGGGAATATCCACTTCCTCGCTGCCATCCAGTTTCAGCGTCTTGCGGTCGGTGCCTTCCGGGAATTGCAGCGGCAGTACACCCATGCCGATCAGGTTGGAGCGGTGGATGCGCTCGAAGCTCTCCGCGATGACCGCGCGTACGCCCAGCAGATTCGTGCCCTTGGCGGCCCAGTCACGGCTGGAGCCGGTGCCGTACTCCTTGCCGGCAATGACCACGGACGGCACGCCGTCCTTGCGGTAGCGCATGGCGGCGCCGTAGATCGGCAGCTCCTCACCACCGGGCATGTGCTTTGTAAAGCCGCCTTCGGTGTCCGGCACCATTTCGTTACGGATGCGGATGTTGGCGAAGGTGCCGCGCATCATGACTTCGTGGTTACCGCGCCGTGAGCCGTAGGAGTTGAAGTCGATCGGCTCCACGCCGTGGCCCTGCAGGTAGTGGCCCGCCGGGCTGTCGCCCTTGATGGCGCCCGCTGGCGAGATATGGTCGGTGGTGATGGAGTCACCGAGCAGCGCCAGAATGCGGGCATCCTTCACCGGGGTGACGGGCGGCACCTCTTTGCTCAGCCCTTCGAAGAAGGGCGGGTGCTGGATATAGGTGGAGTCACTGCGCCAGCCGTAGGTCATGGCGTCGCCCACGGGCAGCGACTGCCACATCTCGTCGCCGTCGAAGACGGACGCATACTGCTTGCGGAACATGTCGCCGGTTACGGAGGTGAGGGCTTTCTGAATCTCGCTGCTGCTGGGCCAGATGTCTTTCAGAAAGACTTTCTTGCCGTCGTTGTCATAGCCGATAGGCTCTTTGTCGAAATTGATCTTTACGGTGCCGGCCAGGGCATAGGCGACTACCAGCGGTGGCGAGGCGAGCCAATTGGTGCGCACGCTCTGGTGTACGCGGCCTTCGAAGTTGCGGTTGCCGGACAGCACGGAGGCAACCACCAGATCGCCCTTGGCGATGGCCTTGTCGATCTCGTCAGGCAGGGGGCCGGAGTTGCCGATGCAGGTGGTGCAGCCATAGCCGACCAGATTGAAGCCCAGTTCATTGAGCTGATCCTGCAGGCCGGCCTGGGCCAGATAATCGGTGACGACCTTGGAGCCGGGGGCAAGGGAGGTCTTGACCCAGGGTTTGCGGCGCAGCCCCTTTTCCACGGCCTTTTTGGCCACCAGCCCGGCGGCCAGCATGACGCTGGGGTTGGAGGTGTTGGTGCAGGAGGTGATGGCAGCAATCACCACATCACCGTGGCCCAGCATGTGCTTCTCGCCCTCGATGGTGACGGGCACGGCGCCGGCATGTTCGGTGCCGCCGACAGCCGTCTGGCCGCCGCCTTCGTCTTCCAGGTCGCTGACACCGGTGTCCTCGCCCAGGGTGTCGCGCAGCACGTCCAGAAATACCCGTTTTACATCGGTCATGGCCACCCGGTCCTGGGGACGTTTAGGCCCGGCCAGACTGGGCACGACGTCGCCCAGGTCCAGGCCAAGGGAATCGGTGAATACCGGGTCGGGCTGATCGTTATAGCGCCACAGGCCCTGGGCCTTGCAGTAGGCTTCCACCAGGGCAATGGTGGCGTCGTCGCGGCCGGACAGCGTCAGGTACTCGGTGGTGCGCTCATCAATCGGGAAGAAGCCGCAGGTGGCACCGTATTCCGGCGCCATGTTGGCGATGGTCGCCCGGTCGGCCAGCGACAGGTCAGCCAGGCCAGGGCCATAGAACTCGACAAATTTGCCGACCACGCCCTTCTTGCGCAGCATCTCGGTAACGGTCAGCACCAGGTCGGTGGCGGTTACGCCTTCTTTCAGTTTGCCGGTGAGTTTGAAGCCGATGACTTCGGGGATCAGCATCGACACCGGCTGGCCGAGCATGGCGGCTTCGGCTTCGATGCCGCCCACGCCCCAGCCGAGCACGCCGAGACCATTGATCATGGTGGTGTGGGAGTCGGTGCCCACCAGGGTGTCGGGGTAGGCCCAGGTCTTGCCGTCGGGACCCTCGGACGACCAGACACCGCGCGCCAGGTACTCCAGATTGACCTGATGGCAGATGCCGGTGCCGGGGGGCACCACGCGGAAGTTGTCGAAGGCTTTCTGGCCCCAGCGCAGGAACTCGTAGCGTTCGCGGTTGCGCTGGAATTCGATATCCACGTTTTCGGCGAACGCCTGGGGGTTGCCGAATTTATCCACCATCACGGAGTGATCAATCACCAGGTCGACCGGGGCCAGCGGGTTGATTCGTTTGGGGTCGCCGCCCGCCGCCACAATGGCGTCGCGCATGGCTGCCAGATCGACAATGCCGGGCACGCCGGTGAAATCCTGCATCAGCACGCGGGCCGGCCGGTAGGCGATTTCACGGTCGGAGGTGCGGGTTTCCGGCCAGCGCACCAGCGCTTCGATATCGTCCGTGGTGACGGTCTTGCCGTCCTCGAAGCGCAGCAGGTTCTCCAGCAGCACCTTGAGGGAGAAGGGCAGTTTGTCCAGATCGCCCCAGCCCTTGTCGGCGAGCTTCGCCAGGCTGAAGTAGTGCACCTTGTCTTGACCTGCCTCAAGTGTGGCGGCGGTGTTCAGGGTATCTTGGCCAATCTGAGTCATGACACGCTCCCTTGTCGAGGATTTCGGGGTCTCTTCATTTCATACTACGCGCAGATGCACGGGACATGAATAGCGACTATTGTTGAAGGCCGGTACGGTCGGTGGCCGGGTAAACAGACGGACGGGGGCTGGATGGAACACCTTTATTATGAATTTGCGGCACTGCTGTTTGCATCCGCTGTAGTGGGTGCTATCGCTGTGCGCTTGCGCCAGCCGCTGATTGTGGCCTTTATTCTGGTGGGGATCCTGATCGGCCCGGCGCTGCTGAACCTGATCAGCGCCGAGAGCGAGATTGAACTGCTGGCCGAAATCGGCGTGACAGTGTTGCTGTTCGTGGTCGGCCTGAAGCTGGATATGCGCCTGGTGCGTCACCTGGGGCCGGTGGCGCTGGCCACGGGGCTGGGGCAGCTCACTTTTACAATTATTTTCGGTTTTCTGATTGGTCTGGGGCTGGGGATGGACTGGGTCAAGGCGACCTATGTCGCCGTGGCGCTGACCTTTTCGAGCACCATCATCATCGTCAAGTTGCTGTCCGACAAGCGCGAGATCGATTCGCTCCACGGGCGTATCGCCATGGGCTTCCTGATCGTCCAGGACATCGCGGTGGTCATCGCGATGATGGTGGTGGGCAGCATGAGCGCCAGCGAGGGCATCGATGCCGAGCAGACCGGCATGCTGGTGTTGAGCATCGTCGCCAAACTGGCGGCGGCGATTGTGCTGGTGGCGGTGATGATGCGCTACATCCTGCCACGCCTGATGGAACTGCTGGCCAGATCGCCAGAGCTGCTGCTGGTGTTTGCCATCGCCTGGGGTACCTCACTGGCGGCGCTGGGCGACATGATCGGTTTCAGCAAGGAGGTAGGCGCCTTCCTGGCCGGCTTCTCGCTGGCCTCAACCCGTTATCGCGAGGCGGTAAATGCGCGACTGACCAGCGTGCGTGATTTCCTGTTGCTGTTTTTCTTCGTGCATCTGGGGTCGCAGCTGGAGTTCGCGGCGCTGGGGCAGGAGCTGGGCGCGGCGTTGATCTTTGCGCTGTTCGTGCTGATCGGTAATCCGCTGATTGTCATGATTATCATGGGCCTGATGGGCTACCGGCGACGCACCGGCTTTCTGGCCGGGCTCACGGTGGCCCAGATCAGTGAGTTCTCCATCATCTTCGTAGCCATGGGTATCGCGCTCGGACATGTGGATGACAACACCCTGGGGCTGATTACGCTGGTGGGTATTGTGACTATTACGATGTCCACTTACATGATTCTTTACTCCAGCAAACTGTATGACTGGCTGGCGCCTTATCTGCGGCCGTTCGAGCGTCGCAATCCGTTCCGTGAAGCCGAACAGGCGCAGGAAAAGCTGGATGAAGCGAGTGTGCTGGTCTTCGGTCTGGGGCGTTACGGCGGGCGCCTGGTCAAACAACTCCATGACCGCGATGTCGGCGTTCTCGGTCTGGATTTTGATCCGGAAGTGATTCGTCTGGCCCGGCGGGAAAAGCTGAGCGTCGCCTACGGTGATCTGGAAAGCCGTGACTTCCTGGAACATCTGGAACTGGGTGCAGTACGCTGGGTGATCAGCAGTATTCCGGACCTGAAGCTGAACCTGAACCTGGCGGAGACGCTCCGTGCTCAGGGTTATCGTGGACGCATCGCGGTCACCATTCATCACGAGCAGGATGCCGAGCTGCTGCGTGATGCCGGGATCGATCAGATCCTGCGTCCCTACCGGGATGCAGCGGATTACGCCGCTGAACAGATTTGCAGTCATGGTCGTTGAGCAGGCGTGATAACGAGTAAAGATAACGGGGAGCATGATGGCGACGATTACTTCGCTGGGCGCGGCACGGGAGGTCACCGGTTCGTGCCATTTGCTGGAAACGGGCAGTGCAAGGCTGTTGCTGGATTGTGGCATGCATCAGGGCGGCGACAGCGTCAGCCGGTTGCAGAAGGAACGCTTTGATTTTCGCCCCCGCGATATTGATGCGGTGGTGCTGTCCCATGCCCATCTGGATCATTGTGGCCTGCTGCCGCTGCTGGTGGCAGAAGGTTTCCACGGCCCGATCTACTGCACGGAAGCCACCCGCAATCTGCTGGCGATCATGCTGGAGGATGCTGCCAGTTTGTACCTGCGCGATCTGGAGGCGGCCAACACCCGGCGTCGCCGGGCGGGTAGTCGTCTTATCAAACCGCGCTACGGCATGGACGATGTATTGTCGGTGCTGAAGTACTGCCAGCCAGTACCGTGGCATCAGGCGGTGGCCATCGAAGGCGATCTGACGCTGCGGTTTCTGGATGCCGGGCATATTCTGGGCTCGGCCATCGTCACGCTCAACAGCGGGGGCGCTCGGCCCTGGCGGCTGGTGTTTTCCGGCGACCTGGGCGCGTCAGACCGTGTCCTGATGCGCGAGCCGGAGGTGCCGGATGCCGCAGATCTGGTGCTGATGGAGGGCACCTACGGAAACCGGGATCATCGCTCCCAGGACGCCACGGTGGCGGAACTGGAGGACATCATCCGCCAGGCAAGCCGCGATGGGGGCAACATCCTGATGCCCGCCTTTGCGGTGGGTCGCACCCAGGAGCTGCTGTTTCATCTGGGCTGCCTGTATCACCGCGGCCTGCTGCAGAACTGGCATGTGTTTCTCGACAGCCCCATGGCCATCGAGGTGACGCGGCTGTATGACCAGTGGCTCGATGCGCTGGATCATGATGACCAGCGTGTGATGCGGCACTTTGGCGCCCACACCCTGAGCCAGTTCCTGCCGGTGCTGTCGCCCACGCCCACAGTGGAGGACTCGATGCAGATCAATCGCATGGAGCGCGGCGCCATCATCATTGCCGGCAGCGGCATGTGTACCGGCGGGCGCATTCGTCACCACCTCAAGCACCGTTTGTGGCAGGCCCGCAATCACATCATCTTTGCCGGGTTCCAGGCGCGCGGCACGCTGGGCCGGCAACTGGTGGACGGTGCGAAGCAGGTGCGCATGCTTGGCCAGCGTTACGCGGTGCATGCGCAGATCCATACCCTCGGTGGTTTCTCCGCCCATGCCGGGCGTTCGGAGTTGCTGCGGTGGGCCGGGGCGATCGGTGGCCAGCCTGCGCTGCGTCTGGTCCACGGCGAGACCGAAGCGCTGGAGAGTCTGGCCGAGGGGCTGATCGCTCAGGGCCATGAGGTCTCCATTGCGGCGCCCGGTGAACCCTGGCCCCTGAACAGCACAGCGCCGGACTCAGGGGCGCCGCCGCACTCATACCAGCAGTAGAAGGAACGCCTATGTTACCGGACACGACGACGCCCGCCTGGCACGCCCTGTCTGCCGAGGACGCTCTGAAACAGTGCCGTACAGATCGACGCGGCCTGAACGAGGCTGAAGTACAGAAACGCCGGGAGCAGTACGGCGAGAATCGCCTGCTGGCCCGGCGCCAGCGTAGCGCCTGGCAACGTCTGCTGGGTCAGTTCCACAATGTGTTGTTGTACGTGCTGATGGGCGCGGCCCTGATCACGCTGCTGCTGGGTTACGCCACAGACGCACTGGTGATTGCCGCTGTCGTCATCATCAATGCGCTGGTGGGCTTCGTGCAGGAAGGCAAGGCTGAAGCGGCGCTGCGGGCGATCCAGCAGATGCTCGTGTCCGAGTGTCTGGTGGTGCGCGACGGCGAGACGCGGCAGATACCGGCCAGCCAACTGGTGCCCGGCGATGTGGTGCTGCTGGCTGCCGGTGATCGGGTGCCTGCAGACCTGCGCTTGTTTGAAGTGCGTGACCTCCACTGTGATGAATCCATGCTGACCGGTGAATCGGTGCCGGTGGCCAAGCAGGAAGACGCGGTGTCCCGCGACGCCATGCTGGCGGAGCGCCATGGCATGGCCTGGATGGGGGCGCTGGTCACGGCGGGCGGCGCGCGCGGGCTGGTGGTGGGCACCGGCACGGACAGCGAGCTGGGCCGTATCGGCCACCTGGTGGACACCGTCAGTGCACCGGATACGCCGCTGACGCGCTCGCTCGGTGTGTTTGGCCGACAACTGGCGGCGCTGATCCTGGCCATTACCGCGCTGGTGATGGTGTGGGGCTATGTGGTGATCGGCATGCCCGTGGCGGACCTGTTCCGGGTTGCCGTGGGCGTCGCGGTGGCGGCCATTCCCGAGGGGCTGCCTGCCGTGGTGACCATTACCCTGGCCATCGGCGTGCAACGCATGGCGGCTTCCCGCGCGGTGATTCGCAAACTGCCTGCCGTGGAGGTGCTGGGTTCGGTGACCGTGATCTGTTCCGACAAGACCGGCACCCTGACCCGCAATGAGATGACCACCCGGCGTCTGGTGACGGCGGCGGGGGATTTCGAGGTGTCTGGCGAAGGCTACGGGCTGGACGGCGAGGTGGATTACGCCGGGGACGGTGATGCCAGCGAGGTGCTGCCGTTGAAGACGCTGGCCGCTCAGGTGGCGCTGCTGTGCAACGATGCCCATATCAGTCACGAAGGTGACGATTGGGTCCTGCACGGTGATCCCACCGAGGGCGCGCTGTACGCACTGGCTTGCAAGGCTGGTCTGTCGCCCGCTGACGCCCGCGAGCGCTGGCCGCGCCTGGACGTGATTCCGTTCGCCACAGAGCGGTTGTACATGGCCACGCTGAACCGTCATGAGGACGGCTGCCTGATGCTGGTCAAGGGCGCGCCGGAGCGTCTGCTGGGGCTGTGCAGCCGCCAGCAGCAGCCCGAGGGTCCGGTGCCACTGGACAGCGATTACTGGCACGAGGCGCTGGAACGGCTGGCCAGTGAAGGCCTGCGGGTGCTCGGGCTGGCCTGGAAGCCGATGCCGGAGGGCAGCGAGCGGATCACTTCAGCAGATGTCGAGGAGGGGCTGGTTTTCCTCGGACTGACCGGCACCACGGATCCGCCGCGCCACGAGGCCATCGACGCGGTGGCCCAGTGCCGCCGTGCAGGGATCCAGGTGAAGATGATCACCGGCGACAATCCGCGCACGGCCGGGGCCATCGCGGCTCAGCTGGGGCTGCGTCACGAGCGGGTGCTGACCGGCAAGGATATCGCGGCGCTGGATGACGCAGCACTGGGCGAGGCGCTGCTGGAAGTGGATGTGTATGCGCGCACCAGCCCGTCGGACAAGCTGCGTCTGGTAGAGGCGTTGCAGGCTCAGGGGGAAGTGGTGGCCATGACCGGCGACGGCGTCAATGACGCCCCGGCGCTGCAACGGGCGGATATCGGTGTCGCCATGGGCCGCAAGGGCACCGACGCGGCCCGTGATGCGTCCGCGATGGTGCTGACTGACGATAACTTCGCCACCATTGCGGCGGCTGTGAAGGCCGGGCGCACGGTGTACGACAACATCGTCAAGGCGATCCAGTTCATTCTGCCCACCAGTGTGGTGCAGGCCGCTGTGCTGCTGCTGGCGCTGGTCATCGGTATGTCTGCGCTGCCCATCACGCCGGTGCAGATCCTGTGGGTGAACATGATTACCGCTGTGACCCTGGCGCTGGCGCTGGCTTTCGAACACGGCGAATCGGGACTGATGCGGCGCCCGCCACGGTCGCCACAGGAGGGGCTGGTGACACCGTTGCTGTTGCGCCGTCTGGCGCTTGTCGGGATCGTGGGCACCTTGCTGGTGATTGGCCAGTTCATGCGCTACGCGGAAGACCTGACCCTGGCGCGCAACATGGCGGTGCTGACGCTGGTGTTCGTCGAGGTCTGGTATCTGTTTTCCTGCCGTCGCCTGCATGCACCCCTGTGGCATGAGGCCAGCCTGCGCGGCCTCATGCCCGCCGGGATCGCGGTGGCGGCGGTGCTGGTGTTGCAGTGGCTGTACATGGTGTTGCCACCGATGCAGGCGCTGTTCGAGTCGCAGGTGCTGAGCCCGGGGCAGTGGCTGGAAGCCGCTGCGGTGGCGCTGGTCGTGCCGCTGCTGGTGGAGATCGACAAGGCCGTGGCGCGACGTTTCGGGACGCGAGTCGAAAGCTGACCGCGTCCCGTTACCTCACCGCAGCAGGTCCGGATTGCCGCGCTGGCTGACAGCGTCAGCTTCTTCCGTCGTCAACAGCGCTTCCGGCTTCAGCCCGCATACCTCGGCCACGGCGCGCGCCGCATGGGCCCAGGTGCATTGATTGGCATACAGCATACCGAAGGTGTCCAGCGTGCCACCGCGGTTGCGGTAGCCCAGAAACTGGCTGCGGGCGCCGGTATCCAGCGGCCGCAGCACACCGGAAAACACCTCCGGCCGACCATGACACAGGAACACCCGGGCCGCGCACTCCGGCACCAGCCGTGCCCGGCTGGCGGCGTCATGGACGCTCTGTGCTTCCTCCGCATCGCGGGGGGCGCGGAAACGCCCCGGAGCCTGCAAGGCGAATAGGGCATGAGCGACGCCGCGTTCGCGCAGACGCAGGCTCAGACGTTGCATCTCCAGCAGCTGGTAGGCGCCGATGGCAAACAGTTGCACCTGTGGGGCCGCGTCGGCATGCAGGCAGACAATGCCGTCGTCGCTCAACTGCTTGGCCTGGTCGGCATCCAGTTGCGAGGGCAGGGCATTCTTCGGCACCACCATCACCGCCAGGCGCCCGCGGGTGGCATACAGGTCCAGCAGCGCCTGCGCTGCACTGTTGCCGTCCACGGGAAACAGCACCGGTGCCACGTCATTCATTTCACCCAGCCAGGCTTCGCACAGGGTCGGGTCCTGGTGCGACTGTTCATTCTTGCCGTTCTCCCAGGTGTGCGAGCTGCACAACACCGGCCATGACAGCCACTGTGCCGGTCGCCCGGCGGCCCGTTTGTGGCGGGCAAACAGGATCTCCTGGCGCATGGCGCCGAGCATCTTCACCGCAAAGGCTTCGTAGCTGGCGACCAGATTCAGGCCCTGCTTGTTGGCCAGAGCTGCGCAGACCACGGCTTCCTCGTTCAGGGCCGTGATCACGCTGCCATGCAGGGACTCGGCGATGCCGGGCTCCGGGTGCGTGACGCGGTGGCGCAGCAGGTCCAGGGAGGCATTCAGGCGATTGCTGCGCATTTCGTCCGGGTTGCCCACGCGCACGCGGTGATCCGGGTTGGCCCGTACCACGGCCACAAAGGCGTCGTCGATGGCGGCCATGGGCGAGACCGAATCGCCTGCGGGGGTGGCCGTCAGGGCGGGGCGAATCGCGTCCCGGGGGGCCGGGTCGGCCAGCGGATGCTCACGCTCTCTCGGACGGCCATGCTGGTCATGGTTGTTGAGCGCGCTGATGGCGTCCTGCAGCGTGTCCAGCGGCACAAACAGCTCCCGGGCGCCGGCATTGAAGCGTTCGCGGGCATGCTCGTCGCGCGCCGGATTGTCTTCCAGCGGCAGGTTGTGGGCCGCGTTGCTGCCCGCACCGGGAAAGCCGAAGCCCTTGACGGTCTCGGCGATCACGTAGGGCAGGCGCAGCGGGTAATCCAGTGAGCCTTCCCGCTGCAGGCGGCTGCGCTGGGCCAGCCGGGCCTCGCCGTCGATCAGCGCCCAGGCAAAGGCGGCCGGATCGCGGCCATCAATGCTCACCGGATCAAAGCCGTTCAGCGTCAGATGTTCGCGGAACCAGGGGGTGCCACCGGACTGTTTCATGCTCGTGCGCTGATCAATACGGCGCCCGTTGGCGATCATGACCGGCAGCACAGTGCCGGTATCTTCCGCCCGCCACCAGCGCGGGCTCCAGTCACTGCCGCGCTGTTCTTCGAAGGCGCCGTCACTGAGAAACGCGACCAGCGATTCGCCGGGGAGCGGCATGTGGACGTACTGCAATTCGGCGAACCCCAGATAGCCACCTTCGCTGATTCCCCCGGCGGTGTGCGCGTTGACGTGACTGCCCAGCGGTGACAGCGGGGTGCCATCGGCGCCCACGCCGTAGTGATAGAAATCTCCGGTGAAACGGGACAGGCCTTCGTCGGTCAGCGCATAGCGCTCGGCGTGGGCGGGCAGCATGTTGCCGAGCAACAGGTTCATGGCGTCGATGGCCGCCACACAGTGACCCTGGCCCATCATCCAGGCGCGGGTGGTGCCGGTCAGGGTGTTGGCCAGCAGGTAGCCGGTGTAGGCGGGCACCATGTTCAGCGCACCGCCGGTGTGGCCTTCGGGGGTTGGCTTGAAGTCATCGGCAGTGAGCGGGGCGCCGTCCAGGCGCGGGCGTTTTACGTAGGTCATGTGGGCGACCAGCCACATGCCCATGCAAGCGAGTTGGTCGGCGGCGCGGAAAGCGTTCAGCCAGGCATGACGCTGCTCGTCGTCGCGG
>ERZ869909.2562-NODE-2562-length-11772-cov-3.821975_pt1 | contig 11772 bp, 9 predicted proteins | sample MGYA00520892_ERZ869909 | MGnify/ENA primary metagenome ERZ869909 (study PRJEB32215, sample SAMEA104723947) | bioreactor metagenome | biome: bioreactor; feature: anaerobic bioreactor; material: water | place: China | collected 2015-03-12 ... | reverse complement strand
GCCCGCTCCCCGAGCCCGGGCTACCCCCGGAGTTGATCTTGACCTGGGCACCGACGATGGTGATGCCGCTGGGGTCGAGCTTGATGAAGCTGCCGCCGGCCTTGAGGGTGACCTCGGCGCCGGCGTCGATGACGGTCTTGCTGCCGGCCTTGTGGTGCACTTCTTGCCCCGCTTCGATGAGCTGGGCGCGGGCGGTCTTTTCGTGGCGGGTGGCGCCGACGATCAGGTGGTCGTCGCCGTCGACCTGGGTGTGACGCTGGCCACGCACGGTCAGGTGGTCGTCGTGGTGGATCTCGCTGATGCGATTGTGGTGAACCGTGAGGTGGCTGTCGTTGCCGATCTCTTCGGTGCGATTGTGGTTGGTCAGCAGTTCCAGGTCCTTCTGGGCATGCAGCCAGATCTGCTCGCGCTCGGCTTCATCCTCGAAGCGCAGTTCGTTGAAGCCGTCGCCCTGGTGGCTCTGGGTGCGGATCACCGTGCGGGTCTTGTGCTCCGGGAGTTCATAGGGCGGGGTGTTGACGGCGTGGTAGGTGCGCCCGGTGATCAGCGGCTGATCGGGATCGCCCTCCAGGTAGCTGATAATCACCTCATGCCCGATCCGGGGAATGGCGATGCTACCGTAGCCGCCACCGGCCCAGTCCTGGCTGACGCGAACCCAGGCACTGGCGGTTTCATTGGGCTCGCCGTAGCGGTCCCAGGGGAACTGCACCTTGACCCGGCCGTTGGGATCACAGTGTATTTCCTCACCCTCGGGGCCAACCACGAAGGCGACCTGGGGGCCGTCGACCCGGGGCCTGGGGTTGGGCTCGGGTCGCCAGGCGGCATCGGCGGGCATCAGCACCAGCTCGTTGTGGTAGCGGGTCATGGCTTCCGAGCCTGCCCGCCCCCGCAGGCCATCATTCCCCTGTCCATTGCCCTGCCCATCGCTCTGCACGAAGCCGTCCTCTTCCAGGGCCTGGGGCTGCTCGCCGTAATGGACGACCTGGATGACCTGCCAGTCGCCATTGAGTCTGTCGAGGTCATGGTCGGTCAGGGTGAAGCGCACGCCGGGAGCGAGTTCCGGCAGGTCGCTCTCGGCGTCGGCGGTGCGGGCATTCTGGCGCAGCGCTTCCAGGCGGATGCGGGTGAAGGCTTCGCCGGAGGCGTCCGCCTTGTAGCGACCGGGGTAGTCGTAGTGTTCGTAGTCGGCTCGTTGGGCATGCTCCTCCAGCCCATCGGCCATGTGGTCGTGCAATTGATCATAGGCCGGGTTCTTGAAGGAGTAGTCCTTGAGCGTGGCCATGGCCGGGGCCACCCGGGAGACCTGTTTCAGCTTGCGCACGTGGTGCTTCGGCGGCGTGCCGCCGGCACGGCCGTGGTAGCTGCGCTCGCCCAGGTGGGTCAGCACCTGGGGCGCGTCGGCGAAGACCAGCCGGTGGGCGGCGCTCGGTGCATCGCCGTCGCTCTCGCCGCCTCTTTCGAAAAACTCGTGGTAATAGAACAGCCCCTCTTCGGCGGCCAGGCGCTGGACGAAGGCGAGATCGGTCTCGCGATACTGGGTCAGATACTCGCGGGTTTCCGGCTCCCGGGTGGCGGCGAAGGCGACATCGGTGAGACCGTGCTCGTCGCACAGGGTATTGAGCGCGGTGAGCGGCGAGACTTCCTGGAAGATCCGCGAGTTCTGGCGCAGCCCGAGGCGCCACAGCGCGGGGGATATCTCGACGTGATAGAAGGTACGGCGGTGGCCGCTATCGCCGCGGCCGAACTCGCTGACCACGCCGTTGATGAGGCGCAGCGCCTCGCCATCCTGCCAGATCGTCAGCGTGGCCTCGCGGTCGAGGATATCGGTGGCGGAGAGGCTGCCGTCGCGGCTGGCGAAGCGCACCGTCAGCTCGAAGGGGGCGGAGAGCCGCTCACGATGGGTGAAGTCGATGACCGCCAAGTCCTCGACCCCGGGTAGGGTCAAGGTGAACTGCAATCCGCTTGCGCTGGCCATTACGCCTCCCTGCGACTGAAACATACCGTCGTTATTGGTGTATTAGAGGAATAGAAATCCTCGCGCGGCAAGGATACCAATCGCAGGGATAGGTATCTGTGGGAGTTCACCTATAGGGATGTAGGATATGGCTTACATAAACAGGCGAGTAGGATGATCGTGGTTCGATGAGGTGAAAGTCGTGATTCGACGACAGCTACCGCGAAGCGGGTTAGTTCAACAGTGCTAGGGGGTTGCGCTCATCAGCCTGGTCCTTCCCAATATGACCCGGTCCATGCTGGACTGAGGGACGCAATCGGTCCCCCTTGAACGGATTCACAGAAAGGAGACGCACCATGAAACTCAAGACTCTGGTTACCGCTACGGCACTCGGGCTTGGTCTTGGCACGGCAGGCCTGGCCAATGCCACCGAGGTGACCCATCTAGGCGGCGACATCACCGAAGAGCAGGTGCTTGAGGCCCAGCGGGCCTGGGGCGATGCGTTGGTCGCCATCTCCAACACCTACGAGGCCGAGGGAATCGAAGCCGCCAGCGCGCTGGCCGAGGAGATCATCGCCAGCGCCTACGGCCATGATCTCGGGCCTGTACTCTTCAAGCCGACCCTGGCCGCGGCACCGCAAACCTTCCGCACCACTCCCGAGGGGGCCCTGGCCTACTTTGTCGGCCACAGCGATGAATACAGCGAAGACAGCGGCTTTGCGCTGAAGGGCTGGCAGGAAGTCACCATCGACAACGCCGCCATCTTCATCAGTGGCGACATGGCGCTGACCATGGGCAGCGTCTCGATTCTGGATGCCGACGGCAATACCACCACCGTGGACAAGACCTGGGGCTACCACCTGGACGACGACGGCGCCCTGCGCATCGTGCTGCACCACTCCTCCCTGCCCTTTACCGGGGACGAGTAAGCGCCCGGCAGAAACGAAAAGCCCCCGAGCCTGGTGAGGCTCGGGGGCTTTAAGAATGCTACGGCAAACTACCTTACAGGATGGATTAACACTAGGTTTTGCGGCGTGCCGGCCCAGCGCCAGACGTTGGCGCCTGAGAGGCTGCCTTGAATGCCGCCACGATACAGGGGAAGATCAAACGCGGTTGGCAAATGCGGCCGGCAACGATGATCGTATAAGAACATAAAAACCGAGGGGAACTATGCGCCCGCTTTTCCTGTTGCAAACGCCGATCTCTGGAAAGACGAGCCGAGGATCCTTTAGGCTGGACCGGCCAACTGCAAGACCTGAGCCGTACCGGACGTTAGTTGACGCATTACGATGATCCGTTTCTGGTTCGAGTTCCACCCTCTGGTGATCCTTCCGCTCCTGCTGGCTCTATTCTTGGCTTCCGGGACCTTGATCCACTGGCTCCAGTTTCATTCTCCGTTCAGCGCTCGCCTCAAGGCTAGCGCCCTCGGCTTGCCGACCTTCGTGGCAATTTCGACCTTGTTTGCGCTGTTCGCGGCCTTCCTGCTCGCAGACACCATGGACCGCAAGGATCAAGCGTCCCAAGCCGTCCAAACCGAAAGTGCGGCGATCTTCGGACTCGGCGTCGCCAGTGAAACGACAATGGCCAGCGGAGAGAGGATCCGCGCGGCGATTCTCGAGTACGCTGACTCGGTGGTGGAGAATGAATGGCCGCGCCTGCTCCAGGAAAGCGGCAGCAGCAGGACGGAACAGGCGCTGCTCGAACTGTTACGCGCCGTTCGAGACGCCACGAACGATGAAGGCCTCTCCGCCTCGGCCCATGGCCATATGCTGTCTCTGGCACAAGACATTGTCGACGCGCGGACAAATCGCATCGCCATTGTGGCCAATCATTACCAGCAATTTTCGTGGAGTGCCTTGTTCCTGCTCGGCTTCCTGACGCAATTTGTGATGGGCATGGGATTCCTCGACCGGGCGTCCGCGAACCGGCACGCGATTGTTGTCTTCAGCCTCGCTGCGGTCGTCGCCCTGTGGCTGCTTGCCATCCAGGACAACCCCTTCCGGGGAGCGGTCCAGGTGTCACCCGAGGCCATCGAACAGGCGGTAAGCGCCTGGCGCGATTGAGTCCGGTCAGAAACTGGCCAGCCCAAGAAACCACTCCAAGCGCGCCCGCTCCTCCTGCAACGCAGACTCGAACGCAGCATCGCGCGGGGCACTACCGCTCACATAGCCCGGCTGCAACTGCAACCGTCCGTCACGCACGGCGGCATTGGCCCAGCCGATGACCTGCCCCCGCCACAGCATGGGTAACGCGTAGTAGCCACGCACCCGCTGCGGTGCCGGCGTGTAGGCCTCGAAGCGATAGGCCCAGCCCCAAAAGCGCTCGAAGCGTTCGCGGTCCCAGACCACCGGGTCGAACGGCGCCAGCAAGCGCAGACGTTCGTCCATCACATCATCGCTGGCGAAGCGACGACTACCGGGGTTGTCGCCGATCGGCCAGTACCAGCGACACCCGTCCACCGTGGCCTGGGGTAGCCGCGCCTTGGTACGCGCCAGTACATCACGACGGCGCTCACGCCACTGCGGAGCCGCCGCAGAACCCACCCATGTGACGAGGCGACTGAGCGTGGCCGCAGGCAGCGGCGCGTACTTCGCCACTGCCACGTCGATCAGTGCGTCCAGGATAGCGTCAGGGTCCGCCGCGCTGTCACGTTCATGGGCAAGCTGCGGTGCGTACAGCCGCGTGCCACCTTCTCGCCGTGCCACCCGCAGCAGACCGCGGTAGTGCATACCGTCCAGAAGCTGGGTGCTGGCCCGGCTGTTGCCGCCGAACCAGTTTTTGGTCGTGCCATGCTCGAAGGCGGCGTCCACCTCGCGTGGGTGAACCATACCTCGGCGTTGCACGAACTCCAGCACGGCCTGCGCCTGCTCCCAGCGCGTGAGCGGCCACTCGGTGCGCGCCGTCCGTGGGTGCATCAAGCATTGCGTAGCACGCGGCAGAACCCCGTAGTTGACGAAAAAATCTTCCTCAACGGCCAGGCGCGAGTAACGCGCCTCCAGATCGCCGGCTCGGTAGTCGGTGACACGATGGCGCAGCGTCAGATCCTGAGCCCGTGCGGGGGCACGTATCGGGTCGAACTGTACGAAACCCAGCTTTGTGACAGCGCGCCCCAAGGTTCTCGGCTTGAACAGACTGCGCGTGATGGCGTAGCGGCGCAGGTGGTTTAGGGTTAGCGTGGACGGCATACGGTGATCTTAACCCATAACGGCAATTGTGTTGACGTATTCGGCATGCGCAGTGCTTTGATATAGCTATGCGTTATAGGTTGGTTAGACTGCGGAAATGGCAAAGCAATATCCACTCACTGATCGTACCTGGATCCGTCTAACATTGCGTTCAGGGCCGGCCAATGCTTGGTTAAGCGCTGCGGCCCACGGACTTGCTGTAGAACACACTATAGGGGTCTGAAACGTATGAGCCAAATGGGCCACACTCTTGGAAGCCAAACCGCTCATATAGCTTTATTGCTGGCAGAAAGGCTTCGTTTGTGCCAGTTTCAAGGCTGACTTTTGTATACGAACGAAGATCCGCCTCTTCCAAAATACACTTTAAAATATTTGCACCAACTCCTTTCCTAAGAAATTTCTTTGCGGTGCGCATGGATTTTATCTCACCATGACTGCTAGAGATTTCTTTAAGAGCGCCACAACCAGCCAGTTCATTTTCAATCCAAGCGCTCCAAAATGTGACAGATGGATCTCTCAGGCTCTTTGAATTTAGAGCGTGGATACTTTCAGGGGGTGAATATAGATGCATCTCCGCATGATGCTCGCCAAGCAACCTCTCAACTTCTCCATCTTCCAAGTCATCAATTTTAATTTTCATAATTCTCACTACAGAACGCTCTGGTGCTTAACGCTCCACTCACCGGAATTTTGGGAGCGGAGCGAGTAAAATTTCCGAGTGCAGTGGCTTGTTAGCTCTGCTGCCACTCCTTAACGACTTCAGTCCAATTAGTATTTCGCTCAACCACATTCCCATCAGCATCTTCTCTTGTCCAAACATCCCAAAAGTCAGGATCATCTGAGTGTGGTTGCTGATCTTTAGTTAAACTCTTCATTTTAACCAGCACAGGAAGCTCAGATGCCCATCCCATAAGTATTGCATGTTGAGATGGCAAAGAAGGCAACTCACGGAGTAGTCCGCGCAAATTATCTGGCACCATTTTATGCACTTGCTCTTGATCTCTGTCGTTACTAATCCTATGCAATAGAAAGGTGTTGCATTGAGACAAAACCGTAGGCGATAACTCTGAAGGTCGTTGCGAAGAAATCACCATACCAAGACCAAACTTTCTTCCTTCACGTGCGATTTTTTCAAACACTTGGCAACAAACAGCTGCAACATCCTGATTTTCAGAGTCATCACGATAGCGTTTAATAAATGTATGCGCTTCTTCAGCTACAAGCACTGTTGGTAAGGATTTATTGTATAGTCGCCTATAGCGTTGCAATGATTCAAAGATAATCCTTGAAATAACGGCAGTCACAAGGTGTGTTATTTCGTTTGGCACTAAAGAAAGATCAATAATTGAAACACAGCTGTCATTCTCACCATCTCCATCCTTACCTATATAACTTTCTAACCACTTAGCTAAATCGACTCTCTGATCTGCATCATTGGTGATAGGCTTCATTCTTGTATCGGAGAGTATTGTGCGTATTCGAGCAACTAAATACTCTACATACTGCTCACTACCATTTTCTTGAGCTAATGCCTCTAAATACGAAACTAAATTACCGCCATCAAAAGGTACTGGTATATCTTCACTTTTAGGAAGAAGCTCAACTTCATTACCGCCAAAGCCAAGAAATGACCTTACTATTCCATCAATAAGGATATCAATTTCTGCAACTGTCGCATTGTAATCAGGGTATTGCCCGCTTCTTTGATTACAATAATTTTGAATATCAACAATTAGTTGATCTAAATCTGGGTGCGGAGTAGTTAAATTTGCATGGTACTCTTCAAGACTTTGACGCCAAGCATCTATTTTGGCCAAAAGATTTTTTGCGCCGGGAAAACCATTAAGTGCTGCAGCACCTTTAGACTTATCCGCTCTCAAAGAAACAAGAATCGTACCGAGATACTTCTTAATCTCTAAATCCAAATTGATATTAAGTTCAAACTCTTCATTTCTCATAGCTCTTAGGGAACGCTTCAACAACGGCAGTTGAGCTTTAGGACTTGCTTGTGTGAAAGATGCCCATTCAGCACTGTTCCAAAACCAAGAAGGTACTTGTAGTTGGTTTTCCTCTTGCCCTGCTTCAACTTTAAATACTCGGCCTTTAAATTTTGTAGCCGGGCCTAAAGCTCGGGTATATTCACCATTTGGATCAAGCACAACGAATCTGGCATTTGGTCTAGCTTCTGATTCCATTGCCGCTTCTAACGACCATTGAATAAGTCCTGCAACTGAACAGGATTTACCACTACCCGTATTGCCAAGTACAGCAATATGCCTACCAAATAATCGATCTGGATCTACTGCAACGTTAGCGTTATTTGCAAGTGGACTTTGTCCGATGATAACTCTACGACTGGTGCCAGATTCGACAATAGATTTAAGCTGTAAATCTGTCGGCAGCAAGATAGCAGAACCAATTGAAGGAAATGATTCCGAACCTCGTTGGAACTTGAAAGAATCAACCCCCTTTTTTGAAACTCGCTTAAGAGTCCCGACCGGATTTAAACTGATTTTTTTCTGTGGGAAAGGTAGATTAACTAAACCAAAATCTTGGATATCCTTTTGTTTAGGATAAGGCGACCGCTCAACGGCAAGCCACTCAATTTGTCCAACCAAATAACCATTATCACAAGAGACTAAAACATAACTATTCACCCTTGGAAAATTTCTTGGTGTTCCGGCATTTAGGGCAACAGAATCTGGTGAATCTACATCGAGGACTGCTCTGATTTCATTTGGTGAAACAAAATCTACAGTACCAACTCTTAATTGTTCTCCTTGCTCAATGGGTAACGAGCTCATTCTTCACCGCCAATTTTGCTTTGAATTGCTGCTGGGTATAAACCTCTTGATTTCAAAAGCTCAGCCATACGAATTGACGTGCGATCTATAGCAGCTTTAGGAAGGTAGTAATCGACTAGTGTTTTTAGGTCTCCGAAATGATCACCAAGTAATAAAGATATTTGAGCCTGACGCCCGCTATTTTCTATAAAACCCTTGATTCTTCCAAGTGGATCGCCATAGGCAATAATCACGATATGCGTTGATGGTATTGTTAGCATATCCGTAAGAACTCGATTTATATGTTCATCACCAAAACTGTAGCCATAGGTTACAAGAGTGCTATTTGGACGGCATGTTGCTGATGCTAAATCTCTAAACAACTCTACATAGGGGTATTCTGAAGTTTCACGATCTTTAACTGAATTTGGATAAATCATCAACTGTTGGTAGTTAGCTGTACCAGCACCTTCGACTTGTAAAAATGGTTCGACAGAAGCCGCTCCAAAAGGTAGCCCAAAACGCCTTATAGTACCTTCGTTTTCATACCAGTCTAATGAACCGTGAAGTTTAGTAAAACGAGCGACACCTTCTAAATATCTTGGCTCACCACGTATCCCAGGTGGATTGTAATGATAATCAACCTCTAAACGTGATGATCTGAAAATTGGCGCAATGCTACCGACAAATCGATCGACTAATCTAAGGCCAGCCAATTCGGCACCCGCTTCAATTATCCGATCATAATTAGTTGTGAATATATGTAATCTATCACGCGTTGCAGTTCTGCTTGAAAAACTCATCAAAAAGTTAACCAAGTAGTTAAATATTGCTGTTTTTTGTTCAGGTGCTGCATCACGGATTGATTTTTCACCGTTGCTAACTGATTCAGCAAACAGCCTTAAACATCGTGAAAGCTCCTCTCTTAACAAAACCAACTCAGTTGGAAAATGTCTATATGGTGGGTTTGGTGGTGGCGGTGGAACTATAGGAGGTGGGTTTAACGCGACAAGGATCTCCAACCCTTTGATTAATTCATTAATAGAACGAATTTGGTCTTCAATATTCCCCCTATCTCTGCCAGCAGCTTTTGCTGTTTTTTCTACATAAGCATCAATTTCTGACTTACAAACTTTTAGATCTTCTATCCATCCCATACCTTGCGGCTTTTCCCCAGCTGCAGACTCTTGAACAGCTGAACTAAGCCCTGCACCGACAAGTAGATTAAGGTGCTCTGATTGAAAGAGTGCAGTTAGCCAAGGTTCTATTCTTGAGCGTAAAAAGTCTGGGGTAACTTCATCTTCATCTTTTGCCCAAACACAGTCACCCACAACTTTAAAAGCACCATTGTCACCGTGTGAATCCAACTGTACTGGAGATTGGTCATCGCCTAACTTTAGGTATTGAGACAATTTATATACATCCTTATTAAATGATGACACCTGAATAGGAGCTAACGCTAGATCGCACCGGCGCACTTTAATGTGTCCGCGTGACGCGAATTGTTATATGGGGTACTTCGCCCAGTCCGTGCAGCCGGTAAGCTGAAGAAATTCTGCGGTCGGGTATTCAATTATTTCAATCACATTCTCAGTTGGGATTCGGCTCGTACTGTACCCTTCATGTTCTATGGGAATTTTTGGCGTATGGCCGAGCTTTAACAAAAATGCTCTGGTCATGGAACCGTCAGGGAATTTGCTATCCACCAATGATATAATGGGCACGTTTGCCTTGATTATGCATGGAGCGCCGATAACCTGCAACGCTGGACCCACGACCGGGTGTCTTTCATGCAAGTTGTACAGCGCTTCTCCACCCCAGGAGCTAAAGAGTCTCCCAATGCCGTCTTCTCCCGCAAGGCTTGGCTCAAAGAAACAAAACCAAATCATCTCCTTCCGGAAAGGCTCATCTGCCTGATTTTGGGATTTTAGAATCAGTGCAGTCTCCTCACCAACCAATTGATCCTCAACTATCCGGTCGATTCGTCCTGAGAGTGAGGTAGCATTTTGGGGGACCATTCCCTCGGATCGGATGTTTCGAATTTCCTGCTCAGTCAACCTAGTGCAATGATAGCCAACCAATGAGTGGTTTCTTAGGATATTACGGAATTCAGAAACCAAAGCATCATAGCGACCTGCGTTTTCGGGGCTACAGCACATACATTCCCAGCCGAAAAACTCGCTGTGATTGGCCTCTAAAAAATTGACCGCCTCGATAGGCCAAGTGCTTGAATCTGAGATAATGATTGGAATCTGAGCTCCCTCCATATAATAGGTATTAGACGGCCCGTTTTATGGTTGGACAAACGTTCCAGCACGTTTGCCCAATAAAATAGTCCACCATTTTCCGCCTAATCCACTGATTTTGAAATGAATTAATGCTGATTCGGCCACCTATACGCATGCATATACAAGAAAATTAGAGGACAGCCGTATGGATGTGAACAGCAAGCCTCCAAAGCTAAAGGAAAATAGATAAAGAAAGCATAGGAGCTCAAGAGGTACAGGCATACCCCGAGCACTTTGCCGTGGAGCGCCATGTGGTAGCGGCCGCCGGCTACGAGTCGTACTATCCCATGTAGACGTAAGGGAATATCAGAGACGCTACCGCCCCTACCTGGCAGATTCGATGATGACTCGCATCATCCCTATGCGGCAGTCCGTGCGTACCCTGTATTACGGCAGCCATCTTCAGTGGCCTTTGTCTCATCACCGTAACCGAGCGTTACGCTAAGGGCAATGCCAACCAAAGCATGATGATGACTTGGGTCATGCGGGATTCTGCTGTTCGCGGGATAGGCTCATGGAAATGGCCGCGTCGTGTTATACGGGGGCGCCGAGGCGCCCCCGAGGTGCGGGCTAATGACTACCATGCTTGCGGCTCAGTGCCACTTGCCTTTGCCGCCACCGATGCCGGTGACGATGGAGACGGCACCCGACTGGAAGTGGCCCAACAGTTTGCTGTGGCTGTCGAAGTACAGAATGCTCAGGTAGACCGGCGTGGCCTGGAACTCGAAGCTCACGGTGTCGCGATAGAGCCGGTCGAGATCGTCAGTATAGACGTGCCCGAAGAGGGCACCGCCGCCCGGTGAGGAGGCACCACCAGCATGGCCGTCGAAGGTCTTGCCATCGGTGATATTGACCTGGAACTTGAGGTAGAAAATCAGGCTGGCCACGCTGCCGTTGGCAGGATAAGCCTTCTGGGAGGCGACCAATGCCTGGGTGGCCTCATCGATCTTCTCAGGCTCGAGCTTGCCATGCATGGCGACACGGAAGTCGTGGGCGATCAGTTGCTTGTCGATGGTTTGCGGAGCGTTCATCGGTAGATACCTCATGCGGTGTCTTGGAATAGGCGGTCGGAGCCCGACCGCAGCTTACTGCCCTAACCATTCCAGTCCAGATATCTCATACCGACCGTATCACCTCGGTATCACCACAAGCGCTGCAAAGGGCCGGCCGAAGCGCAACGGATCACTTTGGTATCACCTCACCTTGTGCCCTTGGTACCAGCGTCATATTGGGGGATTCTTGGGTAAATCATTGCCTTGGAAGCATCTTCATGGACACTACACCGCTACGGGTTGCCATCATTGGCGGCGGCGTCTCCGGCCTGTCGCTGGCCTATTACCTGCAAAAGTTCGAAAGGCAGCAGATAGACAGGCAAGAGCAAGGCGGCGAGACGGCCCGGCCGATCGAGGTCACCATCTTCGAGCGCAAGGCCACCCTGGGCGGCAACGCGGAGACGGTGTGGGTCGACCTGGGCAACCGGCGTCATCCGGGTAAGCCTGACTCGCCCTATCGGCGCTGGGCCGACCTGGGGGTTAATGATGTCAACCTGGCCACCTACCACC
>ERZ869909.2561-NODE-2561-length-11776-cov-32.217454_pt1 | contig 11776 bp, 11 predicted proteins | sample MGYA00520892_ERZ869909 | MGnify/ENA primary metagenome ERZ869909 (study PRJEB32215, sample SAMEA104723947) | bioreactor metagenome | biome: bioreactor; feature: anaerobic bioreactor; material: water | place: China | collected 2015-03-12 ... | reverse complement strand
CTCCTGGACGCTTCGGGTCCGCCATCTCAGTTGCCTCCCGGGTTCTTGGCACCCGTCCACCATCGCTCGGGCACGGCAAAGCGCCCCGCCGCGTTCTCGATCGCCTCGCCGGCTGCAAACAGCGTGCCTTCGTCGAAAGGCTTGCCGATGAGCTGGAGACCCAGCGGCGTGCCTTCCGCGGAGAGCCCTGCCGGCACCGAGATGCCCGGCAGTCCCGCCATGTTGACCGTCACCGTAAAAATGTCTTCCAGGTACATGGCGAGCGGATCGCCGGACTTCTCTCCAAACGCGAACGCGGGCGACGGCGTCGTCGGCGTCAGAACGACGTCGACCGTGTTCCAGGCCTCGTCGAAGTCGCGCTTGATCAGGGACCGTACCTTCTGGGCCTTCAGATAATAAGCGTCGTAATAGCCGGCGGAGAGCACGTAGGTTCCGATCAGGATGCGGCGGCGCACCTCGCGGCCGAAGCCCGCCCCGCGCGTGTTCTCGTAGGTCTCGACGATGTCGCGGCCGGGCACGCGCAAACCGTAGCGCACGCCGTCGTAGCGGGCGAGGTTCGAGGACGCCTCGGCGGGGGCGACGATGTAATAGGCGGGCAGCGCATACTTGGTGTGCGGCAGGCTGATCTCGTGGATCGTCGCGCCCGCGTCCTTCAGCCAGTCGATGCCCTTGGTCCAGAGATCCTCGATCTCCTTCGACATGCCGGCGACCCGATACTCCTTGGGCACGCCGACGCGGAGCCCCTTGATGCCGCGGCCGAGGGCTGCCTCGTAGTCGGGCACCGGCGCGTCGACCGAGGTCGAATCCTTCGGGTCATGACCGGCCATCGCGCCCAGCATGATGGCCGCATCCCGCACCGTCTTGGCGATGGGGCCGGCCTGATCGAGGGAGGACGCGAAGGCCACGATGCCCCAGCGCGAGCAGCGGCCGTAGGTCGGCTTCACGCCGACGGTGCCGGTGAGGGCGGCGGGCTGGCGGATGGAGCCGCCGGTGTCGGTCGCGGTAGCTGCCAGACAGAGCCCCGCCGCGACGGCCGCCGACGAGCCGCCCGACGAGCCGCCGGGCACCAGCTTGTCCGTCTTACCCGTGCGCCGCCAGGGCGACACGACGGGTCCGAAGGCGCTGGTCTCGTTCGACGAGCCCATGGCGAACTCGTCGTTGTTGAGCTTGCCGAGCATGACGGCGCCGGCGTTCCAGAGATTGGCGCCGACGGTCGATTCATAGGTCGGCGTGAAATCGTCGAGGATCTTCGAGCAGGCCGTGGTGCGGATGCCCTTGGTGCAGAACAGATCCTTGTTGCCGAGCGGCAGGCCTTCGAGGGCGCGCGCCTCGCCCTTCGCGATCCGCGCATCGCTTTCCTTGGCCCCGGCGAGCGCGTGCTCCGGCGTCACCAGCACATAGGCGTTGATGGCGGGATTGGCCTCGTCGATGGCCTTGAGGTGCGCTTCGGCGAGCTCCGTTGCGGAGAAGGATTTGCTTTTCAGCCCGTCGCGCGCTTCGGCGAGCGTCAGGTGCGTCAGGTCACTCACGTTCTAATTTCCCTTCTTGGCGTCGCAGCGCGTGTATAGCCCGGGATCGCCGAGATCGTCCGAGCCGCGCACCTCAAACGCGTCCTGATCTTGTTCCTTCACGAACACGTACGTTGCAGGCGTGACGGACGGGCCCTCCGTGCAGATCATGAGCGCAAGCCACATCCGGCCCGGCTCATGCTCGAAAATCTTCGTGAAGCGGCAGCCGCCCTCCCAGCCGTGGATGCCATCTGCATCGAGCAGCTCGGGTGCCGTGGAGACGCTCTCGTCTCCGCCGGCCTCGATCTTGCGGAGCTTGGCGCACTGCTTCTCCGTCGCGTACTGGCCGAGAAGGAACGTGGCGCGCTCCGCCGTCCGGGCCGGCGTGGCTGCCAGCCCCATCGCCCCGGCGAGCGACATCACGATCACGAGCGTGCGCATCAAAAGCTCTCTCCAACTCCGTCAGGCCGAGCGGGCCTTCTCGGCGTCCGCTCTCGCCTTGTTGATGTTGTAGGTGCGGCGCGAATAATAGAGGCTCACGAAGCCGAACAGGATGGACAACGGCGCGTTGACCTGCTCGGCCACCTCGCGGGCCTTCAAAAGATAGGTGGGCACCTCGACGGCGGCTTGCGGCGAGAGGGAGCGTGCGCCAGGGCCGGCCGGCTCCTCGCGCGGGACGGCAAGAACGAGTGCGCCGGTCGCGATCAGCGCAACGGCGAGCAGTGCGAAAATCTTCGTCATCTTAGCCTCCGTACCCGTCCGATCTTCGTTCGCGCGGCCTATTCGACGACCTTCGGCACGACGAAGTAGTGATCGTCGACGACGGGGGCGTTCTTCACCACGTCGTCGGCGATCTCTCCGTCCGTCACCTCGTCGGCCCGCATCTTGAGCTTCTGCGCCACGACCGTCGTCATCGGCTCGACGTCGCTCGTGTCGACCTCGCCGAGCTGCTCGACCCAGGTCAAGAGCCCCGAGAGCTCGCCTTCGAGGCTTTTCGCCTCCTCGTCCGTAATGCTGATCCGCGCCAGGCGCGCGATGCGCCGCACGGTCTTCTCGTCAACGTGCATGGGGCCGCCCTGATACCAAAAGGGGACGCGGCGGAGCCGCCGCGTGGTTCCTCATAGCGGGACCGCCAGATGCGCGCAACAGCGGCCCCGGCACTCAGTATTTCCGGTACTGAGCCATGAAGGGCCCCAGAATGTCGGAGAAATCGTCGGTCCAGGGGCGAACCGTGGGCTGCACGATGTCGCGCGAGCCTTCGACGAGCCGGAAGCGCTCGATGGTGGCCTTGTCCTTGCCGATCAGGATCACGGTAGAGCCGGTCTTGACGTAGCCGTCGTCCACGAAATCCTCGATGACCAGGGCGTGGAGATCCACGTCCAGGATGGGGAGGGTCGCGGCCACAACCTCCTCGAGGTCGAGGTAGCGGTTCGAGATGTGCAGCACGGCCACGCCGCGATCCTTCAGCTTCGAGGCGTAAAGCGCGAGGGCCTCGGCCGTCATCAGGTGGACCGGGATCGCGTCCGAGGAGAACGCATCGACGACGACGAGGTCGAAGCTCTCGTCCTCCTCCCTGGCGAAGGTCAGCCGGGCGTCGCCCAGCACGATCTCGGCGTTCGGCTGGCAGTTGGAGAGGAACGTGAAATTGCGCGACTTGGCGATCTGGACCACGACGGGGTCGATCTCGAAGAAGCGCCACGTCTCGCCCGGCGCGGAATAGCAGGCCAGCGAGCCCGCCCCCAGGCCGATCACGCCGAACTTGCCCTTCACGCCCTCGTGCTGGTTGATCATGCTCGTGAGCCGGATCGCGGACGCCATCGGGCTCTCGGGATGGTAGTAGGTGGCGGGCGTGACGTCGGCGACGGAGTTGCCTTCCTCGTCGCGGATGCGTTGCGCGCCGTGCAGGGTCGTGCCGTGCTGGAGGACGTTGAACTCGCCGTCCATCGACTGGATGACGCGGTAGACGCCGAAGTAGCTGCGCTGCGCGTCGCCCCGGTGGACGCCGGACGGCAGCAGGACCACCGTCAGATACATGCCGAGCACCGCCACCAGCATGTGCGGCGGGAAATGCCACAGCGCGAGGGCGACGAGCGCGAACACGGCCGCAATGTCGGTCGTCGTGCCCCAGCGGCCGAAGTGCAGATCGTAGTCGAATGCGAGCGTCGGTCCCCAGGTGATCAGCGCCCATCCGCCGACGACGAGCGCGGCCATGCCGGCCCAGGCTGCGCGCGAGCGGCTCGTGAGATCCATGGCACCCGGGCGACAGGCGAACGTGAGCGCGAGCAGCAGCGGATATTCGAACACTTCCGAGAAGATGCGGGGCGCGAGAAGGGCCGCGAAGATGCCGCCGAGCACGCCGCCTGCCGACATCCACATGTAGAACTCGGTGAGATGGCGCGCGTCGGGCCGCGCCTCATAGAGCGTGCGGTGGGCGACGAGCGTGGAGGCCACGAAGGCAGCGATGCCGTAGCCCGCGGCGTAGAACCAGGTCTCCTTCTCGGTCTGGGAGAGCTGGAGCAAGGCCAGGATCGTCGCCACGGCGTGGGCCGTGAGCAGCACGGGGCGCGGGATGAGCGCGCGCTCGCGGAACACGATGACGAAGGTGAGAAGATAGAGCGCGAGCGGCACCACCCAGATCAGCGGGGCAGACGCCACGTCGGTCGCGATGTGGTTCGTGAACGCCGTGAGCAGCGCGGAGGGCACGAACGCGAGACCGACCCATCCGGCGCGGGCGTTCCAGGTCAGCGCCCGGAGCGATGGCGCCGTGGCGGGGCCTGCCGCGTCCACCTCGTTCTCGCCATTCGCCGCCACGGCGCGAACGCGCAGGAAGCAAACGCCCAGCGCCACGACGAGCGCGGCAAAGCCCGCCGTCCAGACGATGGCGAGCGTTTTCAGACCGAACACGGGCTCGAAGACGAACGGATAGCCCAGGAGCGCGATCAGGCTGCCGAGGTTCGATGCGGCGTAGAGAAAATAGGGGTCGGCGCTCGCCTTGTGGCCGGCGCGCGAAAACCAGGCCTGGAGCAGCGGGGCGTTGGCAGACACGGCCGCGAACGGAATGCCGATGGCGACGGCGAAGAGGCCGAGCTGCCAGAGGTAGGCATCGCCCGGCGGCGGCTCGGACCAGCCTGCCGGAATGGCGATCGGGAGGAACAGGAACGCGAAGGCCGATAGCGCGAGATGGATGAAGCCGGTGGAGGCGGCCGGCACATGGCGCACGAGAAGGTGCGCATAGCCATAGCCGACGAGCAGCGCACCCTGGAAGAACAAGAGCGCCACGGCCCACACCGACGGCGCGCCGCCGAGCAGCGGCAGCACCATCTTCGCGAACATCGGCTGGATCAGGAACAGCAGGAAGGCGGAAAGAAACGTGGTGGCCGTAAAAATCCCCAGGGTGCCCCACGTGTAGTACGCCGTTGCGCCCCTCCGGACGACCGGCTGAGTTTCGGAAGGTGTCGTCACTGTTTCCCCTAGGTTGCCGAGGACTTTTCGTGTTGCCGGACCATAGACGGGATGGCACCTCCTGTCAGGGGTTGCGCACAAGTTCATTGCGCCGGCCGGCGGGACACGGTTAACCCCCTCCGGGTGGCCCGCGACGGGGCAAACCCGTATCGAGAGGAGCGCCTATGGCGACGGCGCCGGCCACGATATTGGCGCCACACGATCTTGGCGACACATGTGCACGCCCGATGAGCGAGACCCGATGACCGACGCCCCGAGCGATCCCTCCCCACCTTCTTCGCGCGGCGTCACGACCGACGACGCGGAAACGTTTGCGAGCCTCATCGCACCCGGGCGGTTGATCGGGATCGACGCGGGGACCAAGACGCTCGGCCTTGCGCTGAGCGATACGCGCCGCGCCATCGCCTCCGCGCTCGAGACCATCCGGCGGACGAAGTTCACGGCCGACGCGACGCGCCTCCTCGATCTCGCGCGAGAGCACGGCGTGGCGGGCTTCGTGCTCGGGCTTCCCGCCAACATGGACGGCAGCGAAGGGCCCCGCGCGCAGGCCGCGCGGGCATTCGCGCGCAACCTGAACGGCCTGTCGCCGCTTCCCGTCCTGTTGTGGGACGAGCGCCTCACCACGCTCGAAGCCGAGCGCATGCTGATCGCGGCGGACGCGAGCCGGAAGCGGCGGGCGGACGTGATCGACAAGCTCGCAGCCACTCTTATTCTTCAGGGTGTGCTCGACCGGCTCCGCAGGCTCGCCGAGCCTGCGTGACGACGGCGCGGCGCGCGCCGATTTTTCGGATCGCAGCTTGGTCAAACTGGGGTCGCACGCGTGCCGTAATGATCGGGGAGCTTGAGTTCAGACCAAGGGCGGGCTTCGCCGACCGCCTGCGGGTGGATGCTTTCCCGATGCGGACCAAAGCCAAAGCCATCGCTCCCGCCAACGACGCCTTGTCCGGGTCCGAGGCGCCGACCCTCGAAGACCTCGTTGCGCGGTTCCATGTCGCGAAGCGCGCGACGATCCGGCGTCTCGCACGGACATCGCCGCGCGTCGCAGATCTCGGCGTCACGTTTCCGGCCGCGCTCTATGCGCTTGCGAGCCGGCACGGCCCGCCCAAGCGGCGCGCGGAAGCCCTCGGCCTGATCGAAGCCGGAGCACAACTGCGGGACGTGGCCGCCGCGCTCGACCTTCCTCTCTGGCTGAGGCGCCTGCCGCCGGAGGCTTTCTCGGGAAAGCTCGGCATCGTGCCGCGATCCGACATCTTCGCGCGGCGAATCGCCAATCATCTGCCGACAGCCTCGGATCATGGCGCCTTCTGGCTCCACTCCATCGTGTTCGGCGCGCGGGCCGCGGACGAGACGTTCGCATTGTGGCTCGCCCAGCAGCGGATCTTTCGCGAACCCGGCAACCCGGAAGAGCTGTTCGGCCTCATCGCCGCCTATGCCGCGATCTCCACCGGTCCGGCGTCGCGGGCCAAGAGCCTGATCGTGGTGCCGTGGCGCCCGGAGATGGCGCTCGATACGGCGGTGTGCGCCGCCAAGAGCTGGCTCAACCGGATGCGGCTCGTCACGCAGCTCGGCGACGGCGCGCTCACGGACCCGTGGCTCGCGGCCGGCGATGCGCGAGGCTACGATTTCGTGCCGCTTCTCGACGAAAGTGCCATTCTTGCCGAGGCGTCCGCGATGCAGAATTGCGCGGATCAGTACGCAGACCGATTGGCGCGCGACAAATGCCGACTGTTCTCCATCCGCCGCCGCGGCGTCAGGATCGCGACACTCGAAATCGGCCCCCATCCGAGAGAAGCGGGCGTGCTCGCGATCGCCCAGCTCAAGGCGCGCCACAACCTGCCGGCGACGGCCGAGGTGTGGCAGGCCGCGCACACGTGGCTCGGCACTCAGAAAGATCTCAAGCGCGCCATGATCGGCGCAACACCGGACCGCCCGCTCGACAACGACGTCTGGAAACGTCTTCTCGCCGACTACAGATCCCGGCGGGACGGCGCACCGTGGCTGCCGGAGCACGCCAGCAAGGAGACGCTTCAGGTCGTCGAAAACGGCATCGGGGAGCTTGCACGCCGGGCCGGCATTACATCGTGGCTCTTCACATGAAGGTGTCACGATCCAACGCCCGCTCCCGGACATATCGGTCGACGAGACGGCGGATGCGCGGGCCAATGTCAGGGGCGACACGTCTGCAACACTAGATGCAACATCTGGCTGGCCGGAGATGCGCGCGCACGTGACGTCACGTCGCGCCGCTCGACCCTGCGAACAGTTGTCGCCTGCGTGAAAACGCGCATGCGACCTGTGTCATATGGTGCGCGCGATGCTCCTCACAAGCGGACACGATCCCCCGTTGGAGAGAGCGACGACGTTCATAGGCACGTTCCGGTTTCGCCATGTTTATTCATACCATGATGCAACCAACGTGTTCTGACATTCGTTATAGGAAATCGTATCCCGTCGCGGGAACAATTTCAGGCTAGAGACTTTCAAGAACAGTACGACGTGCACGATTGATCCTGACGAGCGCAGGACTATCTCTACGGGGAGCACACGACCACTCTGAGGGGAGGGGTCCACTCCAACGGCGTCGCATATTTGCAACCCCAGCAAGAGGATAGGCGCATCATGAAACATGAAGCCTCAAGCGATCGCATTTCCTCGGCTCTGCATCTGCTGCATAGGGCCGGGCAATGCGCAGACGAACTGTTCGCGTTGAGGGTGGGAGAAGCAGGCCTTACGCCGCGCCAGTACGCCGTCATGACGGCCATCGCCAACAGCGAAGAGCCGAGCCAGACGACGCTGGTGGAGCGGACGGGCATCGATCGGTCCACAATGGCCGACATCGTCCGCCGTCTCACGGCGCGCGGCCTCGTTCAGCGCCGGCGCACCCGCCGCGACGCCCGCCGCTACGCCGTCCGCCTCACCGACAAGGGCGAAGGTGCGCTGCGGCAGGCGGAGCCCGCGGCACGGTCTACGGACGAACGCATCCTGTCTGCGCTCGCGCCCACCCAACGGGACGCGTTCCTGCGGTCGCTGTCGAAGATCGTCTCTGCGGTCGAGCCGGACAATCCCCCCCGGAACGGCCGCGGCTAGCGTCGGCCCAGGGAAACAGATTGGGTTGCGCACAAGCGCCTGTGCGCAGCCCTTTCTGTATCGTGGGCCTTTCTGCATCGTACGTGGGCTTTGCTCGCTTCGGTTCTGCTCCCGCCGATCCCGGTTGCCGGACATCGCGCGGGTCGCTAGCTTTGCCCGGTTCATCCAGGATCGGGGCCGCCACACACCATGCTCGACACGCTCGCGGCTTTAAGCCTTCCTGCGCTCATCGGCTACGGCCTCGGCTCCATTCCCTTCGGCCTGCTGCTCACCCGCTTCGCCGGCCTTGGCGATATCCGTTCCGTCGGATCCGGCAACATCGGCGCGACCAACGTGCTCCGGACAGGCCACAAGGGCCTGGCCGCGCTCACGCTGCTGCTCGACGGCCTCAAGGGGACGCTCGCCGTGCTGCTCGGCGCTCTCGTCGGAGCGGGCCACAGTGCAGGCCTGGCGGGCGCCGGGCTCGGCGCCGAAGCCGGCCTGGTTGCCGGTCTGTCTGCGTTTCTCGGCCACATCTTCCCGGTCTGGCTCGGCTTCAAGGGCGGAAAGGGAGTTGCGACCTACATCGGCGTCGTGGCTGCGCTGGCCTGGCCGGGGGCACTCGTCTTCGTGGGCCTGTGGCTCGCTGTCGCCCTCGTGCTGCGCTACTCGTCGCTGGCCGCGCTCGTCGCAAGTGCGGTCACGCCGCTTGCGCTCGTCGCGCTCGGCTGGACCAACGAAGGGCTCCTGGCGCTTGCAATGACCCTCTTCCTCTTCTGGAAGCATTCGGCCAACATCAGCCGACTGTCGAAAGGCGAGGAGCCCCGGATCGGTGCAAAATCGTGATCCCCAGGATCTGTTCACGCCCGCGCCGCTCCCCGTCGCGCCGCTCGACGCGGACGAGCGCCTCGCCTGCCTCAGGCTGATCCGCTCGAGCCAGGTCGGCCCCGTCACCTTCCGCGAATTGATCAATCACTGCGGCGGCGCGCGTCGGGCACTCGCGGCGCTGCCCGAGCTTTCGCGGCGCGCAGGGCGACCCCTCCGCGTGTGCCCCGAAGCGGAGGCGGAAGCCGAGCTCAGGGCGGCGGAGAAAGCCGGGGCCCGCCCTGTCTTCACGATCGAGCCCGGATATCCGGAGACGCTCGCGCTGCTCGATACGCCGCCGCCCCTGGTCTACCTGAAGGGACGCGCAGAGTTGCTCGCGCGTCCCTCGATTGCGATCGTCGGTTCACGGCAAGCCTCGGCGGCGGGTCTCAAGCTCGCGCGCATGTTCGCGAAGGGGCTCGCGGACGCGGGCTTCTCCATCGTCTCGGGACTGGCGCGGGGCGTCGACGCGGCCGCGCACGAGGCGAGCATCGCCCACGGGACGGTCGCGGTGCTCGCAGGCGGGATCGACATCGTCTACCCGCCGGAGCACGCGAGCCTGCAATCGCGGATCGGCGAAGAGGGCTGCCTCGTGACGGAGCAACCCCCCGGTTTCGTGCCGCGCGGGCGAGACTTCCCTCGCCGCAACCGGCTGGTCTCGGGGCTTTCGCGCGGCGTCGTTGTGATCGAGGCCGCGCGCCGATCGGGCTCGCTCGTCACCGCCCGCCTTGCGGGCGAACAGGGGCGCGAGGTGTTCGCCGTCCCCGGCCACCCGCTGGATCCGCGGGCCGAAGGCACCAACCAGCTCCTGAAGTCGGGAGCGATCCTGGTCACCGGGCCCGAGGATGTCATCGACGCCTTGGGGCCGCAGCTCCCTCTGCGCCCGGCCGGGATGACCGAAGACGCGCCGCCTCCGCCGTTTGCTCCCGGGCCGGCGGCCAACGGCGCGGAGGCCGCCCCGCTGCGGAGCGCGCTCTCCGACAGCGAGCGGGCGCGCGTCCTGGCCGCCCTCGGGCCGCATCCCATCGACATCGACAGCCTGGCGCGTGCGGCCGGGCTCGGGGCACGGGAGGTGCGCGTGCTCCTGCTCGACCTCGATCTGGCGGGCGAGATCGCGCGGCACGGATCGCAGCTCGTTTCGCGGGCAATCCGATAGGCTGCGCTCTCTAAGCGGCGTCTCGCGAGCGAAGCCTTGCTTCCGAATGGGCCACGTCTAGAATTCCCGCCAAGGTCGTCAGCCGCTGGCTGCGTGCCATGCGCTTCAGCTGGAGGATGAGGTCCGCAATATACTCAAGCTGCTGTTTGGGCGACGCGTCTTGGGCTCCCGTCCCATCTCCATTTTGTTTTGGCACTTTCGCAGCTCCCTCGCTTCATCCGCTGTTCGTCCATCCACGTGTGCGATATTAACCCTATCAACGAATGGTTGCAATTTACAATTTTGACATCCACAAGTTGCAACTCGCACCCCCGCGCGACACCGCGGCTTGCTTGACACTGGAGCCTGCGGGCTTCTAGAACCGCGGCACCCGCTGGCACTCTCCTGGTTTAAGTGCCACGCGTGTCGGGCCGCGCAACAGCGACCGCCAATTCCCCCTCTCTCAGTGGAGTCCAGAGCCTCATGACATTCCGCCCCCTGCATGATCGCGTCGTCGTCAAGCGCGTGGAGAGCGAGACCAAGACCGCCGGCGGCATCATCATCCCTGACACTGCCGCCGAGAAGCCCCAGCAGGGCGAAGTGGTGGCCGTCGGTCCCGGCACGCGCGACGAGGCCGGCAAGCTCAACGCCCTCGACGTCAAGGCCGGCGACAAGGTGCTGTTCGGGAAGTGGAGCGGCACGGAAGTGAAGATCGACGGCGTCGACCTCCTGATCATGAAGGAGAGCGACATCCTGGGCGTCATCGAGAGGTAAGCGACGGCCCGCTTTCCCTCGTCTGCCCGGGCTCCGGCATCGACGGAACCCGGCCCGCCGTTTCTACGCCGACATTCCCATCATTTCCCAATCTGGAGGTTGCCCTCATGGCTGCCAAAGACGTTCGCTTTTCCACCGAGGCCCGCGACAAGATCCTGCGCGGCGTCGATACGCTTGCCAATGCCGTCAAGGTGACGCTCGGCCCCAAGGGCCGCAACGTCGTGATCGAGAAGAGCTTCGGCGCGCCGCGCACGACGAAGGACGGCGTCTCGGTCGCCAAGGAGATCGAGCTCGAGGACAAGCTCGAGAACATGGGCGCGCAGATGGTGCGCGAAGCGGCCCAGAAGACCAACGATATCGCCGGCGACGGCACCACCACGGCCGTCGTGCTGACGCAGGCCATCGTGCGCGAGGGCCTCAAGGCCGTTGCCGCCGGCATGAACCCGATGGACTTGAAGCGCGGCATCGACAAGGCCGTGGTGCAGGTCATCGAGGAGATCGAGAAGAAGGCGAAGAAGGTCAAGAACTCGGGCGAGATCGCCCAGGTCGGCACCATCTCGGCCAATGGCGAGACGGAAATCGGCGAGATGATCGCCGAGGCGATGCAGAAGGTCGGCAACGAGGGCGTGATCACGGTCGAGGAAGCCAAGAGCCTCGAAACCGAGCTCGACGTCGTCGAGGGCATGCAGTTCGACCGCGGCTATCTCTCGCCCTACTTCATCACCAATGCCGACAAGATGATCGCGGAGCTGGATGATCCCTACATCCTGATCCACGAGAAGAAGCTCTCGGGCCTGCAGCCGCTGCTGCCGCTGCTCGAAGCCGTGGTGCAGACGGGCAAGCCGCTGCTCATCATCGCCGAAGAGGTCGAGGGCGAGGCGCTCGCAACCCTCGTCGTCAACAAGCTGCGCGGCGGCCTCAAGATCGCGGCCGTGAAGGCTCCGGGCTTCGGCGACCGCCGCAAGGC
>ERZ869909.2560-NODE-2560-length-11780-cov-4.796975_pt1 | contig 11780 bp, 11 predicted proteins | sample MGYA00520892_ERZ869909 | MGnify/ENA primary metagenome ERZ869909 (study PRJEB32215, sample SAMEA104723947) | bioreactor metagenome | biome: bioreactor; feature: anaerobic bioreactor; material: water | place: China | collected 2015-03-12 ... | reverse complement strand
GCTCGTGGTGGACGGCCCGGACGCGGGCGGGGTCAGCGAGCAGGTGACGGCACGCAACCACGCGCTGCTGTCGGGCGCCGGCGGCGCGGCGGTGGTTGCGCAGCTCGACGAGCTGCGGGTGGCCGGCGCGAGGCTGGTGGCCGCACGGCGTGGCGCCGTGGTGGCCAGCGGTGGGCCGACTGGCAGCGACGTCGTCGTCGGCGACGTCGTCGTCGGCGGAGCGGTGGTCGACAGGTCGCGCGATCGATAGATTCGGAGCAGGGGATGCGCCCTCCGGGCTCGGCGGTGGCCCCGGTCTGCAGAAAATGTGCAGCGCAGACCGCGCCATGCGCGATGCCGTTGCAGCGCGTCGCGGGGCTTGATAGTGAGACGCTCTGCGGCGCTCCAAAAGCAAGGCGCATCGGCATGGCGCCGGTGTGCGCGGTAACCCTCATTCGTTCAGGTGCGTTCATGCGACACGAGATCACTCACGGTCCCTCGTTCGCGATGCTGCGTGTCGATCTTGATCCCGGCGACGTGTTGGTCGCGGAGGCAGGAGCGATGGTGGCGCGTGATACCCATGTGGGTATGGCGGTGAAGCTCAACGCGGGCAAGTCCGCGAGCTTCTTCGCGAAGATGAAGGCGTTTCTGGTTGCGTTCATCCGCCGGATCATCGGCGGCGAGACGTTCTTCGTGAACCACTTCAGCGCACCGCAGCCGGGGCGCGTGTGGGTGGCTCCGGTGATGAGCGGCTCGATCCAGTACCAGCGGCTCGACGGCTCGCAGTCGCTGGTCCTGTCGAGCGGCGCGTACGTGGCGTCGGTCGGCGATCTGGACATGAAGATGAAGTTCGGCGGCCTGCGGTCCCTGTTCGCGAAGGAGGGCCTGTTCTTCCTCGAGATGAAGGGGCAGGGGGACCTGTGGTTCAACAGCTACGGGGGCATCGAGGTCATCGACGTCAACGGCAGCTACGTCGTCGATAACGGCCACCTCGTGGGCTACGAGGGGAACCTGGACTTCCGGATCCGCACGGCGGGTGGTGGTCTGATGGGTCTGTTCGCGTCCGGTGAAGGCCTGGTGTGCGAGTTCCAGGGACAGGGTCGCCTGTACCTGCAGACGCGCAACGTGCCGTCGCTGGTTTCCTGGGTCAGCCGCCTGATGCCCTGAGTGAGGTGACGTGATGCAGATCGAAGTACTTTATCGACCGTTCGGGACGATCGCGCGTGTGAACCTGCAGGCAGGTGAGCCGCTGCGGGTAGAGTCGGGCGCGATGGTGGGCATGAGCTCGAACATGCACATCGAGTCCGGCGTCAAGGGCGGGCTGCTCAAGGGGCTGGGCCGGATGTTCGGCGGTGAGTCGTTCTTCCAGAACACCTACACGCCGCAGCAGGGCCCGGGTGAGATCCTGCTGGCGCCGCCGCTGCCGGGGGACATCTTCGAGCTGGAGGTGCCGCAAGGTGGCCTGCGGATGCAGTCCACCGCGTACATCGCCGGCGATCCGAACGTGACCATCTCGACGAAGGTGGGCGGCTTCAAGTCGTTCTTCGCCGGTGAGGGGCTGTTCGTGATGGAGGCCCAGGCCAGCGGCCCGGGCCAGAAGATCATCCTGGGCTCCTACGGTGGGGTTCAGGAGCTCGTCTGCGACGGCAGCATCGTCGTCGACTCCGGACACCTCGTGGCCTGGGACACGTCCCTGAACTTCAAGAACACGAAGGCGACCGACAGCGGCTGGATCGCGTCCTTCCTCTCCGGCGAAGGCATCGTGGTGCGCTTCGAAGGGCAGGGGCGCGTCTGGATGCAATCGCGGAACGCGCCCGAGTACGGCCGCACCATCGGACCTCAACTGCCGCCGGCGTGACGTTCGCGTCCACGAGCGACCTACAGGAGACATGCCATGCAATGGGACATGCGACAGAAGCCGGAGTTCGCCATCTGCAAGGTGACGTTCGACGCTCCGGGTGAGCAGATCCTGCTCGAAGCCGACGCGATGGTGGGCAAGGACACCGCCGTCGCGATGAAGACCCAGGTCCGCGGCGGCATCATGGCCGGCCTCAAGCGCAAGCTGCTGTCCGGCGAGAGCCTCTTCCAGAACACCTTCACCGCGTCGCGGCCCGGCGAGACTGTCTGGTTCGCGCCTGGTCCTGACGGCGACATGGACGTGCACATCCTCGACGGGTCGCACGATATCATGCTGTCGAACTCGGCCTTCGTGGCCTGCGCACCCACCGTGACGCTCGACACGAAGTTCGCCGGCGTGAAGGGCTTCTTCAGCGGGACCAAGCTCTTCCTGATCAAGTGCTCGGGTCAGGGCCCGGTCTGGTTCTGCGGCTACGGCGCGATCCACACGATCGATGTCCAGCCGGGCACCAGCTACATCGTCGACAACAACCACATCGTCGGCTTCACCGGCGGCCTGGACTACAACATCCGCAAGGTCGGCGGCCTCAAGAGCCTCTTCCTCTCCGGCGAAGGGCTCGTCTGCGAGTTCCGCGGCCAGGGCCGGATCTGGATCGCGACGCGTTCCCCGCAGGGGCTCGCGGCCTTCCTGGCCCCGTTCCGCCCGCGCAAGAGCAACTGAACGCCGGCAAGGCAGCTCCGCCCAGCCACCCCGGCCCGGTCTCCCAGCGTGGGCGGCCGGGCCGGTGTCGCTTCGGGCGCGCGGTCCGGCTCCCGCGTCCCGCTCCCGGCATACTCCTCCCGGCATACTCCTCCCGGTACCGTCATCCCGGTGCCGCGTGGGCGGCCGATGTGCACGGCCCTCGAGCCGGCCTTGGTCGGCGCCGGTCATCGTTCGCCACCGCCAGACCGTGCTTGACACCCCCGTGCCGTATTCCTAAGTGCATGCCGTTCGTCAAAATGGAGTTGAGCGCTCCATTTTATCGCCCGCCGCCGGCGCGTCGCCTCGTCGACGTGCCCGGGAGGCCCTCCGGTACAGGGAGCTGACGCATGGACGTGCTCGACGCGCACATCGAGAGCGAGTACAAGTACGGGTTCGTTACCGACATCGAATCCGACGACTTTCCTCCCGGCCTGACCGAGGACACCGTGCGGGCGCTGTCGGCGAAGAAGAACGAGCCGGAGTGGATGCTCGAGTTCCGGCTCGACGCCTTCCGGCGCTGGCAGCAGATGGACGAACCCAGCTGGGCAGACGTCGACTACCCCCCGATCGACTACCAGGCGATCAGCTACTACAGCGCTCCGCGCAAGAAGCAGAAGCTCGACAGCCTCGATGAGGTCGATCCTGAGCTGCTCGAGACCTTCGAGAAGCTGGGCATCCCGCTCGGCGAGCAGAAGCGCCTGATGAACGTCGCCGTCGACGCTGTCTTCGACAGCGTCTCCATCGGCACGACCAACCAGGACAAGCTCGCCGAGGTCGGGATCATCTTCTGCAGCATCTCCGAGGCGATCCAGGATCACCCCGAGCTGGTCCGCCAGTACCTGGGCACCGTCGTGCCCAGCTCGGACAACTACTTCGCGGCGCTCAACGCCGCCGTCTTCAGCGACGGCTCGTTCTGCTACATCCCCAAGGGGGTGCGCAGCCCGCTCGATCTGTCGACGTACTTCCGGATCAACCGCGAGGGCACCGGCCAGTTCGAGCGCACCCTGCTGATCGCCGAGCCCGGCTCCTTCGTGAACTACCTCGAGGGCTGCACCGCGCCCATGCGCGACGAGAACCAGCTGCACGCCGCCGTCGTCGAGCTCATCGCCCACGATGACGCGACGATCAACTACTCGACCGTGCAGAACTGGTACGCCGGCGACCGCGACGGCCGCGGCGGCATCTACAACTTCGTCACCAAGCGCGGCGTCTGCCGAGGCCGACGCTCCCGCATCTCCTGGACCCAGGTCGAGGCCGGCTCCGCCATCACCTGGAAGTACCCGAGCTGCATCCTCGAAGGCGACGACTCGATCGGCGAGTTCTACTCCGTCGCGCTCACCCGCGACCACATGCAGGCCGACACCGGCACCAAGATGATCCACCTGGGCCGCAACACCCGGAGCACGATCATCTCCAAGGGCATCAGCGCCGGCCAGTCGAAGAACTGCTACCGTGGGCTCGTCCGCATCGGCCCCAACGCGCAGAACGCGCGCAACTACAGCCAGTGCGACTCCATGCTCATCGGGGACCGCTGCGAGGCGAACACCTTCCCGTACATCGAGGTCGCCAACAACAGCGCGACCCTCGAGCACGAGGCGACCACCTCCCGGATCAGCGCTGACCAGCTCTTCTTCCTCCAGTCGCGCGGCATCGACGAGGAGCAGGCGATCTCCATGCTCGTCAACGGCTTCGCGGAGGAGGTCTTCAAGCACCTCCCGATGGAGTTCGCCGAAGAGGCCGTCCGCCTGCTCGAGCTCAAGCTCGAGAACACCGTCGGCTGAACGCCCCCGCCGCCGCCGACCACCCACCGGCCCCGGCGCCCTCACGCGGGCTGCCGACCCGTACCACCGCACACCACCGGGCTGCGAACGCCGCACCCCCCACCCATCCAGCGCACACGCCATGCTACGCATCAAGGACCTGCACGCTTCCATCGGGGATGTCGAGATCATCCGCGGCCTCAACCTCGAGGTGAAGGCCGGCGAAGTGCACGCCATCATGGGCCCCAACGGCTCCGGCAAGAGCACCCTCGCCAAGGTCATCGCCGGACACCCCGACTACGAGGTCACCAGCGGCAGCATCACCTACGAGCGCAACTTCAAGGACCGCGACCTGCTCGAGCTGGACGCCTTCGAGCGCGCCCGCGAAGGCGTCTTCCTGGCGTTCCAGTACCCGGTCGAGCTGCCCGGCGTGAACAACCGCACCTTCCTGCGCGCCTCGTTCGACGAGATCTGCAAGGCCCAGGGCGTCGACCCCGTCGACGACGCCACCTTCGACCAGATCCTCGCCCAGAAGCTCGCCATCGTGGGCATGGACCCGCGCTTCCTCGACCGCCCGGTCAACGAGGGCTTCTCCGGCGGCGAGAAGAAGCGCAACGAGATCGTCCAGATGGCCCTGCTCAACCCGCAGCTGTCCATCCTCGACGAGACCGACAGCGGCCTCGACATCGACTCCCTCCGCACCGTCGCCGAGGGCGTCAACAAGCTGCGCTCGCGCAACAACGCCTTCATCCTCATCACCCACTACCAGCGCCTGCTCAACTACATCGAGCCGGACGTCGTCCACGTCTTCGCTGGCGGCCGCATCGTGCGCACCGGCGATCGCTCGCTCGCCCTCGAGCTCGAGGAACGCGGCTACGACTGGGTCCTGAACGAAGGCTGAGGAGAGCGACATGGCTGATGGCTGGCGAGACCACTACAAGGAGCTCTTCGCGGCGCAGCAGCAGCGCGCCGCCGGAGAGCCCGGCTGGCTGCGCACGCTGCGCGCCGGCGCCTTCGCGCGCTTCGAGGAGCTCGGCCTCCCCGGGCGCCGCGACGAACGATGGAAGTACACATCGCTGCGCGCCTTCGCGGCCCGGCGACCCACCCTGCCGGACCTCGACGGCCCGCTGCAGGACCGGCCCCTCGACAGCGCGCTGCCCACACTCGCGCGCCTGACGAACACCGACGGCCAGCCGGACCTGGGACGCTCTTCGCTCGGGCTGCTCCCCTCCAACGTCCTGCTCCAGCCCGTCAACGAGCTCTGGGACGACGTCCGCGCTGAACTCGAGGCCCAGCTCGAGGCCGTCACCGACGGCCTCGACGCCCTCCAGCTGGCGCTCCTGCAGGGCGGCTTCGCGCTGCGCGTCGGCAACGACGTCGAGCTCGCCGAGCCCGTCGAGCTCCTCGCCGAGCTGCGCACCAGCGGCCTGATCGTGCCCCTCGTCCACGTGATCGACGTGGGCCGGCACGCCCGCGCGACCGTCGTCACCACCTGGCGCGGCGACGCGGACGGCGTACACGGCGGCCTGACCATCGCCCGCGTCCGCGACGGCGGCCACCTCGAACAGGTCACCCGCCAGCTCCAGGACACCCGCAGCTTCCGACGCGTCGTCACCCGCGTCGACCTCGACCGCGACGCCCATTACCACAGCGTTCAGCTGAGCGCCGGCGCCCGCACGAGCCGCGACGACCTCCACATCCGGCTCAACGGCTCCGGAGGCCACGCCGCCATGACCGCCCTGTACCTGGGCCACGGGCAGCGGCACATCGACCACCACACCGTCGTCGAACACCTCGTGCCCAACGCGACCAGCGACCAGCTCTACCGCACCGTGCTCGACGACCGCTCCCACGCCGTCTTCAACGGCACCATCGTCGTCCACCGCGACGCCCAGAGCACCGCCGCAGAGCAGCTCAACAACAACCTCCTGCTCACACCCACCGCCCGCGTCGACACCCGCCCCCAGCTGCAGATCGCCGCTGACGACGTCAAGTGCGGCCACGGCGCCACCATCGGGCAGCTCGACGAGGAGCAGCTCTTCTACCTCATGGCCCGCGCGATCCCCCGCGACACCGCGCAGGCGATGCTTACGTTCGGCTTCGCCGAGGCCGCCGTCGATCGGATCGACCACCCGACCGTCCGCGAAGCCATCGCCGCCACCACACGCGCCTGGATGGCCACGCGGCTCGACACCAACGACCACGAGAGCGCACCACCCGACGTGCCGGACGAGGTCACCCCATGAGCTTCTACATCCACATCCAGGAGACCCCCAACCCGCACGCGGTCAAGTTCATCTCCCGATACACCGTGCGGACCGAGGGCAAGAGCAACTACCACAACCGCGACGAAGCGCAGAGCAACCCGCTCGCCCAGCGCATCTTCGACGTCGGTGGCGTCGTCCAGGTCTTCTTCTTCGACAACTACATCACCGTCACCAAGGACCCCACCGTCGAGTGGACCGGCCTCGCAGAGGAGATCGTCGACCTCCTCCAGGAGCAGCTCCCCGACCACAACCCGAACTACGTCGACGAGCGAGAGGAGGCGAAGGTCAGCCGTGAGGACCTGCCCCCCGAGATCCGCGAGATCGAGGAGGTCCTCGACCGCACCATCCGCCCGGCGCTGGCCGCTGATGGTGGCGGCCTCGAGGTCGTCGAGCGCCGCGACGGCGTCGTCTACATCCGCTACCAGGGCGCCTGCGGCTCCTGCCCCAGCTCCGTCGGTGGCACGCTGATCGCCATCCAGAGCATCCTCCGCGACGAGATCGACCGCGACCTCGAGGTCGTCGACGTGGGCGGCGGTGCCGGCGCCGGCGGAGGCTGGTGGTGACACGCGTTCGTGGCTGGCGCTTCGGCCGCCGCTGCCACCTGCGACCAGGGCTCGCGCTGCTCCTGGCGGGCGTGGCGCTGTCGCCGGCCACCGGCTGCTCGGACGACTCGGGGGCTCCTGCCGTCGACGCGTCGAACGACGACCTGGACGCCGCGACGCCGCCAGAGCCATGGGACGTGCTCACCATGGGCTGTGACACGTTCGGGTCTGCCCAGCGGCTCGGGCGCCTGCCGGAGGGCCTCGTCGAGGCTTCGGGCATCGTGATGAGCCGCACGCACGACCGCGTGGCCTGGCTGCACAACGACTCGAGCTACGACCCGATCATCTACGGCGTCAACGTCGACTCGGGGGCGCTGGTCGCCACCCTGCGCCTCGACGGCGCACCTGCGAGGGACTGGGAGGACATCTCCCTCGGACCCTGCGGCGACGGCGACGCTACCTGCATCTACGTCGGGGACATCGGCGACAACCGCGCGACGCACACGTCCGTCCGCGTCCACCGTGTCCCGGAGCCCGCCACGCTCGAGCTCGACAGCGTCACCGGCTCGTTCGAGACGATGCGTCTGACCTACCCGGGCGGGCCGATGGACGCCGAGGCGATGGTGGTCGACGACGCCGCCCGGGTCTGGATCATGGGCAAGGATCCTGCTCGATCGCTGGTCGTGATGGCCCAGTTCGAGGACGACGCGGACGTCGTCGCGACCGAGCACGGAGAGCTCCCCATCTCCGCGCTTGGCCTGATGGGCGGGCTGCTGGTTACCGGCGCTGACTGGCACGAGGCCTCTGCGCGTCTCATCGTCCGTGGCTACGGCCAGGTGTTCGAGCTCCGCGGCGAACCGGGCGACGGCGTCGGCGATGTCGTCAGCGCTGATCCGATCGCGCGCCGCCAGGGCCTCGAACTCCAGGGCGAGGCGATCGCGTGGGGGCCGGATGGCTACTACCATGTGGCCGAGGGCTCCGGTGCGCAGCTCTGGCGCTTCGTGTGTGCAGAGCTGCTCGCGCAGCCAGCGCGGCGGCGGCTGGGCCAGTCCCCGCATCGCTGACAGCGCCACAGTGCTCCCGGTCCCGCGCCAGCGTCGCGACGACTGCGGAGCCGCGACGACTGCGGAGCCGCGACAACCGAGCCCCGACGCGGTCTACCCGGCGTGGCGCCCGTACCGTGGCGCGCTGCTCAGCGCATCAGGTCGAGCCGCACCTGACGTGCGGAGCCGGAGCAGCGCTCGAGGATCTCGCTGACGACCGCGCCTGGCTCGATCGACTCCGGAGGTCCCCCCAGCCGCAGGGTGAGCGCGTCAGCGCGCGCCGCCAGGTCCACGAAGAGCGGCCTGACCCGGTCGAAGTCCGCCTCCGCGGACGCGGTCCCCATCTGACGCGCCGCCTCGGTCGCCATGCGCGCGAGCGTCACGGGGGTTCGCGGTAGCGGGCCGATGAGACCCAGGTCGTCGCGCAGCCTGCAGAACAGCGAGACCCCGCGGGCGACCGTCTCCAGGCGCCCGAGGCCGAACCCGGCGTAGAACCAGGCCTGCAGGCGTGTCACCGTGTGGATGTCCGCGATGAAGGACCAGCGGTTGACGATCTCGAAGATGGACGCCGTGAGCAGGACCCGGTAGCCATCCACCGTCGTCGGCACCTCATGGGGACGCCGGAACGCGGCGGTGGCGAGCTCGGTCACGAAGCGAAGCTGCTCCGCGGTGCGCTCGCGCTGCGCCAGGACCTCACGCAGGTGGGTCTCGAGCCGGTCGAACCCGCCGGCGTCCACGCTGACCGCCGCGAGCAGCTCGAGGCTGTCGAAGAAGTAGCCGGGTGCCGCGGCGCAGTAGCCCATCTCGAAGGCGTCACGGGGTAGCATGGTGAGTTCCGGGGTCTGAAGCGAGGCTGCATGAGTACTGCGAAGGAGACGAACTTCAAGGCCCGTCGTGTCGCGATCATGGGTGACGTCCACCTGGGCCGCGGGGATGCCCGCACCGGCTACGGAGGCAGCGAGGAGGAGCTGGTGGGCTTCCTGCGCTGGCTGCGCGGCCGCGCGGATCGGGTCGTCGTCAACGGCGACCTCTTCGACCTCGACAGGGGCACGCTCCCCCTGCGGTTCGAGGCGGAGTACGCGCGCGCTCGGTCGCGGTGGCCGCTGGTCGTCAGCACCCTGGACGACATCGGCGCGGTCTGGCTCGTCGGCAACCACGACGCGGCGTTGACGGCGCACGACGGGCTGTGGACCGCAGCCAGCGTGGAGCTGGGGCCGTGGCGGGTGCGGATCGAGCACGGCGACCGATTCGACGGGTGGCTCAAGCGCCAGCGCACCGTCACCCGGCTCGTCACCTGGGCCAGCGGCCGCGCCTCGCGGCTGGGCGCCGGCCATCTGTACGACGCCCTCCGGGCCGGGGAGCGCCTCGCCGCTGGCGAAGGAGGCTCCGCGGTGCACCGACGCGCCCTGCGCTGGCTCGACGCTCAGGAGCGGCACGACGTGCTCGTCGTCGGGCACACGCACGAGCAGGCGGCGCTCGAGGTAGCCGGCCGGTGGCTGTTCAACGCGGGCGATGGGACGCGTCTGCCCTTCGGGTTCGTCGTGCTCGATGGTGACGACGACAGCTGGCAGCTCGGGCAGTGGTACCCGGACCGCGTGACGACCGTGGCCGCCGGTCGACTGGCAACGGGTGTCGACAAGCTGAGCGGGTTGCCGTAACGGATCACCGGATACCCAGGCACGCCAAAGGTCATGGCCCCTATGACGTCTGCGACGACGAACGCCCAGCCCGACTCAACGGCCGCCGCCGGTCTGCCTACCCACGTCGCCGTCATCATGGATGGCAACGGCCGCTGGGCCCAGCAGCGCGGCCTCGACCGCGCAGAAGGACACCGGGAGGGCGCGCGCTCCGTGCGCGCCGTTGTCACCCGAACCCGCGAGCTGGGCATCCCGTACCTCACCCTCTACGCCTTCTCGAGCCAGAACTGGGAGCGGCCGCGCGACGAGGTCTCGCACCTCATGGCCCTGCTCGTCGAATTCTGCCAGAGCGAGCGCCAGCTGATGCTGGACAAGGGAATCCGGCTCCGCGTCATCGGCGAACGCGCGCGCCTGCCTGCCCACGCCAGGACGGCGATCGAGGACGTGGAGCGGGCCACCGAGAGCAACGCGGACATGCAGCTCATCATCGCCGTGAGCTACGGCAGCCGAGAGGAGATCGTCGACGCCGTGCGGCGGATCTGCCAGCGCGTGAAGGCTCGGCAACTCGACCCGCGCGACATCGACGCCCAGACCATCAGCGAGCACCTCTGGACGGCGTCCGTGCCGGATCCGGATCTCGTCATCCGCACCAGCGGTGAGCTCAGGGTATCGAACTTCCTGCTGTGGCAGATCGCGTACGCGGAGCTGTACATCGAGGAGTGCCTCTGGCCGGACTTCCGCGAGGCGCAGTACGACCGCGCGCTGGAGGCCTACTCCCAGCGACAGCGTCGGTACGGGCGGGTCCCCGAACCGGAATGACCCGCCACGCCCGGCGCCGGGAGTAGCCGCGTCGGGAACCACGGCCGCGTCGGAGACCATGCGCGGCCGCCGGCACGTGACCGTCCGCAGTGAAGCGGTCCGGATCCAGGCGTGCGAACGTACCTGCCCGGACGCACCTGCCCGGACGCACCTGTCCAAACGCACCTGCTCGGACGCACCTGCTCGGACGCACCTGCCCGGACGCACCTGCCCGGACGCACCTGCCCGGAAGCCACGGTCAGGGCCCGAGGTGGGCTCGGCAGCTCGTGACATGGATGCGGAGGCGGCCATGTCGTCGTCCCCCCGGCTCGGGCCGTCGAAACCCGCACGCCGCGCCCTGGAGCAGGGGAACGGCATCATCACCCAGGGGAACGCTCGACCGTGCTCGGGGAACGAGACGTCCGCGAGCAGGGGAACGATGTCGATCAGTACAGCGTTATCGCGACGCACCCCGGTGTCGCGGTAACGCTTGACACGCTGCGTCATCGACCGTACTCGGGGGGAACGGTTCCCCTGGCAGCAGCGCTGCGTTCTCACCGCAATCAGCAGCGCGGGCCTTGTAACTCCTCGTTTGCAATGGAGGTTCGAGATGGTCAGCGATCTGATTGGCAAGGTGGTGGGTACGGCGAAGTCGACGGTTACCCAGGTGATCGGGCTCGTCCAGAGCGTGATCGAGGCGCGGCGCTCGCCGGCAGAGCCGGTTCGCCCGGCGTCGTCACCGGAGTCGATCCGTCCGGCAGCCGCCCCGGAGCCGGCTCGCCAGCCGGTCACCTCCGCGCGCCCGTCGGAGGCCGCTCCGGCGAAGGCTGCAGAGACGAAGCCGGCTTCGGTGAAGCCTGCCGCCGCGAAGCCGGCCGCGAAGGGCGCCGCCGCGAAGCCTGCTGCCGCCGCGAAGCCTGCTGCCGCCGCGAAGCCTGCTGCCGCAGCGAAGGGTGCCGCCGCGAAGTCCGCCGCCGCGAAGTCCGCTGCTGCCAAGCCCGCCGCTGCGAAGCCCACCGCCGCTGCCGCGCCTGCTGCGGCCGCCACGGCGAAGCCTGCCGCAGCCAGGGCCACCCGGGCGAAGGCCGCACCCGCAGCTGTCGCGCCTGCCGCTACCCCCGCCGCCGCGAAGCCGGCTCGCAAGCCGGCGACGCC
>ERZ869909.2559-NODE-2559-length-11785-cov-4.249915_pt1 | contig 11785 bp, 8 predicted proteins | sample MGYA00520892_ERZ869909 | MGnify/ENA primary metagenome ERZ869909 (study PRJEB32215, sample SAMEA104723947) | bioreactor metagenome | biome: bioreactor; feature: anaerobic bioreactor; material: water | place: China | collected 2015-03-12 ... | reverse complement strand
TCACCCGACCCGACCCATTCACCCCCGCACCCTCCTACGACATCCCCGCCGAGGTCATCGCCCGCTCCACATGGGCTCGCGGCGAGCCCGTCCCCGCGCTCATGGACCGCCAGAGCCCCATCTCCTGCATCACCCTCCACCACGACGGCATGACCGCCTTCACCTCCACCGATCGTTCCGCCGCCGCCGCCCGCATCGAGGCCATCCGAGCCGCCCACCGCTCGCGCAACTGGGGCGACATCGGCTACCACTACATCATCGACCCCGCCGGCCGCGTCTGGCAGGGCCGCCCGCTCAACTGGCAGGGCGCCCATGTCGCCGGACAGAACCCCGGCAACCTCGGCATCTGCGTCCTCGGCAACTACGACCTCCAGCGCCCCAACCAAGCCCAGCTCAACGCCGTCGAGAACTTCGTCACCCAGCAGATGCAGCGCTACCGCATCAATGTCCGGCGCGTCTACACCCATCGCGAACTGGACTCAACCGCCTGCCCCGGTCAGCACCTCCAGCCGCGCTTCGTCGCCATGCGCTCCCCCGGCGGCGTCCTCGCCATGGTCTGACCCCCGGAAGGTTCTCCCCCCGGAAGGTTTGAACCCCCCTGAAGTCCTGACTCGCCCTAGCGCGACACCCTCCGCGCCCACTCCACCCACTGCGTCCCCGGCGCACGGTTGAAGATGTGCAGGCACTCGAAGGTCACGATCCGCCACGCGCCATCCTGCCCACGCGCCCACTCCAGCTCCCACGCCGAGTTCACACGCCCCGTGTACAGCCCGCTGTGCGTCGTCCGCACGCTGAACCGCGTGCGCCCCGAGTTCGGCGTGTCGATCGTGCTCCCCAGCCCCGAGTAGGCGAATTCCGAGATCGGCGTCGCCCGGCTCGCCGAGATCAACAGCTCCCGATCCGCATCCACCGACGACCCCGCCGACAGCAGCGCCACCCGCTCCGCCATCATCCCGTCCAACGCCCCGCTGTCCCCCGCCACGAACCGCTCCACGAATCGCTCGGTCGCCACGCGGATCCGCTCGCGATCCGTCTCGACCGTCAGGCCGATCACCATCACCGCCCCGCCGAGCACCACGCCCGCCGCCACCGCACCGATTCCCGCCCGTTTCTGCCCCCGCCCCGCCAGCACATACGCCGCGATCACCCCCGCCACCACCAGCACCGCTCCCGTCAGCCACGACCGCTCGATCAACCACACCTCCCACCACGCCCCGCCCGTCAGTCGCTCCACATGCACGAGCCCCTGCTGCGCCAGCATCATCGTTCCGCCGATCCCCACGCGATCACCGCCTTTCGCCGTCTCCACCCCGCCGAAACACTCACAACACAGTACGCGATCCGCCTCCATCCCTCGATTTCTGGCCCGAAATCGCGTCCGGGGCCGAAGTCAACAGTGATCGCGCGCCGATCCCGGTGCGCGCGGAGCGCGCCCCATGACCACCATCGCCCCCAACCTCGCCGATCGTCCCGCTCCCGCCCCCGGTCTCGAACTTCTCGAGCGCAACCTCCGCGCCCTGGGCGCCCGCTCGCCGCGCGCCGCCCGCGCCATCGCACAGACCCAGCCCGCATCCGACATCACATTCGCAATCGCCTCCGACGGCGCGCTCATCGCCGACCACGCCGGCCGCGCCCTCGCCAGCCGGCGCCGCCCGCTCGACGAGGCCGCCCGCTTCGCCGAGAGCGTCGATCTCCACGAGCACGCCGGCGTCCTCGTCCTCGGCTTCGGGCTCGGCCACCATGTCCGCGCCCTCGCCGAGCGCGCCCGCACCAGCGCCTGCATCATCGTCTACGAGCCCGATCTCGCCCTCCTCCGCGCCGTCTTCGAGCGCATCGATGCCGCGCAGTGGCTCGCCGAGCACACCGTCGTCCTCATCACCGAGCACGACAACGCCGGCGCACTCAGCCAGACGCTCCGCGGCCTCGAAGCGCCCCTCTCCATCGGCGTCGCCATCGCCGAGCACCCCGCCTCCAAGCCCCGCCTCACCGACACCGCCCAGCAATTCCTCGAAACCTTCACCGGTGTCTTCGCCTCCATGCGCACGCATGTCATCACCACGCTCATGCAGACGGATGTCACCGTCCGCAACGAGCTCATGAACGCCGAGCACGCCATCCGTCGCCCCGGCATCGCCGACCTCGAAGGCATCGCCGCCGGACGCCCCGCCATCGTCGTCAGCGCCGGCCCATCACTCCGACGCAACATCCACCTCCTCAAGACCCCCGGCATCCGCGACCGCTGCGTCATCATCGCCGTCCAGACCGTCCTCAAGCAGCTCCTCGCCGAGGGCATCCGCCCGCACTTCGTCACCGCCATCGACTACCACGAGATCTCCAAGCGCTTCTACGAGGGTCTCACCCCGAGCGCTGTCGAGGGCGTCACGCTCATCGCCGAGGCACGCGCCAACCCCGCCATCATCGACGCCTACCCCGGCGACATCCGCGTCCCCGCCGACGAGTTCCTCGACATGCTCTTCGACACCAAGCCCGAGTCCCGCGGCAAGCTCCAGCCCGGCGCGACCGTCGCCCACCTCTCCTACTACTTCGCGCGCCACCTCGGGGCCGACCCCGTCATCCTCGTCGGGCAGGACCTCGCCTTCACCGACGGCCAGTACTACCCCAAGGGCGCTGCCATCCACGAGGTCTGGGCCCCCGAACTCAACGCCTTCAACACACTCGAAATGATGGAGTGGCAGCGCATCGTCCGCATGCGCGGCACGCTCCGCCGCGCCACCGATCACCTCGGACGACCCGTCTTCACCGATGAGCAGATGGGTGCCTACCTCACCCAGTTCGAGCGCGACTTCCTCCCCGACACCGAACGCGGCCTCACCATCATCGACGCCACCGAGGGCGGCGTCCGCAAGGCCCACACCCACACCATGCCCCTCGCCGAGGCCATCGAGCGCCACGCAGGCCCCGCCCATCCGCTCCTGCCCGCGATCCCCGGCGCGCCGCCGATCGAGGATGCGCAGCGCATCGACGAGGCACGCGAGCGCCTCCGCGCTGTCGCGCTCGATGTCCGACGCATCGCGCGCCTCAGCCGCGAAACCACCGAACTCATGCGCAAGATCGAGCGCGAGCCGTGCGATGTCCCCCGCGTCAACCGACTCATCGAACAGATCAACGAAACGCGAGATCAGGTCCACGCCATCCAGCCCGCGTGGCCGCTCGTCCTCCGGCTCAACCAGCTCGGCGCGCTCAAGCGCTTCAAGGCCGACCGCCTGCTCGAACTCGAGCCCACCCTCGACCAGTTCGAGCGCCTCGCCCGCCAGACCCAGCGCGACATCCAGAACCTCAAGTGGACCGCCGAGTACGCCGACCTCCTCGCCGAACTCATCGACATCGCCGAAGCCGCCTTCGACGGTGGCCCGAAGCGCACGCGCGATGTCCCGCCCCCCGAACTCGACATCGACCCCCGCACCGAAGCACGCCCGCGCACACGCACCGGCGCGCTCGTCCTCGCGCCCGCCGATGAGCAGATCGTCGCGGGCATCCCCGCGCTCCGGCGCACCGTCGATCGTCTCCTCCGGTGCGAGCACATCGACGAACTGGTCATCCTCGCCGAAGCCCCTGAGCGCGCCCGCGCCATCCTCGCCAACCACGCCGACCGCATCACCATCGAGCCATGGAAGCCCACGGGCGGCCCGCACGCCCGGCGCATCCGCACCGCCCGCGCCTGGGCCGACACCTGCTGGCGCGCCGGGCTCGGCGGCGCAACCGTCTTCGATGAAGCCCTCGACGCACCCGCCCTCGCGCCCGTCATGCAGCGCTGTGATCTACAGGGCGCGCTCATCGTCCGCGCCGACTGGGTCTGCATCGACCCCGCCCTCTGCGATGAACTCGCCCAGCGCTTCGCCGAGCACCCCGAGGCGAACCCCATCGTCTTCACGCAGGCGCCCCCCGGCCTCGCCGGGTGCATCCTTTCGCGCTCAATCGTCGAGGAACTCGCCTCCGGCGTCCGCGATGGACACCGCCACGCCACCCTCGGCGCGGTCCTCGGCTACCACCCCGCGCGCGCGCTCATGGACCCCATCGCCCGCACCGGCTGCCTCCAGATCGATCCCGACATCCGCAACACGCTCCACCGCTTCATCCCCGACACGCCCGCCGCCCGCGCGGCCATCGAATCCATCCTCGCCCAACTCCCGCCCGACGCGGACGCCCGCGCCCTCTGCGATGCGATGCGCGCTCACGCACGCACACACTGGCCCGATGCGCCCCGGGAACTCATCCTCGAACTCACCACCGATCGCATCCTCCGCGGCCCGCGCCTCCGCTCGCGCTTCAACACCGACACCCTCCCCCAACGCACCCCCATCGAACTCCACCGCGCCAAGGGAATCATCGCCGAATTCGCCGAGCAGTCGCCCGGCGGCCTGCTCACCCTCGCGGGCGTCGGCGATCCGCTCTGCCACCCCGCGTGGCGCGACATCGTCGCCATCGCACGCGAGCACGACATCGGCGCGATCCACCTCCGCACCGACCTCGCCCGCGATGAGGATGTCGATGCGGTCCTGAACAGCGCCCTCGATGTTGTCTCCGTCGATGTCTCGGCCAACTCCGAATCCGTCTACGCCGAGCGCACCGATGGTGGCGACTTCGCGCCACTCCTGAACCGCATGCAGCGCCTCGTCGAGTCCGCCAAGGGCGACCGCGACCCCGCGTGGATCGTCCCCCGCATCACCCGCTGCGATGCCACCTACCCCGAGATCGAGCACTTCTTCGACGCATGGACCGCCATCACCGGCTGGGCCGTCATCGATCAGCGCGCCGACACCGACTCCCCCGACCGCATCGAGCCGCTCGGCAAGCCCCGTATCGTCGTCGAGCGCGATGCGCGCCGGCGTCTGTGCATCCTCGCCGACGGAAACGCCATCGCCGACGAGCGCGACATCGCGCCCAACGCGCCGATCCCGTGCCCGGACATCGCCACCGCATGGCGCGAGATCGCCGCGCAACGCAGCGCTGTCATCCAGCGCGCATCGTGGGACGATGCATCGCTCCGGACGGGGTGGTGAGGCGTGCCCGGCGCACTCGCACTCATCCTCGCACGCGCCGGGAGCAAGGGCGTCCCCGGCAAGAACGCACGCCCCATCGCCGGTCGCCCATGCATCGCCTGGACCATCGACCACGCCCAGCACGCCCGTTCGGTCGCGCGCATCGTCGTGAGCACCGACTGCCCCGAGGTCGCCCGCGTTGCGCAGGACATGGGCGTCGAACTGCACAAGCGCCCCGATCACCTCGCCTCCGACACCGCACGCATCGACGATGCCGCGTGCGATGCCCTCCGCTCCGTTGATCCCGACGGCGCACACCGGCACATCGTCATCCTCTACGCCAATGTCCCCGTCCGCCCGCCCGGGCTGATCGACCGCGCGCTCGAACTCCTCGCCGACTCCGGCGCGGATTCCGTGCAGTCCTACCAGCCCGTCGGCAAGCACCACCCGTGGTGGACCACCCGCATCGACCCCGACACCGCCACGGTCCGGGCGTGGGAGGGCGACACCCTGAATCATGGCGTCTACCGGCGTCAGGACCTGCCCCCCGCGTACATCCCCGACGGCGCGATCATTGCCCTCACCCGCGCCGCCCTCATGCTCGAAATCCCCGGCGCGGGCGATGGTCCGCACGCCTTCTTCGGCGTCGACCGGCGCGCCATCATCAACCCCGAGAACTCCGTCGTGGACATCGACACCGAGGTCGATCTCCTCGTCGCCGAATACACCCTTGCGCGCACGCTCCACGGAGCATCCCGCCCATGAGAATCGGCACACGCACCATCACCGCCGAGCGCGTCTACATCATCGCCGAGATCGGCGTGAACCACGATGGCGACCCCGACCGCGCCCTCCGCCTCATCGACCTCGCCGCCCATGCGGGCGCGGATGGCGTCAAGTTCCAGTTCTTCGAGACCGACCGCCTCATGAGCAGTGCAGCGAAACTCGCGCTGTACCAGAAGTCCGCGGGCGAGACCGACCCCTTCGCCATGCTCCGGCGTCTGGAACTCCCGCCCGATGCCCTCGCCCGCTGCGCACGCCACGCCCGCAACCGCAACCTCCACGCCATCGTCACCGTCTTCAGCACCGAACTCGTCCCCGAGGCGCACCGCATGGGCTGGGACGCCTTCAAGAGCGCCAGCCCCGACATCATCCATCGTCCCCTGCTCGAAGCGATGGCATCCACCGGACTCCCCCTCATCGTCAGCACCGGCGCGAGCGAGCCGGAGGAAGTCGCCCGCGCCCGCGTATGGCTCGACGCCCACGCCGATCGGCTGGCCTTTCTCCAGTGCGTCAGCGCGTACCCCTGCCCGATGGAGCACGCTGCGCTCGACGGTATCCCCGCGGTGCGTGCCCTCACAGGCCTGCCCGTCGGCTACAGCGACCACACCCCGAGCGTCGAGACCGGCGCGCTGGCCGTCCGCGCGGGCGCGTGCATCCTCGAAAAACACTTCACCGACGACCGCACCCGCCCCGGCCCCGACCACGCCGCCTCCCTCGAACCGGTGGACATGGCCGAGTACATCCGACTCGCGCGCAGCGCCACACCCGATCCGGTCCCGCCCGCGCCGAACAAGTCGGTCCTCGCCTGCGAGCGCGATGTCCGCGCTGTCAGCAGGCAGAGCATCGTCTGGACACACCCGCTCGATGCCGGTGAAGTCGTTCAGCCCGAGCATCTCACCTGCAAGCGCCCCGGCAGCGGCATCCCCCCATGGCGCATGCACGAGATCATCGGGGCGCGCCTGAAGCGTTCCATCCGCGCCGATCACCCTGTCATGCCCGACGAGATCGAGGCATTCGCGCACGCACCCAAAGCGGGGGCGCGCCCATGACCCCGCCCCGCCGCGTCGCCGTCCTCACCGGCACCCGCGCCGAGTTCGGCCTGCTCACGCCCGTGATGCACGCCATCGACCGCCACCCCGATCTCGAACTGCTCGTCGTCGCAGCGGGCATGCACCTCATCGGCGACCCGCCCACCATCAACGAGGTCCGCGCCCGCTTCCCCGTCACCGCACTCATCCACATGCAGGCGAACGACGACAGCGGACGCATCGCCGATGCCCTCGCCTTCTCCCGCGGCGTCGAGGGCGTCGCGCACTTCTGCGAAGAGCACGCCCCGGACTGGTTCGTCGTCCTCGGCGACCGCATCGAGGCCTTCGCCGGGGCCGCTGCGGCGAGCATCGGCGGGGTCGCGGTGGCGCACATCCATGGCGGAGACCGCGCCGAGGGCATCGCCGACGAGGCCATGCGCCACGCCATCACCAAACTCGCCCACCTCCACCTCCCCGCGACCCAGCAGAGCGCCGAGCGCATCGAGCGCATGGGCGAGGACCCCGAGCGGATCGTGGTCGTCGGCTCGCCCGGCGTGGACGGCATGGGTTCCGTCGCGCCCCTCGACAATGCCGCGTGGTCAGCGCTGGGCACACCGAGCGTGGTCATCCTGCACCACCCCGTCGGACGGAGCATCGAGGATGAGCAAGCCGAGGCCGAGGCCATCGCGGAGGCGTGCGCACAGGAGCCGACACTCTGGCTCGCGCCGAACCGTGATCCCGGCTGGCAGGGCATCGCCGAGGCGCGCCAGCGCGCACAGCGCACGAAACTCGTCGATCACCTCGACCACGCCACCTACCGCGCGCTGCTCAAGCGCATGGCGCAGGAGGGGAGCGTCCTCGTCGGCAACTCATCCAGCGGGCTGATCGAGGCGTGCATCGTCGGCTGCCCGGTGGTGAACATCGGCGATCGTCAGAGCGGGCGCGAGCGCGGGGCCGGTGTGGTGGATGTTCCACGCGGAACAGATGCAGGGTTTGTGCGCGCCGCGATCGAGCGGGCGCGGTCGCTCGCGGGGACCATCGATCACCCATTCGGGGACGGTCGGACGGGGGAGCGGGTCGCGGAGGTTCTCGGTCGGACGGATCCGACAGTGACCGGCTTTGTGCGCAAACGCTCGACCTATTGAGTCTGAAGGCAGGGCGGGGATTCGCATCCACCCGGTCCTGGGGGGTGCGATGTTCTCGGTCCTCTCGGTGGTGCAGTTCCGGGGCGCGCTTCCGGGGGTCACGGGCAAGTCGGGGCGGTGTCGGGTCGATGAATTTCCCGGCGCGCCGACTGCGCCGGGGAGATGTTCCATGACCGAAGTGAAGAGTGATGACCGGAAGATCGTCGATGAGGCGGTGCGCGAGATCAGTCACATCGCGACCTTGCCCGAGATTACCGTGAAGATCATCGAGCTTGTCGAGGATCCGACCTCGACGGCGCAGGACCTGCACAATGTGATCGCGAACGATCCGGCGTTGTGCAGCCGTATTCTGAAGGTCGTGAACTCATCGTTCTACGGCCTGCCGGGGCAGATCGGATCGATCAATCGGGCGATCGTGCTGCTGGGTCTGAACGCGGTGAAGAACATCGCGATCTCGGCATCGCTCGCGAAGCTGTTCCGAGGCGGTGAGCTGTGCAAGCACTTCTCTGCGCGCGATGTCTGGGCGCACTCGGTTGCCACCGCGACCGCGAGCAAGCTGCTGGCGGACGAGATGGGCATCGGCGTTCCGGATGAGGCGTTTCTGTCCGGGCTGATCCATGAGATCGGCGTGATGGTGGAGATGCAGTGGGACCGTGCGCGGCTCGTGGAGGTGACGGAGCAACTGCATGTTGTGAAGGGCGCTCCGGAGAAGGACATGCGCGAGATCGAGCGGCTGGTCTTCGGCGCGGATCACGAGAAGTTCGGCCAGGCGCTGTGCGAGCGCTGGAAGTTCCCGAAGGTGTTCGCGACGGTGTGCGGCCATCACCACGAACCGCTGGCGCTCCCTTCGGGCTCGCGGAGCATGGCGTGTCTGGTGAGCATTGCGGACAAGATCGCCGGCGGCGTGGAGGGCGGATACCGCCTCGACCATGTCTCGCTCAATCAGGACGGGTCCGTGCTCGATGAACTGCGCCTGACGCAGAAGCAGTGCGATGATGTCGCGCAGCAACTCGCACAGGCCATTGATGAAACAACGACGCTGCTCTCCTGAGCGGGGGCGGTGTGTGGTGAACTCTCTTTCTCCCTCCGGGCGGCACGACGAGCGTCGTGCCGCTCGCGTTTTTGGGGAGGTAGCAAGAGGCACTGGGCACGGGGGAAGATAGGGAGAGCACCAGTCACCCGCTGCGGCTGCGCCTTCGCCCCCGGAATCCGGTTGAACTGGTGGCACGGGTGACCGGAGTGATTGGACAGCACGGTTTGCAGCATTCGCTCCGCTCATTGCTGACAAACCGTGGCACCCGACAAGGATAAGAATCTCAACCCCCTCGCTCGCGCTCGGGGCTGGTAAAGGCGGATATCAGTTGTTGGTGGAGTCGAGGAGGAGGCGCCAGCGGTCGCGTTCGGAGTGGTCGGTGAGGTCGTAGCGGAGCGGTGTGACGGTGATGCAGCGTCGGAGGAGGAGGTCGACATCGGTGCCGGGGTCGGCATCGCGGAAGTCGAGTCCGCCGCCGGCGGCCCAGTAGTAGGTCGCGCCGGAGGGTGCGGTTCTGCGTTCGTAGGCGTCGACGAGGCCGTGGATGTTCATGGGGCAGACGACCATGGGTGGCATTTCGTGCGGGTCGTGGTCGTCGGGGGACTTTGCGACGGGGTGCTCATCGGGGATGGGGATGGCGGTCTCGCCGGGCGCGAGCGGTTCTTCGGTGCGTGGGATGTTGATGTTGATGCAGCCGTGGGGCTTGAGTGCGCCGCGCGGTCCGATGCCGCCGGTGAGGAGTTTTTCGATGGCGCGTCGCGCGTGCTCAGCGGCGAGGTCGAAGCGCGGGCGGCCGCGACCGAGGTGGAGCGAGACGGCGATGGAAGGGACGCCGAGGAACGCGGCCTCGATGGCGGCGCCGACGGTGCCGGAGTAGATGACATTGATGCCGACATTCGCGCCGGCGTTCATGCCGGAGATGACGAGGTCGGGGCGGGTGCCGTCGCCGAAGCGCTCGGGCCAGAGCGAGCAGACGGCGAGCTTGACGCAGTCGGCGGGTCGGCCGTCGACGGCGATGCCTTCCATGCGGGTGTTGATGCGCTCGGAGGAGGTCATGAGTGGCGTGTGGAATGTGACGCCGTGGGATGTGGCGGATTGCGCGGTGAGGGGCGCGATGGGCCAGACGACTTCTGCGATGGGGCCGCCGAAGACGGAGCGTGCATCGGTGAGAGCGTCGTAGAGGGCGATGAGTCCGGGGGCACGGATGCCGTCGTCGTTTGTGAGGAGTATGCGCATGGGGGAGAGGATAGGGGGGAGGGGGTAGAATTGCCGGATCGCGGGGGGAATCGGAGGTTCGGATATGGGTGATCAGGAGCGATACAAAGATCTTCCGAGCAAAGAAGAATTGGATCGACTTCCGCGATGGGCGCAGGTCGCGTTCGCAGCACGGTGTGCAGAGCGGGTTCTGCCGTTGCTAGCCCTCTGCTGGGCCAATGCTCCGCTGGAACACCTACGATCACTCGAAATGGCAGTCGATCTTACGAAGAGTAGTGCTCGACAAGGAGTCCTACTTGCGACCTCAGGTGCAGTAGCCGCATACGCCGACGATGCTAAGGATGCCGCTGCCCAAGCAATGGAATCGATTCCCGCGTCTATCATGGGGGAGCCTGTCTCTGGCGATCTCGACGCGCAATACTGCGAGAACTCTCAAGCTGCCGTGGCTGCTGCGAGCGCTATAACTGCTGCAGCTAGGGTAGCCGGTCTCTCGCCAGGTTATTTGCGTACCGTTGTAGACAGCGTTGCGCGCGCATGTGATGTGACACCGAGCAAATCATCCGTTCATACCGCAATCCGTCGTGACTATGAATCACTCAAGGCGCTCGCGGAGCGCGAGGGGTGGACGGATGAGTCGCCTGTGGATCCGGATCTGCTGGGTCCGCTGTGGGCGGAGGGGGAGCCGGAGGGGTGGCCGATTGCGCAAGCACCGGAGCAATCAAAACTGCACTCGTTGTTTCGGCAGCATCTTGAATCGCTCGGTATGAAGTTCACGCCGGAGAGTTCACAGATTCTTGATGCCATAGCCCATATGGACAAGCTGTTCCAGGCGGATGAATTGCTGGAGCGGATGAATGCATCCGGATATCGGATATCAAAGCCGACGATCTACCGAACGATCAACTTGCTCTATGAAGCAGGAGTCTTGCAGCGCTGGATCAAGGATTCCGGAGCAGTGTATTACCAGTTGTATTTTGACGGGGTGGTCGGGACACAACCCGAAGCAAACATGTCGCCCTTGTCGCTCTACTTCGATCTGGACGAATTCACACCACAGCAAATCGCGGAGTTCATCAGCAAACTCTCAGAGCTTTACGGCGAGATCGGTGGGGACGAACTCATCATCGATGATTGTCGGATTCTGGAGATGGCGCTCGTTCCGGAGGGGGTGTGATGATGAACCAGAATGCCTCTCTGCCATTTCCGGATGAAGGCCAGGGCGATGAGACGAAGCGCATCGTTCGCATTGATGTGCGTGGAAAAGATCCGGATCTGTGGAAGAATCTTCGCCCGAAGCTCATCGAAAAAATCCAGAAGTTTCTCGATACCACGATGGATCACGAGCGCGGCACGACGATCCAAGAAGAAGCGAAGCAGTTTACCAGTGCTTTGCTGGATTTCGCGCGCAACAAGCTTGCTCGCGAAGGTGTCGAGGTGCAGAAGATTGAAGCAGAAGTCAGCGAGATTTATGCGAAGCGGGTGAAATCGCTCGCGGAGGCAGACAAGTTTGCTGCTGAAGCAGCCGAAATTCGCCAGCGAACGGCGGCAAAGGAACTCTGCCTGATGCTCGCGATGACTAAG
>ERZ869909.2558-NODE-2558-length-11791-cov-4.608673_pt1 | contig 11791 bp, 8 predicted proteins | sample MGYA00520892_ERZ869909 | MGnify/ENA primary metagenome ERZ869909 (study PRJEB32215, sample SAMEA104723947) | bioreactor metagenome | biome: bioreactor; feature: anaerobic bioreactor; material: water | place: China | collected 2015-03-12 ... | reverse complement strand
GTCCAGTCCACGGTGCCCTGTCCCAGCTCGGCGAGCAGCACCTCGGCAAACTTCGACAGGCGTGCCTCGGTGTAGCGCATCGCCGCGAACGACTTGGGATCGTCGGGGCTGCCCCAGTTGCCTTGACCATCCACCAGGGGATAGCGGTAGCTGAAGGGCTGCGCCATCAGCACCATCGCCTCGTAGCAGGCGCTGTCGCCGTGGGGATGGAACTTGCCCAGCACATCGCCGACGGTGCGCGCCGACTTCTTGTACTTGGCGTTGGCACCCAGCGCCAGTTCGCGCATGGCGTAGATGATGCGTCGCTGCACCGGCTTCAAGCCGTCGCCGATATGGGGCAACGCCCGGTCGAGAATCACGTACATCGAGTAGTCGAGGTACGCCTTCTCGGTGTATTCGCGCAGCGAGAGACGCTCGACGTCGCCCTCCGCCACCTGGATATCCATGGTCATACGATAAGCCCGTGGTCAGGGTTCAGGAATCGTTGTCTGCTCCACCCGTGGCTTTACCGGGGACAGGCCTTCGCGGAGGCGCTGTGAACCCATCCCTGGGCGCTACATTTGCCATCCATGGCAAATAACCTCCGCTGCAGCCTGTCCCCGGTGCCACTCGCCTTTGGTGCTAGACCTCTATGTCCGCTAGGTTGCCATAGTCTTCGAGCCAACTCTTGCGGTCGCCGGCACGCTTCTTGGCCAGCAGCATGTCCATCATCTCCATGGTGCCATCGCCCACCTCTCGGGTGAGCTGCACCAGGCGCCGGGTCTCCACCGCCATGGTGGTCTCGCGCAGCTGCAGCGGGCTCATCTCGCCCAGCCCCTTGAAGCGCTGCACGTTCACCGTGCCGCGCTTGCCCTCCAGGCGCCGCAGGATCGCCGCCTTCTCGCTCTCGTCCAGGGCATAGTGGACCTCCTTGCCCAGGTCGATGCGGTAGAGCGGTGGCATGGCAACGTAGACATGGCCGGCATCCACCAGCGTGGGGAAGTGGCGCACGAAGAGCGCGCAGAGCAAGGTGGCAATATGCAGGCCGTCAGAGTCGGCATCGGCAAGAATGCAGATCTTGTGGTAGCGCAGCTTGGAGAGATCGTCGCTGCCCGGATCCATCCCCACCGCCACGGCGATGTCGTGGACCTCCTGGGAGCCGTAGATGTCGTGGGACTCCACCTCCCAGGTATTGAGGATCTTGCCGCGCAGCGGCAGGATCGCCTGGGTCTCGCGGTTGCGTGCCTGCTTGGCGCTGCCCCCGGCCGAGTCCCCCTCCACCAGGAAGAGTTCGCCCTGGGCCGGATCCTGCCCGGAGCAGTCGGCCAGCTTGCCCGGCAGGGCCGGCCCCGAGGTGATCTTCTTGCGCGCCACCTTCTTGGCACTCTTCTGGCGACGCTGGGCGGCATTGATCACCAGCTCGGCCAGTGCCTCGGCCTGGTCCACATGGTGGTTGAGCCACAGCGAGAAGGCGTCCTTGACCACCCCGGCAACGAAGGCCGCCACGGTACGCGACGACAGTCGCTCCTTGGTCTGGCCGGCAAACTGGGGGTCCAGCATCTTTACCGACAGCACATAGGAGACACGCTCCCAGAGGTCGTCGGCAGTGAGCTTGACGCCCCGTGGCAGCAGGCTTCTGTACTCACAGAACTCACGCAGGGCCTCGAGCAGGCCCGAACGCAGGCCATTGACGTGGGTACCGCCCTGGGGCGTGGGAATCAGGTTGACGTAGCTCTCCATCAGCGGCTCGCCGCCCTCGGGCAGCCACTGGATCGCCCAGTCCACCGCCTGCTCGTCGTCGGCGAAATGGCCGATCAGGGGCGAGGCCGGCAGCACCTCGAAGCCGTCGGTGGCCTGGGCCAGGTAGTCGCGCAGGCCATCCTCGTACTGCCAGACGCTCTCGGCACCGTCGGCCTCGACCAGGGTGACCTTCAGCCCCGGGCAGAGTACTGCCTTGGCCCGCAGCAGGTGCTGGAGCCGGCCAATGGCCAGCCGGGGGCTGTCGAAATAGCTGAGGTCGGGCCAGAAGCGCACGATGGTACCCGTGACCCGCTTGGCCACACTGCCTGTCACCGCCAGCTCGGACACCTTCTCGCCATGCTCGAAGGCCATGGCGTGCCGGCTGCCGTCGCGCAGCACTTCGACCTCCAGGCGGCGCGACAGGGCATTGACCACCGAGACCCCGACCCCATGCAGGCCTCCGGAGAAGCGATAGCTGGACTGGGAGAACTTGCCGCCGGCATGGAGCCGGGTCAGGATCAGCTCGATACCCGTGACGCCATGTTCGGGATGCATGTCGATGGGCATGCCGCGACCGTCATCGCTGACTTCGATGCCGCCATCCTCCAGCAGCCGAACGACCACTTCCCGGGCATGGCCCTCCAGCGCCTCGTCAACGCTGTTGTCGATCACTTCCTGTATCAGGTGGTTGGGACGGGTAGTGTCGGTATACATGCCGGGGCGCTTGCGCACCGGGTCGAGGCCGGAGAGTACTTCGATTGAGCTGGCGCTATACTGTGTCATGCGTCATCCATATCCAGGTCCTGATCGGAAATGCGCCCGGCCTCCAGGCGGTGGCCACCGTGGGCGAGAATCGCTGGAAGATACTCTGCCAGCATGCCGAAAGCATGATCGCCACCGGGGTGCAGTATGGTCCGGGCACCGCGGTAGAGATCGAAGGCGTCCGCGGGGTCGAGGCTCTCGTCGGCCGTGCCCAGCAGCAGCAGATAGCGCTCGGGCGAGACCGACAGCGGCGTCAGACTCGCCAGCTCCTGGATGTGGCTAGACTCGATGGCAAAGCGCTCGCCGGTATGCTCGTTGACGAAGACCTCATCGACCCAGCCGGCTACCAGGCGCGCCGGCCGTACCGCCGGGTTGATCACCGCCGCAGCCAGGTCATGCCGCTCGGCCAGGCAGGTGGCCAGAAACCCGCCCATGGAGCTGCCGGCCAGTAGCGGATTCGGCCCCAATTCACCGAGACACGCCTCGGCGAGTTGATAGGCGGCCCCCGGCCGGTGCGACAGCTGCGGCGTCTCGCAGCGCAATCCCAGCGCCTTGCAGGCCAACCGAACCAAGGCCGCCTTGGGTGAGCCAACGCCGCTGTTGAAACCATGGAGGTAGAGTACACCGCTGGCGCTCGATCTGCGCTTCAGCGCACTCAGCATACCCAAAAGCCTGTATGCATTGCCAGTTTCACTTTCGTCTCATCCTTTACCTCACCTTTCGCTTCAACGCTCCCCTCGACTCGCATCTTCCGCTTCCGCCTGCCAGACGGCCGCGACCAGGGCCCGGGTGGACGCATCCATATGCTCACCGCCGGCGCGCTTCGCCAGGATTTCCCCGGTTTCGCCGGCGATCTGCTTGCCAAGCTCCACGCCCCATTGATCGAAGGGATTGATGCCCCAGATCGTCGCCTGCACGAATACCTTGTGTTCATACAGCGCGATGAGCGCCCCCAGGGTAGCGGGAGTCAGGCGATCGAGCAGCAATGTGGTGGAGGGCTGGTTGCCCCGGTAGCGCTTGTGCCCCGGGCGCTCCCCCGACTCGTTGATGGCATCATCACCCAGCATCAGCAGTCGCGACTGGGCGAAACAGTTGGCCAGAGTCAGGCGATGTTGCGATTTGAGGTGCTCGCGGGTCTCCGGTTCGGCGACGTCGTCGTAGCGTCTCAGCGGGGCGATGAAGTCGCAGACCACGGGCTGGGTACCCTGGTGCAGCAGTTGGTAGAAGGCATGCTGCGCGTTGGGGCCAAGCTGGCCCCAGAGCACCGGGCAGGTCGAGTAGTTCACCTGACGGCCGTCATGGGTCGCCGACTTGCCGTTGGACTCCATCTCCAACTGCTCGAGATAGGCGGCGAAATACTCCAGCCGGCCATCGTAGGGCAGGATCGAGTGGGCCCGAATATCGAGAAAGTTGACGTTCCAGATTCCTGCCAGCGCCAGCAGCGCTGGCAGGTTATCGGCAAGAGGCGCTTCGGCAAAGTGGCGATCCATGGCATGGGCGCCAGCGAGGAAGTCACGGAAGTGCGCCATGCCGACCACCAGGGCGATAGGCAGACCAATGGCGCCCCACAGCGAATAGCGCCCCCCCACCCACTCCCAGAACTCGAGCTGATTGGCCTCGGCGATGCCCCACTCGTCCATCTTTTCCGGCTTGGCCGAAACGCCGATGAAGTGCTGGCGCATCACCATCGCCTCGTCGACACCACCATCGCCGTTGCGCACCAGCCGTGTCAGCAGCCAATCACGCGCGGTACGGGCGTTGGAGAGGGTGTCGATGGTGGTGAAAGATTTCGACGAGATCACGAACAGTGTGGTCTCGGGGTTGAAGCGGCTCAGGTAGTCGACCAGCTGTGAGCCATCCATGGTCGAGGCGAAGTGCACGTCGATATGGGCAGCGTCGGCGGGGCGATAATCCGCCAGGGCGTGGGTCACCATCAGCGGGCCAAGATCGGAGCCCCCTACCCCGAGGTTGACCACATCGTGTATTGGGTGGCCGGTAGCACCTCGCCACTGGCGAGTGTGAAAGCGCTCGACCATGGCCTCCAGCTTGGCCAGGGTGGCATGCACGCCAGGCACCAGATCCTCCCCGTCCATCACCAGCGAGGCATCGCACGGCAGACGCAAAGCCGTGTGCAGCGCCGGACGGTCCTCGCTGATATTGACGCGCTCCCCGGAAAGCAGCGCGCCGATGGCTTTGGGGACGCCAGCCTCCCGAGCCAGGTCGAGTAGCAGCGCCAGAGTTTCACCGGACCAGCGCTGCTTGGAGAGATCCAGCGTCAGGCCCGCCGCCTTGCGCGTAAAGGCCTGGCCCCGCTGCGGGTCTTCGAACAGCTCGCGCAAATGGCGCTTGCGCATCTCACTGGCGTGGCTCGCCAGCTCTTCCCAGGCAGCCGTCCTGTCGATTGGGGAATGGCTCATGAGAATCCTCCGTGTTCATTGTCGTCCATGGATGCAGCCAGCCTGCGACACGCGTAACATAGTGGCCAACCTGCACTTTCCGGCATGCCCCATGAGTCCTTCATCTTACCGTGACGCGATCTTTTCCACACCCCTGGACCGGGTCGCGCGCTTCTCCTTCGACGAACAGGTCGTTGCCTGCTTTCCCGACATGATCCGCCGCTCGGTACCCGGCTATGGCCAGATACTGGGAATGCTGGGTCTGATCGCCCAGCGCCATCTTCGTCACGGCGCCCACGTCTACGATCTGGGCTGTTCATTGGGGGCGGCGAGCCTGGCCCTGGCCGGCCAACTGCCCCCCGATGCATTCCGGCTCACCGCGGCGGACATCTCGCCGGCGATGGTCGCCCGCGCCCGCGAGACCCTTGCGACGGAGTGCCCGCACCATGCTATCGATGTCGTCGAAGGCGATATCCGCACGCTGGACTATGTGCCGTCGGGAATGGTTATTCTCAACTTCACCCTGCAGTTCCTGCCGCCCGAGGATCGCGGGTCCCTGCTGGCCCGCCTCCATGCTGCGCTAGAGCCGGGGGGCGTCCTGGTCCTTTCCGAGAAAGTGATCGATCTGGATGAGCAGGATAACGCCTGGCGGGTGGAACGCTATCACGACTTCAAGCGGGCCAACGGCTACAGCGATCTGGAGATCAGCCAGAAGCGCAACGCGCTGGAGAACGTGCTGGTGCCGGACACTCTCGATGCACACCATGATCGTCTGGCCCGGGCCGGCTTCTCGCGTTCGCTGACCTGGTTCCAGTACCTCAACTTCGCCTCGCTGATTGCGTTCAAGGCCTAGGAGTCGCCATGAGCGGGTTTTGGATCGCACTGCTGGGCGTCGGGCTGGGCCTCTATATCGCCACGGCCTGGTGGCACACCCGAAAACCGCTTCCGCCCGGACTGAAGGTCACCGGCCCATGGCGCGACGCCAGCGACTCCCGACTGCTGCTCGACGAGACATTCATCGATGCCGACGGTCAGCGCCACTGCCGCCAGCAGATAGCCGATGAGTGGCTACGCTTGATTGGCCAAGCGCAGCGGCTGGTGATGATCGATATCTTTCAATTCAACGACCCCGACGATTCACCGCCAGGCTGCCATCGCCGGGTTTCCTTCGAACTGCTCGATGCCCTGCTGGCACGCAAGCGGGAGATACCTACGCTCGAGATCGTACTGATCACCGATCCCATCAATACCGCCTATGGCGGCCATCATGCCTCCCACCTCGCGAAACTGCGTGCCGCGGGGGCGCAGGTGGTTGTCACCCGTCTCTCCGCCAGTCGCGACCCCAACCCCACCTGGAATGCCCTGTGGCGACTGGCCATCCGCCCATGGGGGAACACCACCCGAAACGGTTGGTTACCCAACCCGGTGGGGGCGGGACGCGTCACACTGCGAAGCTATCTCACGGCGCTCAACCTGAACGCCAATCACCGCAAGACCCTGGTGGTCGATGATGGCGATGGCTGGCGGGCGATGGTCAGCTCCGCCAATCTCGACGACAGCAGCAGTGACTACCGCGACCTTGCACTTACCCTATCGGGTCCCGCCGCCCTGGACCTGATGACGTCGGAAGCCGGGATCGCCAGGTTTTCGGGGGCGACCGCGCTGATAGTGCCAGCCCCACCCCTAGCGGCACCATTGTCGCCCGCTGCACCAAGGCTGCGAATCCTGAGCGAAGGGGCCATTCGCGACGCTCTTCTCCACACCATCGAGACCGCAGAGCCCGGCGAGACGCTCGATATCGAGACGCTCTACCTGTCACATCGTGGGATGATCGAGGCCCTGCTCGACGCCCATCGGCGCGGGGCAACGGTCCGAGTATTGCTCGACCCCAACAAGGCCCATTTTGGACGACCCAGCCCCGGCATCCCAAACCGGCAGGCGTCTCGGGACCTTCATGAAGCAGGCATTGCCGTCCGCTGGAGCGATACCCGGGGAGAACAGGCCCACAGCAAGCTGCTGCTGCGTAGCGGTGGCAACCGACCTGCCATGCTGCTGGCAGGGTCCGCCAACCTGACGCGTCGGAGCCTCGACAATCTCAACCTTGAGCTCAACGTCCAGCTCGAAGCCACCCTTGCGCACCCGGCCATCGGTCGTGCACGAGACGCCTTCGAGCGGCACTGGCACAATACGCCCCACGAACACTACAGCACGACCTACGCCACCCATGCCGACACTTCGCGGCTGCGCTACTGGCGCTACCGTGCAATGGAAGCCAGTGGATGGTGCGTTTTTTAAGACAGGAACCGGCATGTCCCATTCTCACCGTGAGCTCTATCGCGCCTTCATAGACCAGGGCCTGGACACTTGGCTCGCGCGGCTGCCCCAACAGCTGGCCGTCGGCCTGGACCGTCAGCGCTACGGCGACCTGCCGGCCTGGGAGAAGGCGGTGGCCAAGCTCCCCCCCCTCCCCGAGGCGCGCGACGTACAGCTGGATAGCGACACGGTGACGGTCGACTGCGAGCTCGACGACAGCCAGCGCCGCCAGTGCGAAAACCTGCTGCGCAAACTGATGCCATGGCGTAAGGGGCCCTACCGGCTGGCCGGCATTCACATCAACACCGAGTGGCGGTCGGACTGGAAGTGGCGGCGGGTCGCCCCACACCTGGCGCCGTTGGAAGGCCGTCGGGTGCTCGATGTCGGCGGTGGCAGCGGCTACCACGCCTGGCGCATGTCCGGCGCAGGTGCCGCCTTCGTGCTGGAGATCGACCCCTCACCGCGCTTCTATTACCAGTTCCAGGCCCTGCGGCACTTCGTCGGAGATGCCGACGACGGGCGCACGCACTTCCTGCCGGTGGGCATCGAGGACGTGCCCGAGAAGCTCGCCTTCTTCGACACGGTGTTCTCCATGGGTGTGCTCTATCACCGTCCTGCACCGCTGGAGCATCTGCTGCAGCTGAAGGATGCCCTTCGCCCCGGCGGCGAGCTGGTATTGGAGACACTGGTCGTGGAGGGAGACGAAACAACGGTACTGCTGCCCGGCGAGCGGTATGCCGCCATGCCCAACGTCTACTTCCTGCCCTCCTCCGAGGCCCTGTGCCAATGGCTTGTGCGCTGCGGCTTCGATAACGTGCGCGTCGTCGACGAAGCCGTCACCACTCTCGAGGAGCAGCGGTCCACCGACTGGATGAGCTTCCAGTCGTTGGCCGATTTCCTCGATCCTGAGGACATGACGAAGACCCGCGAAGGCTACCCCGCACCGCGTCGGGCAGTGTTGATCGCCAACCGGCCGCGATAGCCAGCCCCCAAAGCCGACCACGATGGCCAGCGGCTGGCTCATGGCCCCATCAGCGGCGCAGGATAACGAGCCATCTCCCCAGGTTCAGAATACTCGCCAGCGAAGCTGCCACGTAGGTAAAGGCGCAGGCGGTGAGCACATGCCGGGCACCCGGCATGTCGTAGGGAGGGACGTAATCCTTGAGCAGCGGCAGCGCACGCTGGAAACTGGCGTCGAACTCCACCGGCAGGGTCACCAGGTGCACCAGTGCCGCCGTCCCGAAGCTGATCACCGCCGCCACCACCACGATGGCGAGCCCCCCGGGCAAGCGCGTCAGAATGAACAGGAAGGGAGCCGCCATCATCAGCAACGCGCCGATCTTCTCGGCCTTCTGGGCCACGCCCACCAGGCGGGATCGGGCGATCAGCGGCGCGTAGCCCTGATGGTGCTGGATCGCATGCCCCACCTCATGGGCCGCCACCGTCACGGCGGTGAGGGAGCGCCCCTCGAAATGGTTGCGAGAGAGGCGTACCCGTCGTGCTTCTGGATCGTAGTGATCGCCCTGCTCGGTCAGCTCCACCTGCACTCCATCGATGCCCATTCGCCGCAGCAGGTGTTCGGCCAGTTCGGCGCCGGTACCGGGATAGTCGTCACGACCGCGGGAATGACGCGCGAGCACCCACTTGGCCCAGGCATTGGGAAGCAGAAAGATGGCCAGCAGCATGGCGATCAAAAGCACGATCATCGAGGGTCTCACTCCGGCAAGGCAGATCACGGCGTCTCAGGTTTGGACAAAGCCTACCAGAGCGGGTTTCACGGCGCAGGATAGGCAAGGCTGAAATCCGTATAGAGCAACCCAACTCCATCTCTCGCACTAGCAGTGACTGTCTTCTCGGCTCGGGCTAAGTGAACTCCTCACGGGAATCCCGACGAACCGCCTGAAGTCCCCTCTCGGAGATGAACCCCCGCTCTCGGGCATGCTCCGCCATCGCCATGCTGTCGGCGGCGAGCTGCAACTCGCAGTCCGTATGGGCGATCTCCTGGCGCAGGCGGTCAATGGCGCGCTCACGGTCGGCTCGGCTGTCGACCCGACGGATGTAGATGGCCTTTACCCGACCCGGATGCTCCTTGACGATACGGGTATAGACTTCGGGGTCATGCTGCCCACTGTCGCCGATCAGCACGCAGGGCAGGTCAGCGAACAGCGCCAGCATACGGGTTATCAAGGCGTGCTTGTGCTCTTCGGCACGACGCGGCCAGGGCCTTCGCCAGGAGATACCCCACTCACGCAGGAACAGAATTGGCCCCACCGGGATGTCATTCATCTGGAAGAACTCCTCGAGCATTTCATAGATGCTCCAGGGGCCCCGTGACACATAAAGGATCGGGCGGCGCGCCTCTTCGCCCTCACCAACGTAGAGCGCCTGATAGAAGGCGGCAACGCCGGGGAAGGCGGTGCGCTGATGTGCCTGCTTGACGAATAATCGGTAGAGCATCCGCAGCTTGTCAGCCACGCCGGTATACATCACCGTGTCGTCGATATCGCTGATCACCAGCAGGTCGGTGTCTTCCGGTGGAATATAGACATCGGTGAAGCTATGGATGGGTTCCGCCCCATCATGGGTCACGACGTGAAGGTCGGCGCGATGCCAGGAGGTATCCGAAGGCAGCGTGGCATGCAACGGCAGAGTCGCATTGAAATAGCCGTCGCGATCTGTCGTTACCGTCATGTCATTGTCGCCCAGGGTGACGTGCACCTGAACATCGGGCAGTCCTCGCCTGACGACGCGACGTGCCACATCGGCGATATCGCGCAGGGCGCCATAGCGAGGAATGATTCGACCCAGGCCGGCCTGGCGAAATACACGGCCCATCAGAAATGCTTCCCGGGTGGAGCCATAACCACGATAGGGATGAACGACAGGGCCGCCCCGGCCGCGATCGCTCTTCATCGGCCTGGCAATGGCGCGTAGCAGGCGCCGAATCAATCTCGGCGCCCGCTGCCGATAAGCCATCAGGCAACGTGCCCGGACAGGACGTCACACCGCGATTTCCACTCACTCTGTTCGATCAGCATGATGACTCTCCTTGTCCAGCCCTGTGATCCTTGCCTTCCCGTGTGCCTCGCTACTCCCCGGCCAACCGTCAGGTGTACTAACCAGTGTGAAGCATTGCGCCCCAAGTTCAAGCCGTACGGCCGCCCTCGGTGCGAGGTGGCAAGGCGAATCGGCAGCCGAAAAAACGAAGCCCCGCTATATCAGCAGGGCTTTGAGGACAGCAGGATGACTCGCTCGGCGATCAGCGCGTCAGCAGGTCGCGCACGTCCTTCGCCTCCCAGTGGGGAAAGTGCTTGCGAACCAGCGCATTGAGGTCCGCCTCGAAGGCCGCCCAATCAACCTCCCCGCTTGGCTTCGCATCGACTTCAACGATGGAGCGAATCATCCCCGCCCCCACGGTGACGTTGGTCAATCGGTCGATGACGATGAAACTACCGGTACCGGGGCTCTGCTCATAGGGATCCAGGGCCACCTCGGCGGTGAGCTCGACGCGGCAGCGGGCAATGGCGTTGAGCTCAAGCTGATCGGTGCCGTGCCGCTCCAGGGTGTTGACGTCCACCTGGTGGTGAATGGCGCTTATCTGACCGGAGACCGAGCGTCCCGCCAGGCGAATGTCGACCTGCCGGCCCGGCGCCAGGGGCTGCTCGTGCATCCAGACGATATCGGCATCGAAGCTGTTGGACAGGGCGATATCGGCATCCTCGGCGACGATCCAGTCGCCGCGGGATATGTCGAGCTCGTCTTCCAGGGTGACGGTGACCGCCTGACCCGGCCAGGCCGCGTCCAGGTCACCGTTAAAGGTGACGACCCGCTCGATGCGGCTGGTCTTGCCCGAGGGCAGCACCTTGACCGCAAGGCCGGGGCGCAGCACGCCTGCCTCCAGGGTGCCGGCATAGCCACGGAAATCCAGGTTCGGCCGGTTGACGTACTGCACCGGAAAACGCAGGTCCACCACGTTGCGATCGCGTGACACCTCGACGGTTTCCAGCACCTCCAGCAGGGCCGGGCCGGGCTCACCGTCGACGGTGTACCATGGCGAGCGATCGCTGCGGTTGACCACGTTGTCACCTTCCAGCGCCGAGATCGGCACGAAACGGATGTCGCTGGCCGACAACTGCTCGGAGAAGTGGCGATAGTCGGCCACGATCTCGTTGAAGCGCGCCTCATCGAAGCCCACCAGATCCATCTTGTTGACCGCAATCAGCAAGTGCTTGATGCCCAGCAGATCGGCGATGAAGCTGTGCCGCCGGGTCTGGGTCTGTACCCCATAGCGGGCATCGATCAGGATGATCGCCAGACTGGCGTTCGATGCCCCGGTGGCCATGTTACGGGTGTACTGCTCGTGCCCCGGGGTGTCGGCGATGATGAACTTGCGCTTGTCGGTGGAGAAGAAGCGGTAGGCGACGTCGATGGTGATGCCCTGCTCGCGCTCGGACTGCAGGCCATCGACCAGCAGCGCCAGGTCCACGGCCTCGCCGGTGGTGCCGCTCTTCTTCGAGTCCCGGGTTATCGCCGCCAGGTGGTCATCGAAGATCATCTTGGAATCGTGCAGCAGCCGGCCGATCAGGGTCGACTTGCCGTCG
>ERZ869909.2557-NODE-2557-length-11793-cov-3.447849_pt1 | contig 11793 bp, 7 predicted proteins | sample MGYA00520892_ERZ869909 | MGnify/ENA primary metagenome ERZ869909 (study PRJEB32215, sample SAMEA104723947) | bioreactor metagenome | biome: bioreactor; feature: anaerobic bioreactor; material: water | place: China | collected 2015-03-12 ... | reverse complement strand
GACCAGCTTGCTCAGTTTGCTGTTCTTGGGCACATTTACGCAAAATCAATGAATCATATTAACCAACCAACCGTTGGTCTTTTGAACATTGGCTCCGAGCAGAAAAAAGGTGATGAACTTCATCAGGAAGCTTTCAAGAAAATCAAAGCATTAAGTCAACTGAATTTCGTTGGCAATTTGGAGGGTCGAGATCTGTTAAGTGGAAACGTCGATGTCATTGTTACGGATGGATTTAGTGGAAATATTGCACTAAAAACCGTTGAAGGAACGGTTAGTGCTTTTGGTCAGCTCATTAAAGAGGCGATTATGTCGACATTCCTTACCAAAATTGGTGGGCTGTTGATCAAAAAATCACTTAGTATCAAGAAAGATCGCTATGACTATCGCAAACATGGTGGCGCGATGCTTGCGGGTGTTCATCACCCAATCATCAAAGCCCATGGATCATCCGATCAGGAGGCTTTCTATCATGCCATTCGTCAGGCTTATCAGATTGTTGAGGCTCAGGTTATTGAGAAAATGAAGAGGGAGTTTATATGAGTATCATTGAATTTCTAGCCTCCAAAGGGATCGAGTGTCAATCCAGTTTCCTTTTGGAAAGAGCCTTTGTTCATACTTCGTTTGTTAATGAAAACCGAAGTGAGAAACATGATAATGAACGTCTTGAGTTTATGGGTGATGCTGTTCTTGAACTTTGGGTTTCTCATCGGTTGTATCAGGTAAAGCCGAGATTAAAGGAAGGGCAAATGACAACCATTCGTGCTCAGCTGGTGTGTGAGGAATCACTTGCTGCTTATACACGTCAGCTACAACTCAAACAGTTTCTTAAGTTGGGCGTTGGTGAGGAGAAGAGTGGTGGACGGGACCGTGATTCTATTTTAGCCAATCTATTTGAAGCCTTTCTTGGGGCATTGTACATTCAGTGTGGTATGGAGGCAGTAGATGTTATCTGTCAGGAAGTCATTTCTCCTCAACTCAAAGACATCAAACAACTTGAAATCACAGATTTTAAGACCCGTCTTCAGGAGTTTGTTCAATCAGATACTCGAAAAACCGTGGTTTATGAAGTTGTTCGCCAGCATGGTCCTTCCAATCAGCCGGAGTTTGAAGTGGTCGTTAAACTCGATAGCATCATTTTGGGTAAAGGGAAGGGCAATAGCAAGAAAAAGGCGGAGCAGCAGGCTGCCAAAGCAGCGTTTACCAAGTTAGTTCGCTAAGCAGTACATTTAAAAGGAGAACAACTATGATACGTCCAATAATTATACATAATGATCAACTTGTGATGGAGGTATCTCCCATCGGAGCATCGCTGATTTCACTAGTTGACAAGTATCTTAGTAAAGACATTCTCGTGAGTGTCAAACGACAACATGACATCGCAACCAATGACAAGTATTTTGGAGCAACAGTGGGCCGGTGTGCTAATCGGATTGCTTTTGGAAAGTTTACGTTGGATGGAAAACCCATTCAACTTGAAGTGAATAATGGTATTCATCATCTTCATGGCGGATCAAATGGATTGCACCGGAAAGTTTTTGATGTCAAAGAAGTGACCAATGATTCAGTGACTTTGACCACTGAAGTCTTTGAAACAGATGATGGTTATCCGGGAAATGCGAAGATTCAGGTGAAGTATCGCTTACATTCAAATCAGTGCATCATTGAACTTTCAGCTTCTTCTGATCAGAAAAGTATCATGAATCTGACAAATCATGCCTATTTTAATGCAAACTTCTCAGGAAACATTGAGAATCAGCAGGTGTGTGTCAATGGTTCATCATTTTATGAGGTGGATGAAACAGGTTGTACTACGGCTAAGCAAATCGATGTAACAGACACACCCTTTGATTTGCGTACTCCCATTCGATTAATTGATGTACTTGGAAAGAATCATCCTCAATTAAGCTTAGCTTTGGGGATTGATCACCATTTTCCGATTGATGGACAAGGGCTCCGAAAAGCAGCCACACTTTTGGGAGATGCGGTTGAAATCAATGTCTATACAGATGCACCTGGCATTCATGTGTATACTGGGAACTATTTGGATGGATGTGATCACAATGGGTATGGAAAAGTGATTTCAAAAAGAGATGGGATATGTTTTGAGGCTCAATCGCTTCCGAATGCTGTGAATATTGATCCGGCATCAGCACCCTGGATTGACATTAACAACCCATTTTCAAGAACGATTATTTATGAATGTAATGGGAGGAAACGATGAGAAAGCACGAGTTGTATACCTGGCTTGATACAGATGCATTTGTTGAATCGGTGAAGGGGTGTGCATATAATGACATTGAAGCTCAGCGTAAACGATATAAGCTCGTCTTTGATGCCTTTGTTGAGAAGTTTCATATTTCAAGTGAGGATGAAATCCATGTCTTTTCTACTTCAGGGCGCTGTGAAATTGGTGGTAATCATACAGATCATCAGTATGGGCGGGTTCTTGCTGCTGCCATTGACAAGGATTTGATTGCCTTTGTCAAAACATCGAGTTTGCCTATGGTTTCAGTCTATTCTACAGGATTTGGGATGATTGAATGTAAACTGGATGATTTGCGTGTTTCGAGCGATGAATATTATACTTCTTCAGCGCTGATTCGTGGAATTGCACATAAGATGAGTGAAAAAGTAACGATTTCAGGTTTAGATATTATGATGGATTCACAGGTAGCTACCGGTTCGGGAATGTCTTCTTCAGCCGCATTTGAAGTGCTTATGGGTACCATTTTTAATCATGTCTTGGCTGATCAGCCATTTACAGCGGTAGAGATTGCTCAGATTGGTCAGTTTGCGGAAAATGTCTATTTTAATAAGCCGTGTGGTCTGATGGATCAGATGGCTGCATCTGTGGGAGGGTTTGTATCCATTGATTTCTATGATCCAGCTGTCCCTGTAGTGGAAAAAATAGATGTATCATTTGATGAGTCACATTTAAAGCTTGTACTGATTGATACCAAAGGTTCGCATGCTGGATTATCGGATGAATATGGATATATGCCAAAAGAGATGAAAGAGGTTGCTGCTCTTTTAGGTGAGCAGGTATTGAGTCGAGTTACATTAGATCAGTTTCTTAAGCATTGTGCTTCACTTCGACATAAGGTGAGTGATCGGGCTCTTTTGCGCAGTTATCATTTTCTAAAAGAAACAGAGCGGGCAAAACTTCAGGCACAGGCATTAAATCAGCGCAACTTTCAACAGTTTCTTAACCTTGTCAATGAATCGGGAAGATCAAGTTTCATGTATCTTCAAAATGTGATTACTTCCGGAGCGGTTGATGAGCAGCCGTTGGCATTGGCTTTAGCGCTTGTGGAAGCGATATTAAAGACAGAAGGTGCCTATCGTGTGCATGGTGGTGGACTCGCTGGTTCAATTCTTGCATTTGTTCCGCAGGATAAAGTAAATCAGATTCAGGAAGTGATGGAAGGTGTATTTGGGGCTGATGCTGTTGTGATGTTGAATCTGCGTAGCATCGGATCAACAAAAATAATTTAAGGAGAAACTATGGCTAAGATACTTTCAAAAGAATATTTGCATCCGACCATTGTACTGATGGATATTGCTTCTGAGCGGATTGCAAAAAAGGCTCAGGCAGGACATTTTATTATGCTTCGCGTCGATGATCAGGGTGAACGATTTCCTTTAACTATTGCGGATAAAGATATCCAAGCAAATAGCATTCGGATTATTTTTCAAACTATCGGTCGCAGTACCCGAAAACTCGCTGAAATGAATGTAGGGGATGACATTTTGGATGTTGTGGGTCCATTGGGATCACCGATTGAACTACCCGATATCCAACGAGTAGCCGTTGTGGGTGGTGGTGTTGGATGTGCGATTGCCTATCCATTTGCCAAAAGTCAATTCGAAATGGGCAGACACGTGGATTTTATTGCCGGATTTCGCAGTAAAGAACTGATCTTTCTTGAAAAAGATATGCGTAAGGTTAGTACAACGTTAACCATGACTACGGATGATGGCAGTTATGGCCGTCAGGGATTTGTGACTGAGGTATTAATAGAACTGATTGAGTCGGCGTCAATCGATGCGATTGTGGCGATTGGTCCGCTTCCTATGATGAAAGCTGTCAGTGATGTTTCTAGACCGTATGGTATTAAAACAATCGTATCATTGAATCCTATCATGATTGATGGTACGGGTATGTGTGGTGGATGCCGTGTCACTGTCGATGGAAAAGTCAAGTTTGCGTGTGTGGATGGTCCGGAATTTGATGGACATCAGGTTGATTTTGATGAACTGATTGTTCGTAATCGTTCCTATAGGGAAATTGAAGCTCATCAATGTCGACTTGACGAGGAGGTTGCTCATGCAAAAGACTAAAAATCCAATGCCTATGCAAGATCCGATAGTTCGTCAGAATAATTTTTCTGAAGTGGCTTTAGGATATACATGGGAAGAGGCGTTGAGGGAAGCTGAACGCTGTTTGCAGTGTAAGCACAAGCCATGTGTCACAAGCTGTCCAGTGAATGTGAGTATTCCTGAGTTTATACAGGCGATTTTGGATAAAGATATCAATAAAGCCGCAGAAATCATTTATGAAACCAATTGTTTTCCTTCCATTTGTGGTCGTGTGTGTCCGCAGGAAGTTCAGTGCGAGAAAACGTGTGTTATGGGGATACGGAATGAACCGGTAGCTATTGGACGTCTTGAGCGCTTTGTAGGTGATCTAGCGCAGGTTAAATCAACGATTACTCCGGTAGCTAAGGGGAAAGTTGCGATTGTTGGTTCAGGCCCGGCGGGTCTTGCCTGTGCCTATGATTGTGCGAAGGCCGGTTTGGATGTCACTGTTTTCGAAGCGTGGCATGATGTTGGTGGAGTATTACGCTATGGTATTCCTGAGTTTAGATTACCTAAAAAAATTGTAGATCGTGAGATTGATACTTTACGTGATTTACACGTTAAGTTTGAAGTCAACACAGTGATTGGAAAAACACTGAGTTGTGACGATTTGTTTGATATGGGATTTGATGCCATGTTCATAGGGACTGGTGCGGGACTTCCTAAGTTTCTTGGAATTAAAAATGAAGGAGCTGTGGGTGTGCTTTCTGCCAATGAGTTTCTGACTCGCGTCAATTTTATGAAAGCAAATCAAAAAGGATATGATACACCGATTTTGCAAGGAAAGGATGTCGTAGTGATCGGTGGTGGAAATGTAGCAATGGACTCGGCCCGCTGTGCACGTCGTCTTGGCTATAAAACCACCATTGTTTACCGTCGTGCCATGGAGCAGCTTCCTGCTCGCCACGAAGAAATTGAACATGCGATTGAGGAGGGAATTGAATTTTCCATTCTTCACAATCCGGTTGAATTTTTGAAGGATGATCAGGGACGTGTTTCCGGTGTGGTCGTTGATCAGATGGTGCTTTCCGACGTGGATGAGTGGGGTAGACGTGGTGTGGTTAGTGCCAATAAGCCTTTAAAAACGATTAAGGCAGATACGGTAATTGTTGCGATTGGTACATCACCGAATCCAATTATTACGCGTTGTACTGCGGATTTAAAGACACAGCGCAATGGAACCCTTGTTGTGGATGAAAGCCTTCAAACTACCATTTCTCATATATATGCGGGTGGGGATGCAGTCACTGGAGCTGCGACGGTTATCGAGGCTTTGGGTGCCGGTAAAAAGGCTGCCGCTTCAATAATTGCCGATTTGTCAACATAATTTAAACAAAAGAACTACTTGATTTGATTGGGTAGTTCTTTTCTTTTTGACTATCATAATCAGGTTGAAAATGGTAGAATATAAGTCAAAGGAAGTGAATAGAGTGTCGAATTTTCAGTTAACTTCATTACTTACAACTCTCGGGTTCTCTTTAGAACAACAATCTCCATTTTCGGATGCTACACTAGAGAAACCCGTTTTTGTGTCAAATAAAAAGCAATTGAGGCTGGTTTTACATAACCCAACCCCGTTGCCTTTTTTTGCTTACCAAGCATTTGTGGAGGGTCTGCAAAAGTCTTTTAAGGTTGAGGTCATCCTTGCTGTCCTTACCAAAAATCCTGCAATACAACTCGCAGAGCTACAGCAGTATATTCGGTATTATTTATCGAATTCTGATTCACATTATCGATTCAAGGATGTTCTTATTCGTCAGAATATTGATCAAATTGATTGTCTTGTGGATCAGCAGGATCAGCCTTTTTTCGCGGATATCTTAAAGCAGCTCGATCAGTTTTTACTGACTTGCGGATTTTCAGTCTCTACCAAAATGGCTTGTGATACTGCTGTAACAACGATGAAGGAGTTTATTAAACCTCAGGATGAACCTAAACCGATAGTTGCCAAGAAAACATCTTCTTTTCGTCGTAGAAAGAGGGAAGATGCATTGTTAGTTTCCATTAAAGATATTGCTGAGCCAATTACCAATGTCATAATTGAAGGAGAGGTATTTCATATTGAGTCCCGCTTCGTAGCCAATGGTGAACAGCTTCTTCAGATGTTTTATGTCAGTGATCAAAGCGATTCGATTACGTGTAAACGATTCGCTCGAAGTATTGAAGATCAAAATGAGTGCAATGAACTTTCGATTGGTGATGTTGTGTCTGTGATGGGTGATATTCAGTATGATACCTTTTCACGTGAACTTGCCTTTATGGCTCGTCAGGTTGATATTGTATCTTCCAGTGTACAACCGGTTGATACCGCGGCTATCAAACGTGTCGAATGGCATGCTCATAGCAAAATGTCTGAAATGGATGCGGTAAGTACCGTAGAAGAGTTAATTGAACAGGCATTTGCATATGGTCATCCTGGGGTAGCAATTACTGATCACATGGTTGTACAGGCGTTTCCAAAAGCGCAGTCTGCAGTTAAGAAGCTCAAGAAAAAGTATCCGGATCAACCGTTTAAGATGATTTATGGTGTTGAAATGAACATGGCAGAATCATCGTTACAACTGGTGAGTCAATCCAAGGGTCAAAGGCTTAGGGATATGACGATGGTTGTTTTTGACCTTGAAACAACCGGTCTTTCTGCCCGATATGATCATATCATTGAATTTGGTGCGGTTAAAATCGTGGCTGATCAAATCGTCGATCGAATCCAGTTTTTCATCAAACCTCCAGTAGAAATCCCACCCTTCATCACTGAAAAGACGAATATCCGGAATGAAGATGTGGTGAATGCCTTAACTATAGACCAATTGATGCCCAAAATCCTCTCATTTATGGGAAATCATGTGTTAGTCGCACATAATGCTTCCTTTGACATACGATTTGTGAATGAAAATTTACGTCGGTTGCAGTTAGCACCCCTTAAAAATACAGTGATTGATACCTTGGATACAGCCCGTGCCCTTATTAAGGATCGCAAAGCGTTTAAATTGGGTAAAGTAGCACGTTATTATCAGATTCCTTATGATGAGGATGTAGCACATAGAGCCGATTATGATGCTGAGATTGCTGGTTCTGTGGTAATTTCGCTACTTAAGGATGCTGTGAATCGGGGATGTGTCACTGTGGATGATTTACAGAATGTTCAGGATCAGGATGCATTTAAGAGTGTTATGCGTAAACATGTGAATGTCATTGCAAAGAATCAGGAGGGTTTAAAAAGTCTTTTTGAGTTGGTGACACTTTCTCACACGGACTATCTGGCTTTCTTTGGTAAAGCCAATTCTAAAAAAGAGGAAGAAGAGTTTATGGCAGAACCGAGAATTATTCGGGAAGAGATTGCTAAACGTCGCAAACATCTTCTGATTGGATCTAGTTGTTATAACGGAGAGATTTTTGAAATAGCCGCAAATCAGAGTCAGGAAAACCTGGAATCTGCGATGAAGTTTTATGACTATATTGAGGTTCAACCTCCTTCAAATTATGTCCCACTGTTAATGAGTCATTCAGTTTCGAGTGAACAGCGATTACTCGAAATTCTTAAAAATATGATTTCCACAGCCAGAAAACTGAATATTCCTGTACTTGCTACAGGGGATGTTCATTATGTCTATCCGAAGCAAAAACAATTTAGAGATATCTATATTCAGGCACAGGGTATCGGTGGTGTTCGCCATCCATTGTATTATTACAATCCTTCAATTCGCGCAAAAGCTGTGGCTCCTGATCAGCACTTCCGCTCTACAGAGGATATGCTAACGCAGTTTCAGTTTTTGGACCGTCAGCTTGCTTATGAGATTGTGGTTGAGAACACACGCAAACTCTTGGAACAACTTGATGAGATATTCCCGATTAAGTCCGATTTATATACTCCTTCGATTGAAGGTGCGGATGAGAAGCTTACTCAAATCTGTTATCAGACAGCTAAGGAAATCTATGGACATCCCTTACCCGAAGTGGTCTCCTCACGCTTGGCTAAGGAGCTGACATCCATTATTTCCAATGGATTTGGAGTTATTTATTACATATCTCATCTATTGGTTAAGAAGTCACTGGACGATGGCTATCTGGTTGGTTCACGAGGTTCGGTTGGTTCTTCTTTGGTTGCGACGATGTCGAGTATTACTGAAGTGAATCCATTGCCGCCTCATTATGTGTGCCCAAACTGTCAGCACCATGAGTTTTTCTTTGAAGGTGAAGTAGGATCCGGGTTTGATTTACCAGATAAATTCTGTACTCAGTGCAATCATTTGTATCGTGGTGATGGGCAGGATATTCCTTTCGAAACCTTTTTAGGATTTGAAGGGGATAAGGTTCCTGATATTGATTTAAACTTTTCGGGCGATTATCAGGAAAAGGCACATGCCTATACTAAAGTTCTTTTCGGTGAGGATTATGTGTATCGGGCTGGTACGATTGGTACCGTAGCTCAAAAAACAGCTTTTGGATATGTAAGTGGCTACAGTGAGGAAAAGGGAATTGAAGCGATGCGTCAGGCACAAAGGATTCGCCTGGCTATGGGTTGTGAGGGTGTCAAGCGCACTACCGGACAGCATCCAGGGGGGATAATCGTCATTCCCAACACAATGGATGTTCATGATTTTACACCTGTTCAGTTTCCTGCCAATAATCCGACTTCCGAGTGGAAAACGACCCACTTTGAATTCGCGGATATTCATGATAATCTGCTTAAACTTGATATTTTAGGTCACGTAGATCCGACGGCGATGAAATTACTTGAGGAGATTTCGGGGATTGATCCGAAGACCATTCCGATGAATGATGCCAAGGTTATGTCCATATTTAGGGATTTGACGGCATTGAATATAGATACGCGCAGTTATACGGAGGCAACAGGTGCAGTTGGACTTCCGGAGTTTGGAACAACGTTTGTTCGTGAAATTCTCAAAATGACTCAGCCAAAGAATTTTTCTGATCTGGTTCGAATTTCTGGCCTTTCCCATGGTACAGACGTATGGTTGAACAATGCAAAGGATCTTGTGGCCAATGGTTTGACTTTGTCGGATGTCATTGGATGTCGTGATGATATTATGGTCTACTTAATTCATAAGGGATTAGCTCCAAAACAGGCCTTCGACATTATGGAGTCGGTTCGAAAGGGCCGTGGATTACGTCCTGATTGGATTGAACTGATGAAGGAAAACCACATTGAAGACTGGTATGTGGATTCCTGTCAGAAAATTAAATATATGTTTCCAAAAGCTCATGCGGTGGCTTATGTCATCATGGCTGTGCGTGTAGCCTGGTTTAAAGTGTATCATCCCTTGGCTTATTATGCTTCCTACTTTACTTTACGTTGTAACGCTTATGATATTGATGTAATGCGTAAGGGATCGACGGCAATACGTGCCAAACTATTGGATATTGATTCAAGGTTAAAAGATAATGCTACTAAGCTTCAGGTGACAAACAAGGAACGTGAATTGTATTCCACACTGGAAGTCGCTTTGGAAATGACTCTTCGTGGTTATCGTTTTAGCAACATTGATTTGCACCTATCCGACGCATCTACTTTTATGCCTCACCCTACCGATTCAAGGATTCTGATTCCGCCATTTACTGTACTTGATGGGTTAGGTGAAAACGTCGGAAAGAGTATCGTAGCTGCCAGAGAAGAAGTATTCTTTATTTCCAAGGAGGACCTTCAGTCAAGAACTCAATTGAATGGTACGAGTTTGCGTAAGCTTGAAGCCATGGGCGTTCTTGAAGGACTTCAGGATGAAAATCAGTTGTCACTATTTTAGTTCAGGAGGATTTTATGGGTGATTTTCAGACATTTACCTATCAGGATAAAGTCCATGAAGATTTAATCCTTTTTAAGCATCAGCTTGAAGCATTTAAAGGTGACTTAAGCAACTATACCCAAGTGATTGCGAAGGATGAACCATGGCGGAATGCAGTGATTGATTGGATGATGGATGAATCAAATGTTGTGCTGGCTCGCCATGCCTTTTATGTTCTTCGCTCTTACTTGCTTTCAGGCGATCCAAGGGAAATGCCACATTTAGTAGCCTATATTCAAACGTTTGATCAGCTTAGCTGTCAAAAGAAATACTACCTTTCTTCTTTATTACTGCTACTGGATGAGTCATATCAAATGGATGATTATGTCAAACAATGGATGTTTGCGCTATCATTTGCTGATTTAACGAGTCTAATCCAGACTCTTAAGATGAGTTCATTAAGTTATTCTCGTCTAATCATCCATTTTCTTACACATGTTGCCGTATTTTCAAAGCATGTTGATCCGATTTATTTGTCCATGTTACTTTTACTGGATACATCACAGTATTCGTCTATGTGGTGCAGGGAGTTGCTTGGCAAGCTTTCTTATTCTACCCATCGCAAGACACGGTTGAAGGCAAGCCAGCTTTTGAATGAACTTTCACAATCTGATGAAAGAAAAATGTAAAGATGAAATCTACGTGACAAATGTTGACAAATTAGGATTGCAGTTTTATGATGGATTTGTTTAAGGAAGCTTTGATATTAGAGATTTATTTGGACGCTTTTCTCTAATTGATGCCAATAGCGTAACCGGCCTATGCCGGTTTTTGTTTGTTTACTCTTGACCAGTTCTAATCTATAGTCGCACACATTTTATGTGAAACGGATTTGCTCGTTTACGAAAGGATGATACATATGAACAGAAAATCCACGCGACACACAACGTTTTTTTCTGTGATTTCGATTTTTATGATGATTCTTTCTCTAATTACACCAACACAAATTCATGCTTTGGATACATTTGTGGATATGACGTACGACGAGACTTCACCACTCAGCAACAAAGTAGCTATAGTCAATGGAGCGATTTGGACACGGATCGATGTGAATGATCCGGATAATACCGCTGCAGGTACTGGCGTTTTTGATGCCTTTTTGCAAATTCAAAAAAATGGTGAAGAAAAAGGGTATAACAGTGATTTAGCTAGTCCATATTTCGATGCGAAAAAAGCAAATACGCATTCAATGTTACTGAAAGATGTTCCGATCATTGCGGTTGATGGTGGACTTTATTATGAGTTTCACATGGATATCAACGAAAATGATCGCTTTTTAGTTACCAATCGATTGCAGATTTGGACGACCGATGTAAAAAGCTTAACGAACACAGTCTTTGATGCTGCTAGTGGTGGACTCAGCTTCCCAGATCATGAAGTATTCAAAGCTTATGATACTGAAGGCTCCATCATTATGCTTTATTATCACAATGGTAGTGGTAAACCAGAGTATAAGGTTTGGGTTCCTGTTAGTAATTTTGTTCAAAAAACCTATGTTGTCTTATATGCTTACCATGGTGCGGATAACCCAGCCATTCCTGAAACCTATCGTGTAGGAAATTCCTATGATGCAAGTGATGGGTTTGAAGAGTGGGGTATTAAAATATATCCTGAAATACCTCCAAGCCTTGTG
>ERZ869909.2556-NODE-2556-length-11797-cov-4.900427_pt1 | contig 11797 bp, 11 predicted proteins | sample MGYA00520892_ERZ869909 | MGnify/ENA primary metagenome ERZ869909 (study PRJEB32215, sample SAMEA104723947) | bioreactor metagenome | biome: bioreactor; feature: anaerobic bioreactor; material: water | place: China | collected 2015-03-12 ... | reverse complement strand
GGGCGCGCGGCAGCCGCGCGCCCGGCTTCCAGCGAGCGACAGGAGAGCGCCGATGACAGCAAACAGTCTTGATCGTCCCCAGGATACCCGGCCCGGTGGAGACGAGCGGTCCGGGTTCTGGAGGTCGAAGGCGAGCCTCGTCGCCATGGGCTTCCTGCTGATCGGCGCTTCCGTGCTCCTTTTCGAGCACAGGCTGCACGTCCTCGGCTACCTGCCGTTCGCGCTCCTGCTTGCCTGTCCGCTGCTCCATTTGTTCCTCCATCGAGGCCATGCTCACGGCGGGCATCATCGCTCTCCGGCGCGGCCGCGTGCAGGCGATGCGGAGGGGTGAGGCATGGAGGCGTCCCCTTCCGCCTATGGCCTCTGGAGCCTGGTGATGATCAACAGTGCGGTGTTCATCCTCTTCGCCTTCAGCTTCTCGAGGCCTCAGAGCAGCCGCGACTGGACTTCCTTCGGGGCCTTCAGCGCCTTCCTCATTGCGCTGTTCGCCGAGATGTACGGGTTCCCCGTCACGATCTATCTGCTGTCCGGATGGCTGCAGAGCCGTTATCCGGGCACGGACTGGCTCACCCATGACGCCGGGCACCTTCTGGAGATGACCCTCGGCTGGCAGGGGAATCCCCACTTCGGGCCGTTCCACCTCCTCAGCTTTGTCCTCATCGGCGGAGGCTTCCTGCTAATTTCAGCCTCCTGGCAGGTGCTGTTCGAGGCGCAGAGGAACGGCCGTCTGGCGACCGACGGACCATACGGGTACGTCCGCCATCCGCAGTACGTGGGGTTCGTGCTGGTGCTGCTGGGATTCCTGGTGCAGTGGCCGACGCTGCTGACGCTCGCGATGTTTCCGGTACTCGTCGCGATGTATGTGCGGCTTGCCCGGCGCGAGGAGTCCGATGTGCGTGTCCGTTTCGGGGAGGCCTACGACCGCTATGCTGCCGGGGTCCCGGCATTCCTGCCCCGGTGGGCTAAAATCCTCGCCAAAGGCGGCGAGGCGAACGGACGGAGCTGAATTCCATGACCTTGTCGATTTCCTTCCTGGGAGGCGCGGGCACCGTGACGGGCTCGCGGTTCCTCCTCGAGCATGACGGCCGGCGCGTGCTGGTCGACTGCGGCCTCTTCCAAGGCCTCAAGCAGCTGAGGCTTCGCAACTGGGCGAAGTTTCCTGTCGATCCGGCGAGCCTCGACGCGGTCCTGCTGACGCACGCGCATCTCGACCATTCCGGCTACCTGCCCGCGCTTGTGCGGGACGGGTTCCGGGGGAAGGTCCATGCTTCGCACGCGACGGTGGAGCTGTGCGAAATCCTCCTGAAGGACAGCGGCTTCCTTCAGGAGAAGGATGCCGAATACGCCAACAGGCACGGCTTCTCCAGGCACAAGCCCGCACTTCCCTTGTACACGCTGAAAGATGCCGAGGCCGCCTTGCGGCACTTCCAGGCGCTGCCGTTCCACGAGCGCCGTGCCCTGCCGGACGGCCCCGAAATCCTGCTGAGGCGCGCCGGGCACATCCTGGGAGCTGCCTCGATCGAATGCAGATGGGGAGGGGTCAAGATCGCCTTCTCCGGGGACCTCGGCCGCTTTGGCGACCCGGTAATGGTGGACCCCGAAGCCGTCCCGGAAGCGGACTACGTGGTCGTGGAGTCCACATACGGGAACAGGCGCCACGACGAGAGGGACTCGCAGGACGCGCTGGCGGAGATCGTCAACCGGACGACGGCGCGCGGTGGGACGGTTATCATTCCCGCTTTCGCGGTCGGGCGCGCCCAGTCTCTCCTTTACCATCTCGAACGGCTGATTGCGTCGGGGCGCCTGTCCAACGTGCGCGTTTTCCTGGACAGTCCGATGGCGATCAATGCAACCGAACTGCTTCACCGCCACCTCGACGACCATCGGCTCACGCCTCAGGAATGCGAACGTACCTGCGGGATCGCGGAATACATCCGCGGTGTGGAGGAATCGAAGGCGCTCACCGCCAACCCGATGCCAAAGGTGATCGTCTCGGCGAGCGGCATGGCAACCGGCGGTCGCGTCCTGCATCACTTGAAGAAGTACGCGCCAGATGCCCGGAACACGATCCTGTTCAGCGGCTTCCAGGCTGCGGGGACACGCGGGGCAATCATGCTGGACGGGGCGGACCGCATCAAGATCCATGGCGAGTACATCCCGGTCCGGGCCGAGGTCGCCAACCTCCCGATGCTCTCCGCCCACGCTGACGCCGACGAGATCATCAAATGGCTGGGCGGCTTCCGGAGACCGCCCAGGATGACGTTCATCTCGCACGGGGAGCCCGAGGCGTCGGACGCGTTGCGCCGGCGCATACAGGACGACCTCGGCTGGCCGTGCCGCGTCCCCGAACATCTGGAAAAGGCGGTTCTTGAATGACTGGACAGAACAACCCGGCCGCGCAGGCGGCCCCGCGACAAGGCCATCCGCTGAGGGCACGTCGGCTGGGAATCCACACCCAGCACGAGGCCGTGGTCTTCATGCGGACCGACTGCCACGTATGCCGCTCGGAGGGGCTTTCCGCCAACTCCCGCGTATTGCTCTCGGCGAACGGCCGGGAAGTGATCGCCACGCTTTACCAGGTCTCCTCGGACATCATCGAAATCGACGAGGCCGGGCTCTCCGAGACCGCGTGGGATCACCTGCGGGCAGCGGACGGGGCGGCTATCTTCGTGCGGCATCCCGATCCGGTCGAGTCGTTCGGCAGGGTACGGGGGAGGATCTTCGGGACCCGGCTCGACGACCGTGACTTCGCGGCCATCCTGGCGGACATCTCCGCTGACCGCTACTCGGACGTGGAGCTGTCGGCCTTCCTCACGGCAACTTCCGCGTTCCCGCTCGACGATGCCGAGACGCTCGCGCTTACCCGGTCGATGGTCGAGATCGGCGACCGCCTCGACTGGGACGCGTCGCCCGTGGTCGACAAGCACTGCGTCGGCGGCCTGCCCGGGAACCGCACGACACCCATCGTCGTAGCGATCGCCGCCGCGCATGGCCTCACGATGCCGAAGACGTCCTCCCGGGCGATCACCTCTCCCGCAGGCACGGCCGACACCATGGAGACCCTGGCTCCGGTCGATCTCAGCCTTGCGGATATCCGCCGCGTCGTCGAGCAGGAGTCGGGCTGCGTCGTCTGGGGAGGCGCCGTGCGCCTCAGCCCCGCCGACGACATCCTCATCCGCATCGAGCGCGCCCTCGACATCGACTCCGAGGGGCAGCTCGTCGCATCGGTGATGTCGAAGAAGATCGCCGCGGGATCGACCCACCTTGTCCTGGACATCCCCGTCGGCCCTACGGCGAAGGTCCGGAGCGAGGCTGCGGGCAAGGCGCTCGCGGCGCGCCTGACCATGGTCGGCGAAGCCTTCGGGCTGAAGTCGGTGACGGTCTTTACCGACGGCTCGCAGCCGGTCGGCCGCGGCATCGGCCCGGCGCTCGAGGCCATGGACGTGCTTGCCGTGCTCCAGCAGGCACAGCACGCGCCGGGGGACCTGCGGGAGCGAGCCTGCACGCTCGCGGGCGCGCTGCTCGAATTGGGCGGCCGTGCGGAGCCTGGCGCAGGCAAGGCGCTGGCCGAAAGCACGATCGCGGACGGAAGAGCCTGGGCGAAGTTCCAGCGCATCTGCGAGGCCCAGGGCGGCATGCGGGTCCCGCCCGTGGCCCGCCAGAGGATGCCCCTCGTGGCTCCGCATCGGGGCACGGTCCGCTCCATCGACAACCGACGCATCGCCAGGGTGGCGAAGCTGGCAGGCGCTCCCGGATCGAAGGCTGCCGGGGTCGAGATGCACGTCACGCTGGGGGCGGCGGTCGAAGAGGGGCAACCGCTCTGCACCGTGTGCTCGGATACGACGGGAGAGCTGCAATACGCGCTGGACTATGCCCGGGACGTCCTTGCGATCTTCGAAATAGAGAGGGAGCCCAGAACATGACACGGCCGATCGTTTTCGCTCTGCCAGGCAACGAATCCATGGCGGGGCGGCTCGGCGCCGCCCTCGGCTGGGAGATAGGAGTGCTGGAAACGCGCAACTTCCCGGACGGCGAGACCTACCTGCGCTTCGCGACCGATCCAAGGGACCGCGCCGTGGCGCTTGTCTGCACGCTCGACCGTCCGGACGACAAGTCCCTGCGGCTCCTGTTCGCGGCGGACGCCGCGCGGGACCTTGGCGCCTCGAACGTCGGCCTCGTTGCTCCCTATCTCGCCTATATGAGGCAGGATCGCCGCTTCCAGCCGGGAGAGGCGATCACTTCCCTCACCTTCGCGAGGATGGTCTCCTCGCACTTCGACTGGCTCGTGACCGTCGACCCGCACCTTCATCGCTATGCCAGCCTCGACGAGGTGTACGACATCCCCGCGCGCGCCGTCCGGTCCGCGCCGCTCCTGTCCGAATGGATCAGGGCGAACGTGAGCCGCCCGTTCCTGCTCGGACCCGACATCGAAAGCGAGCAGTGGGTCTCGGAGGTGGCGGGCGCCATAGGCGCTCCCTGGCAGGTGCTTCGGAAGACCAGGTACGGCGACAGGAACGTCGAGGTCGCCGTGCCTGACCTCGCCAACTTCGCCGGACACACGCCGGTCATCGTGGACGACATCGTGTCCTCGGGCCGGACGATGGCGGTCACGGCCGACCAGATGCGCGAACAAGGCCTGGAGCGTCCGGTCCTGGTCGCCGTCCACGCGCTGTTCTCGGAGGAAACCTACCGGGGTCTCAAGGAGAAGGCGGCGGCTGTCGTCTCGGCCAATTCCGTCATCCATCCCTCGAACGCCATCGACCTCTCCGCGATCTTGGCCGACGCTGTCGCCGAGGCCATGGGCGGCAGTCTCCCGATCAGCTCGAACAAGAAAGCGAATCTCCCATGAACACCTTCAGCAGATCATTCTTCGCCGCCCTCGCCGTGCTGGTCGCGGCCCCCGCGGCCGCGGCCGCCGCGGCCGAGATGACGGTCTACAAGACTCCCTGGTGCGGGTGCTGCCATGCCTGGGCCGAGGCGGTGGAGAAGGCGGGATACCAAGTCTCCACAGTCGACCTGGAAGACCTTTCAGCGATACGGAAGCAGGCAGGCGTGCCCGCCGAGATGGAAGGCTGCCACATAGCTGCCGTGAGCGGCTACTTCCTCGAAGGCCACGTCCCGCTCGAAGCCATCGGAAAGCTGCTCGAGGAACGGCCGGCGGTCGCCGGGCTGGCGGTTCCGGGAATGCCCCAGGGTTCGCTGGGCATGGGGGATGATCCCTCCGCCTCCTACGAGGTGTATGCTGTCCCGCGCCAGCCATCGGAAGCTCCTGTGGTCTTCTACAAGGCTGGCGGCGAATAGAGGGAGCAGCGGCAATGCCGGGCTTCGCGTATTCCGCGGCATCCACGCGCCGGATCGACGCGTCGGATGCCGACGTGTTCGGCTACCTGGACGACCACCGGAACCTGTCCGCCCACATGGAGCAGCGCTCCTGGGCGATGATGGGTTCGCGGATGAACGTCCACATGGATGCCGGAGGTACGCGGGCCATCGGATCGAGGTTCGGCTTCGCCGGAAGTTTCCTCGGGATTCCACTCGCCGTCGAGGAAATCGTTACCGAACGCGATCCGCCCCGCACGAAGGCTTGGGTCACCGTCGGCGAGCCGACGCTCTGGGTCATCGGGCGCTACAGGATGGGGTTCACCGTGGTCGCCGACGCCTCCTCGTCGGTTCTGACGGTGTCCATAGAGTACGACCTGCCGCAAGGCCGCGGCACGCGTGCGGCAGGTCGGCTGTTGGGCGGCTTCTACGCCCGATGGTGCACAGGCCGGATGGCGGCGGACGCCGCGCGGCATTTCGAAACACAGGACGCAACCGCGGGCCCTCGTGGAATGCGGCTAGGCGGATAGCGGAAAAGGAGCACTGGCCATGAAAGAAGACGCGCAAGCAGCCCGGGGAATGCTCTCGCAAGAGGAACTGCGTAGCATCGATGCCTACTGGCGCGCCTCGAATTACCTCACAGTCGGGCAGATCTACCTCCTCGACAATCCGCTCCTTCGTGAGCCGCTCAAGCTTGAGCACGTGAAGCCGCGGCTGCTCGGACACTGGGGGACATCGCCGGGGCTGAATTTCATCTACGCCCACCTCAACAGGGTGATCAAAGTCCACGACGCGAACGTGATCTACGTTTGCGGGCCTGGACACGGGGGCCCAGCCATGGTCGCCAACACCTATCTCGAGGGTGCCTACAGCGAGCTGAACCCCGATGTCTCCCTGGACGAGGCCGGGCTGCGGAAGCTGTTCCGCCAGTTCTCGTTCCCTGGGGGAATCCCGAGCCATGCCGCGCCGGAAGTGCCGGGTTCCATCAACGAAGGCGGGGAGCTGGGATACGCGCTGTCGCATGCCTATGGCGCCGCCTTCGACAATCCGGACCTGGTCGTTGCCTGCGTGATCGGCGACGGCGAAGCCGAGACGGGACCTCTTGCGGCAGCCTGGCACTCGAACAAGTTCCTGAATCCCGCGCACGACGGGGCCGTGCTCCCGATCCTTCACCTCAACGGCTACAAGATCGCCAACCCGACCGTCCTTGACCGCATCCCGCGGGAGGAGCTGCGCTCGCTGCTAGTCGGCTACGGGCACGAACCGCTGTTCGTGGAGGGCGACGATCCTTCCGGGATGCACGAGCGGATGGCATCGGCGCTGGACGAGGCCTTCGGGAAGATCCGCCGGATCCAGGAGGATGCCCGCGGAACGAGTGGGACGAACGAACGTCCCCGCTGGCCGATGATCGTCCTGCGCAGCCCGAAAGGCTGGACCGGGCCGAAGGAGGTGGACGGCCTGAAGACCGAGGGGTTCTGGCGGTCGCACCAGGTGCCGCTTTCAGGCCTGGCGGGCAACGCCGAGCACCTCAGGATGCTCGAGGACTGGCTGCGAAGCTATCGCCCCGAAGAGCTGTTCGGAGTGGACGGCAGCCCGGTTCCGGAGGTCCTCGCCGCCACGCCGGCGGGAACGCGGCGCATGGGCGCCAATCCCCATGCCAACGGCGGGATGCTGCGCAAGAGCCTCGAGATGCCCGGGCTTGCTCCGCATGCCATCGAGGTCACCCGCCCCGGCGAGAGGAAGGCTGAGGCAACGAGGGTGATGGGCGGCTTCCTGCGCGAGGTGATGCGGGCGAACGAAGCCAGCCGCAACTTCCGCATCGTCGGCCCGGACGAGACCGCTTCGAACAGGCTCCAGGATGTCTTCGAGGTAACGCCGCGTGCCTGGATGGAGGAGGTCCTTGCGGAGGACACCGATCTCGGTCCCGAAGGCAGGGTGCTCGAAATCCTTTCGGAACACACGTGCCAGGGATGGCTGGAGGGCTACCTGCTGACCGGACGGCACGGCCTGTTTTCCTGCTACGAAGCCTTCATCCACATCGTCGACTCCATGTTCAACCAGCATGCGAAGTGGCTGGACGCTTGCCGGGACATTCCGTGGCGGCACCCGGTCTCCTCGCTGAACTACCTGCTGACGAGCCACGTCTGGCAGCAGGACCACAACGGCTTCAGCCACCAGGATCCCGGGTTCGTCGACGTCGCGCTGAACAAGAAGGCGGACGTGGTGCGCGTCTACCTTCCCCCGGACGCGAACACCCTGCTCTGCGTCACCGACCATGTGCTGCGCACGTGGGACCGCATCAACATCGTGGTCGCTGGAAAGGCGCCCTCGTGGCAGTGGCTGTCCTTGGACCAGGCGAGGGCGCATTGCGCCGCAGGCATCGGCATCTGGGACTGGGCTTCGGGTAACGGTTCGGGCGACCCCGACCTCGTGATGGCCTGCGCCGGGGACGTGCCCACGGTGGAAACGCTCGCCGCGGTCCAGATCCTGAGGGAACACATGCCTGGCCTGAACGTCAGGGTCGTCAACGTGGTCGACCTGATGACGCTGCAGCCCCGCGAGGTCCACCCCCACGGCCTCACGGACCGCGAGTTCGACGCGCTGTTCACGACGGACAAGCCCGTGGTCTTCGCCTACCACGGCTATCCCTGGACGATACACAGGCTGACGTACCGAAGGACCAACCACGGCAACTTCCACGTCCGGGGCTTCAACGAGGAAGGCACGACTACGACGCCCTTCGACATGACGGTGCTCAATGGGCTTGACCGTTATCACCTGGTGCAGAGCGTGGTGGAAAGGACGCCTGCCATTCGCGCGAGCGGCGAGAGCCTGCGGCAGATGATGCAGGAGAAACTCCTCGAGCACCACGACTACATCAGGGCGCATGGGCAGGACATGCCCGAGGTCCGCGACTGGCAGTGGTCGGGCGACTAGCAGGGAGGCCGCAGCATTGGCTCCAGCGATCCTGGCACTGAACGCTGGCTCGTCGAGCCTGAAGTTCGCGCTCTTCGAAAGGCGCAGCGGCCTGCCGCGCCTGATGAAGGGCAGCATCGAATCCCTCGATGCGAATCCCCGTCTCCGGCTTTCCGGAGGCGGGGAGCCTCCTCGGCAACGGGACCTTGGCAGAGGACCGCTTGACATCGGGACGGCGGTCGGGATCGCCGCCGACGAGATTCGTTCGAGCGGCATCGCCGAGCCCGATGCAGTAGGCCACCGGATCGTTCACGGAGGGCAGAGGTTCACGTCTCCTGTGCTTCTTGACGAGGAAGTCGTCGAGGAGCTGCGTCGGCTGGTCCCGCTGGCTCCGATCCACCAGCCGCGGAACATGGAAATCGTCGACACCGCGAAGAGGATGTTTCCGCGCGCCGCCCAGGTCGGATGCTTCGATACCGCCTTCCACGTGGAACGGCCGGCCGTCGCCACGACCTACGGGCTTCCGCGCGAGCTGTCGCAATCGGGCGTGCGCTCATACGGCTTCCACGGGGTCTCCTACGCTTACATCGCTTCCGAACTAAGGCAGTCGTTCGGTCCTGCAGCCGGAGGCAAGGTGATCGTCGCCCACCTCGGAAGCGGCGCCAGCCTCTGTGCCATGGCAGGCGGCAAGAGCGTGGCAACGACGATGGGCTTCTCGCCCCTCGATGGCCTGGTGATGAGCACCCGATGCGGTTCGCTCGACCCTGGCGTGGTCCTGTACCTGCTGCAGGAGCGAGGCATGCGGGCCGAGGAGGTCGCCAGGCTACTCTACCATCAGTCAGGCCTGCTCGGAATCTCCGGGAGCACGGGGGACATGCGGCGGCTGCTCGAATCCGACAGCAGCGAGGCGCGCGAGGCGGTTGATGCCTTCGTCTACCGCGCCGGACGGGAAATCGGGTCCCTTGCCGCCGCGCTCGGCGGACTGGATACCTTGGTCTTCACCGCAGGCATTGGCGAGAACTCTCCGGCCGTCCGCGGGTTGATCGGAGGGGCGGCCCGGTGGCTGGGCGTGCAGGTCGACGCCGACCTGAACCTCAGGGGCGAACGCTCGATCAGCAGCCTGGAATCGAAGGTTCGAGTCCTGGTGATACCCACCGACGAGGAAGCGGAAGTCGCGCGGGAAGTGCTTCGGCTGCTTCCAGGAGCGTAGCGGTTATCGCCGCGGCTGCACATGGCCAGCCCAGATCAATGGAGAATGAAGATGACCAGCAGGAAGACCAGAGTGGCAGTGAATGGCTACGGCGTGATCGGCAAGCGGGTGGCGGAAGCCATCGTCCTCCAGGATGACATGGAGTTGGCGGGGGTGGCCGACGTCGCTGCGGACTGGCGCATGCAGGTGGCGAGCGGCAAGGGCTTCCGGATATACGCCGCGCGTCCCGAAGCTTCGGCTGAGATGTCAGCCAGCGGCATCGAGGTCGCGGGGAACCTGGAAGAATTCCTCGCGGACGCCGACGTGGTGGTCGACTGCACTCCGAGGAAGGTCGCCGCCGCGAACATCGAAACCTATAGGGGCATGTCGAAGAAGTTCATCCTCCAGGGAGGCGAGAAGCACGACGCGACGGGACACTCCTTCGTTGCCGAGTGTTCCTACCAAAGCGCCCTGGGACGCGATGCGACCCGCGTAGTCTCCTGCAACACTACGTCGATCGTCAGGACGCTGTCCGCCTTGAAGCGGGCTGGACTGCTCCGCAAGGCCAGGGGGACGCTGCTGAGGCGCGCGACCGATCCTTGGGAGAGCCATCTTGGGGGCATCATGAACACGATGGTGCCGGAGCGTGACATCCCAAGCCATCAGGGACCCGACGCGAAGACCGTGGATCCCGATCTCGATGTCGTCACGATGGCCGTCAAGGTGCCGCAGACGCTGTCCCACCTTCACTATTGGAACGTCGAGTTGACGAGGCCGACTACCAAGGAGGAAGTGTTGGACGCGTTCCGTGAGTCCTCCCGGATCGCCCTGGTGCGCATCGACCGTGGCCTTGCCGCCTTGAACGCCGTCAAGGAATGGATGCTCGATATCGGCCGGCCGCACGGCGACCTGTACGAGGTCGCGGTGTGGGAAGACATGCTGAAGGTGGAAGGCAACGAACTCTACTACGCCTACATGGTGGACAACCAGGCGATCGTCATTCCGGAGACGATCGACGCCATCCGTGCCTTGGCCGGAGTCGAGACCGACGGGAGGGCATCCATGGCCCGCACTGATGCCGCCCTCGGCATCGGAAGGCTGGCGCATCCCAAAGAAGCGAACTGAAGGCCATCGGCTGCTTCGCGTCGGCATCGGCGCAGGAGGTGCAGGAATCCAATGTCAGCGGAGTCATGGTCGCGCTTTCCCGAGGCACCGTTGGCGCTCTTCGCGTTTCTCCTCCATTTCGCGTGGGAGATATTGCAGGCTCCTGCCTTCGAAGGCATGGCCGAGATGCCGCATTGGCAGGCAGCGAAGCTCTGCCTCTCTGCGACGAACGGCGACGTGGTCATAACGCTCGCCGCCTTCTGGAGCGCCTCGCTCGTCGCTGGGTCACGGCACTGGGTAGCGCGGCGGCGCCCTGTTCCCGTGCTGGCCTATATGGCGGTCGGACTTGCCGCGACGGTGGTCCTTGAACTCTATCACACATCGGTCAGCCACCGATGGAGCTATTCCGATCTAATGCCCCTTGTTCCACCGTTCGGAACAGGTCTTCTGCCGGTTCTACAATGGCTGGTCATTCCTCCGATAGCGCTGTGGCTGGCAAAGCGGCATCTCGCATGCCAGAATGACCATGGCTAAGGGCGCATGGCGGGTGATGCAGGCCGAAACGCGGGGTTACAGGACACCCATGTCCCGCGGTCTACAGCGTCCCGGCTTGCTCGGGACCCGGAGCTGCCGACACCTCCCGCCGTGCTCCTGCCCCAGCGATCGTCGCTCAGCGGAACTTAGCTAGGAGGGGTCCGTTAGCCAACGTGTGCCGCCGTGGTTCACGGCGCTATGTCTACTCAACGACGCAGGAGGGAAAAAACGTGAAGCGACTTACCGCAGTTGCCATGGTTGCCGCAGTCTCGGGGCTTGCCTGGAATGGAGCACTCGCTGCCGAACACGAGGTCCGGATGCTGAACAAGGGGCCCGAGGGCCAGCCGATGCAGTTCGATCCGGCCTTCCTCAAGATCGAGCCGGGCGACAGCGTGAAGTTCGTGGCCACCGACAAAGGGCACAATTCGGAATCCATCAAAGAGATGCTGCCCGAAGGCGCCGAGCCGTGGAAAGGCAAGATCAACGAGGAGGTGACCGTCACTTTCGATGTGGAGGGAATCTACGGCTACAAGTGCCTGCCCCATTTCGCGATGGGAATGGTTGGACTGATCCAGGTCGGCGATGGCACGGCCAACCTTGACTCGGCGGAGACGGCGAAGCTTCCCGGAAAGGCCAAAACCCGCATGGTCGGACTCACGGCCGAGGTCGGTTCCGGGACTGCTTCGGGCGGCGACTGACCCACGGAGTGGGCCGCGCAGGTCAGGCCAACTTCAC
>ERZ869909.2555-NODE-2555-length-11798-cov-4.116031_pt1 | contig 11798 bp, 8 predicted proteins | sample MGYA00520892_ERZ869909 | MGnify/ENA primary metagenome ERZ869909 (study PRJEB32215, sample SAMEA104723947) | bioreactor metagenome | biome: bioreactor; feature: anaerobic bioreactor; material: water | place: China | collected 2015-03-12 ... | reverse complement strand
TGAGAACGGCCGGGGCGCCTGAATTTGACACACCGGGTGCCTACCTTCGGACGAACTCACCGCTCTGGCGCGGCATGTGGCCGGCCAGCGACCGCGCGTACTCGGCCATCTGGGCCAGGGCTGACTGCACGCTCTCGCGCAGCAGGTAGTTGCCGGACTCAGACCTGACCAGAAGCTGGAAAGGCGCACGCTCGAGCTGGCTGAGGATGAGCGTGACCATCTCGGGTGGCACTCCGCGGGAGACGTCCTCGCTGCGGAACGGTCCGGGACCGTTCAGGGCCGCCAGGTTCGCCATCACCGTCGAGAAGGCCCCGCGCTCCGCGATCCTGCCTTCGATCGTGCGCTCGAAGCGCTGAAGTCCCCGGCCGTACAGGCCATCCCTTCGGAAGTGCCCTTCCATGTCCACGCTGCACAGCGGAACGGATTCCGACAGCTGAACCGCGTTCTCCAGCGCACGCAGCGACCAGAGCGTGGCCTGAGCCAGCTCGGCGGGCGCGCTCAGTTTCGCGAGGTCGGCATCGTCGGCAAACACCGCCAGGAGCGGCGTGCCGCGGGAACGCCGCAGTTCAAGCAGCTCCGCCCAGTCCAGCCGTTCCCCTGGTGCAACGACCCGCGCAAGGACGTCAAGGTCCCTTGTCATCGAGTCCGAAGGGGTGATTGACAGGGTGCTGTGTCCGACCAGCTCGCCCGTGAACCCAAGCCGACCCAGGGCACCGCCCACGAATCCGACCTCGCCACTTGCTGCCGGCTCGGCGCCTTGCGGAGCCTGCGGGGCCGCCGAGCCGAGCGCCGCATCGACCTCACGCTCGAACGCCGCGTCCTTGCCGCTTTCCACGGCCACTGGCGCGCGCCAGCGTCCGCCCCGCAGCTCGAGGTGTCCTTCATCCCGCAGCAGACCGTCCAGGTCGAAATCAGCCGGCAGGCCGGGCAACAGCGCACGCGCCTCGAGCGAGGTGACCGGCCCGGCCTGATGAACGGTCTCGATGATCCGCTGCCGCGCTTCAGCCGTGGTGACGTCCGGCCCTCGCGCCGACTGCCGGGCGGTGAATGCGATCGGACCGCTCTCGGGTACCCGGACCACGACCGTGTCGTTTACCCGCAGGTCATGTGCTGCGAAGTAGCCTGCCAGTCCGCCCAGCACCCGACCGTCCCTGAGCGGGAGCTCGAGCGCCTCATCGTTGATGGTGTCGTGAACCTCGACCCGGTCACCGGCATCCTCGAACAGGCTGGCCAGACTGCGCGAAAGTGACATCTCGCCCCGGCGCAAACAGACGCGTGTGAGCGAGTACTTGTATTCCTGGGTCATCGGGGCTCCAATCCTTGTATCTTGCCCGGCATTCTAACAGCCCGAAGCGGCTCGCGCATGAAAGTCGTGATCAACCGAATACCAGCCTGCGCTTCCTCCGCTTCGCCTGCGGCTGCACCGGCGGACTGCCTGCCTTCTGGGCGTCCGCTACCGGTCCGGGCTCGGGTGCGCGTCGCCCGGATCGGCCGGCGCTCCTGGGCGGCGCTTCCGGCCTGGCCTTGCGCGACTCCTGCTTGCCTCCACCCGGAGCGGTGTCCTGCTTCCTTGTCGAACCGGCCTGTTTTGCTGCCTGCTTCGGTGCCGCCTGCTTCGCCGGCTGCCTGGGTGCCTGCTTGGCTGCCGCCTGCTTCTTGGTCGGCTGTTTGGCCGCTGCTGACTTGGCTGGAGACTGCTTGGCTGCTGGCTGCTTGGCTGGCGCCTCCTTGGCCGGCGCCTGCCTGGCGGGCTTCTTTGCGGGCTGCTTGGCGGGTTTCTTGGCAGGCTTCTTGGCCGCCGTCTCCTTCTTGGCCTTCGCACCTGTGTCCTGGTCGGCCTCGGGCATCTCAAGTTCGGCAAGGATCAGGTCGATCTGACGCGCAGTGGGGTTGCTGTTCAGTATCCGGACCTCGAGACGGTCGCCGAAACGGTACTTCTTGCGGGTGTGCTTGCCCATCAGCATGAGCGAGTCCTCGAAGTACATGTAGTAGTCGTCGTCAAGGTTCGAGACATGCATCAGGCCCTCGACACCGTTCGGAAGCATGACGAAGAGCCCGAAGTTGGTGACGCCGGAGACGGATGCGTGGAAGGTCTCGCCGATATGGTCCTTGGCCCAGCGCGCGTGGAAGTAGCGGGTCAGGTCGCGCTCGGCTTCCTCCGCCGTCCGCTCGCGCTCACTTGTGTGCTCGGCCAGCCCCGGGAAGTCGGTCTTCATCCGCTGTTTCAGCGTCGGCGAGAGCCGCCGCTGGAGCATCGCACGGACCACGCGGTGAACGACCAGGTCCGGGTAGCGCCTGATCGGGCTCGTGAAGTGAAGGTAGTTCTCGAAACCGAGGCCGAAGTGACCCATGTTGTCGGCCGAGTAGCGTGCCTGGCGCAGGCTCCTGAGCACGAGCATGCTGATCAGGTGCGCCTCGGGCTTGCCGTGTGATTCCTTGAGCACACGCTGCAGCTCGCTGGAGGTCAGGTTGTCCTTGTCCAGGACGTAGCCGAAGCGCGCGATCGCGCGCATGAGGTTGTCGAGGCGCTCCTCGCTCGGGTCCTCGTGCACGCGGAAGAGCGCCGGAAGGTCGCGCTTCTGCAGCTCGGCGGCCACCAGGCGGTTGGCCAGGAGCATGAGCTCCTCGATCAGCTGGCGAGCCTGGTTGCTGTGCACGGGCGTGACCTCGAGCTCGCCTTCCTGGTTCACGTCCACGCGGGCCTCGGGCAGGTCGAAGTCCAGCGCACCCTCGGAGAAACGCTCGGCACGGAGCTTCTGGCTCAGGTTCAGGAGCAGCTTGATGTCGCGCTCAAGCTTCCGGCGACCGAGCGGCATCCGTCCACCGTCGGCGAACTCCTGCACCTCGTCGTAGGTGAGGCGTGCATCGCTCTGGATCACGGCCTCGCTGAACTTCACGCCCAGAACCTTGCCTTCCCGGTCCAGGTCGATCATGGCGGCCAGCGTCAGGCGTGCCTCTCCCTCGATCAGCGAACAGACGCCGTTGGAGAGCTCCTCCGGAAGCATGGGGAGGACCTTGCCTGGCAGGTAGACGCTCGTCGCGCGCTCGCGCGCCTCGGCGTCAAGGCTCGTGCCCTCGGCCACGTAGTAACTCACGTCTGCGATGTGCACGCCGATGCGGACATGGCCCGACTTGCCCTTGCCGGAGAGCCGCTCGATCGAGATGGCGTCGTCGAAGTCCTTGGCGTCCGCGCCGTCGATCGTGAAGGTGGTCAGCTTGCGACAGTCAAGCCTGCCCTCCATGAACTCGCCGGTGACCGACGGCGGCACGGCGGTCGCTTCCTCGAGCGTCGCCTGATCGAACTCGTCCTTCAGGCCGTACTTGATGATCACCGCGCGCGTTTCTATCTCTGCGTCGTCACCGTCGCCAAGGTGCTCTTCCACCTCGCCGAAGGGCTCACCCTCGCCCGAGTCCTCGGGCCACGAGATGCGCGCGACCAGGCGGCTGCCAGCCTCGTACTCACCCACGGAATCGGGAGTGAGCAGGAGCCTGGTACCAAGTTTCGCCGAGTCTGGCCGGAGCAGCGCGTAGCCCTGCGCGAAGTCGAGCGTACCGACCACTACCTTGTGACGCCGTTCAAGGACGCGCACGATCTCGCCCGCCTGACGGTTGCCGTCGCCCCTGCTGCTGTCCGGACGGGCCATCACCTTGTCGCCGTCCCACCCGCCGCCGAGCCGGTCGGATGGGATGAACAGGTCCTCGCCCCCCTCGTCGGGGATCACGAAACCGTTCCCGCCCGAAGTGACCTGCAGCCGGCCGAGCATCAGGTTCATCTCTTCCGGAAGGCCGTACGTGCGGCGCCGGGTCCTGATCAGCAGTCCTTCCTCGGTCAGGGTGCCAAGCAGCGTCCGAAGCTCGGAGCGTTCATCGACTCCGAGCTTCTGGGCGATGTCCTGTTCGTGCCAGGGCCGCTCGGGGTTCTGGCTGAAGAAGTCAAAGATCAGGTCCTTCGTGAGTTCGCTCATCTATCCATTCCAATCACTCTCAGGTACTGAGGCAACACGCTCAGGCCGTTCGTTCCGCCTCTGCCGAGGCAAGCGCGACGAGCGCTTCCCGGGCGGAGGATTCGGGGAACATCTCCAGTGCTTCCGCTGCAAGACGTGCCTCCTGCGTGATACGGACGTTCGTGGCCTCGTCCGTTCCGTGTTCCCGTATGAGCTCGGCCATGCGGGCGGGGTCATCCGGCAACTTAGCACGGCGCCTGAGAATCTCACCGGCCTCGGCCACCCCGGCTTCCAGGAGCAACAGCACCGGATAGGTAGCCTTGCCCTCGCGCAGGTCGCCTCCGGCGGGCTTGCCTGTAACGGCCGGATCGGCGAGAACGTCCAGGTAATCATCGCGCAGCTGGAAAGCACGACCGTAGTGGAGGCCGAAATCCCGAAGCGCGACCTCCTGTGCCAGCGGCGCAGCAACCTGCTGGGCAACGCCCTGGAGCGCGGCGGCGAACAGCAGCGCGGTCTTGCCGTCTATGACCCGCAGGTACTGGTTCATCTGAAACTGCTCGGCCTCGGCCAGCTGGTACTGGAGCACCTCGGCCTCGCACATCTGCGCGGCCGTGTCGGCCATCAGGCCGATGAAGGTGGGGCGGCCAGCCCGCGCCAGCACCTTGAGGACCCTGGCGAGCAGGAAGTCGCCTGTCATCACGCTCACTGAGTTGCCGTAGCGCCTGTAAGCCGTCTCCTGGCCGCGACGGGTATCAGCCCCGTCTATCAGATCGTCGTGAAGCAGCGACGCGGAGTGCAGCAGTTCGACGCACAACGCAACATCGAGCCCGGCCCGCTGACCGGCGCCGAGAAGGTAGGAGGCCAGCAGTGCCAGGCGGGGCCGCACACGCTTGCCGCCCGCGCCGATGAGGCCGTAACTGATCTCCCCGAGCAGCTCGACCTCGCTTCTGAGTTCGACCTGCAGCCTCACGTCGAAGCTGGCCAGATCGGCTTCCATCTGTTGCTGCACGCCGTCAAGCATACAGCTACGTGGCCTGCCTGGCCGCGTGCCGCAGGACGGGCTTGCCCCGCAGGTGATACGAGAGCCGCTTGAGGCTTGCCACGAAGTCCACCGGTTCGACCATGACGCCTTCTGGCACGTTCAGCACGACGGGCGCGAAGTTCAGAAGCGCACGGACGCCCGCGCTGACGAGCGTGTCGGCCACCTCCTGGGCTGCGGCCGACGGCACCGCGATCATGCCCATGTCGAAGTTGCGCTGGCGCATCAGGGTCGGCAGGCTATCCATCGGCGATACCTCGATGCCGGCGAACTCCAATCCGACCTTGCCCGGATCACTGTCGAACATCCCGCGGATCCGGAAGCCGTACTCCCCCATCGCGGGGTAGTCCGTGATCGCCTGTCCCAGGCGGCCCATTCCCACGATTGCGATGTCGTAGACGTCGGTAAGGCCCAGGATCTCGCGCAGCCGCAGGCCGATCGTGCTGACCAGGTAACCGCTTCCGCGCGTCCCGAAGGTACCGAAGTAAGCGAGGTCCTTGCGAATCTGGAAGGCGGAGACGTTGCTCGCTTCCGCGAGCGCCTCGCTCGAAGTGCGCTCAAGCCCGACCGCTTCGAACTGGCGGATGACGCGAAGGTATGTGATGAGCCGGCTGACCGTGGCCGCGGGTGCCTGGTCCTGCATTAACGCGGTATTGCTTCGATTCCCTGCGCCGCCAGCCGGTCTCTTGCCGCTGTGAGCTCGCCCTCTGCGTATGGTCCGACCAGGATGCGGATCAGGTTGCCGTCCTGCTGGCGCGTCACCGCGTAGCCCAGTCCACCCAGCGCCTGCTCCTGGGCCGCCGCGTTCTCCTGCGAGCCGTAGGCTCCGACCTGAAGGAAGCGGCCCGGGGCCGGGGTGTCCGGTGTCGCAGCTGGTTGTGGTGCGGTCGGCTCCGACACCGGCTCAGACACCGGCTGCGCAGCTGGCGCCGCGGGCTGGGGGGCCGGCGCCGGCTGGGCAGCGGGCTCAGTGCTGGCAGAGGGCGCCGCCACGGAAGTTCCACCGTCGTCATCCTGATACGTGTAGACGATCGGCTGAACGTCGAAGCCTCCGGTAGCAACGGCGTCACGCACACGCGCGGCCTCAGTCTCGGCTGCGTATGGCCCCAGCAGTACGACATTCAGGTCGTCCTGTGCGGCTACGAGCACGCTGTAGCCCGCCTGGCGGAACACGCTCGCCTGCCGCTCGGCGTTCTCGGCGTTGCGGAACGCACCGACGGCGACGGTGTACGGAACCTGGGCGGTCGGCCCGTCCGCCGAGGCGGGCGGGCTGGTCGGTGTGGTTGACTGCGGTGCGGTTGGCTGCGGCGTCGGAGCCGGTGTCGGATCCGGCGTGGCCGCCGGCTGCTGGCTGGCAGGCGGCGCGGCGGGCGTGACCTGGCCCTGCGCCTGTCCGGTATCGCCGGGGCGGACCGCGACGACACCGCCGACCGGCTGTGCAAGCGGGTCGACCGGGCCATCAGGCACTGACGCCGGGTCGCCCTGGTCCGCGTCATCGCCGGGAGCTGCCTGCGGAAGCAGCGGAAGTTCACCGATGCCGGTCGCGTCGCCGGGCTCACCTGTGAGGCCGGACGCTTCATCCTCTGCTGTACCAGGCGGCACCTGCCGTGGCGTCTGCACGGTCTGTGGCTCAGTGCGCGGGGCGCTCGTGCCGGAACCGCCGAGCGGGAATATCGATCCGCCTGTCAGCAACGTAGCCACGATGCCGGAGATGACCGCCAGCAAGGCGAAGCCGATCAGCAGGTCTGGCCAGTTTCTCCGAATCCAGTCCATGGTTCCATTCTATCCGTCCCTGCGGTGAGAGTACTGCGAATCGGTCCGCGGCCGCCTTCAGCAGACCTTAAGAATCCGGCAGCCGAAGCCTCAGAAGTACTCGGTAAGTGCTTCGCTCGCCGGACCGTATCCGAGGCGCGACGCTTCCTCGAACGCATCGCGTGCGGCCGTGAGCCGGTTCTGTGACAGGAGTGCCCAGCCGAGGTTGTAGCGACTGGCCGCATCTTCCGGATCGGCCTGGAGCAGCTCGGAGTAGATCATCTCGGCATCCTGGTAACGTCCACCGGCCAGGTAGGCAGCCGCCAGGTTAACGAGCCCTTCCCTGCTGGAAGGCGACAGCTGGACAACACGCCCATAGTAAAGGGCCGCCTCGTCGTAATCTCCGAGCTGGTAGGCAGCAAGCCCGGCCCACAGCTGGGCCTGCGGGTCGCCCGGCCTGTCCGCAACGACCCCGGCAAGCCGGAACGCTGCGGTCTCGAACTCACCGGTACGGTACTCGGCGCGGCCGAGTACGAACTCCGCCTGCGTGATCAGCTCAGGCTGCTCGAGGATCTCGAGCGCTCCGGCGGCCATTCCGATGGCCTCGCCTGAGCGGCCGGCACGCTCGTACGCGGTGGCGAGCGCAAGCTTGGCCTCGCCACTGGATGGCGCGAGTACCACCGCTGTCTCGAGCGGACCCACGGCAGTTTCGGTCCGGCCCTGTTCCAGCAGCGTCACACCGTAGTTGTAATGGGCCTCCCACGAGACCGGGTCAACAACCGTGCCCCGCTCGAAGCTGGAGAGCGCCTCCTGCACCTGGTTCAGCTGTAGCTGCAACAGGCCGAGCTTCACGAACAGGCTCGCCTGGATGGTGGCGGACCCGGTCTGCTCCGAGTTGCGGATCGCCCGCTGGAGCGACCTGAGTGCGTAATCGTTCTGGCCCTGCTCGACATAGATGTCCGCGATCAGCGAGCTGATGCGGTAATCGGACGATTCGGCGTCCAGCTCGGTGAGCAGCGGCAGCGCATCGAGCCCCCGGCCGGCGCCGTGAAGCGCCTCTGCATGAAGGTAACGAACGTCCTGGTCATCCGGGAAGATCAGGCTGGCAGCCTCGTACGCCTCGGCAGCACCGTCGAAATCCCCCAGCAGCTTGAGCTGGCCAGCCAGGCCAAGGTTGGCATTGAACTCGTCATCAAGGGTGGCCTCGGGCCGTGCCTGCTCGATCGCCATCCGGAACGACTCCGCTGCCTCGGCGTGCATGCGCAGCCGCGCCAGGGTCACGCCACGGTTGAAATGGCCGTCGAACCGCTCGGGGTGCTGCCTGGCGACCTCGGAGAACGAGAAGAGTGCAGCCTGGAAGTCACCTCGGTTGTACTCGGCAAGCCCGAGGCCGAAGTGTGCATCACCGAGCCGGTAATCAAGCGCGATGGCCTCGAGGTAAGCGGCCTTGGCCTCCTCGAGCTCGGAGACGGCGAGGAGGGCATCGCCAAGGTCCGTCCATGCATGGGCGTTGCCCGGATCCTCGCGGACGATCTGCCGGAGCTGGTTGGGCGTTGGCGCATCCTGTGCGGGCGCAAAGGCAGCAAATGCGATAAAGGACACGGCAAGGCCGGTAAGGAGCACCCTGCGGCGGCGCGCCGCCGGCCTATCAGATTGGTCAGACATTCACGCCTCCAGAAGGTCCCGAACCGGGTGGGCGCCGGCATTCAGTACCACGTTCAGGCACCAGTGTAGTACACGTCGAGCGGAATCCCGTGTGAAATCCGCTGCAAGGACAGCTGTCCGCAGGCTGCGCCGGCGTCCTGGCCGCGGCTGAAGCGGACTGAGGCGGACACGCCGCCGTCCTCGAGGACCTGGAGGAAGGAGCCGATGACGCCCCGGGAGCTCGTCCGGAAATCGGACTCGCCCCAGGCATTGAAGGGGATCAGGTTCACGTGGCTCTTCAGCCCGGCGAGCAGCCAGACCAGCCGCCGCGCCTGCCAGTCGTGGTCGTTGATGCCTTCAAGCATCGTGTACTCGATGGTGACGCGCCGGCCGATGCGTTCCTGCCACTCGTGCAGTGAGGCCATGATGTCGTCAAGCGAGTGCGCATGCGCGGTGGGGATTATCCGCTTGCGCGTCTCCTCATCGGGCGCGTGCAGGCTGACCGCCAGCGTGAGCTGCAGTTCCTCGCCGATCAGCTGCCGGATCTTGCCGGGCAGTCCCACGGTGGAGAGCGTGATCCGGCGCGGGGACATGTCGAGCCCGAGCGGATCTATCCAGCTGCGGATCGCTGCGATGGCATTGCGGTAGTTGAGCAGGGCCTCGCCCATGCCCATCATGACGACGTTGCGCAACTGACGCGGCTCGATCCCCTCGCCCCACGCGACTTCCATCAGCTGGGCCGTGATCTCGGCCGAACTCAGGTTGCGCCCGAAGCCCATCGCGCCCGTGGCGCAGAACGCGCAGCCTGCGGGGCAACCCACCATGCTGGACACGCAGACGGTACGCCTGTTGGCATAAGGCATGTAGACCGCCTCGGTCTGCTTGCCGTCCTGAAGCGTGAACAGGTAGCGGACGGAACCATCTGCAGACTCGAAGCGCCTGGTCTCGGCGAACGGGCTCAGGCGCCACGACGCGGCAAGTTCCGTGCGGTACGCCGCGGGGAGGCTGGTCATCCGGTCGAACGAGTCTGCCCCCTGTTCATACAGCCACGCAGCAAGCTGCCGCGAGCGGAACTCCCGGCCGTCGTGCGGCAGCTCGGCCGGCGGGACACCGTATATCGAGGGGAGGACGGAAACGGGCTTCACAAGGGGTACAGGATACACGCAGGGGGGTATGCTGGCTGGTAGTTCAGGAGGCGGTTACACATGCGCACGCGGCATGACGTCAAGACTATCGGCATGGTGCTCGCCGGCGGCAAGGGCAGTCGGCTGCACCCGTTGACGGCCCGCAGGACCAAGCCTGCAGTGCCGTTCGGCTCGAAGTACCGGATCATCGACTTCGCGCTGAACAACATGATCAATTCGGGCATCTATGGGATCTTCGTGCTGACGCAGTTCAAGGCCCAGAGCCTTACCGAACACATCCAGCGCAACTGGCGCTTCGGCACGTTTCTTGATGACTACTTCATAACCCTGGCGCCCGCCCAGATGTACCTGTTCGAGGAGCTCGGCTCGGAATGGTACCGCGGAACCGCGGACGCGATCTACCAGAACCTGCACCTGATCGACAACCGCGACGTCGACCTGCTGGCGATCTTCTCGGGTGACCACATATACAAGATGGACATCGGGCACATGATCGATTACCACCTGGAGAAGGACGCGGACGTCACCATCGCCGCCTACCCGACCCCTGTGGCGGAGGCGACGCGGTTCGGGGTGCTGCAGGTCGACGACGACTTCAGGATCACGGAGTTCCACGAGAAGCCAGCGGAGCCGAATCCGATGCCGAGCCGGCCGACCCATGCGCTGGCCTCGATGGGCAATTACATCTTCTCGCGTGACGCCCTGGTGAAGCTGCTGAGCGAGGACGCCCGCAGGCGCGACAGTGAGCACGACTTCGGCAAGAACGTCCTGCCGGACGCCCTCGCCGGCGGCAGCAACCTGTACGCATACGACTTCGCCCGCAACCCGATAAAGGGCCAGGACGGACCGAACACGTACTGGCGCGATGTGGGTACGCTAGACTCCTACCACGAGGCGAGCATGGACCTGGTCGCCGTCAGCCCGGAGTTCGACGTGTACAACGAGGCCTGGCCCCTGCGCACCTCGGCCGAGTTCAGTCCGCCTGCGAAGTTCGTGCACGAAACCGGGGAGCGCCGCGGCCAGGCGTTCAACTCGATGCTGGCCGGCGGCGTGATCATCTCGGGCGCGACCGTGCGGGATTCGGTGCTGGCCCGGCGTGTGCGCGTCAACTCCTTCAGCACCGTCGAGCGCAGCGTCCTGTTCGATAACGTGACGGTAGGCCGCAACTGCCTGGTGCGCAACGCGATCATCGACAAGAACGTGACGATTCCAGCCGATACCGAGATCGGCGTCAACCCGGAACACGACCGGGCGAGGGGTTTCACCGTAACTGCAGCCGGTGTCGTGGCAGTACCAAAGGGTTACCGTTTCCCTGGCGGTGATTCAGGCACTTAAACTTCGTCCGACAGCTTACAGGCAGCTCATGAAGCCGGGTGCTACGATTCACTCCATCCGGACAGTACCGGGGCGGTGCACGTTTGCCCCCCAAAGGGCTGTCCGCTCTGGGAGGCACTGTTGAGAAGGACGTTCAACCCCTGGTTGCTGGTGATGCTCATCATCCTGGGCATCTTCATCTTCAACCAGTTTTCCGCCGGTGGATCCAGCCGCGAGATCAACTTCAGCACGTTCACATCGCTGCTGGATGACGGTCGGGTTGACTCTGTCACCGTTGACCGCGCCAGCGGCAACATCGAAGGCCAGCTGGTCAGTGAATCGCAGGTAACCATCGACGGCGAACCGCAGACCATCATGGCGTTCCGCACGACCACGATCATCACCGATTCTCTGCTTGCGCGACTCGAGGAGCGGGTGTCGGACGTCACCATCCGCAACCCGCCCCAGTGGATGAACTATGTCATCTCGTTCCTGCCCATCCTCATCCTGATCGGCCTCTTCTGGTTCGTGTTCATGCGGGCGCAGGGCGGTCCGAACCAGGTCATGCAGTTCGGCCAGTCGAAGGCCAAGACGTACGGTCGCGAGAACAAGGTCAAAACGACTTTCGAGGACGTGGCCGGCCACAAGGAAGCCAAGCAGGAGCTCAAGGAGGTCGTGGACTTCCTCAAGCACCCGCAGAAGTACCTGCGCATCGGTGCCGAGATCCCCAAGGGCATGCTGCTCGTCGGCCCTCCCGGCACAGGCAAGACGCTGCTTGCCCGCGCCGTCGCGGGCGAGGCCGGCGTGCCGTTCATGTCGGTGTCCGCGTCCGAGTTCATGGAGATGTTCGTCGGCGTCGGCGCAAGCCGCGTCCGCAGCCTCTTCGAGGAAGCCCGCAAGTCCAGCCCCGCCATCATCTTCATCGACGAGCTCGACTCGATCGGACGGCGCCGCGGCGCC
>ERZ869909.2554-NODE-2554-length-11807-cov-31.600085_pt1 | contig 11807 bp, 10 predicted proteins | sample MGYA00520892_ERZ869909 | MGnify/ENA primary metagenome ERZ869909 (study PRJEB32215, sample SAMEA104723947) | bioreactor metagenome | biome: bioreactor; feature: anaerobic bioreactor; material: water | place: China | collected 2015-03-12 ... | reverse complement strand
GAATGGCGACCAGGAACGGACCCCAAGCAGTTTTTGGATCTGGAGGGAAAACAGACCGGACAGCTCCGACGCCGGACCCCGTGGCCGACTGAAAGCGCATCTTCCTCGCCTGTTGAGCTAGAACCACCCCCCAAGGCGGTTCATCAGGATCGGTCGACACCGCCCCCCGGCGGACACCCGAAAGCTGAACCCGCGAACGCCGCGATCATTTGTGCACAGGCGACACCGCCGCTCGATGCCCGTGTGCAAAACTGAAGCGTACGTCAGCGAACAACACGCAGAACACATCCCTCGCGCCATACGCTAACGCGATTCGAATGGACGCATCCACCTTTTGTTAAGAGAATCAGTCCGCTAGGCGAAACGCCCAGAAATGCACTGCCAAAGTGCACCACGTGTGGCTCTTCTGCACACCGATTTCATCCACACGATGGACAGCGTTTATGCACGGATTGTCCGCGGAATTGCGTGCAAAATCCACAGGCTATCCACGACTCACGGGCGGGCGGGCGTCCGCTCTCATCGGGACGCGCGGAGATCGCCGCCGCACATCGCTGCACGCGCTTTCTCGTACGTCTGATGCCGGTGCGCGGCCGGCACGACACAGAGCAAGCAAAAGGCGCGGCGCGTGGCCGGCCCGCGTTTTCCGCCTCCGCCGCGTCCTTCACGATTTAGGTTGGCGACTGCGCGTTCGGCATGGTCCTCCGGACTTGGCTTTGTTAAACTTCGCCCATCGGAGAGCTCCCGCGCCGGACGAGGTCGGGCGTCGAAAGGATCGCGTCGGAGTTCCGTAGGCGAGCATGTGTGGCGTCTTGAGGTCAGGCGTCGTCGTGCTCACCCTCGTTACGGAGTCGTGTCATGCGATGGTACCTTGGCTACCCCGTCCTTGCCGCCGGGCTTGTCTTCGGAGCCCAGACACTCTTCCCCCGCGATCACGACGTGCTCACGCTGCGCCCCGGCTCGGTCGACCAGGGTTCGGTCGAGGCCGAAGCGTCCGAGCCTCCGCGCACGTCGGCAACGGTCGTGTCCGCGGCGGAGGTGCGGGAGGCGCCGCGCTCGCGGCTCGCGGCCTTCTCGCCCGGTGCCCGCCTGCTCGATGCGCGGATGCCGCCGGCCGCGCCCGGCTTCTTCGATTTCATTTCGCGCAGCTTTGCAGCGACCGCGCCGCAGCCGGCCGTCACGCTCACGGCTTCGGTCGAGCCCGCTGCCGCCTCCTCCTGGAAAAGCGCGGTCGTGACCGTCGCCGCCGATGCGCGCGTCAAGCCCACGCCGGCCGGCGCGGCGCAAAAGGCTTTGCTTGCCCGCGACATCCAGCGCGAGCTTCAGCGTGTCGGCTGCTATGCGGGCGAGATCGACGGGATCTGGGGCCCCGGATCGCAGCGCGCCGTGACGGCGTTCATGGAGCGCGTCAACGCCGTGCTGCCGGTCGACGAGCCGGACGTGTTCATGCTCTCGCTGCTGGCAACCCAAGACAACGCCATCTGCGGCACGACGTGTCCGCACGGGCAGGCTCTCTCCGCGGGAGGACGCTGCCTGCCGACGACGCTGCTCGCGCATGACGACCGGCTCGCGCCGCGTCTCTCGCAGGGACCGACGCTCGCGTCACGGACCCGTCGCGATACGGCAGAGCCGATTGCGGCACAGGACCCGGACGGCGCGTGGACGGCCGTAGTGGCGGACGCGGCGGCGCCGGTCAGCCGCCCGCCACCCTTGCACGGACGCATGGGTATCGGCGGGCCGCGGCCGGATGACGAGGCGCAGTTCGCGGAACGCACGCCTCAAGCAAGCCTGCCGATCGCTTCCAACCGGCTTCATCGCACCGCATCGCTCGCGCCCACGCTGCCAACCGAGATCGTGGACGAGGTGCGCGGGGACGCGACGATCCATCCCGTGGCCGTCATCGTTCCCGAGCGGCCCCTCGCGGCCCCGGTCGTGACGCCCCGCCGCCAGGCCAGGGAGCGGGCTGGCGAGCGTCCGCGGGCGGTCAAATCGTCCCGCAAGACCTGGCGGAGCAATTACCGGCAGGTGCAGCGCCTCTTCGAGCATCCTCTGGGACGGATGTGAGTTTTTCGACTGACACAAGCTGCGAGAAGCTTCGCACATCAGGTGTTGTGCTTTGCGGATGACCGGCGCGCGTCCATGCGCAGCCCCTCAAGCTTGGCTTCCGCTTATTGGCCGGACGTCTGGGCGGCGATCCAGGCCAGATAATCGGCCGACCCGCCTTCGACGGGGATGACGACGAGCGCCGGCGTCTCATAGGAATGGCGGGCGCGAATGTCCTCCATCACCCGATCCGCCAGGGCGCGGCGGGTCTTGACGATCATGACCGCCTCGGCGTCCCGCTGGCGGGCGCCCTGCCAGACATAGATCGACGTCATGCCGGGCAGGATGTTGACGCAGGCTGCAAGCCCGGCCTCGACCAGGGCCGCGCCCACCTCCTCGGCGGCTTCGGGGGTTGGAAACGTCGTATAGACGAGAACGGCCTTGTCGTTTTCCGGCAAGTAAGCAAGCCTCCTCATAGCGGTGCCGTTCCCGGCCCGATTCGGTCTAAGCTCGGCGCCTCAGCGCCTTTCGGGCCTGTTTCGGCCTATCCCCTCAGCTTCGGCGCGCGACCCAGCGGATCATGGCAAAATCCAAGAGCAAATTCGAGAAGATCGCCTTCGTGGCCAGCGAGGTCGCCGAAGCGCGCGAGGCGCTCGCCCGCCTGACCGACCGCTACGGCGCGGTCGAGCCGTCGGAAGCGGACGCCATCGTGGCGCTTGGCGGCGACGGGCTGATGCTCGCCACGCTCCACCGCTTCATGAACGACCGCATCCCGATCTACGGGATGAACCGCGGGTCGGTCGGCTTCCTCATGAACGAATACCGGGAGGACGGCCTGTTCGAGCGGCTGGCGGCGGCCGAGATCAGCCGTGTGCATCCGCTCTCGATGGTGGCCTACGACGCCCAGGGCAAGGCGAGCAAGGCGCTGGCGATCAACGAAGTCTCGCTGTTCCGCGAACGCTATCAGGCGGCAAAGCTCAAGATCTCGATCGACGGCAAGGTCCGGATGGAGGAGCTGATCTGCGACGGCCTGCTGGTGGCGACGCCCGCCGGCTCCACCGCCTACAATCTCTCCGCCTACGGGCCGATCCTGCCGATCAACGCGCAGTTGCTGGCGCTCACGCCGATCAGCCCGTTCCGACCACGGCGCTGGCGCGGAGCGCTGCTGCCGAACAAGGCGCAGATCAGCATCTCCGCCCTCGAGCACGAAAAGCGCCCGGTGAGCGCGGTGGCGGACGCCAACGAGATGCGCAACGTGGTGCGGGTCGACATCGAGCAGGCGCGCACGATCGACCTCTTCATGATGTTCGATACCGGCCATAACCTGGACGAGCGCATTCTGGCCGAGCAGTTCCGGTATTGAGGGAGAGGCCCCTGGAAAAGCCCGCAATTCCGACGGTTTTCCATTCCATTCCAGTTATGGCCGTTCGGCTTCTGCTAACTATATTCCGGATGAAACAATTTGTGTTCCGAGAAAATCGGAAATGGGCCTATAGTCCGCTCAAGGGGGCGCCTGGTGATAAAAACAATCGCTAAGGAGTCCGGCTCATGAAACGTTCCCTCACATCTCTCCTTGCACTCTTTGCGGCCGTCGGTGCCATGTCGGCCGTGGCGATCGCAACCGATCGGCCTTCGATGAAAGGTCCGCCCAAAACCATGGGCGACGAAGGCAAACTCCCGGCCAGCCAAACACTGACGAACAAGGTCCCGGACATGATCGGGCCGGAGACGGACAGCGGCGCCACGGGCGCGAGCAGCGGCACGAGCGGGTCTTCTTCCCTCAAGGGTCCGCCTCAACGCATGGGCGACGAAGCAGGCAAGCTTCCCGCCACGGGCACCGTGAGCGGCGCCGTTCCGAACGTACGCGGCCCGTCTCAGTAGCCGTGTTTTTATAGATATCGGATCCTGAAACCCCCATCCCCGAAATTGAAATTCGGGGATGGGGGCATTCTTTTTGTCGCACGTTTCTCGACGTGCCGCGCAGCGAAACGAACGAACCGTTTTTATGCGCCCCAGCGCGTGACGATCGCGTCGAGGTCGGGGCGCTCGCGCTCCTCGGGCTTTTCCTTCGGCGTGCCGATGTGCACGAAACCGACGAAGCGCTCGTTCTCGGCAAGGCCGAAGCGCGCATGCACGATCGGGCTGTAGGCAATCCATTCGGTGAGCCACACAGTGCCGTAGCCCAGCGCATTGGCCGCAAGGCAGAGATTGAAGCACGCAGCGCCCGCCGAGAGGATCTGCTCCCACTCGGGCGCGCCGGGACGCGGCGTGACGCGAGACACGACGGCGACCACCAGCGGCGCACGCTGGAAACGGTTGCGCTCGGTCTCGAGGCGGAATGCGGACGGCGGCTCCTTCTCCTCGGCCGCGCACGCTTCCGCGAAGACTTCGCCGGCTTGAGCGCGCGCGGCCCCCTCGAACACGATGAAGCGCCAGGGCACGAGCTTCTTGTGGTCCGGCACGCGCGCGGCCACCGTCAGAATGCGGGTGAGCTCTTCGCCGGTCGGCGCGGGCTCGGCGAGCCTGTCGGCTTTGACGGAGCGGCGAGTGGCGAGGCGATCGATCATCGCGGTCATGCGTTCCAGGTCCTCATATATTCGTGAGACGGGCCTCCCGCCGGCCTCGCTATCGCAAGTGCCTGTCTGTTACAATCCTTCGTGTTGCAGTCGAAAAAACGGATTCTCTCCTCGATGCCGGTCTTCACGCGCCTCACCTGCCCGCTGATCGCTCTCGCCGCGCTGCTCGCGTCCCCCCTGCCCTCGGCGGCGACGGAAACGAGCGGGACCGGTCCTGCCGTCATCGTGTTCGACGGGTCGGGTTCGATGTGGGGCCAGATCGGAACCGAGCGTCCGCCGAAATTCGAACTGGCGCGCGGGGCGTTGCGGGAGACGCTCTCCACACTCGCGCCCAGCGTCGAGCTCGGCCTGATGTCGTTCGGGCATCGCAGGCGCGGCGACTGCAGCGACGTCGAGGTGCTGGCTCAGCCCGCCGCCAACGCCACCGAGCGGGTGCTCTCGCTCGCCGACGGCATCAGCCCGCGCGGGCGCGGCCCGCTCACACAGTCGCTGCGCGGGGCTGCGAGCCAGATCCCGGCCGACCGCTCCGGCAGCATCATCGCCATTCACGACGGGCCCGACAATTGCTCGCAGGACCCGTGCGCCGCCGCGCGCGAGATCGCGGCTTCCCATCCGAAGACGCGCGTGTTTCTCATCGGTTTCGGCCTGCCGCGAGCCGATGCGCAGCGTCTCGCCTGCGTGGCGGATGCGACCGGCGGGCGTGTGTTCGAGACGCAGGATTCGGCCGGCCTCAGTGCCGCGCTTTCCGAAGCCATGACGCTGGCAGGGCTCGCGCGCGTCGATCCGGAGAGCGGCGTTGCGGTGCCGGCGCCGCAGGCCGCGACGCCTCCCAAGGCCGCAGGCGCGCCGGGCCTTCGGCTTTCGGCCTCGCTGGCGGCTGGCGGCCCCACGGTGACCCAGCCGGTGGAGTGGACGATCGCAAAGGCCACCGCAGCCGATGAAGCGGTCGCTACGGGGCGGGGGCCGGAGTTCGCCGCCGAACTCGCACCCGGCTCCTACGTCGTGACAGCCAAGCTCGGACGCGCCTCGGCGCGGCAGACGGCCGAGGTGACGGACGACGGCCCCGTCGACGTGCAGGTCGGGCTCGGCGCGGGGGCGCTCAAGCTCGCCGTCAAGGCGGACCGTGACGGCACGCCTCTCACCAATCCCGTGATCACGGTCTATTCCAAAGATGCGGACGAAACCGCGGGCCGGCATCCGGTGTGGATCGGCCGCGATGCGGGCGCAGAGCTCGTGCTCCCGGCAGGCTCCTATGCGGTGCGGATCGAGGACGGCTTGGTGAGCGAGACGGCGGAGGTCTCTCTCGCGGAGGGCGTCAGCGTCGACGTCGCGCCGGTGCTCGGTGCGGGGCGCGTCGAACTCGCGGCCGTTTCGGCCAACAGCGACGAACCGCTCGAAGAGATCACCTACGTGATCGAGGAGGACGATCCGTTCTCGCCGCAGGGACGGCGCGAGGTGGCGCGCTCCGCCGATCCTGCGGCCGCGTTCACGCTGCCGGCCGGCACGTACTACGTGGCGGCGCGTTCAGGCGCGCTCGAAACCAACGAACGCATCGCGCTCGGCAGCGGCGACGTGGTGCGGCACGTGGCGGTGTTCAACATCGTGAAGCTCACCGTCTCCGCCCTGGTGACGCCTCCGGTCGCGGACGGCGGCGCGGGCGGGCGGCCGGTCGTGATCCGCATTCTGAACCCGGACCGGCCCGAGCAGGAGATCGCGCGCGCCAACGCCGAGACCGGCGTGTTCCACCTGCCGCCGGGGCGCTATCGGGTGGAGGCGGCGGTCAGCGGCAAGACCATCCGCGCGACCGGCAGCGTCGAGCTTGCGGCCGGGCGGGACGTCACCGCCGAGATCCGGCTCGAGTCGGGCGAGGTGAGCGTTTCGGCGTCCGGTCCGGGCCGGCACTGGCGCGTCAAGGACAGCGAGGGACGCACCGTCATGCACTCGGGCCCCGGAACCGCCGCGACGGCGCGGCTTGCGCCCGGCCGGTACGAATTCATCGCAGACGGCGCTCAGCCACAGGCGTTCGATCTCGCGGCCGGTGCCCGCCACGAGCTCAGCGTCGTGCATCCGTGACGCGGGAGGGGTGGCCTTCGCGGCGGCTCCGTGGGACCCTGCGCCATACTTCAACCATCGTCGCGCGGCGTGATGGCCCGCGATTCCACTCCACTTCCCGGATTCGGCTCCCGATGCGCGCCCGTCCCGTTCCAAACACCCTGAGACCGATGCGGCTGGCGTTTGCCGCGTTCGCCGTGGCCGCGGCGACGCTCGCGCTTCCGGCGCCTCTGCTCGCGCAATCGGCCGCCGACTGGCTGACGGGCGTGCTGGAGCAGGCCGTCCCCGATGCGAACTCGACGGCGGCGCCGCAGCCCGGCGCCTATGTGCCGCAGGAAAACGCCACGCCCGTGCCGGTGCGCATGATGGCCCGGCTGACGGCGGACGGCGAGCCGATCGGGCAAGGGCTCGTGTGGCGGGTGTTCGGCAGGACGCCCGAGAGCCCGACGCGGACACTGCTGATCGCGAGCCAGGACGATGCGCAGCCCACGTTCCAGCTCAGGCCCGGAGACTATGTCGTAAACGCCGCATTGGGCCGCGCGCACATCACGCGGCGGGTCACGGTACGCCCGGGCGGCGAGCAGGCGGCGGTCGAGGAATTCGTGCTCAACGCGGGCGGGCTCCGCGTGCGGGCGCTGGTGGACGGAGCGGAGGCCGCTTCGCACACCGTGAGCTATACGATCTATTCCGACCGCGACCAGACCGACGCGCGCGAGATCGTGATGTCGTCTGTCCGCCCCGGCGTCGTGATCCGCCTCAACGCGGGCATCTATCACATCGTCTCGACCTACGGCGACTGCAACGCCGTGGTGAGCACCGACGTGACGGTGGAAGCCGGAAAACTCACGGAAGCCGCCCTCACGCACTCCGCGGCGAAAGCCACCTTCAAGCTGGTTCAACGGCCGGGGGGCGAAGCGCTGCCCGATACGCAATGGAGCATCCTCACGCTGCAGGGCGAGGAGGTGAAGGCGAGCGTGGGCGCGCTGCCGACGCACATCCTGGCGCCGGGCAGCTATACGGTGGTCGCGAAATCGCAAGGGCGCGCCTTCCAGCGCGAGGTGTCACTGGCCGCAGGCGAGACGACGCAGGTCGAAGTCGTCATGCGGTGACGGACGACCCCCCTCAGAAATCCGTCAGAACCCAGTCCGTCGGACATCCGTGGCGTTGCATCCGGTCTTCGGTGCCGGCCACGTCGTTCTTGCGCTCCAACTTGTGAAACAGGCTGCGCGCGATCTGCCAGTGTTCGCAGGCCGTCGTGAGATCGCCCGCCTCGCGCGCGAGCTCAGCGAGATCGAGCCGCACTTCGGCCTCGGCGGCCGCGTCGCGGGCGCGCACCGCGGCCCGGATGCACGAGCGCAGGTGGCCGGCGCCTTCTTCAACGCGGCCTTGCGCGATCTCCTCCCGGCCGAGGGCCAGATAGAGCGCGGGCAGCGCCACAACATCCTTGCGCTCCTCGGCGAGACGGATCCGGTCCAGCCAATCCTCGGCCGGGGGCGTCGCGACACCCGCATCCGCGCGCGCATCGAGATCGGCGCCGCCACCGATCGCCGTCAGCACGTAACGCGGTGCCGCGACGGGCTCGGACAGGGCGGGCTCGTGCGCAACGCGGGACATGGTTTCCGGGGGCGTTGTCTTCTGGGTTGTTTTGGATGTTCGGAGCAAGCAGGCAACCACGGTGAGAAGCAGGACGGCAAACGGCACGAGCAGCAGGACGGTTCCGACGAGCCCGCCGATCTCGATCATCGCCGGTCTCCGTCAGGAGAGGCGTCGGAAGACGCGGCCGGCGCCATCGAGCGCGGCCGCCTCGCCGGCGGACACCCGGGCCTTTGTTTCAATGCGTTTTTTATCGGATGCGCTCCTTGCACGGCCGCGCCATGGCGGTTCCCCCTTTTCCCCTCGACAGGCCGCGCTTCCCTGTTGCGCGGCGAGAAACCTTATCGCAGCGGCGCTGCCGACATAAGCCCGCCCCGCGTCCAAAGGTTATTGACGCCCCGCTCGAGCGCGAGCGGCGATCTCGCGCCGACGTTGCGGTCGAACAGCTCGCCGTAATTCCCCACCTGCTTCACCACCCGATAGCTCCAGTCGCGTGCAAGCCCCAAGGGCCGGCCGAGATCGGCCTCCTCGCCGAGGACGCGGCGAATGTCCGTGTTGGGCGCGTTGCGGAGGCTGTCGATGTTCTGGCTCGTGATGCCGAGCTCCTCGGCGGCGACCAGGGCTTCCAGCGTCCACCGCACGACAGAAAACCAGCGGTCGTCGCCCTGGCGCACGATGGGCCCCAGCGGCTCCTTGGCGACCAGCTCGGGCAGGATCACGTGCTCGCCGGGGTCGGGCAGGCGGCTGCGCTCGCTGGCGAGAAGCGTCATGTCGCCGGTGAGCAGGGTGCATACCCCGTCCGCATACGTCTTGACGGTATCGGGCCAATTCTCGGCGGTGACGAGTTGGTAGCGCATCTTGCGCGTCTGGAAATAGCGCTCGAAGCCCTCCTGGGCGCCGCTGCCCGCCATCACGCACACGGAGGCGCCCGACAGCTCGAGGACGCTCGCCACCGTATGGCCCCGCCGGACCAGGATGCCCTGGCCATCGTGAAACAGCGTGCCGACAAAGCGCACCCCGTGCTCGGTATCGCGCGAGAGCGTCATCGCGTTGGCGCGCGGGAGAACGTCGACCTCGCGGGCCGCGAGCACCTGGAAGCGGTTGGCGGGCGAGACGACCCGGTAGCGCACCGCGTCGCGCCGCCCCAGGACGGCGACGGCAAGCGCCTCGCAGAAGTCGATGTCGAGGCCTTTCCAGGCCCCGTTCGCGGCCACCTCGGCAAAGCCCGGCGTCCCCTCCGTCACCCCGCAGATCAGGTGGTCTCGGGCGCGGATGTCGTCGAGCGCCGACGCGCGCGCCGGGGACGCCACGGCAAGGAGAGCCCATAAGCCGATCGAAAGGGCGAAGGCCGGCACAGTAAAGCGCCGGAGCATGGAACGCCTGAACAGGGGGCGTGGCTTGTGGCTGTGGGCCGACACGTGGTCTCCGGATCGGTGAATGCACGCGGCACACGTCACGCTGCCCCCTGCCCTGGCATGTCGGCGGGCGTTTCGTGATACGGTGCGGCTGCGCTGCAATTTCGCTCTTCCTCAGCCACACATCCCGCGCCACGCCCGGATGGTCAAGCCCTTGACCCAAGAAGGAAGTTGCGTCAAAGGGCGCTCAATGCGGGGTTTCCTCCGGCCAGGGTCCCGAGGGCACCCGTTTTCAAGGATCGGCACTCCATGAGCAAGCAAGACGGCGGACACGACGGCGCTCACGACTGCGCACTCGGGCCGCGGCATCCGGACACCGAAATCCTGCATTCCGGACGCGATCCGGCGGCCCAGCACGGCTTCGTGAACCCGTCCGTCTACCGAGGGTCGACGGTGCTGTTCCCGACCCTCGATGCGCTCGAAGCCTACGAGCAGCAGACGTACCGCTACGGGCGCCACGGCACGCCGACGACGGCCGCGCTCGAGGAGGCGCTGTGCCAGCTCGAGGGCGGCGCGCGCTGCGTGCTTACGCCCTCGGGCTATCAGGCCGTGACCACCGCCATTCTCGCGTTCGTCAAAGCCGGCGACCACATCCTGATGGTCGACACCGTCTATCAGCCGACGCGCAAATTCTGCGATGCCTTCCTGGCGCGGCTCGGCATCTCGACGACCTATTACGATCCGCTCATCGGGGCGGGGATCGCCGACCTCATCCGCGAGAACACGCGCCTCGTGTTCACGGAGAGCCCGGGCTCGCTCACCTTCGAGGTGCAGGACATCGGCGCCATCGCCGAGGCAGCGCACGCGCGCAATGTGGTCGTGCTGATGGACAACACGTGGGCGACGGGGCTCTATTTCCGTCCGCTCGCGCATGGCGTCGACGTTTCGATCAACGCGTGCACCAAGTACATCGTCGGGCACGCGGACGCGATGCTGGGCGCCATCACCGCCAACGCACGAACGGCGCGGGCGATCGAGACGTCTCGCGCGCTGCTCGGCGGGTGTCCGGGATCGGAAGAGACCTATCTCGGGCTTCGCGGGCTGAGGACGCTCGCCGTGCGGCTCGCCCGCCATCACACGGCCGGGCTCGAAGTCGCCGAATGGCTTGCGGAGCGGCCCGAGGTGGCGCGCGTGCTTCACCCTGCGCTCCCCTCCGATCCGGGACATGCGCTCTGGAAGGCGCAGTACACGGGCGCCTCGGGGCTCTTCTCGATCGTCCTGAAGCCGGTGCCACGGACAGCGGTCGCGGCAATGCTGGACGGTCTTCAGTTGTTCGGCATGGGGTATTCGTGGGGCGGCTACGAGAGCCTCATCGTCCCGTTCGATCCGAAGACCTGCCGGACGGCCACTGCATGGGCCGACGAGGGGCAGGCCCTCAGGCTGCATATCGGGCTCGACGATCCGCGCGACCTGATCTCGGACCTCGAAGCCGGCTTCGCGCGCCTCAAATCGTCAGCCTGAGCCTAAGCCATCGGCGGGCCGTGCTCACAATTCTGCGATCCTCGTCGGTTTTCGCGTGCGGGGCCTTCCTCAGGGCGCTTTGATGCGGTTTCATTGACTTCGCGCAAGTCCGCCTTAGAGCCGTTCTGGTTTTAGTGGAATCGCAGAACGGCTCTAAGTTTTTGCTTTGTCGTGCTTCTTATCGGAAAACCGGTTCCCACTTTTCCGGAAGCGCTCTAGCACCTTTGGCGAATAGACGCGGGGCGGGCTCCGCCCCTAATTAAGCAGCATCCTGGCCAGACTTTAGAATAAGCAGCCCCCACGGGCGCGCCTCTGGCTATCCGGATCCCCCAAGGAGGAAGCCCATGATCCAACAAGCCCTGAACGAAGTCTCGCAGCAGATTCGTATTCGCCCGCGCTATGACAACTTTATCGGCGGCCAGTGGGTCGCGCCGGTCAAGGGCCAGTACTTCACCAACATCACGCCCGTCACCGGCAAGCCGCTTTGCGACGTGGCCCGCTCTACGGCCGAGGACATCGAGGTCGCCCTCGATGCCGCACACAAGGCGCGCGCTGACTGGGGCAACGCGTCTCCCGCCACCCGCGCCGGCGTGCTCCTCAAGATCGCCGACCGGATGGAAGCCAACCTCAAGCTGATCGCCATGGTCGAGACGCTCGACAACGGCAA
>ERZ869909.2553-NODE-2553-length-11811-cov-4.275098_pt1 | contig 11811 bp, 10 predicted proteins | sample MGYA00520892_ERZ869909 | MGnify/ENA primary metagenome ERZ869909 (study PRJEB32215, sample SAMEA104723947) | bioreactor metagenome | biome: bioreactor; feature: anaerobic bioreactor; material: water | place: China | collected 2015-03-12 ... | reverse complement strand
TCTTCCTGAGGCAACTCGTCGAGGAAGCGGCTGGGCATGCATTCGATGATTTCGCCGTACTGCTTGCGCTTGGCGGCGAAGGTCATGGCCAGGTTCTGCCGCGCACGGGTGATGCCGACGTATGCCAGGCGGCGTTCTTCCTCAATGGTGTCGGCCTCGATGCTGGAGCGGTGTGGGAGGATTTCCTCCTCCATGCCGAGGATGAATACATAAGGAAACTCCAGCCCCTTGGAGGCATGCAGCGTCATCATCTGCACGCCTTCGGCGCCGTCTTCCTCTTCCTGCTGGCGTTCGAGCATGTCGCGCAGTACCAGCTTGGCGATGGCTTCCTCGATGGTCATGCCGCCTTCCTCGTCGCGCTCGAGGGTGTTCTTCAGCGCGTCGATGAGGAACCAGACGTTGCCCATGCGGAAATCAGCGGCCTTGTCGCTGGAGGTCTGCTGGCGCACCCAGGTCTCGTAGTCGATGTCCATGACCATGCTGCGCAACGCGGCGATGGGGTCGTTCTGCGCGCATTGCTGGCGCAGGTTGTCCATGTAGCGCTTGAAGCGTGACAGACGATCAGTGAAGCGGCTGTCCATCAGCTCGCCGAGGCCGATTTCATCGCAGGCGTTGTACATCGAAATCTTGCGTGTGGTGGCGTAGTTGCCGAGCTTTTCCAGCGTGGTCGAACCGATTTCACGGCGCGGCACGTTGATCACTCGCAGGAAGGCGTTGTCGTCGTCCGGGTTGACCAGCAGGCGGAAGTAGCTCATCAGGTCCTTCACTTCCTGGCGCCCGAAGAAGCTGGTGCCACCGGACAGGCGATAGGGAATCTGGTGATGCTGCAGCTTCAGCTCGATCAGCTTGGCCTGGTAGTTGCCCCGGTAGAGGATGGCGAAATCGCTGTAGGGCCGCTCGGTCTTGAGATGGAGGGTGAGGATTTCCATCGCCACGCGCTCGGCCTCGGCTTCCTCATTGCGGCAGCGGATCACGCGGATCGGGTCGCCGTGCCCCATTTCCGACCACAGCTGCTTCTCGAAGGCGTGGGGGTTGTTGGAAATCAGCACGTTGGCGCACTTCAAGATGCGGCTGGTGGAGCGATAGTTCTGCTCCAGCATCACCACCTTCAGCGAGGGAAAATCGTCCTTCAGCTGCATGAGGTTTTCCGGCCGCGCACCGCGCCAGGCGTAGATCGACTGGTCATCGTCGCCCACCACGGTGAAGTGCGCGCGCTCCTGCACCAGCAATTTCACCAACAGGTACTGGCTGGCATTGGTGTCCTGGTATTCGTCCACCAGCATGTAGCGGACCTTGTTGCGCCACTTCTCCAGCACTTCGGGGTGGTCCTGGAACAGCTTCACCGGCTGCATGATCAGGTCGTCGAAGTCCACCGCGTTGTACGCCTTGAGCGTGCGCTGGTAGTGGGTGTAGACGATGGCGGCGGTCTGCTCCTTGGGGTTGCGCGAGCTGGCCAGCGCCTCTTCGGGCGTGATCAGGTCGTTCTTCCAGCTGCCGATGTAGTGCTTGATCTCGTCGACCCCGTCATCGCCGGCATATTCCTTCTGCATGATGTCGGTGAGCAGGGTCTTGATATCGCCTTCGTCGAAGATCGAGAAACCGGGTTTGTAGCCGAGCCGGGCGTATTCCTTGCGGATGATGTTCAGGCCCAGATTGTGGAAGGTCGACACCGTCAGCCCGCGTCCTTCGCCGCCGCGCAGCAGGCTGCTGACGCGCTCTTTCATCTCGCGCGCGGCCTTGTTGGTGAAGGTCACCGCGACGATGTACTGCGCACGGATGCCGCACTGCTGGATCAGGTAGGCGATCTTGCGGGTGATCACGCTGGTCTTGCCGGAACCGGCGCCGGCGAGCACCAGCATGGGGCCGCCGACGTAGTTCACGGCTTCCTGCTGCCGGGGATTGAGTCGGGACATGGTCGTTTGGCGTGTCTGAGGGCGGGGCGGGAGTTTAGCAGGATGGGACGGTTGAGGCGCACGGCGGAGCCCGTAGGGTGGACGTCGCTTTTTACGTCCACCACCACGCAGCCGGTGGATCGGTGAGGCGTGATCCACCCTACGCCTGGCCTTACCTCACCATGTGCAGGTAATGCATGTGTTTCTCGTACTGATCGAGAATGTCGCCGATCACGCCTTCGCGGCTCCAGCCCATCACGTCGTAGTCCTGGCCGCCTTCCTTGAGATGAACTTCGGCGCGGAAGTATTTGCGCTCGCCGGGCTCGTCCTCTTCGCTGCCGGGTACGAAGCTTGGCATCGCATAGGCGCGCGGGCGTACTTCGTAGATGAAGTCGGGCTCGCCTTCGTGAACGATCTCGATACGGGTGCGGCGATCCTCGCCTTCGCTAACCGTTACGTCGTAGCCCTGCTTGCGCATTTCCACGGCTACTTCTTCGCAGGCCGGGCGGACCACGTCGGTGATGAAGCGCGCCACATGGGCGCGGCGCGGGAACATCATCAGGTTGCGCAGGCGGCGTTGCCAGTCGTTGTCGGCACGACGGATGGTCGGTGAAGTGGTGATCGCCTGGTAGCGCAGCCCCTGCTTGGTGGCGTCCAGGCGCAGGGCCTTGAGCAGGCCCCACATCGAGCAGAGCAGGGCCAGGGTGAAGGGCAGGGCGCTGGCAATGGTGGCCGTCTGCAATGCGGTCAGGCCGTCCGCCAGCAGCAACGCGATGGCCACCGCGCCCATGGAGCCGGCCCAGAAGATGCGCTGCCAGACTGGCGTGCCCTCTTGGCCGCCGGAGGCGAGCATGTCCACTACTAGCGCACCGGAGTCGGCGGAGGTGACGAAGAACACCACGACCATGATGATCGCCACCAGTGATAGCGCCGAGGCGAAGGGGAAGTGCTCAAGGAAGGCGAACAGCGCCAGCGAGCTGTCCCTGTCGATCGCCTCACCGAGGCTTGTCACATGCTCCCAGAGAATCATGTGAATAGCAGTGTCTCCGAACACGGTCATCCACAGCAGGGTGAAGGCGGTTGGCACCAGTAGCACGCCAGTGACGAATTCGCGGATCGTGCGGCCCCGGGAAATGCGCGCGATGAACAGCCCGACGAAGGGCGACCAGGCCAGCCACCAACCCCAGTAGAACAGTGTCCAGCCGCCAATCCAGTCGTTCGGCTCGTAGGCGTAGAGGTTGAAGGTGGCGGTGACGATCTGCGAGAAGTAGTTGCCAGTGTTCTGCACGAAGGTCTGCAGGATGAACACCGTGGGGCCGGCGATCAGCACCAGCAGCATCAACAGCGCGGCGAGGGTCAGGTTCAACTCCGAAAGCCGGCGCACGCCCTTGTCCAGTCCGGTGACTACCGAAATGGTCGCCAGCACCGTGGTGGCGATGATCAGGCCGATCTGCACCGGTACCGAGATTGGCAGGCCGTAAAGGTGATTCAGGCCGGTATTGATCTGGGTGACGCCCAGCCCCAGCGAGGTGGCGACGCCCAGTACCGTGCCGATGATGGCAAAGATGTCCACGGCATGGCCGATGGGACCGTAGATGCGTTCGCCGATCAGCGGATACAGCGCCGAGCGCAGGGTCAGCGGCAGGCCGTGTCGGTAGCTGAAGTACGCGAGGATCATCGCGACGATGGCGTAGATCGCCCAGGCATGCAGGCCCCAGTGGAAGAAGGTGATCCGCATGGCGTCGCGCGCAGCAGTCACCGTACCGCCTTCACCAACCGGCGGTGAAAGGAAGTGCATCACCGGCTCGGCGACACCGAAGAACATCAGGCCGATACCCATGCCCGCGGAAAACAGCATGGCGAACCAGCTCAGGCTGCTGTAATCGGGCTGGCTGTGATCGGGCCCGAGCTTGATATCGCCGTAACGGCTGAAAGCAAGCAGCACCACCATCAGCAGGATGATCGCGACCGCCAGAATATAGAGCCAACTGAGGTTGGCGATGATCCACGCCTGAACTTGACCGAACAGTGTTTGTGCGTGATCGGAGAAGGCGACGCTGTAGATCACCAAGGCCAGAATGATGATCGCCGAGCCGAAAAAGACGGGTGGATTGATGGTGGTGGGGGAAGACTTTTTGGCCTCCATGCTGCGCTCCTTGTATGACTGAGGGGAGTGGCCGCCTGTGGCGAAGGGGCGCAATTTAACATCACTGAGGCGCAGGGGCCGCATCGAAGGGCTCAGGCTACCTATCCACAGCGTAGACGTTCCTTGGCCGCCGCTCTGAATCGTGCCTTCTCCTGGCTCAGCCGGCCTGGCTTCCCGGTCGGTACTGCAGCGCCTCGGCCAGATGCTGGCGACCGATGGCGGCGGTTGCCTCGAGGTCGGCCAGCGTGCGCGAAACCTTGAGGATTCGGTGCGCGGCTCGCAAGGACAGCCCCAGACGTTCGCAGGCGCGCTCCAGCCATTGCTGGTCTTCGCCGTCCAGTACGCAATGAAGTCGCAGCCCGGCCAGATCGAGGAAGGCATTGGCGCAGCCCTGGCGATCCTGCTGAATGCGCCTGGCGCGCGCCACGACGGCCGCGACCGTTGCGCTGCTTTCGCTCGTTGGCGGTGTGGCGTTGAGCGAGGTGGCTTCACGGGCCACGGTCAGGTGCAGGTCGATGCGGTCGAGCAGGGGGCCGGAGAGTTTGCCGCGGTAGCGCTGGATCTGGTCTGGCGTGCAGCGACAGCGACCGCTGGGGTCGCCAAGGTAGCCGCAAGGGCAGGGGTTCATCGCCGCTACCAATTGGAAACGTGCCGGAAAGCGCACCCGGTCGCGGGCGCGGGCGATCACGATATGGCCGCTTTCCAGCGGTTCGCGCAGGACCTCGAGTACCTTGCGGTCGAACTCCGGCAGTTCATCGAGAAACAGTACGCCCTGATGCGCAAGGGTAATCTCGCCCGGTTGTGGGCGGCTGCCGCCACCCACCAGCGCCGGCCCGGATGCACTGTGATGGGGCTGGCGAAAAGGTCGTTGTGGCCAGTGTTCGAGCGGTGACTGGCTGGCTACCGACTGGATGGCCGCCACTTCCAGCGCTTCCTGCTCCTCCAGCGGTGGCAGCAGGCCGGGCAGGCGACTGGCCAGCAGCGTCTTGCCGGTACCGGGTGGGCCACTGAACAGCAGGTTGTGAGCGCCTGCTGCGGCGATCAACAGGCCACGCTTGGCGGACAGCTGCCCCTGGACATCGGCAAGATCGGGATATGGCAGTATCTGTCGCAGCAGCCCCTGGGCCTGGTAGGCAGCGATGGGCGTCTGGCCACTGAAATGTGCGGCGACTTCCAGCAGATGCTCTGCCGCGTAGACCGTAAGCCCCGAAGCGAGGCTGGCTTCTTCGGCATTGGCCCGAGGCACCAGCAATGCGCGACCGGCTGCGCGTGCCGCCAGGGCTGCTGGCAATACGCCCTGAACCGGGCGCAGCGCCCCAGAGAGTGCCAGTTCGCCCAGGCATTCGATGCCGTCCAGGCCGTTAGCCGGGATTTGTGCGCTGGCAGCAAGAATGCCCAGAGCGATGGACAGGTCGAAACGACCACCGTCCTTGGGCAGGTCGGCAGGGGCGAGGTTGAGGGTGATGCGTCGCGCGGGAAAGTCGAAGCCGGAGGTCAGGATGGCACTGCGCACGCGGTCCTTGCTTTCCTTCACGGCTGTTTCCGGCAGGCCGACCAGGGTCAACGAAGGCAGGCCGTTGGCAAGATGCGCCTCGAGCGTAACGGATGGTGCTTCCACACCCACCTGGGCGCGGCTGTGGACGATGGCCAGGGACATTCGATCACTCCTTGATCGTGTCGCCGCTGCAACTACCCGGCGGTAGGCGGCGTAAGTTTTTCTTCCAGTTCGGCAACCTTGGCCTCAAGTGCTTCGAGGCGCGCGCGTGTGCGTGCCAGAACCAGCATCTGGCCATCAAATTCATCGCGGCTGACCACGTCGAGCTTGCTCAGGGCACCCTGCAGGATGGCCTTGAAGCGGGCTTCGATTTCAGCGTTCGGCAAGGGCGTTGCGCCATTGAACAGGCGCGAGGCCTGGGAGCCGATGGCGTCGAGAAGAGTTTTGGGCGGGAACATGGCATCACCTGTTTCTGAGCGGCAGGCAGTGTAACACGCCCGCCCGTAGCTGCTTTTTGCGGTCATGCACGATTAGCGGGCACGGCTGCGTGCACGCGGTTCGATCTGGTGCACGGGTGCGCTTGGCGGGCATCCATTCAGCCTTGAGGCCCGAGCAATAGGGCTTTCGAGGAGTTGGCATTGATTCTGCTTGGCTTGTTGTGGCGCACGCATCAACGGGATGGTGCACAGGTGATTCGGGATGTTTTGCCAGAGCGGCGAAAAGTGTCGGGACGTTGCCGGATTACAGCGGCGCGTTACAAGAGCCAGACACTGAGCTTAGACTTGTCCTCGGGTTCGTACTTCTGGGGCAAGTCCACCTAAACGGGAGAAGTTTTCATGAAACTAGTCACTGCCATCATCAAGCCGTTCAAGCTGGACGATGTCCGCGAGTCGCTGTCGGAAATCGGCGTACAGGGCATCACTGTTACCGAAGTCAAAGGCTTCGGTCGGCAAAAGGGACACACCGAGCTGTATCGCGGTGCGGAATATGTTGTCGATTTTCTGCCTAAGGTGAAGATCGATGTGGCGATTGCCGACGATCAGCTCGACCGAGTCATCGAGGCAATTACCAAGGCTGCCAACACCGGCAAGATTGGTGACGGCAAGATATTCGTCGTCAACCTGGAGCAGGCCATCCGCATCCGTACCGGCGAGACCGATACCGACGCGATCTGAGCCAAGCCCACCGAACCCCACGCCCCAGGAGTGAACACCATGACTCTGCGAAAGATCGCAGGGCTAGGAGCCCTTTTGTCCCTGCAAACCCCAGGCTCGCGCCTGACGCAGGAGACAACGCTCGACTCAGGCGACATGCCACGGATGCACTCGGCCATCGGTCCGCTGCCGTTCGTGGCCATCCCCGGCCTGACGAGCGCCCTCTGCACGGTCGCCTCAGATGGCGTAGGTGCCTCTGCCGGTTGCCGCAGCCGCCTGGCTGATTTCCTCTTTTCCTTCATTCGCGCCGGCATTCCCATCCGCGGTTCGACGTAGCGCAGCTACGCCAGGCGCACTGGCGAGCGCAGCAAATCCGATTTTCAAGAGTACGAACCCCCGGAGTCAGCACCGGGGTCTGGGGCCGGCTTGCCGCAGAAAGCGGCTGAGCGGCGACCGAACGGCGCGAGATGCGCGACAGCAAGAGGTGACACATGGACAGCACAGCTTTGATACCCGTCCAGTATGGACTCGATACTTTCTACTTCGTGATATGCGGCGCCCTGGTGATGTGGATGGCGGCTGGTTTTGCCATGCTCGAATCCGGCCTGGTACGGGCGAAGAACACCGCTGAAATTCTCACCAAGAACATCGTGCTGTATTCGGTGGCGTCGATCATGTATCTGCTGATCGGCTACTACATCATGTACTCGAGCCCCGAGGGAGGCATCCTGCCGAGCCTGGGCTTTCTGATCGGCGACGAGCATGCGGTGGATGTCGTGGCCGCTGGCGGTGAGGATGCACCTTACTACTCCGCACGCGCCGACTTCTTCTTCCAGATCGTCTTCGCCGCGACCTGCATGTCGGTAGTCTCCGGCGCGGTGGCCGAACGCATGAAGCTCTGGGCCTTTATCGCCTTCGCGGTGGTGATGACCGGCTTCATCTATCCGGTTCAGGGCTTCTGGAAATGGGGCGGCGGCTTCCTTGATGCTGCAGGCTTCCTCGATTTCGCAGGCTCAGGCATCGTGCACATGGCCGGCGCTACCGCTGCTTTGGCCGGTGTCCTGCTGCTTGGCGCACGCAAGGGCAAGTACGGTCCGAATGGCCAGATCAACGCCATCCCCGGTGCCAACATGCCGCTGGCGACCCTCGGTACTTTCATTTTGTGGATGGGCTGGTTCGGCTTCAACGGTGGCTCGCAGTTGCGCATGAGCACCATCGAGGACGCCAACGCCGTCGCCCAGGTCTTTACCAACACCAACATGGCGGCTGCCGGTGGCCTGGTTGCGGCGCTGATCACCTCGCGTCTGCTGTTCGGCAAGTCCGACCTGACCATGATTCTCAACGGCGCCCTGGCCGGCCTGGTGGCCATCACCGCTGAGCCCCTGACCCCGACGGCGCTGCAGGCCGTGCTGATCGGTGGCGTGGGTGGCGTGCTGGTGGTGTTCAGCATCCTCGGCATGGACAAGCTCAAGCTTGATGACCCGGTCGGTGCCATTTCGGTGCACGGGGTGGCCGGTATCTGGGGTGTCCTGATCGTTCCGGCGACCAATGCCGATGCCAGTTTCGCGGCGCAGCTGCTGGGCGTGGCTTGCATCTTTGCCTGGGTGTTCATCGCCAGCCTGATTGTCTGGAGCATCATCAAGGCCGTCATGGGGCTGCGGGTTAGCGCAGAAGAAGAATACGAGGGCGTGGATATCGTCGAGTGCGGTCTTGAAGCCTACCCGGAGTTCACTAACAAGAAGTGATTCTCGAGTCACCGACAAGGGCGCCTTTCGGCGCCCTTTGTTTTTTCTGGCGCCGCGCTAGAATGCGCGCGTTCAGTTGCAAGGGCGCTTTCGACATGTGGCAACAGACGACCATCACGTTGCGCTCGCGGCCACGGGGCTTTCATCTGATCACCGATGAGCTGCTCGCGGCGCTGCCGGAACTGCAGCAATGCCGGGTTGGTCTGTTACACCTGTGGCTGCGGCACACCTCGGCTTCGTTGACCGTCAACGAGAATGCCGATGCTGCAGTCCGGCGCGATTTCGAGCGCTTCTTCAATCAGCTGGTGCCGCAGGGGGTGGGTGGTTACGAGCATGATTACGAAGGGCCGGACGATTTGCCTGCACACTTCAAGGCCAGCCTGCTGGGCTGCCAGTTGAGTGTGCCGGTGGCACAAGGAAGATTGGCGCTGGGCACCTGGCAGGGCATCTATCTCGGTGAGCACCGGGACCAGGGCGGCCCGCGGCAGGTGATCGCAACGTTGCACGGGATGGCGAGTTGAATTTTTTCTTGCGGTGGCCAAGGGCGCGCATCGCTGGGCTATAACTTATCGCTGGCTAGGCATGAGGTTGGAACATGAGCGAAGAAGAATTAGAACAAGACGATCTGGACGTGGGCGAGGAGGATGACGGAGAAGAGCTGGGCGCAGCCGAAGACGGTGACGACAGCGACGACCACGAAGGCACCGACAGCGAGCGCGCCACGCCAACGCCGAAAAAGGCCAAGGCCAAGGCAGCAGACCCCGAGGAATTGCCAAGTCTGGAAGCCAAACAGCGCGAACGCGATGAGCTGGCGCGGGCCATGGAAGAATACCTGGCGCGTGGTGGTCGGGTGCAGGAGGTCGAGCCCAACGTGGTAGCCGACCCGCCGAAGAAGCCGGACAGCAAGTACGGCAGCCGGCCTATCTGATCGGAGCGGTGACGCGCGGATGATGGGCGGTGCAACTGGACGCTTCGCCAGTAGCGCCCAGGCTTCATCCCATGGAGCCCAGCTTCAATCAGTTGCTGGGCTTTTTCGTGTGCGATTAGCCGGTTGCTCCCGTCTTGTCACACCCGGTGGGCAAGGGCGCATGGCCGAAAATTATTCGGCCATAGATGCGCAAAGTCCGAATGAATTCGGCCCTATGGCTTGCGCCAGTTGTCGAGCAGCGCCGGCAGTTCCGCCAGATTGGTGATGACGGCATCCGGTTGTCCGCCAGCCTGCTGCCACGGTCCGCCGCCGGGATTGAACCAGATCGCGCGCATGCCGGCCCGTTGTGCGCCGCCGATGTCGTCGCTCGGGTGATCGCCGATATGCACGGCATGTTCGGCTGCGACGCCGGCCCGTTTGAGCGCTTCGCAGAAGGGGCGCGGATCGGGTTTGCCGACGCCCAGCTCCTCGGCGCAGAGCGTAAAATCGAAATAATCGGCCAGCCCCAGGCGGCGCACGTCGGCGTTACCGTTGGTCAGTACGCCGAGGGTGTAATGGTTGGCCAGCTGCTCCAGAGTCGGATGCACCTCGGGAAACAGCTGCACTGCATGCCGTGCTTCGAGAAACACCTCAAAGGCCTGCTCGGCAAGCTCGCGCGCTTCGCCGTGCGGATAGCCGGCGCCTTCCAGAGCGTTGCAGAGCACGCGCCGGCGCAGCTCGCTGATGCGGTGGCGCAATTCCGGCTGCGCGTCCAGCAATGTGTGGCGGATGGCGCTCAGCGCCTCGATGGAATAATCGTTGAGTTCGGGTGTGTGCCGGGCCAGCCACTCGCGCAGAGTGAGTTCGGCGCTGTGCAGAACGGGGCGCACGTCCCAGAGTGTGTCGTCCAGATCGAAGGTGATCAGCCGGATGCTCATGGTTCACTGTCCTGCTTGCGCTTGGCGCGGGGGTGCGCCTGATCGTAGACCTTGGCCAGGTGCTGAAAATCCAGGTGGGTGTAGATCTGTGTCGTACCGATATCGGCATGTCCGAGCAGATCCTGCACCGAGCGCAGGTCCTGCGAGGATTCCAGCATATGACTGGCGAAACTGTGCCTGAGCATGTGCGGATGCAGGTGCTGGCCCAGCTCGCGCACACCGGCCTGACGCACCCGCAACTGCACTGCACGCGCGCCAAGGCGGCGACCCTGCTGGCTGACGAACACGGCACCATCGACAGGATTGCTCAGGGCGCGCAGCGGCAACCAGACCTGCAGCGCCTCACGCGCCTTGCGTCCTACGGGCAGCACACGCGCCTTGTTGCCCTTGCCGTGAACTTGCACCAGGCCCGCCGGCAGGTCGAGCTGATCAAGGTTCAGACCGACCAGTTCCGACAGGCGCAAGCCTGACGAATAAAACAGTTCCAGCATGGCCTGGTCACGATGACCGATGAAGTCGTCTTCGATGCCGCCATCGAGCAATTGCATCGCCCGGTCGGTATCCAGCAGTCGGGGTAGACGCCTTTCGCCCTTCGGCGCGGAGATACCCGCTGCCGGGTCGTGGCTGCAGCGACCTTCCTGATTCAGGTAGCGAAACAGCCCGCGCAGCGATGACAGCAGCCGCGCCAAGCTGCGGCTGGACAGCCCCTGTCGATGCTGATCGGCAATCAACTGACGGACATGGTGGGGCTTGAGTTCGGTCCACTGCTGCACTTGCTGCCGCTCGCAGTAGTCGACCACCTTGAGCAGATCGCGGCGGTAGCCGTCCAGCGTGTGCGGCGACACTTGCCGTTCGCTGCGCAGATGCTGGAAATAGGTGTCGAGATCGGTTTGCATCGGGCTTCCGTAGGCCGGGTCATGCTTCACCGACCCGGCGGGCAGGGTCGTGGTGAATGTAAAAAACGACACCCCGCCCTACGTTTGCTTGCAGCCGTTCTAGCGTACCGACCGCAGTGGTGAGGAGAAACGGGGCAGAACGCGGGTCAGTATCTCTGCGATATAACCCAGGAACAGGGTGCCGAGCGAGCTCTTGTAATGCTGCGGGTCGCGGCTACCGATGGCCAGAATGCCCTGCTGCTGATTGAGCGTGACCACTGCCGCGGAACCGATCTCCTTGCTGGCTTCTTCACCGAAGAGAAAAGCCAGTTCATGCGGGCGCAGTACGCCGCAGATCGTCTTGCCGCCGGCCAGCAGGCCGCCAATGGCCTGTTGCGCTTCAGCCTGACTGACGCTGCGGCCAACCGACAGCGGAGTTTCACTGAACAGGATCAGGCTGACGAAAGGCACCTGGAACTCATGGCGCAGACTTTCGTCCACCGCGCCGATGACATCTTCCAGGCTGCCAGCGTCGAGCAGATCGAGCACCAGACGCCGGGTCTTGTCGAACAGCCGGTCGTTGTCGCGCGCCACGTCCATCAGCGTGTCCTCGTGGCGCGCATGCATCCATGACGGCACGCCGACCAGGTCGGTGCCCT
>ERZ869909.2552-NODE-2552-length-11814-cov-4.616512_pt1 | contig 11814 bp, 11 predicted proteins | sample MGYA00520892_ERZ869909 | MGnify/ENA primary metagenome ERZ869909 (study PRJEB32215, sample SAMEA104723947) | bioreactor metagenome | biome: bioreactor; feature: anaerobic bioreactor; material: water | place: China | collected 2015-03-12 ... | reverse complement strand
CCTTGGTGACGGCGCTGGGCATCGGCCTGGCCAGCCAGATCGAGGGGCGCAACGTGCTGATCGACGGCTTCGGCCTCATCGCCTTCGCCTCGATCTTTCCTATCGTGACCGTTATGAGCTATGCCATTCTCATGGATTGGGTGGCGAAACCTGGAGGCAAGGGGACATGAAGTTTTCGCTGTTGGTTGCCATCGCACCGGAGGAACTCGAGCAGGAGTGCATCGATGCCGCCACAGAGGCGGGCGCCGTTGGCATGACCCTGATGTCGGGCCGCGGCATCGGTGGGGAGCGCAAGAAGACCTTCTTCGGCCTGACCTTCGAAGGCAGTCAGAGCATCATGATGATGACGCTGGAGAAGAGCCTGTCGCTCAAGGTGCTCAAGGCCATACGCCATGTGCTCAATCCTTCGGGCGACGACTCCAAGGGACTGGTCATGACCCTGCCCGTGGAGCACCTCGGTGGAATCGACATGTCGCAGGTCAAGCGCTTCGAAGAGCGGCTCAGGCACGACCACTGATTCAACAACAGACGGAGTGACAAGATGCTGGTCAAGGACATCATGATGCGCGACGTGGTGACGGTGTCACCCTTCGCCACCCTTCGCGACGCTCTGGGCTTGATGAAGCGCCACAACCTCAAGAGCCTGGTTGTCGAACAGCAGGACCCCCACGACGCCTGGGGCCTGATCACCTACACCAATATCCTCAAGACCATCGTCGCCGAAAACGGCGATATCGACCTGATCAACGTCTATGACGTCTGCGCCAAGCCGGCCATCGGGGTCGGCGAGTCACTGGATGTGCGTCATGTCGCCAGTCTGATGACCGACAGTGTGGTGAAGCGGATCCTGGTACTCGATGACAACAAGTTGGTGGGCCTGGTCACCATGGATGATATCGTAGGGACCGTTCTCGACATGATCGAGTAAGGCTACCGGAACGACGCATGCAAGATTTCTTTACCTGGCTGGGCACAACACTCGGCGACATCATACGTTTCGTGGTGGATCTGCTGATTCACTTCTTCCAGAACCTTGGCGACGCTGCACGTGGTTTCCTCCATGGCCTCTCGGCATCGCTGGGTATTGCGCCTTCGCTGGTGAGCCTGCTGGTGCTGCTTCTTGGCCTGTGGCTGCTCTATCTGGCCCTGCGCGCCCTGCTCCGTCGGCGCCTGGTTGCGACTCTGATCTGGGCGCTGCTCGGCATCACGGTTTTAAGCTGGCTGATCAATTGATTGGACGGAGGCTTTGCTACTGCGCTCGATACCCTGGCCGCCGGCGGTGCCGATGCGTCGGACCGTCGCTCTCCTCATGTAGCAGGCTACACTCCGGGAGCTGCGCTCCGGCGGCGACCAGCCTATCATCGCTCGCGACGCAAATCGCTCTCGCCCAACAACCCTCACATCAAGCGAGGGCCTTTTCGATCACCTCATAAACATTCGGTGAGAGCTCCTCGGCACGGATACGCTCGAGTTCGCCCTTCATCAGTTCCTGGCGGGTCTCGTCGAAGCGCTGCCAGCGGGTCAGCGGCGTAATCAGTCGTGCAGCGATCTCGGGATTGAGCCTATTGAGCTCGACCACCACATCGGCAAGCAGTCGGTAGCCTTCTCCATCGATGCGATGGAAATTGACCCGGTTCTGGTTGGCGAAGGTACCGATCAGGGCCCGCACCCTGTTGGGATTCTTCAACGAAAAGGCCGGATGGGCCATCAGGTATTTGACCCGGTCCAGCGCATCCGACTGGGGGCGAGTGACCTGGATGCTGAACCACTGATCCATGACCAGGGCGTCATGAGCCCACTTCTCGCCGAAGGCTCGCAGTGCCGGGTCGGCCAAGTCAGTGCGGCTACTGTGGGTCAGCAAGGTCAAGGCGTGACGCACGTCGGTCATGTTTTGGCCGGCATGGAACTGCGCCTGGGCCGATTCGATGCCCTGCTCATCCTCTATCGCCATCAGGTAGGAGAGTGCCACGTTCTTGAGGCTGCGCTGGCCGATCTGCTCGGGCTCGGGTGCATAGGGGGCAGCCGACCGATTGGCTTCATACAGTTCGATGAACTCGTCGCGCAAGGTGATGGCCAGTGACTGCTTGACGAAGGTGCGGGCCGCATGGATGGCATCCACATCTACCAGCGGCTGCTGCTCGGCGATATAGGCCTCGGAAGGAAGGGTCAGCATCTCGGCCAGCACCGCCTTGTCGTCACCCCTTCGCTCGATCAGGGCCCGGAAGGCATCGACGAGACGTGGGTCCATCACCTTTTCGACACCATTGCGATGAGCCGCGATCAGGTCGTCCAGCGCCAGCATGGCCAGTCGCTGTCCGGCATCCCAGCGATTGAAGCCATCGGAGTCGTTGGCCATCAGGAAGGCCAGATCCTCGCGACTATAGTGAAAGCGAAGCTGGACCGGCGCAGAGAAACCACGCAGCAGCGAAGGTACCGGGGCTTCACTGACATCGGTGAAGACGAAGGACTGCTCCGCCTCACGCAGGTGGAGGACCGCGTCGCTGCCCAGACTCTCGCCATCCAGCGTCAGGCCCAGGTCCCGTCCCGACTTGGTCCCCACCAGTCCCATCCGTACCGGTATATGCAAGGGCTGCTTATCGTGCTGCCCCGGGGTGGCCGGCGTACGTTGGCGCAGGGTCAGGTGGTATTCGGCATTGGCATAATCGTACTCGCCGTGGGCATCAATCGCTGGCGTCCCGGCCTGTGAGTACCAGAGCATGAACTGGGACAGGTCGAGACCCGAGGTCTCGGCCATGCAGCCGACGAAATCCTCGATGGTCACCGCCTGTCCGTCGAAGCGCTCGAAGTAGCGATCGCTTCCGCGGCGGAAGGCTTCCCAGCCCACCAGGTTACGCAGCATGCGCACCACTTCTGCTCCCTTCTCATAGATGGTGAGGGTGTAGAAATTGGTGATCTCGATATAGTGGTCGGGGCGTATCGGATGCGCCGTGGGCCCGGCATCCTCGGCGAACTGAGCGGTGCGGAAGAAGGAGACGTCCTCGATGCGCTTCACCGCAGCCGAGTTGGTATCGGCGGAGAAGCACTGGTCGCGAAAGACGGTGAAGCCCTCTTTCAGTGAGAGCTGGAACCAGTCGCGGCAGGTCACACGGTTGCCCGACCAGTTATGGAAATATTCGTGGGCGACGATTCCCTCGACTCGCTGGAAGGCGGCATCCGTAGCGGTATCTGGATGGGTCAGCACCGCCGCCGAGTTGAAGATGTTGAGCCCCTTGTTCTCCATGGCGCCCATGTTGAAATCGTTGACCGCCACGATCATGAACAGGTCAAGGTCGTACTCTCGCCCATAGGTCTCCTCATCCCACGTCATGGCCCGCTTCAGTGAGGCCATGGCATGATCGGTCTTGTCGAGGTTCTCCTCCTCGACCCAGATCTGCAGCGCCACCTCGCGTCCGCTCATGGTGGTAAAGCGGTCTTCCACCTTCTCGAGATCCCCGGCGACCAGGGCGAACAGATAACAGGGCTTGGGGTATGGGTCCTCCCAGGTCACGAAATGGCGTCCACCCGGCAGCTCTCCACGCTCCACCGGATTGCCGTTCGAGAGCAGTACCGGCTCGCGGTTCGCGTCGCCGATGACCGTCGTGGAAAAGGTCGCCATGACATCGGGCCGGTCAGGATAATAGGTGATACGACGGAAGCCCTCTGCTTCGCACTGGGTGCAGTACATGCCGCTGGAGAGGTAGAGTCCCTCGAGCGCCGTATTCTCCTGCGGAGCGATTTCCACCTCGGTATCCAGCAGGAAGCGCTCGGGAGCCCGGTGTATCACCAACCCGGACGTAGACAGTGCGTACTCATCCTCATCCAGTGGCTGTCCATCAATGGCAATGGACTTGAGCACCAGGTGTTCGCCATCCAGCTCGAGGGCGGTGCCGACTTCCCGCTCCGGATGGCGCTCCAGGTGCAGGCGTGCCTTGACCCGGGTGGCGTCGGGCTTCAGATCGAAGGTCAGCTCGGTGTGGGTGACGCGGTAGGCAGGCGGACAATAGTCGCTGAGATAGGTTGGCTTGGGTTCAGACATCGGGGAAAGGCTCCTGACGGGAATCGACGGCCATTGTACGGGGGCCGGCTCCCGAACCTCAAAGGTCGCCGTCGATTCAACGGCGAACAAGATGGTTGGGAGGCGCGGCAAGGTCCCGGGGCTCTGGGCGGCTGGCGATCCATAGACCCAACAGGGCCAGCCCGGTGACCAGCGTCGCTTTCAGCCAGACCACGCTGAGGGTAAGCAGCAATACCAGGATCGAGAAGGTCAACATGGCCCCTGCCAGCCATTTGGCATGCCGGGGAATGGCTCTCTCGCCCTCCCAGGCCACCACGGTCGGGCCGAAGCGCGGGTGTTCACGAATCCACAGGGCAAAACGGGGCGAGCCGCGAGAGGCCGCCCATACCGCCAGCAGCATGAAGCATGTTGTCGGCATCAACGGTACAACGACACCGATGACACCGAGACAGAAGCTGACCCATGCCAGGGCAATGTAGGCAACACGGCGAAGCGAGTGCATGCGCTTCCTCCGGCAGTGAGGATGATCCTTTGCAAACCATTGAAGCCCATCACCGCCGCTGTGGCCAATCGCCTCTGCCTATGGTTCTGGTTGGGAAGCTTCCACCAAGTGGAGGCCATTGCCAAGGTACAGTGCTGATCAATACGCCGGGCAAAAAAAACTCGCCACCGGCGAGTCCAATTGACCAATACAAGCTGTTCTTACTGGATAGGAATTTCGCGGCGGGCCGCCTTGGCTTGCTCACTGCGTGGCACACGAACCGTCAGCACCCCCTTGTCGAAAGAGGCCTTGATCTCTTCGTCCCTGGCATCCGAAGGCAGGTCCAGCACACGACGGAACCGGCCGTAGGAGCGCTCGATACGATGGAGCTGGTCCTCTTCAGTGCGGCTCTCCTCACGTTTCTCTCCTTCAATGACCAGGCGGTGGTCTTCCAGGGAGAGCGTGATGTCTTTCTCCTCGACCCCCGGCACCTCGACGCTGATCACGTACTCGCTGTCACGCTCGGCAATATCAAGCCGTGGCTGCAACAGGCCAGACATGTCACCAAAGCGGCTTTCCAGGGACGGCATGCCAAACTGACGCATGACGTTATCCATCCAGCGATCCAGTTCCTGATGCATACCCAGCAACGGTGTAAGCTCACCCCGGCGAGGCTCCAACGTGGATGGCGGAGCCGGTGCATCGGCGTTCTCGCTCTTGAACCAGTTCCAGGGTGAGAGTTTTTGCAGATTCATATGCCACCTCCTGTTTGATCACTTGAACATGTGACGCAAATCGGAATACCCGGTGCCGTCGGGTCGCCCCTAGGCCTAAACAGAGTTGGTGGCGGACGGGAACATTTCAAGGTCGCCCGAGACTTTACTTGACCTGTATCAGGTCACGCCGCAATACGGTCGTCAATCGAAGAGTGGCGGCACAGCAACGACGACACCAAGGCTATCGCTCAGTCCCGGAAGTTGTCGAACTGAAGCGCCAGATCGGGGCCGCCCTCGCCCCGCAGCAGGGCCATGACCTGCTGCAGGTCGTCGCGTTTCTTGCCGGTCACACGGACCTTGTCGCCTTGGATCTGGGCCTGAACCTTGAGTTTGCTATCCTTGATGCGCTTGACGATGTCCTTGGCTTCCTTCTGCTCGAGCCCCTGTTTCAGAACGACCTGCTGGCGAGCCCGGACGCCGGAGAGCTCGGCCTCCTGGGGATCCATGCAACGAGCATCGATACCCCGGGCAATCAGGCGATTGCGCAGCACGTCGAGCATCTGCGTCAGCTGGAAATCGACCTCGGCCTCGAGTTGAACGGTGTCACCACTGAGTTCGAGGCTTGCCGTAACACCCTTGAAGTCGAAACGACCCTGGATCTCGCGGTTGGCCTGGTCAACGGCATTGCTGGCTTCGTGCTTGTCGAATTCGGAAACGATATCGAAGGATGGCATGATCAAAGTCCCACTGGCCGGTTGAAAGGGGGTGGAAGCGCATTCTAGCAGCCGCTGGCCATCTTGACCCTACCCTGCCTTCGTCAGCAGTTTTTCCATCTGCCAGGCGGCGCATCCATCCTCATAGTAGTCGTCCAGCCAACGCTGCAGGCTGAAGCCCATACGACGATAAAGCGCCAGCGCAATCCGGTTGTCGGCTCGCACCTCCAGACTCAGCCGCTCACCGCCGCGTCGCCGCGCCTCCTGCTCCAGGGCTTCGAGCAATTGGCGGCCGATGCCCAGCCCTCGCGCCTCGGGATGCACACAGAATGAATAGAGGCGCACACGCTGGCTGCTTCGACGAAAGAGCAGGATGCCATGGCCCAGCAGGCGTCTCTCGGCGTTCTCGACCAACAGGATATGGGCATTGGCGCGATTGAGCAGGTGCCACAGTTGCCGACGGCTGAAACGATCAGCCTCGAAGGCGATCTGCTCGAGACGCACGAGGGCATCCAGATCCTTGGCCTGCGCCTCGCGCAACGTAACGGTCATGTCTTGGATTCCCGGTTAGCAGCAACGGATTGTCACTACGCGTCACACTCTTGTCAGCGCCACGCTGCATGAAATCTTTTCAGTCTGCCACTATCTTGTCCATAACCCCGCGCAAGTGCATGCTGAACACCTCTCCACGCTGCTCTCCTACCTCCCCAGGAACACCATGTGCCCGCTGCGTATCGTTGTTGACCGCCTGAATGACTGGCGGCCCTATTACCCTACCGAGGACCTGGTCAGTGCCGACGACTTTCTGTCGCTGGACCGCCGACATCGTACCAGCCGTGACGACCAGGACCGTGCCACGCATGTCATCAACCTGTGCAGCGAATTGGACTACCTGGGGAGCGGCTACTATGTCTCGCTTCTCGCTCAGGCTCGGGGGCAGCGTGTCCTGCCGACGGTGGAAACGCTCAATGCCCTGGCACGCAAGTCCCTGACCGACTTGCAGCTGGACTCCCTGGCCCCGCTGCTCGGCGAACTCGCTCGCGAGGGCCAGCTTCCAGGAGACCAGGTAACGCTACGCCTGTTGTTCGGCGAGTGCCGAGAACCGGGACTCGCCAGACTGGCACGGCGTCTGTTCGAGCGCTTGCCCTGCCCGCTACTGGAAGCCCGTCTTGTGCGCCGTCACGATCTCTGGCGCCTGGCACGACTCAAGCCACTGCGACTGCGTGACTTGACCGTCGATGAGCAGGACCTGTTCGCCTCAGCGCTCAACCGGCACTCGCTCAGGGTATGGCGCACACCCAAGGCGCGTCGGCGATACCGTTTCGACCTGGCGATTCTCGTCGACCCTCAGGAAGCCCTCCCCCCCAGCAATCGCGGTGCGCTTCGTTCTTTCATCCGCGCGGGTCGTCGCCTGGGGATCGATGTGTCACTCATCACCCGTCGCGATATGAGCCGGCTTGCCGAATTCGACGGCCTGTTCATCCGCGAAACCACAGCCCTCGATCACCACACGTACCGTATGGCCCGGCTGGCAGAGCACGAAGGCCTGGTGGTAATCGATACTCCCCAGGACATCCTGCGCTGCACCAACAAGGTATATCTCCATGCTCTGCTGAGAGCACGGGGAGTCCCCGCGCCGGAAGGCCGGCTGCTGAAGCGCGGGGATCGGGGTCGCCTGTCCGAATCGCTGCGGGGGATGACATTTCCGCTGGTTCTGAAGGTGCCCGATGGCGCCTTTTCCCGCGGCGTGGTGAAGGTGTCGGATCCCGAGCAGCTGGAACGGGAAGCGGCCAAGCTGTTCGAGAGCTCGGCTCTGCTGCTGCTCCAGGAGTGGCTGCCTACCGAATACGATTGGCGCATCGGCGTGCTCGACGGCCAGGTTCTCTTCGCCAGCTGCTACTACATGGCCCGCGGTCACTGGCAGATCTATGACCATTCCGGTGAACGAATGAAGAGCGGCGGCTTCACGACCCACGACCCGGGGGAGGCGCCACCCGCAGTTTTGCAGGCTGCGCTCAAGGCTACCCACCTGATCGGCAACGGCTTCTACGGCGTGGATCTCAAGCAGGCCGGAGACCGTGTGGTGGTCATCGAGGTCAACGACAACCCCAATGTCGATGCCGGCATCGAGGATGCGGTGCTGGGAAAAGCGCTCTATGAACGCATCATGCGCGTCTTTCTGACACGGATGGAAGCACGGCGGCATCAGGCGGGGGGAATCAGCCCGCCATGAGCTGAGTACCCCAATACAGAACAAGCCGGCCCAGGCCGGCTTGTTGCTTTTCCTGAACTCTCTTTCCTATGTCCTTTCTATGTCGACTGCTCCTTACTAGGGGCTGTCGAAGGGATTACGCAGCACGATGGTCTCGTTGCGATCCGGCCCGGTAGAGATGATGTCGATGGAGGTGCCCACCTTCTCCTCCAGGTAACTGATATAGGAGCGGGCGTTGGCCGGCAGCTCTTCCACTCGCTTGATCCCGAGGGTCGATTCACTCCAGCCCGGCAGGTCCTCGTAGAGCGGCTCGAGGGCTTCGTAGCCTTCGGAATCCACCGGCGTGTCGAGCACCTCGCCATCCTTGCCGCGATAACCGACGCAAACCCGGATATTTTCCAGACCATCCAGCACATCCAGCTTGGTCAGGCAGATGCCAGAGACCGAGTTGATCTGCACGGCATGACGCAGGGCGACGGCATCGAACCAGCCGCAGCGGCGCGGGCGCCCGGTAGTGGCGCCGAACTCATGCCCACGCTCGGCCAGATGACGGCCGTGCTCGTCGAAGAGCTCCGTGGGAAAGGGGCCGGAACCGACACGGGTGGTGTAAGCCTTGGTGATACCCAGCACGTAATCGAGGTAGAGCGGCCCCACGCCGGAGCCGGTGGCGGTGCCTCCGGCAGTGGTATTGGAGCTGGTGACGAAGGGGTAGGTGCCATGATCGATATCGAGCAGTGAGCCCTGCGCGCCTTCGAAAAGGATATTTTCCCCGGCTCGGCGAAGCTCATGCACCAGGCCCACGGTGTCGCAGACCATGGGGCGCAGCTCTTCGACCATGATCATGGCTTCGTCGAGCACCTGCTGGAAGTCGACCGCCTGCTCGCCGTGATAATTCACCAGCACGAAGTTGTGGTAGTCCAGGACTTCGCCCAGCTTGGAGGCAAAGCGCTCGCGATGGAGCATATCCCCCAGGCGCAGGCCGCGACGGGCCACCTTGTCCTCGTAGGCGGGGCCGATACCCCGGCCGGTGGTACCGATCTTGGCGACGCCACGGGCCTTCTCCCGAGCCAGGTCTAGACGCACATGGTAAGGCAGGATCAGCGGGCAGGCAGGCGATAGACGCAGCCGTTCGCGCACAGGAACCCCCTTCGCCTCCAGCTCTCGGATCTCCTTGATCAGCGCTTCCGGCGACAGCACCACCCCATTGCCGATGACACAAATCTTGTCCTTGCGCAGAATACCGGATGGGATCAGGTGAAGAACGGTCTTCTCACCGTCGATGACCAGGGTATGGCCGGCATTGTGCCCCCCCTGGAAACGCACCACTGCAGAAGCGGATTCGGTCAGCAGGTCGACGACCTTGCCCTTGCCCTCGTCTCCCCACTGCGTGCCCAGTACGACTACGTTCTTGCCCATTGTGATCTCGTCTCTCGTGTCGGCGCCCTCACAGGGGCGCGTCCATGATCCGGCCCGCGGGCCGCGTTCGGTGACCGGCCCGCTTTGCCGGTATGGTCAAGCTTAAAGTGCCACTATCTGCCAGTGCCCATCGCAGTACTCAAGGCGACGGCTACAGCGATGTGCCTCGGGCGCAGTAGCCTGGCCCGGTAAGGCCTGTACCACTCGCTCGCCTTGCTGGCGCAGTGCCGCGATGGCTTCGATAACGCCCTCTCCACAGGCCGGCGCCCAGATGCCATCGCAGGCCGGCTCGCTCTGGACCAGGCTGGCCAGCAGCTTGAGATCCATGGAAAAGCCGGTCGCCGGTCGCGCACGGCCGAAGGCCCTTCCGGTGTCATCATAGCGCCCGCCCTTGGCGAGTGCCTGGCCATAGCCGGGCACGAAAGCCGCGAACATCATGCCGGTGTGGTAACGGTAACCCCGTAGCTCGGCAAGGTCGAAATAGAGTTCGACATGGGGGTGGCCATCCAGCACCCCCTGGTACAGCGCGCGCAACTGAGCCAGTGCCTCCGTTACCGCAACCGGAGCACCGGCAAAATGATCACCCGCCTCATCCAGCACCTCCGGGCCCCCGTGCAGTTCACCCAGCGCCATGAACATGGCCGCCAGTGCCGGATCCGACACGCTGGCACCGACCTGCTCTGACAGGGCCCCGGGGGACTTCAGCTCGAGTGCTTCGAACAGCGCCCTCTCCTGGTCACGATCAAGCTTGGCCGCCTCGACCAGACTACGGTAGATGCCGATATGTCCGAGGGCCAGGTGCAGCTCCTCGGCGCCCGCCGACCTGAGGCTGGTCAACGCCAGCAGCAAAATTTCCAGGTCGGCCTCCAGTCCGGCATGCCCAAACAGCTCGACACCCACCTGCACCGGGCTACGCCCACCCTGATGCTGGTCGGCCTTGGCGCGCAGCACGTTGGTGCAGTAGCAGAGCCTGGCCGGCCCCTGGTGGCGCATCGAGTGGGCATCCATCCGTGCCACCTGGGGTGTCACGTCGGCACTGACACCCATCATCCGGCCAGTCAACTGGTCGGTCAGCTTGAAGGTCTGCAGATCAAGGTCGGTGCCCGTGCCGGTCAACAGGGAGTCGAGAAACTCCACCGGAGGTGGCATTACCTGATCGTAACCCCAGCAGTGATAGAGATCGAGCAGCGCCCGGCGCAGCTCTTCCATGCGGCTCGCCTGAGGCGGCAGCACTTCGTCCATGCCGTCGGGCAGCAGCCAGCGGTCAGCAATGGTCATTTGGTCAATCCTGCAAGACGATTGGGAGCGGGGCGAAAAGCGTTGCCTTACCAAAGAATGCCCACAAAAAAACCGGGCCACGCCCGGTTCAAGGATTCTATCACGTTTGACGGCGGGTTGAACCCCGCCGGGAGTCGGATGAGCGGCTCATGAGGGCGGCGAGGAGCAGCCTACAGGCGGCTCCTCGCCTCTCGAGCGTCAGTCCCTCGGTTCAGGAAACGGCGACTTGAGATAGCGGAAGAAATCGCTGGAGGGATCCAGAACCAGCATATCCTGCTCACCGTCAAAGCTATCACGATAGGCGTTGAGGCTGCGCCAGAAGGAGAAGAACTCCTGATCCTGGCCATAAGCCTCGGAGAAGATACCCGCCGCTTCGGCATCACCTTCACCGCGAAGCGTCTCGGCACGCTCGGTAGCCTGCGCCAGAAGTACCTGACGACGACGATCGGCATTGGCGCGAATACGCTCGGCCTCTTCCTGACCCTGGGCGCGCCACTCGCGAGCCTCTCGCTCACGCTCGGAGCGCATGCGGTCATAGACCGCCGCCGAGACGTCTTCCGGCAGGTCGATGCGCTTGACCCGGATGTCGAGTATCGACACGCCGAGCTCTTCGCGCATCAGCGCATCGAGATCCTCGGTCGGCCGGATCATCAGGTCGTCGCGCCGCTCGGCGATGATCTGCTGCAGATCCAGGCGACCGAACTCGTTACGCAGGCTTTCGTCGACCCGTGGCTGAATCAGGCGAATCGCCATCAGCTCATCGCCGGCGGTCGCCTCGTAGTAACGCGTCGGGTTGACCACCTGCCACTTGACGTAGGAGTCGACGATCACCGCCTTCTGCTCGAGGGTCAGGTAGCGGCTGGTATCGGTATCCAGCGTCAGCACCCGAGTATCGAACTTGCGTACGGTCTGGGTGATCGGCACCTTGAAGTGCAGGCCCGGCTGGATGTTCTCCTCGATGACCTCACCGAAGCGCAGCTTGA
>ERZ869909.2551-NODE-2551-length-11820-cov-3.897726_pt1 | contig 11820 bp, 10 predicted proteins | sample MGYA00520892_ERZ869909 | MGnify/ENA primary metagenome ERZ869909 (study PRJEB32215, sample SAMEA104723947) | bioreactor metagenome | biome: bioreactor; feature: anaerobic bioreactor; material: water | place: China | collected 2015-03-12 ... | reverse complement strand
CACCTCGCCCAGCCCGAAATACTGCACCAGGACCGGGCCGAGCTTCCGCAACGCCAGCTTCTGGTCGGTCCGGTACATCGGCGCGCCGGCATAGATGACGTAGCGCAGCGAGGAATGGTCGAAGCGGTCGACGGAAGGGTCCTCGACCAGCATCTTGAGGATGGTCGGCACGGTGAAGATGTTGGTCACCCGCCATTTCTCGACCAGCGCCCACACCGCCGCCACGTCGAAGCGCTGCGAGGCCGGCAGGATGGTCTTGACCCCGTGCGCCACCTGCACGAGCTGGTGCACGCCCGCGCCGTGCGACAAGGGTGCCACGACGAGCGAGGCGTCGCCCGGCCCGGTGCCCGGCATCAAGTCGCACAGATGGTTGGTGACGACGAAGGCCATCTGGCCGTGGGTCAACACCGCGGCCTTGGGCCGGCCGGTGGTGCCGGAGGTGAAGAAGAACCAGCACGGATCGTCGCGGTCGACGGCGGCGCTCTCGGCCTTCGTGCCGAGGTGGCTCGCGACGATGCGGTCGTAGTCGTCGCCGAACTCGGCCTCGCCGATGGCGACGACGAAGTCGAGCGCGGGCGAGGCGGCGCGGCAGACCGCGGCATGGTCGGGAAACTCCGCGCCGCAGATCATGCCGCGCGCGCCGCTCGCCTGCGCCAGATAGGCGACCTCGTCCGGCGTCTGGCGGAAATTGGTCGGCACCCACACCGCGCCGGCGCGGAAGCAGGCGAACATCGACTCGAACATCTGGTTGCAGTTGGACGACTGCACGAGGATGCGGTCGCCCTTCCGGACCCCGAAGCGCTGCGTGAGCGCCGCCGCCATGGCATCGACGCGCGCGTCCATCTCGGCCCATGTCCAGCGCCGCTCGCCCCAGACGAAGCCGATGCCGTCGGGATCGCGCCGCGCCGCCTGCGTCAGGAAATGCGCGAGGTTCATCACCCGCGTGCTCGCGGGGCGCATGCCGCCTGCCGCCGCCGTCATGCCGCAGGCTCCGCCGGACGGGTTGCGCTCATCGTGCCGCTCTCCTTTCCATGGTCCTGTTGCCCGAGCGCCGCGCGGCGAACATCTGGGCGAGCTTTCCCTCGACGAGGCGGGCCTCCTGCAGCAGGCTCGCCGCCAGCTCGACCTGCCGCGCATCCTGCATGCGGCTGTCGATGGCGGCGATGCTGAGCGCGCCCGCCACGCCGCCCTCCGGCGTGCGCAGCGCGACGCCGATGCCCCACGAATTGGCGAAGATGCGGCCGGGGTTGAGCGCGAAGCCCTTCTGCCGGGTCAGCGCCACGTCGAGGCGGATGCGCTCCGGCGGCAGCATCGGGTATTTCTCGGCCAGCACCGCGGCATTGGCGGCGAGGATCGCCTCGATATCCTCGTCGGGCAGCGCCGCCAGCATGGCGAGCGAGCCCGCGCCGACGCCGAGCGGATGCTCGAAACCGGCCTGAAGCGCATGGGTGCGCACCGGATAGGTGCCTTCCTCGCGATAGAGGCAGACCGAATAGGTATCGCGCCGCACGGAGAGGAAGCTCGAATCCTCGGTCTTCTTCGACAGCCTGAGCAGGCTTTCCATCGACAGCTGAAGCAGGCCGAAGCGGCGCGAGGACAGGCTGCCGAGCACATAGGCCTCCTCGCCGAGATAGTAGCGGCGGCTCTCCTCGTCCTGCTCGACCAGCCCGGCGCGGATCAGCGCCAGAAGCAGCCGGCGGCATGTCGGCTTGTTCAGGCCGCTCTTCTCCACCGCGTCGGTCAGCGTCATGCCGCGCTCGGCATGGCGGCCGACCATCGACAGCAGCGCCAGCGCGCGGTCGACGCTCTGCGAGCCGGTGATGTCGTTTCGGAGGGGAAGCGAGGCGACCGGCATGGCTCAACCAACCGGGGCGACCGGGGCCACCGCGCAGCTCTGCCCGCCGTCGACCGGCAGGCAGACGCCGGTGATGTATTTCGCCTCGTCCGAGGCGAGGAACAGCGACGCATAGGCGACGTCCCAGGCGTCGCCCATCCGGCCCATCGGCGAGGCCGAGTTGCGCGCCCGGATCATGTCCTCGACGGTCTCGTACTCGGTGGAGATCTGCTTGTAGATCAGCGGCGTGTCCATGACGCCGGGCAGCACCGCGTTCGCCCGGATGCCGTAGGGCGCGTAGTCGACCGCCAGCGCGCGGGTGAAGTGGTTCAGCCCCGCCTTCGAGGCGTAGTAGCCGAAATAGGGCATGCGGTTGATCTGGATCGAGGCGAGGGAGGATATGTTGACGATGGCGCCCGAACGCTGCTCCACCATGACCGGCAGCACGTGCTTGCAGGTCAGGAACACGCCGGTCAGGTTGGTGTCGAGCGAGAACTGCCAGTCCTTCTCGCTGAGATCGACCGGGTTGCCCATCTTCGTCACGCCGACATTGTTGTGGAGGACGTCGATGCGGCCGTAGCGCTCGACCGTATGGGCGACCGCCGCCCTGACCTGCGCGGAATCGGTGACGTCGGCGCACAGCGCGTCCATGTCGTAGCCCATCTCGGCCACCCGCGCCCTGGTCTCCTCGGCGGCGGACAGGTTCAGGTCCACGCCGACGACGCGCGCGCCTTCCTGCGCGAACAGGGCCGCCGTCGCCTTGCCGTTGCCCCAGCCCTCTCCGGACGAGCCGGCGCCGAACAGGAGGACGACCTTGTCCTTCAGGCGATCTGCCATGCGGGTATCTCCTAGGTATTCCGTGAGTGTGGGCGCAGGAGCACGGCCGAGAGCTGCCGTGCCTCCTCGCGCAGCAGGCCGGCGAGCCACAGGGCGCGGTCGCCATGGATGCGCTCGGCGATGGCCGTGACGCTGAGCGAGGCGATCGGGCGGCCGTCGGCGCCGCTGATCGGCACGGCGACGGCGTTGATGCCGGGGATCATCAGGCCCTCGACGAAGGCGTAGCCGCGCGCCTGCGTCTGGCGCACGAGGCCGCGCAGCCGGTCGGCGTTGAAGGCGGGATACTCGGCGAGCCAGCGCGTGTTCGCCTCGATGACGGCGTCGATCTCCGCCGGCGGCAGGTTGGCGAGGATGGCGAGGCTGCCCGAACCGACGCCGAGCGGCCGGCTCTGCCCGACGTCGAGCGACAGCGTCTTGATCGGGAAGGTTCCCTGCTCGCGGCCGAGGCACACCGAGCGCAGCCCCTCGCGGACCTGGATGTAGACGGTGTCCTCGGTCTGCCCCGCGAGCCGCAGCAGCACCGGCTGCGCCAGCGCGCCGATCTCGTTGACCGCGGCGCGCCGGGCGAGGAGGCTGATGCCGGCGCCGAGATGGTAGCGGCGGGTCGCCATGTCCTGATAGGTGAATCCCTCGTCGTTGAGCGCGGCGAGGATGCGGTGCGCGGTCGCCTTGCCGAAGCCCGACGCCTTGGCGATCTCCCCGAGCGTGCCGCCCTCGCTGCCGATGCCGGCCAGAATCCGCAGCAGCGTCGCCGCGCGCGAGATCGACTTCACGGGCGCGGAGTCCAGATCCTTTTCCATGCTTCCCAAGACCATCCCTAGAGACCGTTCCCGGCCGGATTCTCGTTCTGTATCGAGACACACATATTCCGAATTGCGAAACGCTTCTCGGCCGGCCTGTGTCTCCATTCTTTCGGCGGCTGCCGGCCGATGTGCCGTTTAAAGCGGCATGTTCGTCAAAAAATGCACAAATGCAAGCGGTCCGTGCGGATTTTTCCTCAAATCGACACGGTTGACAGGGCGCCGATTGCATGTCAGCGTGTTTCGCAAATGGATATTCTAAATTCCGTATAGTGGAACGAATTAGGAGGACTACATGAAGGCCCTGTTTGCTTCCCTGCTTGCCGCCTCGACGATGCTGGCCGGCATCGCCGTCGCCCAGGCCGAGGAGAGGACCGCGATCCGCATCGGCCTCACCGTCTCGTCGACGGGCCCCTACGCGGTCGCCTCGCAGTCCGGCGAGCGCGGCATCGGCATCTGGGTCGATGACGTCAACGCGCGCGGCGGCATCGAGCTCGACGGCAAGAAGTACCCGGTCGAGCTGGTCAAGCGCGACGACCGCAGCGACAAGCAGCTCGTCGCCCGCGTCTACGAATCGCTGATCGCCGAGGAGAAGGTCGACGCGCTGATCGCCCCGTTCAGCTCAACGCTGGTCGGCGTCGCCGCGCCGATCGTCGAGTCCCGCGGCGGCTTCATGGTGAGCTGGGCCGGCTCCTCCGACCAGCTCTTCCAGCAGGGCTACAAGAACATCGTCTCCGTGACCGCCCAGGCGTCGCAGATCCCGGTGACGAGCATCGCGCTCGCCGGCCAGCTCGGCGTCAAGAAGCTCGCCGTCGTGTCGATCGACGAGCCGTTCCCGGCCAGCGCGGCCGCAGCCGCGAAGGGCATGGCGGAAGAGGCCGGCATCGAGGTGGTGCTGTTCGAGCACTACGCCAAGGGCACGCGGGATTTCGCCGTGCTGCTGCAGAAGGCGCAGGCGGCCGGGGCGGACGGCTTCTACTCCTCCTCCTACGACGCCGACCTGATCCCGATGCTGCGCCAGATGCGCGAGCGCGAGATCGACTTCCCCTACACCTACATGCTCTACGGCTCCTCGCCGGCGGTGCTGGAGACGGGCGCGGATGCGGCCTACGTCTTCAGCCACACCCAGTTCGACGCCGACGTCAACTGGCCGGTGACGGACGGGCTGGCGACGACGGAGTTCCTGGCGGCCTACGACAGGCTCTACCCGAACGCCGCCTATCCGGCCGATTTCCAGACCGCGCTCGCCTACGGCGCCGGCGTCGTCCTCGAGAAGTCCATCGCCACGGCGAACTCGGTCGAGCCGGAGAAGCTGAAGCAGGCGGCGCTCGACATCAGCGGCGAGACGATCATCGTCTCGGGCGAGTTCAAGATCGACGAGACCGGCTTCCAGCACGGCATGACGCCGATCGTCCTCCAGCAGCAGCCGGACGGCCTCAGGATCGTCGCCCCCGACACGGTGAAGACGGCCGATCCCATCTATCCGATCCCGGGCTGGACCGAGCGCTGACCGCGCGGCCGGCGCGCCCGGCCCGTCCGGGTGCGCCGGCTTTCCTTTTCCGGGAGCCGGCCGCCGCCTTCCTCCCATAAGGCCGCGGCGCGTGCGCGCGCCTTCGGCAGCGTCATGTCACAGAGGTCAACACAGTGTCTTCCAGCAGGCTCGTTTGGATGCGGACATCCATCTGGATCGCGTTCCTCGCGGTCTCGGCGGTCGGGCTCGCCCTGTTGCCGGCCTACGGCTTCAGCCTCGCGTTCTGGTTCTACCTGCTGCTGTGGATCACGCTGGCATCGGGGCTCAACATCATGGCCGGCTTCACGGGCTATCTGCCGTTCGGCTACGTCGCCTTCTACGGCGTCGGCGCCTATGCGGCCGCCGTGGCCGTCAAGATGCACGGCCTGCCGATCTGGGGCGGCTTCCTCGCCGCGGCCGCGGCGGGCGTCGCGCTCAGCCTGCTCTTCGCCCGCACCATGGTGCTGCGCGGCATCTACTTCTCCATCGTGTCGCTGGCGCTGGCCGTCATCTGCCGGCTGCTCATCGCCGCCATGCCGGAGGACGTCGCCGGCGGCTCCTACGGCATCGCGCTCGGCTTCTCCAACCCGCTCGGCGCCTACTATGCGATGCTGGCGCTGATGCTCGCCACGCTTCTGGCCGTGACGTGGCTCGCCCAGTCGCGCCTCGGCATGGCGCTGCGCGCCATCCGCGACGATCCCGACACCGCCGAGACGATCGGCATCAACATCGGCAGCGCGCGGCTGAAGGCGTGGGTGCTGTCGGCGGTGATCGCCTCGCTCACCGGGGCCATCGAGGCCTGGTACACCAGCATCGTCGACACCGAGACCGCGTTCAACCTCCTGGTCAGCACCAAGGCCGTCATCTTCGCCGTCGCCGGCGGCCTCGGGACGGTGATCGGCCCCGTCGTCGGCACGGTCGCGATGCTGATCGTCGACGACCTCATCTGGCAACGCTTCCCGATCCTCAACGTGTTCCTGCTCGGGATGGTGATCGTGCTGCTGATGATGTTCCTGCCCAGCGGGATCGTGGGCTCGCTGATCCGGCGCAAGCCTGCGCTGCGCCGCATCCTGTTCTAGCGGCCTGTTCCAAGGCGGCCTGTTCCAAGACGGATTGAGCTTCATGATTACCACGCTTCTCGTTCAGGCCCTGATTTCCGGCCTCATCCTGGGCGCGCTCTACGGGCTGATCGGCTGCAGCCTGACCATCATCTACGGCACGATGCGCATCGTGAACTTCTCGCACGGCGAGTTCGTCGTGGCGGGCTGCTACGCGGTGTTCGTGTTCTTCACCGCCACCCACCTGCATCCGCTGCTCGCCGTCCCGCTCGTCTTCATCGGCTTCTTCGGGCTCGGCATGTGCCTCTACTTCCTGTTCGTGCCGCGCCTTTCGCGCTCCGACGATCCGGAAGTGGCCTCGTTCCTCACCTTCTACGGCGTGTCGCTGATGGCGGGCGCGACGCTGCTCTATTTCTTCGAGGCGGACACGCGCTCGCTGAACTACATCTTCCGGCCGAGCGTCTTCAAGATCGGCAGCATCTTCATCCCGACGGCGCAGCTCGTGGCGCTCGCGGCGGGCCTCGTCATCATCGGCATCCTGACCTGGTTCCTCTACCGCACCATCCACGGCAAGGCGCTGCGCGCGGCGATCATGAACCGCGACGCGATCCAGATCGTCGGCGTCAACATCAACAGCCTGTCGGCGCTGGCCTTCGGCCTCGCCATCGGGCTGGCGGGGACGACGGGCGTGCTCCTCGCCCTCGTCTTCCCCGCCTTCGGCCCGTTCTCCGGCATCGACTTCACGCTGATCGGCTTCGTGGTCATCGTGCTGGGCGGGCTCGGCCATCCGGTCGGCGCGATCATCGGCGGCATCGTCTTCGGCGTCGCCGAGCAGGTCGCCATCGTCTTCCTGCCGCAGTCGCTGTCGCACGCCGTGGGCTTCCTGATCCTGATCGCGACCATCGCGCTGCGCCCGGCCGGGCTGTTCGGAAAGGTGGCGATGCGATGAACGCGGCCATTGCAGGGGATTCCGCGCCCGTTCAGGCGGAAACTGGTGCTCCGATGCTCGAAGTGAAATCGCTCCGCAAGGTATTCGGCGGCCTCGTCGCCGTCGACACCATCTCGTTCGACGTGCCCGAGAACAGCATCCTCGGCCTGATCGGCGTCAACGGGTCGGGCAAGACGACGATCATGAACTGCATCAACGGCATCTATCTCGCCACCGAGGGCTCGATAAAGCTGCGCGGCAGGGAGCTGATCGGCCTCAAGCCGCACGAGATCGCCCGCCTCGGCATCGGCCGCACCTTCCAGGTGCCGCGGCTCTTCCGCCGCCTCACCCTGACCGAGAACCTCATCGTGCCGGTGCTCGACGACCGCCGCAGCGACCGCGAGCTGACGGAGAAGGCCGAGAAGCTTTTGGCCGACGTCGACCTCTACCGCATCCGCGACAACTACGCCGAGGAGCTTTCCGGCGGCCAGCAGAAGCTGGTCGAGCTGCTGCGCGTGATGATGCTCGATCCCGACCTCATCCTCCTCGACGAGCCCTTCGCCGGCGTCCACCCCAATTTGTGCAAGGTGTTCCTCGACCAGATCCTGAAGCTGAAGGATTCGGGCAAGAGCTTCATCCTCGTCAGCCACGACCTCACCTCGGTCTACAGCCTTTCGGAGCACCTGCTCGTCTTGAACCAGGGCAGGAAGATCGCCGAGGGCAACGCGCGCGAGATCCAGACCAATCCCGACGTTATCGAAGCATTCCTGGGACGATGACCATGGCCGACCCGAACAAGACCGTTGCGCCCGGAGAGGTCATCCTCGCGCTCGAGGACGTATCCGTCTCCTATCACGGCGACATCACCATCCTCGACCGCATCAACCTGTCGGCCCGCAAGGGCATGGTCACGGGCATCATCGGGCCGAACGGCGCCGGCAAGTCCACGGCGCTGAAGACGCTCTACGGCTTCCTGAAGCCCTCGACCGGCCACATCCGCTACAAGGGCGAGAGCCTGAACGGCAAGCCGCCCTACACCTTCATCGAGCGCGGCATCGCCTTCGTGCCGCAGAACCGCAGCCTGTTCGGCGACCTGTCGGTCGAGGACAATCTGCTGCTCGGCTGCTGGGTGTTCCGCAAGGACGCCGTCCGCGTCAGGCGGGTGCTGGATTCGGCCTACGCCCAGTTCCCCATCCTCGGCGAGAAGCGCCACGACGCCGCCTCGAGCCTCTCCGGCGGCCAGCAGCGCTTCCTCGAGCTGGCGCGCGCGCTGGCGCTGGAGCCGGAGGTGGTGCTGCTCGACGAGCCGACGGCGATGATCGCGCCGCGCCTGTCGCGCGAGATCTACGACTTCATCAAGGCGCTGCCGTCGAAGGGCATCACCGTGGTGCTGGTCGACCAGAACGTGCGCCAGTGCGCCGCGGTCTCCGACTATCTCTACGTGCTCGAGCTCGGCCGCAACAAGGCCGAGGGCGGCCGCGACATGTTCGAGGGCGACACCGCCCTGCACAAGCTCATCGCCGAGTGGCTGGAATACAAGATCGACTGAGCGGTTGAACGGAGCGCCCGGACGCCGGAATCCCATGGTTGCGCAAGACCTGGCCGATAGCGCCATTCACGAACTGGCCCCGCTGATCCGCACGGGCGAGGTGTCGCCCGTCGCGCTGCTGGAGGCGTGCCTCGCGCGCATCGAAGCGACGGACCCGGCGCTGCATGCCTTCCTGCTGCTGCGCGCCGACGCCGCCCGCGCCGCGGCCGGGGCGGCGGAACGCGAGATCGCCGCCGGGAACTGGAGGGGGCCGCTGCACGGCGTCCCCTTCGCCGTCAAGGACCTGCTCGACGTCGAGGGCCTGCCGACGACGGCGGGCTCGCTTCACCTCCGGGACAATGTCGCGCGCGAAACCGCCACCGTGGTCGGCCGTCTCGCCGAGGCCGGCGCGGTCTTCCTCGGCAAGCTGCACATGGTCGAGTTCGCCTTCGGCGGCTGGGGCACCAACGCGCATCTGGGCGCGCCGCGCAATCCCTGGGACCTGAAGGTGCACCGCTCGCCGGGCGGCTCCTCCAGCGGCTCGGGCGTGGCGGTCGCCGCCGGCATGGTGCCGTTCTCGCTCGGCTCCGACACCGGCGGCTCGATCCGCAGCCCGGCCGCGATGAACGGCATCGTCGGCCTGAAGCCGACCGTGTCGAGCGTGAGCACGCACGGCGTGTTCCCGCTCAGCCAGACGCTCGATTCCATCGGCCCGCTGGCGCGCACGGTCGAGGACGCCGCCATCGTCTTCGACGCGATCTCGGGCTTCGACGGCCGCGACGCCGGCACCTGGTGCGGGACCCCGCCGCGCGTGCTGCCGCGGCTGAAGACGCCGGTGAAGGGCATGCGGCTCGGGCTGGTGCCGGACGACCAGCTGCCGGGGGTGCAGCCGGAAATCCTCGCGGCGCTCGCCCGGTCCGTCCGGGTCTTCCGCGACCTCGGGGCGGAGGTGGCGGAGCTGCCGCTGCCGCGCCGCCCGGTCGACTACTGCGCCGGCGCCTCGCACGTCATCCGCACCGAAGGCTACGCCAACCTCGCCGGGCTGATGGCGCAGGACCGCGGCGCGTTCGACCCGTTCGTCCGCGAGCGGGTCCTTGCCGGCAGCGGGGGCTCGGCGGCGGAATACGCCGCGCGGCTGATCGAGCGCCGCTCCGACATGGTGGCCATGCATGCCGCCATGGCCGGCTTCGACGCGCTCCTTCTGCCGGGCACGCCGATCGCCTCGCCGCCTCTGTCCTCGATCGACGAATACGCCATGCCGCTCTCGGACCTCACCCGCTTCGTCAACTATCTCGGCCTGTGCGCGCTGGCGCTGCCGAACGGCGTCGACGGCGAGGGGATGCCGCTGTCGCTGCAGATCGTCGGGCCGGCCGGGCGCGAGGACACCGTCCTGCGGCTCGGCCGGGCGTTCGAGAACGCCACGCCGTGGCATGCGCGCCGGCCCGATCTCTCCTCCCTGACCGCCTGACGAGCGGCAGGCCATTCGCGTCTCACAGAAGGAATGCAGTCGATGCCTATCGAGCTTACGGGTGGCGAAGCGATCGCCCGAATGATCTCGCTCTACAATCCCGGCCCGATCTACGGCATGGGCGGTTTTCAGCTGCTGCCGTTCTACGACGCCGCGCGCCGTCTCGGGCTGAAGCACCACCTCATCAACGACGAGCGCGCCGGCATCTTCGCGGCCGACGCCTACGCCAAGGTCTCCGGCCGCGTCGGCCTCGCCGACGCGACGCTCGGGCCCGGCGCCACCAACCTCGTCACCGGGCTGGTCGAGGCGCTCAACGCCGGCACGCCGATGGTCGTCCTCGTCGGCGATTCCCACCGCGAGCACTCGTGGAAGAACATGACACAGGAGAGCCGGCAGACGGAGATCCTGCGCCCGGCCGTCAAGGAGCTGCTGCGCGTCGAGATCGTCGCGCGCATTCCCGAGCTCGTCCGCCGCGCCTTCGCCGTCGCCACCTCGGGACGGCCGGGGCCGGTGGTGATCGACGTGCCGGAGGACATCGCCCACGGCGTCCATGAATTCGACGAGGCCGATTTCCACGCCGTGCCCGCGCATGAGGCGATCCCGGCGCTGCGCTGCCGGCCGGACCGGGCCGCACTCGCCGCGGCCGCGGCGCTGATCGCGGAAGCGAGGACGCCGATCGTGCTCGCCGGCGGCGGCGTCCATCTCAGCGATGCGGCCGAGGCGCTCGCCGCCTTCTCGCAGGCGCTGAACCTGCCCGTCGCGCACACGCTGAGCGGCAAGGGCGCCATCGCCTGCACCAGCGGGCTGAGCGCCGGCCTCTTCGGCCGCTACGACCGCATCGCCAACAAGCTGATCGAGGAATCCGACCTGATCTTCGTGGTCGGCTGCAAGCTCGGCGAGATTGCCACCAAGCGCTTCACCGTGCCGCCGCGGGGCAAGCGGATCGTCCATCTCGACCTGCTGCCGGAGGAGTTCGGCCGCACCACGGATTGCGCGCTCGCGCTGTGGGGCGACGTGGGCGCCACCCTCGCCGAGCTGCAGGACCTGCTCGCGCCGCGCGCCGCCGCCATCCATGCGCGGCAGGCCGGCTACGCCGCCGAGGTCGAAAGGCGGATGGCGGCATGGCGGCAGGACGTCGGCCCGCGCCTCCATTCGGACGAGACGCCCGTCAACATGGCGCGCCTGCTGACCGAGCTGAACAGGGCGCTGCCCGAGGACGGCATCCTGATCGCCGACGGCGGCTTCGCCGCCCATTGGGGCGGGCTGCTCTTCGACACCAAGCGGCCGGGCCGCGCCTTCGTGCCGGATCGCGGCTTCGCCTCCATCGGCTACGGGCTACCGGCCGCCATCGGCGCGCGCGCCGCCTCGGCGACGCGTCCGATCTTCGCCATCACCGGCGACGGCGGCTTCAACATGATGCTGGGCGAGCTGGAAACGGCGCGGCGGCTGAAGCTCGATTTCACGATCATCGTCGTCAACAACGCCGCCTCGGGCTACATCAAGGCGCTGCAGCACCTCATGTACGGGGCGGAGGGCTACCACGCCTCCGACCTCGCCGAGACCGACTACGCCCGCATCGCCGAGGCGATGGGCGTGCGCGGCATCCGCGTCGAGCGCCCCGACCAGCTCGAAGCGGCCATCGCCGAGGCGCTGGCCGCCAAAGGGCCGGTCATCATGGACGTCGTCGTCACCCGCGACCCGGCCAAGATGCTGCCGGGCGTCGACAACCGCGCCGTCAAGGTGAAGAAGGGCGACCGCATCGCCTGAGGCCCGAGCCGCCCGGACAGGAAAGCCGGCCCCGGCCGGCTTCCTTCCCGCGCAAGGGACAAGGCAATCGGGGGACAGACCCCGCCCGCC
>ERZ869909.2550-NODE-2550-length-11820-cov-6.489142_pt1 | contig 11820 bp, 8 predicted proteins | sample MGYA00520892_ERZ869909 | MGnify/ENA primary metagenome ERZ869909 (study PRJEB32215, sample SAMEA104723947) | bioreactor metagenome | biome: bioreactor; feature: anaerobic bioreactor; material: water | place: China | collected 2015-03-12 ... | reverse complement strand
TCGTCATCCAAAACCTGGCGCGCCCCATCGAGCGCATGACGCGGTCGATCCTCGAGGTCGCCTCCGGCCGCACCGACATTGAGATTTACGGCATCGGCCGCCAGGACGAGATCGGCGAGATGGCGGGCGCGGTCGAGGTCTTCAAGCAGAACCTTCTCGAAACCGAGCGCCTGCGCACCGAGCAGATCGAGCGCGACAGACAGGCCGCCGCCGCGCGCAAAGCCGAGATGGCCCGCCTCGCCGACCAGTTCCAGGAAAGCGTCGGACGCATCGTCGAGACCGTCTCCTCCGCCTCGTCGCAACTCGAAACAGCCGCGGGTCAGCTCACCGTCAATGCCGCCTCGACGCAGGAGCTGTCCGGCACCGTGGCCAGCGCCTCCGAGCAGACGTCGGTCAACGTCCAGGGCGTGGCCGCCGCATCCGAGCAGCTTTCCATGACGGTGCAGGAGATCGGCCGCCAGGTTCACGAAAGCAGCGGCATCGCCGAGGAAGCGGTCCACCAGGCGTCGGAGACGAATGCCAACGTCGTCGAGCTTGCCGAGTCGGCCGAGCGCATCGGTGCCGTGGTCGAGCTGATCAACCAGATCGCGGGCCAGACCAACCTGCTGGCCTTGAACGCCACCATCGAAGCCGCCCGCGCAGGCGATGCCGGCAAGGGCTTTGCGGTGGTCGCGCAGGAAGTGAAAGCCCTTGCCGCTCAAACCGCCAAGGCGACGAGCGACATCGGCAACCAGATCCTGAGCATGCAGAACTCCACCCGCAACACCGTGGAGGCCATCAATCGGATCGCCGCCACCATCAACCGCATCTCGACAGTCAGCGGCGCCATCGCGGCCGCGGTCGAGCAGCAGGGCGCGACCACTCAGGAGATCAGCCGCAACGTCGTCGAAGCCGCCAAAGGCACGAGCGAGGTCGCATCCTCGATCACCGCCGTGAGCCAGGGCGCGTCCGAAACCGGCAGCGCCTCCTCCCAGGTCCTGGCATCGGCCAAGTCGCTTTCGGGCGACAGCCGATCGCTGAAATCGGAGGTCGATCGCTTCCTCATGATGGTGCGCGCCGCCTGACCCGGGCATCGAGTGACGCCATTCCGGCGAGTAAAAAATCATCGGAACGCCGCAAATCCTTGACGCGGAATCGAGATCGGATCGGGCCGGCGGCAACGCTGGCCCGATTGCTTTCGTTCGCCTTCCGTTCGCCGCAAACCGTTGCGAGTCCTAAGCCCATAGGGACGTGAAACGGGCCTCCGTGCGTTAACTGAAAATTAACACCTCGCGTTTACCATTCGTTAAGCGTAGGGCTGCTTTTCAGTCGCGTCGGGCTCGTATCATGGATCCCTGGCATTTGTGGTTCTTCACAGTGAGTTGCGTCGAATGGGTGTGCGTCGTGGTGCGCGTGCGGCTTCGGGAAGCCGCGCTGGCCTGGCCCGAGATCGGGCTGTGGCCGCAAATCGAATCCTGGTCGGAGATTGCCTCGACGAGCTTCGTCGACTACCGGATCGATCTGTAGACCTCGTCTTCGCCGACCCTCCCTACAATCTCCAGCTCTCGACCGAGCTTCTGCGTCCCAACAACACGCGCGTCGACGGCGTCGACGACGCCTGGGACAAGTTCGCCTCGTTCGAGGCGTACGACCGCTTCACGCGCGCCTGGCTCGCGGAATGCCGCCGCGTCCTGAAACCGGACGGCGCGCTCTGGGTGATCGGCTCCTATCACAACGTCTTCCGCCTCGGCTCGGCCCTTCAGGATCAAGGCTTCTGGATCCTGAACGACGTCGTCTGGCGCAAGGTGAACCCGATGCCGAACTTCCGCGGCCGGCGCTTCACCAACGCGCACGAGACGCTGATCTGGGCCGCGCGCGACCAGAAATCCCGCTACACGTTCAACTACGAGAGCCTGAAAGCGTCCAACGACGACCTTCAGATGCGCTCGGACTGGCTGTTTCCGATCTGCTCCGGCCCCGAGCGCCTCAAGGACGAAGGCGGCCGCAAGGCGCATCCGACGCAAAAGCCCGAAGCGCTCCTGCATCGCATCCTGATCGGCACCACGAACCCCGGCGATGTCGTGCTCGACCCCTTCTTCGGCACCGGAACGACGGGTGCGGTCGCAAAGCGCCTTGGCCGCCGCTGGATCGGCATCGAGCGCGATACCGACTACGTGAAAGCGGCAGAAGAACGCATCGCGAAGGTGAAGACGCTCTCGACGTCCTCTCTTGAAACGCAGCCGTCGAAGCGCTCGGAGCCGCGCGTGCCGTTCGGCGCCATCGTCGAGCTCGGGATGCTGCGCCCCGGCGCGCCGCTCTACGACGAGCGCCGCCGCGTGCGTGCGGAAGTGAAGGCCGACGGCACGCTCGCCGTGCCGGGCAGCCAGGGCTCGATCCATCGCCTCGGCGCCGTGGTGCAAGGCAAGGCCGCCTGCAACGGCTGGACGTTCTGGCACTACGAGCGCGGCGGCCGCCTGCACCCGATCGACAATCTGCGCGAACGCGCGAAAGTCGCCCTCGGCCTTTCGGGGAAACAGCGGGCCGAACCCCTCGTCGCAGCGGAGTAGACGCAGCAGACGAGACGCATAGGCGCGCGGCTGCTCCTCGTACAATCGAGGAGCGGCACGCGTCAGTCGGGCCGGAAGACATGCCCGGTGTCCGCGGCGGGCGCGCCCATCTTCGCGCTGAACAGCCGGTGGTCCGCGTCCCGGAGCCGCCGGCACACCTCGCGGCCCATGTTCATCTGGATGAGCGCGAACTGCTTCAGGTCCTGTGCGTAGACCTGATAGAGGTCGGCGGAGGAAATACGGATCGCGGAGCAATCCTCGATCGCGCGGACGGACGCGCTCCGCGGACAATGATCCATGACCGCCATCTCCCCGAAGCAGTCACCTGCCGTTAGGGTTTGCAGGAGATGGTCCTCGCCCTGCCAGGATTTCAACACCCAGACGTTTCCGGCCTCCAGGACGAACATCGCATCGCCCGGCTCGTCTTCGTGGAAGAAGAACCCGTTCGCGGCAACCGACACGATCGGACAGAGATCGAGCAGGAATTCAAGGATGTCGGCGCGCACGCCGCCGAACACCGGCATTTGCTGGAGGAGTTCGATCCGCGCATCTCGCATGGCGCACTCCGGAATTCGCAGCCAGGATCGTCGAGTGAGCGATGTTAGCACGGCCTCGAGCTGTGAACACGCGCCGCGAAAAGCAACGTTACCGCGTGAACTTGCGGTCGCCCGCAACCGCCATGGCGGCCGCGAGGCCGGCATCTCGTGTCAAACCGCACGATTCGAGCATTGCACGCGACGGCGTGTTGTCGGCGCTAACGAACGCGTAGAAATGCGTGCCCCCGAGATCGCCGAGCACGCGCGAGGCAAGCAGCGCGTTGACATATCGGCCGAGACCGCGATGCGACGCAGCGACGACGACGGCGCCACCATACCCGAATTCGCGATAGCGGCTGTGCACATTGTGAGGGCGATGCCCGAAGGCGCAGGCCAGAACCGCGCCTGCGCCGTCAACGATGGTCACCGTCACCGCCGGCTCGACCTCACCGGCAAGCAACGATCCACTGTAGGGCGCGACACCGTTCTCAGACATGAGGCGCTGGATCGCCTCCATATAGGCTCCGGTGGCAGACGCAGGCGGGGGACCGATCTCCAGCCCGGGAGGAAGCGAGCGGTCCAAGATCGACGCTGCCGCACGCAACGCCGTATCGCGTGCGCCGATGAAAGGCTCCCAGAAATCGATGCGATATCCGCGCGCCTCCATCCAGGATTGAAGCGCGGGCGCCTCGGATTTCGGCAACAGACGGAAGCCAATCACGCCGTCCCGCTGCAGGACCTGTTCGATGCGATCCCAACCGAACAGCGCGATGTCATCGCATCCGATGACGCGGCCAGAGTTGCAAGCGCCCGGCGTCGCGCGGATCCATGCGGCTTCCTTCTCCACGCGCGCCTGAAGCCGCCGCTGTTCCGCCGTTCCAAAGTATCCGGCCATCGTTCTCCCGTTAAGCACCCCTCGGCGTTCCCGCAAAAGACCAGCACCGGATGCCCAAGCACGCCCCCTCCGATCAATGCTCCCGGAGCGCGTGCGCGATGGCCTTCTTCATGACTGACGGCAAGGCCGCATTCTGAAGCTCATGGCGCGGCACCCATCGGCACCGCTCGGGACTGGCCCAGAACGTCATGCTCGCCTCCACCGGCACGATGGCGCGGAAGAGCTGAAGCTCGAGCCGGAAGTGCGTGAACGTGTGGCTCACCACGCCGGGCACGGCCCACCATTCGGCGCGGACGGGCTGCTGCACGAGAGCGAGATCGGCCGCGAGCCAGTCGTCCGCCCAGTCCGTGGACGGGATTTCGAGCATGCCCCCGAGCAGCCCTGCCTCGGGACGCTTACGCACCAGCACGTGGCCGTCCTCGCGAAGCGCAAGAAACGCCGTGCCGAAGCGCACCGGCCGCTCGGCCCTGGCGAGCTTCACCGGAAGCTGCGCCTCGATGCCGAGCGCATGCGCATGGCAATCCTGCTGCAGCGGACACACGAGGCACGACGGGCGCTTCGGCGAGCAGACGGTCGCGCCGAGATCCATCATCGCCTGCGCAAAATCTCCCGCGCGCCGCTGCGGCGTGAGGCTCTCCGCCAGACGCTTGATCTCGCGTTTCGCTCCAGGCAACGGGTGGCGCACCGCGAACAAGCGCGACACGACGCGCTCGATATTGCCGTCGACGGGTGTGGCCGGCTCGCCGAACGCGATCGCCGCAACGGCCGCGGCCGTATAGGGGCCGATGCCGGGCAGCGTACCGAGCTCCGTCTCCGTCCGCGGAAACCGGCCGCCATGCTCGGACACCACGGCCTGCGCGCACTTGTGGAGATTGCGGGCGCGCGAGTAGTAGCCGAGCCCCGCCCATGCCGCGAGCACGTCGTCGAGATCGGCTCCCGCCAGCGCCTCGACCGTCGGCCAGCGCGAAAGAAACTTCTCGTAGAACGGAATGACGGCCTTCACGGTCGTCTGCTGCAGCATGATCTCGCTGAGCCAGACCTTGTACGGATCGGCCCGCCGCCCGCGCCGCGTGCGCCAGGGCAGGTCGCGCCGCTCGCGGTCGTACCAGTCGAGCAACGCCGCCACCGTGTCCGGTCCGGCCGGCCGAAGGGGCAGTTGCTTGCGTGCCACAGCTCCCACGCTGTCCCCCATTAGAAACCGCATCCACAGCATGGAACGCCGCGAATCACCCCCATCATGCTAGGGACACGCAACCATCCTGCCTATGACGGCGACCACGCATGACGGCGAAACGCACAGAAAAACTTGGAAAAGTCCCGCTGCCCCATCCGGCGCGGCGCCCGCCTCTGCCGCCGAGGTCGAACGACATCCGCTTCAGCGCGCCACCCGTGGCCCGCTTCGTGCCGGCCAAGACGGTCGGCGCCTTCGTCCCGACATTGACGCGCAAAGCCTTCGAGAAGTTCGGCTTCTCGACGGCTGCGCTGATCACCGACTGGGCCGCGGTCGCGGGCGCCGAAATCGCAAGCTACACCATGCCGGAGCGTCTGAGGTGGCCGCGCGGCGCCGAGGACGACGATATATCGGGGGAACGGCGCGGCGCGACGCTGATGCTGAGGGTGGACCCTGCCCGCGCGCTCGACGTGGAATATCGCGCGCGCCAGATCGTCGAGCGCATCAACGCCTATTTCGGCTACCGGGCCGTGGAAACCCTGCGGATCGTGCAGGCGCCCATCGAGACCTCGTCCGGCAAAATGGTGCCTCTCCGGCCGAACCAACCCGCAGCGGCATCGGCCGAGGACACCGACCCGCTGACCGCCGCCCTCGCGCGCCTCGAGCAAGGCGTCCACCGCGACCGCACCGCCCGCCGCCCCTGACAGCCGCTGGATTTCTTCAACACCCGACACTCCCGGCCCACAGGGCTCCGGGAGCAAGGCGACCCGGCGCGAGCGCCGCCCCCGCGTCTTGGCGCAGCCAAGCTCCGCTTGGACGCGACGCGGAAGCTTCCAGCCCGAAGGGCTTGGGAGCAAGGCGACCCGCGGCAAGCCGCGCCCCCGCGGAGGGCGCGATCGAACGGCTCGCCCACGCCGAGCCGCTCGATCTGAACAAGCCCGTGAGCGCGAAAATTGCCTTAATCGGGCGACCGCACCATGGTATCAGCCGGATCTGAGAGGCGGGCTTATACCGCCGCCGCCTGAAATCGAGAGTTAAGGAGCTGAATAATGGACCTTTTGAGCCGGCTTGATCGCCGCATGGCCCTTGCGGCCGGAGCCGTTATGGCCGCGCTGGCGCTGGCTGTCGCGTCCGCAGTGCCCGCCATGGCTCAACGCGCGGTGACGGTTCCCGAGGTCCCCATGGAGACGCTCCTGAAGCAGGACGAACTCCCCGATCTCGTGCTCGGCGCCGAGGACGCAAAGGTCACGGTCGTCGAGTATGCGTCGCTGACCTGCGGCCACTGCATGAACTTCCACACAAAGGTCTTCCCCGAGCTCAAGATCAAATACGTCGACACCGGCAAGGTGCGCTGGATCTACCGCGACTTCCCGCTCGATCCACGCGCCATTGCGGGCGCCATGCTCGCCCGCTGCGCCGCGGGCGAGGAGGCGAACACCGACCGCGCCCTCGCGATGATCGACGCGCTCTTTCACAGGCAGGCCGATTGGGCCTTCGTGAAGTCGAACCCCACGCAGGCGCTCTTCGACGTCGCCCGCCAGACCGGCTTCACGCAGGAGCGCTTCGACAAGTGCCTGACGGACGAGGCACTGCTCAACAAGGTCACGGCGATCTATACGCGGGCCGCGGAAACCTTCGGCGTCAACGCCACGCCGAGCTTCTTCATCAACGGCAAGCGCCTGCAGGCCGCGCCGTCGGTCGAAGAGTTCGACAAGGCGCTCGAGCCGCTTCTGGCCGGTGGCTGACCCGGAACGAGACCGGGAAGGAGCGTAAGGCCATGAGGATGAGAGAGAGACCGGCGACCGCGGTGCGTGCGCGCTCGGCTCTCCTCGCCCTCGCTGTCACCCTGGCGCTCGCCGCGTGCTCGGGAAATTCCTCGGAGCTTTCCAATCTCGCGACACCGGACGGCGCCTCGTCCTCGTCCGCCTTCCCGGGATCGGACGAGCAGAGCCGATCCGCCAGCTCGGTTCCGGCATTCGGTGACATTCCGGATGGCACATCCGGCGGCCGCCAGGTGATCGAGAACCCGACGAATGCCGACATCATGGCCACGGGGACGCTGCCCGAGATGTCGCTCGGCCGCTCCGATGCCCCCGTCACGATCATCAAATACGCGTCTTTGACGTGCCCGCACTGCCGCGCGTTCCACCGCGACGTGTTTCCGGAGCTGAAGCGCACCTACATCGACACCGGCAAGGTGCGCTTCATCCTGCGCGAGTTCCCGATCGGCCTTCAATCCGGCACCGCGACCGTCGCCTGGCGATGCGCGCCCGCCGACAAGTATTTCGAGCTTTACGGGAAATTCCTGGAGCAGCAGGGCCGCTGGGTCTCCCAGGAGGTGCGCCGCGATCCCATCTTCGAGGTCGCGAAGCAGGTGGGGATGACGCGGCAACAGTTCGACGCCTGCTATGAGAATCAGGCGATGATCGACGGTCTCAAATGGGTCAAGGAGCGCGGGCGGCAGCTTGGCATCATCGGCACGCCGAACTTCTTCGTGGCAGGCAAGCTCGTGAAGGAAACGCTCACGATGGCGGGCATCCGCGAGCGGGTCGATCCGCTGCTCGGCGGGCCACGCTCGGCTGCAGCCGGCATCGCGCAATAGGCGACGATCCGCCAGCCCTCCCCGCGCCTTCGATCCAGGGTACACATCCAGGGTCCAGTCCAGGATAGCAGCGTCGCATGAAAATCAGCCGTCTCAGGCTTCTGGGTTTCAAGTCCTTCGTCGAGCCGACCGAGCTCGTGATCGAGCGGGGCTTGACCGGCGTCGTGGGCCCGAACGGCTGCGGCAAGTCGAACCTGCTCGAAGCGCTCCGCTGGGTGATGGGCGAGACGTCGCACAAGTCGATGCGCGCCGCCGCCATGGACGACGTGATCTTCTCCGGCACCACCACGCGCCCCGCGCGCAACGTGGCGGAAGTGACGATCTTTCTCGACAACAGCGAGCGTCAGGCGCCCGCCGAGTTCAACGACCAGGACGTGATCGAGATCACGCGCCGCATCGAGCGCGAGGCCGGGTCCGCCTACCGCATCAACGGGCGCGAGAGCCGCGCCCGCGACGTCAAGATCCTGTTCGAGGACGCCGCGACCGGCGCGCGCTCGCCGGCGCTCGTCCGACAGGGGCAGATTTCCGAGATCGTCAACGCCAAGCCCGAGCAGCGCCGCCGCGTGCTCGAGGATGCGGCCGGCATCGCGGGCCTGCACAGCCGCCGCCACGAGGCGGAGCTGCGCCTCAAGGGCGCCGAGAGCAACCTCGCGCGGCTCGGCGACATCATGGGTCAGCTCGGCTCGCAGATCGAAAGCCTGAAACGCCAGGCCCGCCAGGCGCGGCGCTACAAGGATCTCTCCGACGAAATCCGCCGCGCCGAGGCGCTGCTCTTCCACCTCACCTGGATCGACGCGCAGGCGAACGTTGAAACGGAGGAGCGGAACTTCGCCGAAACGCTCGCCCTCCTCGGCCGCGCGACGGAGGAGGAAGCGCGCGCCATCACCGAGGAAGCGCTGTTCGCCGAAACCATTCAGCCGCTGCGCGAAACGGAGGCGGAGCGCGGCGCCGCACTCTCGCGCATCCGCATCGAAAGCGACGGGCTGGCGCAGGAGGCGACGCGCTGCGCCGAACGCAAAGCCGAGCTCGAAAAGCTCGCCGCCGAGCTCGACAAGGACCTGACGCGCGAGACGGTGTTGATCTCGGAAGCCGAGGACATTCTCGCGGCGTTCGACGACGATATGGTCTTGCTTGAAGCCGCCGAGAGCGAAGCCGACGCCGCCGAGCCCGGCCTCCACACGGCTGAAACCGAAGCCCGCGCCATGCTCGAAACGGCGGAAGCGGAATTGCACGAGCTCACCGAGCGTGCGGCCGAAGTCCGCGCGCGGCGCAGATCGCTCGAAGCCGCCGCAGCCGAACGACAGGCGACCATCGCCAAGCGCAACTCCGAGCTTGCCAACATTCAGCGCGACGCGGAAGCCGCAGCCGCCGCAGCGCCGGATTCACTCAAGCTGGCGGCCATCACCGAGGAAGGCCAGACGCTTGCCCGCGAAATCGCGGTGATCGAGGCCACCACGCTCGAGGCCGAGGAAAAGGTCGGCGATCTCGCGGAAATCGCGCGCGCCGAGGCGGCGGCCGCGCAGAAAGCCCGCATGGCCTTGTCAACGCTCGTCACGGAGCGCGAAACGCTCTCCAAGCTCGTCATGCCGGCGAGCGAGGAGGGCTTGCCGCCGGTGGTCGATGCGCTGCGCGTGGCGCCGGGCTATGAAGCCGCGGTCGTGGCGGCACTGGGTGACGACCTCGACGCACCGGCCGCCGAGGACGCACCCGTGCGCTGGCGCCACATCGGGACGCCGCCCGACGACGACGCGCCGCTTCCGGAGGAGGCTGAGCCCTTGAGCCTCCACGTCGGCGCGCCGCCCGAGCTCGCGCGACGCCTCAACCAGATCGGCGTGGTCGCGGCAGAAACCGGCCACCGCCTGCAACCGCTTCTGAAGCCCGGCCAGCGGCTCGTAAGCCGCGACGGCGACCTCTGGCGGTGGGACGGGTTCGCGGCCACCGCGGGCGGCATGACACCCGCCGCCCAGCGCCTCGCCGAGCGCAATCGCCTCGCCCACATGCTTCAGCATGAGGACGTGCTCCGCGCGGACGTGAAGCGCCTCTCCGCACTCGAAGAGGACGCCAACAGGACACACGTCGCGGCGGTGACGGAAGAGAAACGGCTGCGCACACTGTGGCGCGAGACGCAAGCCAAGCTCGCAACGACGCGCGACGCGCTCATTGCCATCGAACGCCGCGCCCGCGAGACCGAAGCCCGCCTCGCGTCCATCGCCGAAGCGCGCGAGCGTGCGGACACCGGCCGGCAAGAGGCCGAGGCGAGCCTCGCGGAGATCAAGACCGAACTGGCCGCTCTCGACGCCGCCGACGATCCTTCGGCGCGCCTTCCCGAGGTCCAGGCCGCGACGCAGGAACGGCGCAACGCACTCGCCGCCGCGCAGGGCGCGGTCGCCGCCCACGCGCGCGACCGCGCCGCCCGCAAGCAGCGTGTCGAAGCTATCGCTGCCGACCGTGCCCGCTGGACCCAGCGCAGCAAGAGCGCGTCCGAGCAGATCGCCGCCCTCAAGGAGCGGCTGGCGAAAACCCGAAACGACATCGTCCAGCTCGAGGAGATCATCCCCGCGCTCGACGATCGCAGGCAAAGCCTGCTTGGCGCGCTGACGGAGGCCGAGCAGGCCCGCAACGCGGCCGCCGACGATCTGGCCCGCGCCGAGAACGCCCAGCGCGCGGCTGCCCAAGCGCTTCGCGAGGCGCAGGCGGCCGTCTCGGCGGCGCGCGAAGCCCGCGCCCGCACGGAGACACGTCTTGAAGGCGCCCGCACGCGCCGCCAGGACGAGACGCGGCGCATCCGGGAAGCCCTCGACGTCAACCCGGACGACTGCCTCGGGCTCGCGGGCCTCGCACCCGAGACCGCGCTTCCCGGCCTCGCCGACGCCGACCGTGCGCTCCAGCGCCTCAAGGCGGACCGCGAGCGCCTCGGCGGCGTGAACCTCCAGGCCGACGACGAGTTGAACGCCCTCCTCGAGCAGATGAGCACGATGGAGACCGAACACAGCGACGTCGAGCAGGCCATCGCCAAGCTGCGGGGCGCAATCGGGCAGCTCAACCGCGAGGGCAAGAAGCGGCTCGAAGATGCGTTCGAGAGCGTGAACGGCCACTTCCAGCGCCTCTTCACCACCCTGTTCGGCGGCGGCGAGGCGAGGTTGCAGATGATAGAGGGCGACGATCCGCTGGAAGGCGGCCTCGAAATCATCGCCCGCCCGCCGGGCAAGAAGCCGGCCACGCTCTCGCTGCTGTCCGGCGGCGAGCAGACGCTGACCGCGCTCTCGCTCATTTTCGCGGTGTTCCTCACCAATCCCTCGCCCATCTGCGTGCTGGACGAGGTGGACGCCCCGCTCGACGACGCCAATGTGGACCGCTTCTGCACGCTGATGGAGAAGATGGCGGAAGAGACGGACACGCGCTTTCTCGTGATCACCCACCATCCGATGACCATGATGCGCATGAACCGGCTGTTCGGCGTCACCATGGCCGAGCGCGGCATCTCCCAGCTCGTCTCGGTCGACCTCGAAACCGCGAAATCCTTCCGCGAAGCCGTCTGATCCAGGGCGCCCCCCTTTGTCACCCCTCCCCGACTCTACGCTCCGGCTGCGCAGCAGCCCGGGAGCAAGGCGACCCGCGACGAGTCGCGCCCCCGCGGAGGGCGCGGCGGGCAGGCCTGGGCAAAGCCCAGGCTTGACCGCCGAACAAGCCCGTGAGCGAAAAGACTCCCTGCGCCCATTCGCCGTACCTCGTGACCCCCAGCGGAATGTGGCCATTGCTTGACACGGCTTGGTCTCCAGCTATGGTGCGCGCCGTTGGGAATCCGGCCGTTTCAGCTCACAGTCTGGCGGACAGGGGAAGCTCATGGCGTCATCGGGTGAAAACGACGGTCCGGGACGTGGTGAGATCTCACCTGCGGACCGGGAGGCGTTTAAAAGACGCGCTTCCGATCTGGGGACTCGGCTCGAAAAAGTTCGGGCGGAGACTCGCGTCAAAGAGGGGCCGACACCCGATGCGAAAAGCCGGGGCACGGCGCTCGGACAGGCGATGAAGATCGCCATCGAGCTCGTTGTCGGCATCGCGGTCGGCGG
>ERZ869909.2549-NODE-2549-length-11820-cov-10.383973_pt1 | contig 11820 bp, 11 predicted proteins | sample MGYA00520892_ERZ869909 | MGnify/ENA primary metagenome ERZ869909 (study PRJEB32215, sample SAMEA104723947) | bioreactor metagenome | biome: bioreactor; feature: anaerobic bioreactor; material: water | place: China | collected 2015-03-12 ... | reverse complement strand
GGCACCGACCTCGAAGTCGAGGTCATGAAAAAGGAAAAGCTGGCCATCAAGGACCAGATTTACGCTTACTTGAAGAAGGTCGAGACCGAAGGCTGAGGCTAGAAGAGGGAGCTTGGCTCTCCCTAGTCTTGCCTTGCGCCACCCACAAAGCCCACCCGTGTTAGTGAGGCGGGCTTTCTATTCGGCGAAGCATGCTGCTCGCCGGTTCAAAACAGGATTCATGCGAACGCCACTCGCGGCTTGTAATACTGTCAACTCTTGACAAAAACGCCCTGTTGGCCTGTCATGGGTTGACGATAGGGTTTGACAATGTCACACACCGTGTCGACTTCATCACAGATTTCTCGTCAGCTGGCCCGGTGGCGTGGATCTGTAAGGTCTGGAAAGGAAACAGGAAAAACGTCAGCGTTGGATGGCTGACAACTACTCGCGTCGGTTAGCCCTGATCTGGCACGCCGGTTGCATAAGGCTAAGCAAGCGGGTTTTCCGTGTTCTTCCATCAAGGAGAGTTGTCATGAAAAAGGTTCAACAAGGTTTCACCCTGATCGAACTGATGATCGTTGTGGCGATTATCGGTATTCTGGCTGCGGTGGCACTGCCCGCTTATCAGGACTATACTGCGCGTGCGCACATGTCTGAAGCAATGTCCTTGGCGGGTGGTGCGCGCACGGCGGTTGCAGAGTCGTGGCAGTCAACGGGTAACTGGCCGGCTTCGAATGCTTCCGCGGGTTTGGCTGCAGCAGCAAGTATCACTGGGCAGTACGTGGCTTCGGTCACGGTTGGAGCGAACGGTGTGATTACGGCTCTGATGAAGAACGCAGCTCCTGTTCAAACGGGAGTTCGGAATACGTCGCTCTTCCTCACCCCGACCGACCGAAACGGTTCGGTGGAATGGCGGTGTTCGAGCAGCGCGCAAACCAAGTTTTTGCCGACATCTTGCCGTTGATGTACTGCTGGGCCGGGTGAGCACTTCAAACCCCGGTTCAAAAATAACCAAGGAGCACCATGTTGGTGCTCCTTTTTTTTGTGATGACTGATAGTGATGAGCGGGCGTTCCTATCTCTTTGCGTCGCTGATGGTGGCCGGACTTTGGGTTACTTATCTGTTCCATTCCCATGCGTTCTACGCGCCTTGGTTCTATGACGACGCTCCAACGCTGCGTGGATTGGCCGATGTCCAAGATTGGTCGTCGGCTTGGGCCTTCATCTGGTCTGGTGTTGCCAGTGCAATCGGTCGGCCACTGTCGAACGCGAGTTACCTGCTGAACTTCGCTGACTGGCCTACGAACCCCGTGGGCTTCAGGCGAACCGGTGTGCTACTGCATTTGATAAATGCGCTTCTGCTAGGTTGGGTGGCCCTGCGAATTGGTCGTATGGTTCCGGCCATGCGAGACCGTGCCGAGCTCTTTGCGTCGCTGCTGGCGGTGGCTTGGGCACTGCACCCTTTGACGTTCTCAGCCAACCTGATGCCAGTTCAGCGGATGACCGTGCTTGCAGGCACGTTCACCTTGCTCGGATTGCTGCTTTACGCGATTGGAAGAGAGCGACTGCAACACCGGGAAACCTGTGTTAGCGGAGTCGTAATTTGCAGCGTTGCGGTGGGCGGTTTCTCGGTACTTGGTGTCTTGGCTAAGGAGAACGGGGCTCTTCTTCCGTTTCTCGTTGCCGTCCTTGAGTACTCGGTTTTGCGACGACTTCCCAATAAATTGAATCTCGGTGTCTGGCGGCTCTGGCAAGTTGGATTCTTTGCCTTGCCTTTCGTCATGTTGCTCGTTTATGTCGCTCATGGATGGCCGACAACCATGAACACATACGCTGCAAGGAACTTTTCGCTTGATGAGCGGCTTGCTAGCCAGGCGGTCCTCACATGGCAGTATATGAGGCAGATGTTCATCCCGAACGTGATGCAGTTTGGCCCCTTTCAGGATGGGGTCAAGGTCTATTCAGCGATGGATGTACAAGTGCTGATCAGCGCCTTCGCCTGGTTCGCCGTGGTTGTCCTTGCTTGGCTCGAGCGGTCAAGGTCAGGATTGCTGATGCTTGCAGTGGGATGGTTCTGGGCCGGCCACCTTCTTGAATCGACGATTCTGCCGCTGGAGCTCTCGTTCGAACATAGAAATTACATTCCTGCAATAGGGCCTATCGCAGGCCTTATTGCAGCTGGACTGCTTGTCAGGTCCCTGCATTTCCTGCCTTGGGTCTTCATGTGCTTGGTTGTGCTATCGGGTTGGCGTGTGACCTCACTATGGACCGATACTCTCGCCGCCGCTGAAATACAGCAGACGTATCACCCGCGTTCTGTCAGAGCTGCGCAATTCGTCGCTATGCTCTATGACCGACTGGGTGACGATGAAACAACCTACCGGGTCATTGAACTCGCAGTCGAGAGAATGCCCGAGGCCTCGGACCTGCTTGCGACTAAGCTCATGCTTGGCTGCCGCGCGAACAATCATGACGTTATTCGGCGTTCCATTGAGTCGTTCCACGAGCGCGCCAGAGCTCTCGATCCGAGTTTTGCGCTTTCGGACACGCTTCGCCATGTAAAGGATATGGTTCTGGATGGCCACTGTGATCTGGCCCCAGATGAGCTGGTGCAGGTTACGAGTGACTTGCTAGAGAATCCCAGGATCGATGCCAACAAGTTGTTGAAGCACAATCTTCATCACGTACGCGCTGATCTGCTGCACGCTAGTGCCGGCGCTGAGGCGGCACTAGCGGAGTTAATTGAAGCCTTTAACAGCAACCCGAATCCGGAGACGGCCATACTGGTGGCTTCAATGTTCGACGCCTTGGGTTTTTCAAGCGATGCGTTGGATTTTCTTGATCGTGCAAACGAAGCCTTTCCCATGGCTGTTCGCAGGAGGCAAGATGGCTGGCAACAGCAGTTTGGAAATATGCGTACGTATCTTTGCTCCAAGACAGGAAGTTGCTGAGGCTTTTTGCGGAACGGAGAGAGTACATCGACCGAGAGGGAGTTAGCATGATTAGCGTGGTGATCCCCGCAAAGAACGAAGCAAACGCTATCGGTGAAGTTGTTCGAAAGGTAATTGAGTCGATCCCCGACGCGGAAGTGATTGTGGTTAGTGATCATTCCGATGACGCGACGGTAACTGAGGCCGGTGCGGCTGGCGCAAGAGTGATCGAACATCCCTACTCAAAAGGTAACGGCGCTGCCATCAAGACTGGCGCCCGTGCAGCTGTCGGTGATATTTTGGTATTTCTTGACGGGGATGGTCAGCATGATCCGGCGGATATTCCCCGTCTGCTCAAAAAGCTGGACGATGGCTACGACATGGTCGTCGGTGCTCGCAGAGCTGGTTCGCAGGCCAGTCTTGGACGAGGGTTGGCCAACGCGCTATACAATCGCTTGGCGAGCTACATGACTGGACATCGAGTGGAAGATCTAACATCAGGCTTCCGGGCGGTGCGCGCTCGACAGTTTCGCGAATTCCTGTATCTGCTGCCAAATGGATTCTCGTACCCCACCACGTCTACGATGGCCTTCTTCCGGGCCGGCTATGCCGTGGCCTACGAGCCAATCGATGCTTCAGCGCGGGTTGGCAAGAGTCACATCAAGTTGTTGCGCGACGGCACTCGCTTTCTGCTGATCATCTTCAAGGTGGGGACGCTATATTCGCCACTCAAACTGTTCGGCCCTGTGGCGCTCGCGTTGTTTCTCCTCGGTGGTGGGTGGTACGTCCACACCTTCTTTTCCGAAGGGCGCTTCACGAACATGAGTGCGCTACTTCTCACGGGGAGTGTCATGGTGTTTCTGATGGGATTGATATCCGAACAGATCACAGCGCTCATGTACCGTGAGCCAGAAGCAGCAAGTGTCGACCGGGTGGTGCGAGATGACTGATCGGGAGGACACGGGGTGGCGTGCGGAAGGCGACTTTCGACCGCACCCCATTGAGTGGAATGAGCTTCGCATCCAGCGCTTGTGGGACTACTACAGCACTTCGGAGGCCCATCGCTCGACATATTTTGGCGAAACGGTAGGTCGGCATTTCGTGCGCGTCTTGCGTCGGCACGGAGTCTTGAAAGGGCGGGCTCGGATCGTCGATTTCTCCTGCGGTACGGGTGCAATCATCGAGGCCTTGCTTGATGTCGTACCGAGGGGCACTAAAGTTACGGGTTTCGATCTCTCTCCCCTTTCGATCGAACGCACCCTGGCTCGTAACGAGGAAACGCCCGGTTTTGGGGGGGCGTACCGGATGCAGGGTTATCCGACCTGTCTTGAGGATGGTTCGGTGGATGCGTTGATCCTGACTGAGGTGATAGAGCATCTGGATGATCGGACCTTGCATGACGTGCTGGCCGAGTGCCGGCGAGTGCTTACGCCGGAAGGGGTGCTTGTCGTGACAACGCCAAACGAGGAGAATCTGGCCCGCGAACATGTCATGTGTCCCGAGTGTGGCTGCACGTTCCACCGTTGGCAGCATCGCCGTAGCTGGTCGAGCTCATCGCTCTCCAGTGCCCTGACAGCGGCTGGTTTTGGCAGGGTTAGGGTGCATCCAGTTACGTGGGGAAATGAGTTGATCGAGTTGGCGTTCTTGCTGCTCCGCCGGAAGGCGACCGGCTTGATGGCACGGGCGTGGCGGTGAGCGGCTGAGTGGCATGGCGCTAAGTGGAGGTTGCGTTTGAAAGTGTCGGAGCGAGTCCTGAAGGGAGTGCGTGCTTTGCTGTTCGGTTCGCGCGCCCAGCGACGGAGGGCGCTGCTGGAGGTTGCGCGGTTCGCAGCGTCGAATCTCGGTGGCCATTATGTCGGTGAGGACTACAAGCTCTGGCTGCAGGACGAGCGCTTTGTCCGGCGCTTTCGTGAGCTGTCTCCGCACAATGAATTTTCTATGGAGCGCAAGTATGCGTTGCGTGAGTTGGCGCTGAGCGTTTCAACGCTAGACGGCGCCGTTGCCGAATGCGGCTGCTATGTCGGCGTGTCTGCCTGGTTCCTAGCCAGTGTGGTGGACGGGGCCGAGTTTTATCTGTTTGATTCTTTCGAGGGTCTGTCCGCACCGTCGGAGCAAGATCGTTCGCCCGACGGTTTGCCGCAGTGGCAGCGCGGCGATTTGAGTGCCTCGGAGAGCGAACTGCGTCGCAATCTGGCCGAATTCAGTAACGTCCATGTTCTCAAAGGATGGATTCCGGATCGGTTCGGAGAGGTGGCTTCATGCGATTTCAAGCTGGTTCATATCGATGTCGATCTGTATCAGCCGACATTCGACAGTCTGGAGTTCTTTTATCCTCGCCTGGTATCGGGGGGCATGATCGTGATGGACGATTATGGATTTGCGAATTGCCCCGGTGCATTCGACGCGGCGAACCGATTCATGAAGGATAAGCCTGAGCGCATCATTCATCTGCCCACCGGCCAGGGGGTGGTGATCAAACGCTAGGACGAGCGTAAATGCGGGAGTGGAGCAGGGCCGCGAGTAGCGAGGCGGCAAGAAGATGGCCTAGCCGAATGGCGATCGCGATGGCTACAGCCTCTTCTAGCTGCAGGCCCGCGCTTTGCGCGAAGAGAACCCACAGTGTATCGGTGATGCCAAGTCCGTTGGGTACGAAGGCGATCAGGCTCAATGCTACCGTCAGGCCCGACAAGGCAACCGCCTGCGGCACGGTGATTGCGGCTCCCAGGCCGTTGAAGCCGACCAGGTAGACCGCGCTCATCGTCAATAGCTGCAATGCGAACCACGGGTGCGCAGCTTTCGGCACTGGCGCACGAAGTGCCTCGATGGCGTGGCCCAGGCGCCCGTGCACCTGACTGTTTGATTGGCCGCGCGCGAGACAACGAACAACACGCATTGCAACCCAACCACCGCCACAAGCTGCAGCGGCCACAAACTCCACGCTCCAGCCAGAAAACGGCAGGGCCAGGGCGCTTAACAGCAAGGCGTACTCAAGCCCCAGCCATAGTTGCCGAAGGCTGGCAACTGCACAGGTGCTCAAGCGCATGCCGTGATGCATCAGCAGCGTGGTGCGTGCTGCAAGCCCGGCGACCAGGGGGGCGACCACGGATACTGCGGCCGAGACGGACCAGATTGCGAGCGTGGTGGAAAACCGGGGCGGGGGTGTTTCCGGCACCGCCATTCGGAAGGCCATGGCCTGCACGGCGAGCCCAAACGCGGACAAGCCGGCCAGCAGCAACATGATGTGCCACTGTGCCGCTGCATGACGCCAGGGTGCGAGGCCCAACTGCCATAGAAAGCCGGCAAGAAGTGCGATGACGATCAGGTAGATCACACGACGGATCCGGATGGTGCGCGATGGGGGTGGTTCGACTGGTGTCATCTTCCGTTTACGAGGCTTGTGTCGCTCCGCCTGGGTCTCAGAACGAACACGTGGCATGCGCTACCGAACAGGGCAGCCATGCGTTCGCGAGTTTGAATGCCGAGACGTTCTCCCAGGAGTGCGTAACCCGAATACAGAAGCCCGCTTGGCATGCTCACGATGACCTCGAAATCGTTGTCGCTGAACACGCGTGTCCAGCGTGCCCGACGGAAATGGGATGCCTCGGTCAGGGCGTTGCCATGTTCGCCGTGGCGATTCGCGTAAATGGCGCGATGCCATATGGAGCGGGTGGCAATCCTGGGCTGTCGCGGCTGCGGCGTGGGCGCTACGGGGGGGCGACTGCCGGTCAGCCGAGCCACAAGTGTCGATAGGAGCGTCTTCAACAGCCAAGGGTAATGGGTAAATTGTGTTAGAACTCGCCACACTGGGCTTGGCAGGACGTGAATCGCAATGCCGTCTGGCGTGAGCACGCGCCGGATTTCCTGTTGCATGCGATCGGTGTTCGTGACGTGCTCGAGCACATTGGACGAAAACACGATACGAAAGCTGTGATCGGCGAAGGGGAGTCTCAAGCCGTCATAATCGATGACCGGCCAGACTCTGCTGGCTGCGTATCGGCTATCGGCCAGATCGATGGCAGTAACCTCGTAGCCCCGTGCCGACAGCACACGAGCCTGTTCGCCTGTACCCGCACCAATCTCGAGGAGTCGACCTTGGTGTATGCCCAGGCTGGCGAGCGTAGCGGTGACGACGTCAAGCTCGTGCTGGCGCAATGCAGTCAAGTGTTCAGCGTTCATGTTTCTGGCTGGCTGAGGCCTGCGGATCAATGGTGTGAAGCAGTGACGCCAGTCGAGTCGCGGGTGCGAGGGCGTCTTCCGGTTTGGCGCAACTGTGTTCCTGGGGCGCGTGCGAGCGTGCCTGTGCCGTTTTGGAAATTGCCGCCGCGAGCGCAGGAACGTCGCCACATGCTACCAATCTGAACCGGTCCGGGCCATAGTCGTTTTGGAGCGTCTCAACGGAGGTGTCGTAGCGGGTGGCCACGATTGGCAAGCCGAAGTGCATGGCTTCGAGTAGTGCGTTCGGGTAGCCCTCCCAGCGAGAAGCAAGGACGAAACCGGTTGCATTGCGATACCAAGGGTAAGGGTTGTGTCGGACGCCCGGAAGGAGCACCCGCCCGGCCAGCCCCAGGCGGGTCACCAACTCCTCGAGCCGGCTGCGCCCCGGGCCTTCGCCAAGAATGATGCATTTAAGCGGACTGGGTACTGCAGTGAATGCCCTAATCAGCTCGGCATGGCCCTTCTGATCGACAAGCCGACCCGTTGCGAGTACGTAGGGCTGCAAGGCGACGATTTCGTCGCGATGATCGTCGTGTAAGGACAGGTTCTCGATCCGTTCGTGATCCACCGGGTTGGGGATGATAGACAGGCGCTGCGGTGCGAGTCTGGCACTTTGTTGAAGCTGCTCCGCCATGGGGGCGGTCAGGGCAACAATGTGATCAGCCTGCGGGTAGAGCAAGCGCATGGCAAGCTTCCGTGGCCCGGTTGCACCGCCCCGCAGGGTGACCGCCTCGCGCACCACCAGCGGAAAGCGACGCCGACTGAGCAGGCGCGCGAGCAAGGCGACGAGGTTGGCGCCGGTGAGCGTCGACAACATGACCTCTGGCGGGCTGCGACGCAGTTCGCGCGTCAGGCGCAGGAGCGTAAGCAAGCCAAAACGCCAGGCGGGGCGGGCTGGGCCGGCGGCGAGATCGATGACTTCAACTCGCGGGTCGAGTTCGGCCAGCAGTGGCCCGGTTTTGCGTGCGAGGATCAGGCGCACGCCATGACCGAGTTGCAGGAACTGACGTGACAAGGTGACGAAGACGCGTTCGGCGCCGCCTATTTCGAGGTCGGGGATGAACAGGGTGATGGTGCGGCGGCTCATGCGTTGAAACGACACAGGCCGGTGTGGAGCAACCAGAGGCGGTAGCCGTGGTCGCGCCTGCTCGAGCGATGCTCGACAAGCAGGCGCTGGGCCTCGGCAGTGTCGATGAAGCCGGCGTGCGATTCGAGGTTAGCGGCGAGCCGGTTGCCGAGTTCGCCTCGAAACCATTGGTGAACCGGCACGGCAAAGCCTTGTTTGCGGCGTGACCAGGTTTCTGCGGGAAGGTGCTCGCCAAAGGCGTGGCGCAACCAGCGTTTGCCGCACCCGATCCGCAGATGTTGCTTGGCCCGACGTGTCATCGCCAGTTCGATGAGCTTGTGGTCCAGGAAGGGGGCGCGTGTTTCGAGGCCATTAGCCATGCTCGCGCGGTCTACCTTCACGAGGATGTCTTGCGGAAGATAGACGAGTGCGTCGGCGTGGAGCATGCGGTCGAGGTCGTCCAGGGTGCATTCGTCGGGCAAGCCGGCCGGGTGGTGGCCGCGGTGGGCAAGATCGGGAAACAGGCTTGCGTAGGCTTGCGGGTGGAACATCAGGGGGGCGGTATAGGGGGTTTCAGCCGCTACGCGCCGTGCGACATCGACGAAGAGATGGGCTTTTTTGAGCAGGCTTCGGCTGTGGTGTGCGCCCGGCTCAGGCAGGGCGAGGAGTGCGTTTTCGGCTAGCTTGCGAAGGCTGGCCGGCAGCCGGGTGTACCAGCGCAGAATGGCCCGGGCCTGGTAACGCTGGTAGCCGCCGAAGAGCTCGTCCGCCCCGTCGCCCGAAAGAGCAACCTTTACGTCTCGAGCCGCCAGTTCGCTGACCAGGGCGGTGGGAAGGATGGAGGAATCCGCAAAGGGTTGTCCCACGTGGCGGGTGAGCAGGGTTTCAAGGCGGTCCTGATCCCATGCATCGAGCGGTGCACTGCGATGATCGGTGCCTAGAAAGCGGGCGACGGATTCGGCGTGACGGCTTTCGTCGAAGGCGGGGTCGGTAAAGCCGATGGTGTAGGTCTTGAGCGGGCGGTCCATCAGGGGCTGGGCAAGTGCGCACACCAGGGAAGAGTCAATGCCGCCGGAGAGAAAGGCGCCCACTTCGACGTCCGCGACCAGCCTTTTGCGCACTGCTTGGGTGAGGGTTTCGCGAAGGGTTTCGTCGTCCGCCGCTGCGCCGCTTCCGGGCAGGGGGAGCCGCCAGTAGCGCTGCTCGTGCGGGGGATCGCCGGGTTGCCAGCGCAGCCAATGCCCGGGCAATACCTCTTTGACGCCTTGCCAGGTGGTGTGGCCAGGCAGGCAGTAGCCGTGACGGAAGTAGTCTGCGAGGCCGTCGATGTCCTGAGTCCAGTCACGCTCGTCCAGCGCACGCAAGGCGGGCAGTTCGGAGGCGCACAGGAGCTGGTGGTCGCGGGCCGCATAATAGAGTGGCTTTTTGCCGATGCGATCGCGGGACATCAGGGCGGTTTGCGCCTGGGTATCCCACAGGACAAAGGCCCACATGCCTTCGAGCCGATCAAGAAAGCCGTGCCCGTGCAGGCACAGGCCGGCGAGCAGTACCTCGGTATCGCCGTGAGTCGTGAAGCGCCAGTAAGGCGCGAGTGCCTGGCGAAGCTCCCGGTAGTTGTAGATCTCGCCGTTGAATGCGAGCAAGTGGCAACCGTCGGGCGAACGCATGGGTTGATGGCTGGCGGTGAGGTCGATGATGGACAGGCGGGCATGGGCCATTGCGAAACCGTCGCCGGTCACGACGCGTTGCTCGTCGGGGCCGCGATGACGCAGCGCGACCACGGAGGTTTCGGCGCGCGCCTGCCGCGCCTCGGCGGCGATGCTGGGGTGATAGAGAAAGGAAAACCCGCACATGGCTGGCTCAGGCTCCATTCATGTCGGTCAGGTTGGCATACAGCGCGAGGTAGCGTTGGGCGCAATGATGCCAGTCAACACCAAGCGCGTGGATGGTGGCCCGGGCGGCTGCGGCGAGTTCCGATCGTCGGCATGGGTTGTAGGCAAGCGACTGCAGTGCGGCACGCAATGCGGCCACGTCGCCTGGCTCGATCAGCACGCCGTTGTGGTTATGGCTGATGAGTTCGGCGATGCCGGGCAGCTTGCTTGCGACGACGACGCGTCCGGCGGCCATGGCTTCGACGACGACGTTCGGCCGCCCCTCGGCGTGACTGGGCAGGACGAGTATCTCATGCTGTGCGTACAAGTCGTCCATGTCTTCGGGCGCGATAGTGCCGACAAAGCGAACGCTTTTCGCAAGGCCGTACGCCTTTGTGGCTGCCTCCAGCGCGATGCGCTCCGGCCCCCCTCCGGCGATGGTTAGCGTAAAGGCGGTTTCGAACTGCCTCAGGGCTTGTAGAAGTTCGTAAACACCCTTGCCACGTATGAGGTTGCCCGCAAACAGCAGACGAAGCGGCTCAACTGCGGGCGCTGGTGGGAGTTCGAGCAGCGTGGCCGATACGCCGTTGGGTATGACGACTATCTTGCCGCGACGGTGTGGAAAGTGCTCGACAAGCTCGGCGCGCATGGCGTCGCTGACGGTGACGGCGGTGTGGACGAGTGTGAGCGTGGCGCGCATGACAAGACGTTTGAGTCGCGAGCCCCCCAGCCCGGAAACATCCGAGCCGCGCAGCGTGACGATGGTGGGGCGCGCGATGAGGCGCCCGGCCAGGCCGCATACCAGCCCCGTAAGCGACCAGTTGGCGTGGATGAGGCTGGCCTTGCGACCGTGGCGCACAGCGGCAAGAAAGAGCCCGGAGAACAGGCTGAGGACAAACATGATGTTGAAGGGGTTGCGTGCCAGCGCCGCCGGAATGCCTCCAGGCAGATGGGCGAGGGTGCGATAGCGTCTCGGTGCGTAGCGAACCGCCACCATGGGGTGGGAAGCGCAGCGGCCGTCGCCTGCGGTATTGCTGGCCGGCGCAACCACGGTGAGTGCGGCATCGGCTTGCAGTGCATCGACCAGACGGCGCACAAATATACCGCTCACACTGTCGGGCTGCATGGGGTAGGAAGTGGACACCATTAGCACTTTGAGTTTCGAGGAGCTGCTAGTGGTCATGGGTCAAGAGCTTGTCGAGGTGCTGCCCGAGTGCAGGGCTCAACGAGCGTGCGAAGCTTGCCGTCAGATGCCTCGAGTCACGGTAGATAAGCGCGAGAAAAGGGGCAAGCGTAGCTTTGTGGGACGAGCCTAGCCTTACCGCACCACGGGATAGAAGTGTTGTCATCGGTCGTCACGAAATCTGCAACAACGCCTTTACCTTGGCTCTGACATGCACCAAGACATCGGCGGTGACGACAGCTTTCTTTCGGGCGCGCCTGACCTTCCAGTCGAGCGATTTCACTTGATCGGAAAGCACCGCACAATCCACGCCATCGAGTTTGGTCACGACTTCAAAAGGGTGCCCCTTGATCTTGGTCGATAGGGGGCAACACACCATGAGTCCGGTTTTGCCATTGTAGCTTGCCGGACTGATGACCAGCGCAGGACGGTGGCCAGCCTGTTCATTGCCCGCCTGGGGGTCGAATTCCAGCCAAACCACTTCGCCTGTGTCGGGAACGTAGGCGCGCGGCATTAGAGCGCCTCATTGCCCACAGGGGAGCCAAAGCTCACTTCGTTGTGAACATTGGCCGGA
>ERZ869909.2548-NODE-2548-length-11822-cov-7.072456_pt1 | contig 11822 bp, 10 predicted proteins | sample MGYA00520892_ERZ869909 | MGnify/ENA primary metagenome ERZ869909 (study PRJEB32215, sample SAMEA104723947) | bioreactor metagenome | biome: bioreactor; feature: anaerobic bioreactor; material: water | place: China | collected 2015-03-12 ... | reverse complement strand
CACGGACTAACACGGACTAACACGGACTAACACGGACTAACACGGACTAACACGGACTAACACGGACTAACACGGACTAACACGGACCCGCGTGGACAGCGTCCATCTCCCGTCCGTGAAGGTCCGTGTCAGTCCGTGAAAGTCCGTGTCCGCCCCCCCTCTACGGCTCCCAGCGTCCGAGACCAAGGCCGGAACCCGGGCCTCCGCCCCCGCCACCCGCGCTCTCCTGCATACCGAGGGGAATCCAGCCCATCCACGCCGCGAGGATGAACGCCACGACGACAATGAGGGCCAGAATCAGCTCGGGCGACAGCACGAGGTGCGTGCCTGCCCGTTGCTTGAGGTAGGTGAACAGCGGCTTCCGGTTCAGCCAGACATGCACGGCGCCCGCGAGGACGAACAGACCCGCCAGGGCCCCGTGGACCGCGCGCCACTCGATTCGGGTCATGCCGAGAAAATTCCAAACCGGTTCCCGCGCGGCCTGCCCATGCGGGCCGAAGAAGAGCACCGAGCCACTGATGAGCATCACCACGAAGGCCCCGGCAAGAACCAGGGTGGAAAAGCGGCGAAGCTGGAAGGTTTTCTTCATGTGCGGCGCGGCTTCCGTTTGCGTTCCCATGGCTGGAGTCTCCCGAGAGGTCGCCCAGGTACATTGCACCATATACATGGATTGTACCTGACATTCTCAGGGCGTGCTGGGAAAGTGACTACCGCCGCAGGACCGCCGCCGCGAAATCCGCCACGGGATTGGTCACCGGCGGGCGTTCCTGAAACCCGATGAACTCCACATGACCGTCCATGTAGAGCACATTGCTGCCGCCGGGGATGTGGTTGAAGTAGAGGATGCCGCGATTGATAGCGGAAACCCCAAACGCGTCGAACATGACGAATACTTCGGCTTGCGCGGTGTCCGCAGCGGCCGGGTTGCTGACATCCGTGATGAAGAATCGCTCGACGCCCTCGCGAAGCCGATGGACCGTATCGGTTCCGGCGTTGCCGGGCGTCGCGGGCACATCGGCATCGGCGGCGGCGTTCAACGCGGCCAAATCCCCGGCTTCGAGGGCGGGAAGCGCGCGCTCGAGCAGGATATGCTCGAAAGCATGGACAATTTGCGCGGGCCCGGCCGGGGGTGGGAGAGGGATGCCTTGTGCGGTCAAAAGCTTCGACATACGATCCACGGGGATCAAGCCAAGCTCGGACATCGCGTCCGAAAGTCGCTCCAGCGGCGCCAAGCCGTGCTCGACCTCAAGCTTGTCGAACACGAATCCCCAATACCAGTAGCTGTTGTCCACGGCGTGGATGCACGCGCTCGGGTCCGTGCAGGGTTTGCCGTTGAGGGTCCGTGGTCCGCCCTCCTCGGGACCGCGCCACTCAGTGAGCACGATGCCCGCCTCGGACATAAAGCTATCGTGTGACGGATCCGGGGTGCTTGGGCAAATGAGAATGCCGGGGTCGGTAAGAAAATCGGGGTAGATCGTGTCCACGGCCGGCCCGAAATTGAAAGTCATGTGGATATCGCCGCCGGATGTCTCGAAGCCCCGGAGCGACATGGGCGGGTAGTGTCCACCCGGGCTCTCCTGAGCGTACAGCTTGTACAACATCCCGAATTGCATGAGATTGTTCTGGCAACTGGCGCGGTTTGAAGACTCCCCTGCCCGTGCCGCCACTCCAAGGGTCATGAGTACACCTGCAAACAACACGACCGCCACGAGGCAGACAATCCCCACGAGCCCCAGGAGTTTGAGCGCTGTCATCCCTACTTTTCGCATGCGACTTCCCTCCTGCCAAGAGTGTGCCGCAATCGGGAAATATTGTCCACCCCACGACAAAAGAAGCGCGGGGCGCGAACGCTCGTTGCGCTCGCGCCCCGCGGGGCTGACTATTTCGCTATGGGAGCGGCCCGATAGCGGACGCTATCCCAACGCGCCCACGATGCCGGCGAAGCCGCCGGTGACAGGTGCGGAACCTCCCGGCGGGTTGTAGCGCAGGAACTCGACATGGCCATCCATGTAAAGCACATTGGAGCCACCGGGGATGTGGTTGTACAGCGCGGGATTGCTGGAGACCAGGTCCCACATGATGTAGATGTCGCTCTGGGCCTGGGCGCTGCCCGCCGGGTTGTTGATGTCCGTGATCAGGAAGCGCTCGATGCCTTCACGCAAACGGTTCACCGTGGTCGAGCCGGCATTGCCGACATTCGCCACATCCGAGCTGCGGAATCCGTTGATGGTGCCATACAACGGGCTGTTGGTCAGGTTGATGTTGTTGTGGCTCAGCGTGACCATGGCGGGCTCGGTTTGCGACACAACCACGGCAAGCAAGGCCATGAACTGTCCAGGAATGCCAAAAGGATAGTCCGCCGCGACCGGCAGACCAAGGCTCGCAACCAAGGAGGCCGGAACGGGGTCCTGGCCGTCATCCAGCCGGTCGAAAAGATAGCCCAAGTAAGCGTAGCTCTTGTCGATCTGGCTGTGGCCGCGTTGGCCTGTGTGGCAGTGATACCCGAACTCCATCAGGCCCGTCACCGGGCTGAGAAGGTCCTTCGGGGTGTTTTCCGAGTCCGAGGGGCAATACACGATGTTCGGATCCGTCAGGTACTCGGGATAGATCGAGGGGACATAGGGCCCCGTCTTCAGGCGGAAGTGCAGCGGGTTCGTCACGGGGAAATTCGGGTCATCGCAGTTCACCCGCTCGCCGTAGTACACATGCAGGCGCGGGAAGTTCTCACCGCGCGCCTCGTTGGCGTACATCTTATAGATGAGCGCCCACTGCTTGAGGTTATTCTGGCAACTTGCGCGACGGGCCGCCTCGCGGGCGCGAGCCAGTGCTGGCAGCAGGATTGCCGCCAAGATGCCGATGATCGCGATGACCACCAGCAGCTCGATGAGCGTAAAGCCCTTCTTCTGCATGATACGACTCCTTCTTTCTCGTTCGAATGAATGCCCGAAACGAATGCCTATAACACTAGGCGTGGTCGCACGATTGACTCACGCCCTATACACCTAATATACCCCAGATTTCGTAAAAAGGAAATCATTTTCCACAAACAGGTTCTGAGGGGTTTGCGAGCAATAATAGCTGCATTTACTTTGAATCTTGCGAAAACTTACAAGCAAGGGCCAGCAGGCCCGCCGAAGCGTTCAAGCCAGCACAAAAAGGCGCGGGGCGCGAACGCTCGTTGCGCTCGCGCCCCTGCTGGGTACGGATTGCGTTATGCGTGATGCTTACGGGGCGCCGCCAACATAGCCCGCAAAGAGGGCCATGCCCGGGGATACGGGCTGGTCGCCCGGATAGCGCTGGAACTCCACATGGCCATCCATGTAGAGAATGTTGGCTCCGCCCGGAACATGGTTGAAGTCCTGCACGCGGGTGGTGACCTTGTCCCACATGATGTAGATATCGCTTTGGGCCTTGGCACTGCCTGCGGGATTGTTGATGTCGGTGATCAGGAAGCGCTCGATGCCCTCGCGAAGGCGGTTGACCGTGCTGGACTGAGCATTGCCGTTGCCTTGCGCGACACTCAGATTGCCCTCAATAATGTTGTTGAAGCTGTTGACCGCTGCGGCGTTACCAGACAACGCGCCCGGAAGGACGGGCAATGCCTGGACCACGATGATGTTCTCGAAGGCCTGCACGATCTGGGCCGGACCGGTCGATCCGGCAGGCGGGGCCTCGTTGGGGTTGATCGCGCCTGCAGCCAAGAGCACCTGCGTGACTTGATCGAGACTGGCCTGCGGGCCATCATCAAGCAAGCGATCCCACAGATACCCCCAGTAGGTGTAGCTCACATCCACGGCATTGATGCAGGAGCCGCCATGGCTGCAACCACGGCCGGCAGCGGTCTGGTCCGGGATGGCGCTGGAACGCCGCCACTCCGTGATCAGCACCTTGCCGTCCGCGGTGGTGAAGTCATCCGCAGACGACCTGCCATCCGACGGGCAAATGAGGATGTTCGGGTCGGTCAAGTATTCTGGGTACACCGGAATGGTGTAGAAACCAAAGTTGAAGATCAGGGTTGGCGCTGCGCCGCTGGACTGCGGGTTCGGCGGCGAATTCTGCTCCGTCATCACCTTGAGTGACATCGGTGGGTAGCTTTCGCCCCGGCTTTCGTTGGCGTACATTTTGTACACCAGCCCCATCTGCTTGAGATTGTTCTGGCAACTGGCGCGGCGGGCCGCTTCGCGTGCGCGGGCCAGTGCTGGCAGCAGAATTGCCGCCAAGATGCCGATGATCGCGATGACCACCAGCAGCTCGATGAGCGTGAAGCCCTTCTTCTGCATGAGTGTGTTCCTCCTGTAGTTAGGTAATGAGGGGTATATATTGCACCAAATTGAACGGCAACCTACCGTTCTCCAACTTTAAGTATACCCCAAAAAAACGGGATCTTGGAAATCGTTTCCCAACCCGTTCCCCCCCAAGCACTTACCGTATGCACGCCGAATACTCCGCAGGGCACAATCACGATCAGCAGCGTAAATATATCCCTAGTAGACGCAATTCATTCAATCAAAGCACACATACCGTTCTGCATCGACTTCGGATCCATGCGGAAGGGCCAGGCATTACTCTCCAAAAAATAAAAAATGCCCCCGGCCGCTTCAAGGCGTCCGGGGGCGATTCGACTGACAAACATGCGACTCAGTGCAGCGTGCGGCGAGTCACATGGCGGGGGATATCAGGTGCCCAATTCCCCGACCACACCCGCGTACCCACCGGAAACGGGGGCGGGAGAGTTCGGCGGATTGTAGCGGATGAACTCGACATGGCCATCCATGTAGAGCACATTGGCACCACCGGGAACATGGTTGTACAGCGCAACTGCATCAGCCACGAGGTCGTGCATGATGTAGATGTCGCTCTGTGCCTGTGCACTGCCGGCGGGGTTGTTGATGTCGGTGATCAGGAATCGCTCGATACCTTCGCGCAGTCGGTTGACCGTGGTCGAGCCGGCGTTGCCGATGTTCTGCACTTCAGGGCTGCGGAAGTTGTTGATCGAGGCGTACAACGGGGAGCTGCTCAGATTCACATTGCCATCGGAAGTCGCAACCGGGTCGGTTGAGGTAAGCAACACTGCGAGGAATGAGAGAAACTGGCCCGGGATCGGATAGGGATAGGTCGGGGCGACATCAAGGCCCAAGCTGCCCGCCAAGGCCGCCGGAACCGGATCCTTCCCATCATCCATGCGATCGAACAACCAGCCGAAGTAAGCGTAGCTCTGATCGATCTGGCTATGACCACGCTGACCACCAAGGCAGTGGTAGCCGAACTCCAGCAGTCCCGTCACCGGGCTGTAGAGATCTTCCGGCCCGCTGTCCGAATCAGATGGGCAATAAATGATGTTCGGATCCGTCAAGTACTCGGGGTAGATGGACGGAACATAGGGCCCGGCCTTCACGCGGACATGCTGACTGACAACGGGGAAAGTCGGATCGTCACAATTGTGCCGGTTGCCCGCGTACACATGAAGGCGCGGGAAGTTCTCACCGCGCGCCTCATTGGCGTACATCTTGTAAATGAGCGCCCACTGCTTAAGGTTGTTCTGGCAGCTGGCGCGGCGTGCTGCCTCGCGGGCGCGGGCCAGTGCCGGCAGCAGAATTGCCGCCAGGATGCCGATGATGGCAATGACCACCAGCAGCTCGATCAGGGTAAACCCTTTCCTCTGCATGTTCTTCGTCCTCCTACATTTTCGTCGTTGAATACAGACTATGAAGCCCAGTGTGACGGCCCGGTGCCGCCATCCAGAGTGAAGTATACCTTGGAATACACAAAAAGGAAATCGTTTCCCATAGAATATTTCACCCAAAAATTCGCTTAAATCTCGAATCCCATCTCGCTTATATCGATCTTGAAGCAAAATCGGGAGCCGCCCTCTACCCTACTAGAGGACTCCTCCAGCCGCCCGTAGGTGGGCATCCTGAGGTTCGTCTTGTTTTGGATCGATCGAGAGCAGGAAGTACCCGCCATCAAACCCCGTGACCCTCTCGAAGGCGCCACTCACCAGACCTTCGCGTGAAGCCCACCTGCACCCTCGTGAGGCGGCCGGGCAACTAGGAGGGAGCGCCCAAGGCGATCTTGGCCTCGTACGATAGCTCCACGGGGACGAAGTAGGACCGAGGGTACAGGTAGTCTTCGCCGGAATCATCCACGACGCGAACAAAATCTTCCTCATTTGCGCGGTCATCCGCCAGCAAGGCGTAGACCTTCCCTTTTTGGAGGTCTTCGCAATCGTGGCTTGCGACGCAGAGGACGAAGTCTGTATTCACCGGTGTGATCGCCATGGTTCCTAGTCCAAAAACCGCTTGAGCTTCAGTTTCCGCTTTCCGAGCCTGTGGGCCTCATACCAGTGTACCTCAGCAAGCCGGATTCGTCCATCCTGGAGCCGAATACTGGCGATTCCCTTGCACTTGCGCCACTTGCCATCGCCATACTTCGCGCGGAGCTGTCTGATCTCGCGAATCCCGCTTCCGGTCGCGATGGTCTCGGTACGCTCGATGCTTCCCACGATCTCGAAAAACACGATTCAGCCTCACTGGATGTCCGGCGAGAACCCCTACACTCGCGCCAGACGGCGGTAGCAGGCGCTTGATTCAGGGCGTGGAACCTCGATCAACATGCACAACCCTGTACACATACACGACGCGGCGGTTGAGCGCACGGTGATTGTCGCTCTCGTTCGGCACGGCCGGCCGCGTCAAGCCGTAGCTGACCGCGCTGAGTCGGCTCGGGTCAATCCCATTCGCAAGCATGTAGTCCTTCACCGCGTCGGCACGCCGCTGACCCAGCGCCAGGTTATACGCCGCGCTACCGATGTCGCAGGTGTGGCCTTCAATCAAGAAGGTGACATGGGGTTCTTGTTCCATATACGCGATGAGTTCTTTCACCGCCTCGACGCCGTAGCTTCCCGGTCCAATCTCCGCGCTATCACGCTCAAAGAGTACATTGTTGAACACGATCCTAGGATGCCCAGTATGCCCTGGCCACGGATCAGGCGGCGGGGGCGGCGGCTGCACGGGACTGGGCGTGGCCCTCTTGGCGGGTGGCAAGTTGCGGTAGACCACGCCGCGGTTGCCCCAAACCTCCGAGCGTGCGGCATCACCCGAGGGGGCTGAAGGCCACCACCAATGCCCGGACCGGCTCTTATCCGACACCGGCGCAATGGCGGCGTTGTCCAGATTCCATGGGCGCGTCTCCGCTGCGAGCGCGGGCGCGGCAATCATCGAAAAGAGCAGCACTGCAACGATACGAACGAACATGACCAATCCCCTCCGCCTGACGGAAGATACCATATCCGCAAAGCGCCGAAGGTTGCCCTACACCCGCGTGAGGCGGCCGGGCAACTAGGAGGGAGCGCCCAAGGCGATCTTGGCCTCGTGCGAAAGCTCCACGGGGACGAAGTAGGACCGAGGGTACAGGTAATCCTCGCCGGAATCGTCCACGACACGAACTTGATGTGGCGTGGTCTCTGGACCGCGTGTCCGCCGAAGCCTTGGCGAAGGGGGGCGCCACTCTTACGACCATAGGTCTCCAACCCCCTCGGCATCGGGGCAGGTTCATTGGAGACCTTCGGTCGCCGGAGCGGAAGGGTCAGGAGACCCTTCCGCATCGGGGTTGCCCTACACCCGCGTCAGGCGGCGGTAGCGGGCGCGACGGTTTTCGAAGAGGCGATCGCCGAGTTCTTTGAGGCGCCAGGCCTCGTATTCCTGGTAGTTGCCCTCGAACCAGCGGATCTTGCCTTCGCCCTCGAACACGAGCAGATGCGTGCAGACGCGGTCGAGGAAGAAACGGTCGTGGCTGATGACCAGGGCGCACCCGCTGAAGGCGAGCAGGGCCTCCTCGAGCAGGCGCAGGGTGTTCACATCGAGGTCGTTCGTGGGCTCGTCGAGGAGGAGGAGGTTGCCGCCGTCCTTCAACAACTTGGCGAGGTTGCAACGGTTGCGCTCGCCGCCGCTCAACTCGCTGGCCGTCTTCTGCTGGTCCGAGCCGGTAAAACCGAAGCGCGCGAGGTATTGCCGCACGGGCACGGAGCGCTTGCCGAGTTGCACCTCCGCGCGCCCCTCCCCCACTTCGTCGATGAGGGATACATCGCCCCTGATCTCGCTGCGTTCCTGGTCGACATGGGAAATGATCACGGAGGAACCCACGAGCACCTGGCCGGTATCGGGTTGCTCCGTACCGGTGACGAGGCGGAAGAGGGTCGTCTTGCCCGCACCGTTCGGGCCGACGAGTCCGGCGATGGCCCCCTTGGGCAGGGCGAAGTTCACATCCTGGAAGAGCGGCTCGCCGCCGTAACCCTTGGCGACGCCGTGAAACTCGAGGACCTGGTCTCCCAACTCGGGTCCGGGCGCCACCTGAATGACCTGGTTTTCCTTGGCACTCGCCGCGGTTTCACGCGCGACCAGTTGCTCGTAGTGCGCCACGCGTGCGCGGGAAAGCTCGTGGCGGTCCTTGTTGCTCATGCGAATCCACGCCAGCTCGTGCTCGAGGGCGCGGCCGCGGGGCGAGTCCTTCTTCTCCGCACCGGCGAGCCGGCCCAGCTTCTGCTCGAGCCAGGAGGAATAATTGCCTTCGTAGGGGATTCCCTCGCCGTTTTCCAGCTCCAGAATCCACTGCGTGACATTGTCGAGGAAGTAGCGGTCGTGCGTGACGATGATGACCGTGCCGGCATAGTCCTTGAGCTGGGCCTCGAGCCAGTCAATCGTCTCGGCATCGAGGTGGTTGGTGGGCTCGTCGAGGAGCAACAGGTCCGGCTTTTCGAGCAATGCCTTGCACAGGGCCACGCGGCGCTTCTCACCACCGCTCAGCACCGCGATCTTCTGGTCATCCGGCGGCAGGCACATGGCCTCGCTGGCCTGGGCGATGTGCGAATCGAGGCTCCAGGCGTCCAGCGCCTCGAGTTTTTCCTGCACGACGCCCATACGGTCGATCGCCTTCTCCATGGCGTCGTCGTCCATCGGCTCGCCCATGGAGGCGCCGAGTTGCTCGTACTCCTTGAGGAGCGCGACTGTCTCGCCGAAGGCCGACTGGACGATCTCGCGCACGGTTGCCTCGGGGTCGAGGTGTGGCTCCTGCGGCACATAGCCGCGCGTGTATCCTTTGGAGAGGTCGGCTTGGCCATCAAAATTGGGCTCCACGCCCGCCATGATGCGCAGCACGGTCGACTTACCCGCCCCGTTGGCGCCCACGATGCCGATTTTTGCACCGGGATAGAAGCTCAGGTTGATGTTTTTCAAAACTTCCTTCTGTCCGTAGCGCTTGCTCAAGCCCATCATCGTGAAAATAAAGCGGTCGGCCATGGTGCGTGCATTCCTCTCGTGGGGGGTGTGTTCAGGGGAAGGGGGCATGATAGCAGAGCGGGGCGCGAGGTGTCCCGGACGCGGGTACAGCCGGGTTTACTTTCCCGCCCGATTTCGCTATACCGGCCATGGAGGGATAGGCCAATGAACTTCAACGGCAATTCGGGCATGACGGCCCGCGAAATGGTCGTCGTTATGATTTTGCTGCTCGTCCTTGCTGCCGTGTTGCTTCCGGCCCTTCTGCGCTCCAAACATGCGGCGCGCCGCGCAAGTTGCCAGAACAACCTCAAGCAGTTCGGGTTGGTGTACAAGATGTACGCGACTGAGTCCCGCGATGAGTTGTATCCGGCCATGTCGCTCCGGGGATTCGAGAGGGACGACGGCGGCCTGCACATGACCTTCAATTTCGGGCCGGACTTGGAAGCGATTTACGTGGAATACCTCACGGACCTGGGCATATTGATCTGCCCGGAGAGCCGATCCCCCTCGATGAACCGCTTCTTGCCGTCTTTTCTCAGAAAGCCTCCTGACTTTCGTCACCTTCGTCCGGATGAGTTCATGACAGAAGACGGCCGGAGTCTCGTGAACGAGTGGCGCGGGCCTGAGGACGGTGGCGCGCTGACCGCTGAAGGCACGCCCTGCACCGACCCCCGCTCCTGCATCCACGCGGTGGACAACAGCTACTGGTATTGGGGGTTCGTCTTCGACAAACTCGACGAGGAGCACGGGACGGCCCCGGTGGACGCTCTGTCAATGGCAATGGCCGCTCACGGCGTCGAACCGCGGACGGGCGAGGCACCCGCGCAACTCGTTCAGGCCTTCGAGGAAATCCTGCTTGAGCGCGCGCTTCCCGCCTTCGCGGCGGGGGATTTGGCCGCGTTGAACTTGGCCGCCCACGCCGATGTGCCGGTCACGCTCGGCAATGCCGACACGCAGACGATTCATCGGCTTCGCGAAGGAATCGAGCGATTTTTTATCACGGATATTGGCAATCCGCAAGCTTCGCAAATCGCACAGGCGCAAATCGTCGTCATGTTCGACGCGATAGGGGTTTCCGCGCTCGACCAGGACAACCTCATGTTCAACCACAAGGAAGGCGGCTGCAATGTGCCCTTCATGGACGGGCATGTCGAGTTCGTCCGATACCGTGATCGCCCGCCGGTGACCTCTCCCGTGGCGGAATTCGCTGCCGCCGTGCTGCGGCACTGAGCGCGAGGACCTTGGGGGAAGCCATTGAAAGGCCCGGACATCCCCCTAAATCCCCCTTCGAAGGGGGACTTTTGAGAGCGCGTGTCCGCCTTAGCGCGAAGTGGGAAGCGTCCCCGGTTCCCGCGCCGTAGCCTTGGCGAAGGGGGGGTAGAAGAGCCAACGCGTTGCTCCCCCCTCACCCCGGCCCTCTCCCGGAGGGAGAGGGTGTCCGGAAGTCCCCCTTTGACTTGTCCTCCGAAGCCGTGGCGAAGGAGGAAGAGGAATACAGGGGGATGTTCGCGCTACGCCCTCGGGTGGAACTGCTTGTGGGCCTTGCCGAGGCGGTCGGTGCTGACATGGGTGTAGATCTGCGTCGTGGCGATGTCGGCATGGCCGAGCATCTCCTGCAGGGCGCGCAAGTCCGCGCCGTTGTCCAGCATGTGCGTGGCGAAGGAATGCCGCAGCATGTGCGGCGTGACATTCTGGCGAATGCCGGCCTGCAGGGCGCAGTCTTTCACCACCTTGTACACCGTCGTGCGGCTCATGCGTTTGCCGCGGGTAGACAGGAAGACGGTGTCGTCCAACACCTTCCAGGCCGTCCGGGCGGATAGCCACGCCTGCATCGCCTCGGATGCACGCCTTCCCAGCGGCACCAGGCGCGTTTTGCTGCCTTTTCCGCGCACGCGGATCGCGCCTTCCTCGAAGGAGACATCGATCAGCCGCAGATTCGCCAGTTCCGAGATGCGAAGCCCGCAGGAGTAGAAGCACTCGAGGATTGCCGCGTCGCGTTGCCCTGCGACCGTCGCGCGATCGGGGATCGCCAGCATCCGCTCCACCTCGGAGGGCGACAGCACATGCGGTAGCGCACGCATCAGGCGGGGGGCATCAAGTGCCTCGGACGGGTCCGTCGGCGCGTAGCCCTCGTCGCGCAGGAAGCGGTGGAAGCGGCTCACCGCGCTCATGTGCCGCGCGGCGCTTCGGGCGTTCATGCCCTCATGCCGGAGACCGATGAGGTGCTGGAGAATGTGATCCCGCGTGATCTCGCCCGGCTCGCGAATGCCCAACGCCGCCATCCGCTCGAGATAGCGCCGCAGATCCGCCGCATAGGCGGAGACGGTGGCCTCGGCGAGTCCGGCCTCGAATATGGTGGCCTCGAGGAATCGGTCAAGGAGGTTTTCGAGGGGTTGTGTCACGGCCGGCTCCAGTAAACTCTTGACAAGGAGAGTGTAGCACAGGGCGGTGCGGGTTGCGGCCATCGGCAAATGCAGGATGGGCTCACGCAAAGGCGCGAAGAACGCAAAGGCCGGACCGGGTTGGTCATGTTGCGGAAGGCAGTACGCC
>ERZ869909.2547-NODE-2547-length-11826-cov-8.553919_pt1 | contig 11826 bp, 9 predicted proteins | sample MGYA00520892_ERZ869909 | MGnify/ENA primary metagenome ERZ869909 (study PRJEB32215, sample SAMEA104723947) | bioreactor metagenome | biome: bioreactor; feature: anaerobic bioreactor; material: water | place: China | collected 2015-03-12 ... | reverse complement strand
ATACAACGGTGGGCTGGCACCTGCCAGGACAGAAGAAAACCTTAATCCACTGTCCGGTATCAGTTGACCACTACATACCAACCCGAGCGCCCTCCCGGTAGGAGCGGCCTGCGGCCGCGAATGGGTGCCGTTTCGCGCCTGCAAGGCGCTCCTACCAACCCGCGCGCCCTCCCGGTAGGAGCGGCCTGCGGCCGCGAATAGGTGCCGTTTCGCGCCTGCAAGGCGCTCCTGCCAGCCCGCGCGCCCTTCCGGTAGGAGCGGCCTGCGGCCGCGAATGGGTGCCTCCCTCAGGCCTTCTTGAGCCCTTGATCCCTGAATGCAGTCGGACTCATACCGGTCCAGCGGCGGAAGGCGCGGGTGAAACTGCTGGGATCGAGAAAACCCAGCTCAAACGCAATCCGGCCCAGGTTCAGCTTGCCATCCTGAATCAGGCGAATGGCCAGCTCCATGCGCACCTCGTCCAGCAGCTTCTCATAGGTGGTGTGGGTTTCACTCAGCTTGCGCCGCAGATGCCGCGGGCTCATGTTGAACGGCGTGGCCACCAGCTCTTCAGATATCTCGCGCTCGGCAACCAGCACCCGAATTCTCTGTTTTACCTGCTCGGCAAAGTCGACATTCGGCAGATCACCCAGCATATCTTCCAGTGAGGCATCCAGCCGCTTGCTCAGGAACGCATCGGCCGTTGCCAGTGGCACCCGCATCAGTTGCTGGTTCAGGCGCACGGCAATGCGTTTTGCTCCAAGCCGGACTCGCCCGTTAAGCGCATCCTCGACCCGCTGGCGGGTTTTTTCATGGTCGCCGACCAGCCGGGTCTCCAGCACCAGAGAAGAGGGGCCCTGATCCAATGCTTTCCAGATCTTTGAGCATTGCCCCACCAGTGCTTCCAGATGCAGGGGGTGCGGAGAGCCCTTGGGCTCGAAGTAGATGGTCAAATATTGATCGTCTTCAACCGAGTAGAGCTGTACTTGGGTGCTGAAAACGGAAATGTACTTGATGATCCGGCGGACCCCGGTGCCTATGGTCTCGCTTGAGGTAGCGGCCAGGCCCAGAACCTTGAGGGTATTTGAGCAGAAGGTCTTGCCCAGCTTGAGTCCAAAGCACTCATCACCGGACAGCACCGCTGCCGAATGCCACAAACGATTCATGTCGGTCTGACTGATCTGGGCCAGACTGTGATCTTCAGGTGAGCAATGATGACGCAGATCTGCCGGCAGATCCTTCGCTGATTTGCCGTATTGCTCCAATGTCTTGCTGATAGCCTTTGCCCAGAATGCCCGCTCCTGCAACCGTTGGCAGGGCAGGGGATGCAAAACCTGATTCATGCCTGAGACTCTCTTGTTTTTATTGTGGAGATTGGCAGTCTCTTGCTGCCTTCATGGACTCCACGATAGTGCAATCCAGTTGATTATGCAAAAGGATGCAACAGATTATTCCGTGCCGTGGATGATGCCTATTCAGCGTGTGAATGTCCCTGTAGGCCAAAATATTCGTCCTAATCGGTCAAAACAACTCCGCGCGCCGTGACAGACTAAATCCCGATGCCAGACGCCTCCCAGAGGTCTGGCGTCCATGATTCACTCTAACGGAGCAGCACAATGACAAAAAAAATGCATGCTTGGTCGCTCGCGGCATTGCCCCTGGCAATTGGATTGGCCAGCTTCAGCGGCTCAGCGAACGCCGCCAATTTCAACATCGGCCCGATTGACGCCCAATTCGACTCCACCCTGTCGGTTGGTGCCAGTATGTCCACCCAAAATGCGGACAAACGTTTCATTGGGGTCGCCAATGGTGGTCAGGCTGCGGCACGGACCTCGGATGATGGTCGTCAGAACTACAAGTCTGGTGACTGGTTCTCCAAGATCTTCCGCGGCGTTCATGACCTGGAAATGAAGTACGAGAACTCTGGCGCATTTTTCCGCGGCAAGTACTGGTACGACTTCGAGACCAAAGACGGCAGTCAGCGTTTCTACGATATCAGTGATCGGGGGCGTCCGCCGCTGGTCAAAGGATCAGGTGTTGCGCTGCTGGATGCATTTTTCTATCACAACTATTTTATCGGCAATAACCCAGGCAACATTCGTATCGGCCGTCAGGTCGTAAGCTGGGGTGAAAGTACCTTCATCGGCAACTCGATCAACTCGATCAACCCGATCGACGTAGCCGCTTTTCGTCGCCCTGGCGCGGAAATCAAAGAAGGCTTGATGCCGGTTGAAATGCTCTATCTCTCCCAGGGCCTGACCGACAGCCTGAGCCTGGAAGCCTTCTACCAGCTCAAGTGGCATGCTTCGGCAATCGATAACTGCGGTACTTTCTTCGGTGCTGATACCCTGGCAACTGGCTGTCTTGACCGCCTGGTTGTTGCAGGTCAAGACTTCCCGCAGGGCCAGCAGCCTCCGGGAACCTATATCGTCCGCGCGAAAAAAGACCGTGACGCTTCCGATAGCGGCCAATTCGGTGTTGCCCTGCGTTGGTTCGTACCGGCTCTGAATGATACCGAGTTCGGGTTCTTTGCCATGAACTATCACAGCCGTGCGCCGTACTACTCCAACATTGCAGGTTTGCCGCCGGGAGTAGGCAACCCGATTCTGGGTCTTGATGGTGTCAATGGTCCGGCTGGTTACTTCTTCGAGTACCCGGAAGATATCCGTCTGTACGGCGTCAGCTTCCAGACCAACGTTGGCGGCACTGCGCTCAGCGGTGAGTTGAGCTATCGCCCGAACATGCCTCTGCAGCTCAATACTGGGGATATGAGCCGTACCGCACTGGTTAACCCGGCAACCGGCCAAGACAATACTCACCGTGGCCTGCAGGTTGGGATTGGTGATGAAATCAGCGGCTATGAGCGTCAAGAGGTTTATCAGGCGCAAATCACCGCAATTCACTTCATTGAGCGCGTCATGGGTGCCAGCCGCCTGTCACTCGTGGGTGAAGTGGGCGTCAACTACATCGCAGGTATCGGTGATCTCAAGTTCGGTCGTGACTCACTGTTCGGCCAAAGCCCGTTCGTGGAAGGTGACGGCGGTGCTGGTGTACTGCCTGCCGGCCAGTGCTCTTCATTCCAGGGAACTCCGGTTGGTGGTTCGCCAAAGGCTGCAAGCTGGTGTGAGAACGATGGCTTCATGACTCGCTGGTCGTCCGGCTACCGTCTGCGTGCTGCGCTGGATTACAGCAACGTGTTCGCCGGTATCAACCTGAGCCCGAGCATCAGCTGGTCGCATGATATCGATGGCTATGGCCCGAACTTCTCGGAAAACGCCAAGGCCGTCAGCCTGGGTCTGAACGCCGATTACGCCAACAAATACAATGCCAGTATCAGCTATACCAACTTCTTTGATGGTAAGTACAACACCAACGTTGATCGCGACTTCCTCGCCCTCAGCTTTGGCGTAAGCTTCTGATAACTGGCCACTGGAGACCATAATATGCGTAAACAAACAACTCTTCTGGGTGCCGGTGGATTGGCTCTGAGCCTGTTGGCAACCAGCGTCATGGCGCAGGGCGTCACTTCTGCGGAAATTGCCCAGTTGGGCAATACCCTGACGCCGGTTGGCGCCGAGCGTGCCGGCAATGCTGCAGGCACCATTCCCGAGTGGACTGGTGGTCTGGGTCCGGATGCCGGTCAGGCTCTGGCTGACAACTTCCAGACCAACCCGTTCGCGGGTGAACAGCCGGAATTCGTGATTACTGCTCAGAACTATCAGCAGTATCGCGACAATCTGAGCCCCGGCCAGATCGCCATGTTCGAGCGCTATCCAGAAACTTTCCGCATGCCGATCTACAAGTCGCAGCGGACCGTAGGCTATCCGCAGTACGTCTATGATCAGGTCAAGGCAACTGCTGGTCAGGCGCGTCTGGTCAACAACGGTGACGGGATCGAAAACTTCAGTCATGGCGTGTTTGCTTTCCCGATTCCCAAGGCTGGCGCCGAGGTAATCTGGAACCACAACACCCGTTACCGGGTAAACATCAAGCGCTGGTACATGCAGGCAATGCCGCAGACCAACGGTTCCTACACCTTGATCAAGCTGGAAGAAGAAGTCGGTTATCCGCAGTACATGCCGGATGTTGACGAGTCGGCCATGCCCAACACCCTGCTGTTCTTCAAGCAGCGTGTAAACGCCCCGGCGCGTCTGGCTGGTAACGTACTGCTGGTACACGACACCCTGGATCAGTTGAAAGAGCCGCGGATGGCCTGGGTATACAACGCTGGTCAGCGTCGTGTACGCCGCGCCCCGCAGGTTGCCTATGACGGCCCAGGTACCGCTTCGGACGGCATGCGTACTTCCGACAACTTCGCCATGTACAACGGCGCACCAGATCGTTACGACTGGAAGCTGATTGGCAAGAAGGAAGTCTACATTCCTTACAACAGCTACCGGATGACCGATCGTGACGTGAAGTACGCCGATGTGCTCAAGGCCGGCCATATCAACCCGGAACACACCCGTTTCGAGTTGCACCGGGTTTGGGAAGTGCAAGGCAACGTCAAGCAGGGTCAGCGCCACATCTACGCTCAGCGTAACTTCTTCGTAGATGAGGATTCCTGGATGATCACCCTGGCTGACCACTACGATGGTCGTGGCACGCTGTGGCGCGTAGGTGAGGGTCACCTGGCCTTCAACTACAAGCAGAAGCTGCCGGGCTACTCGATCGAGACCCTATATGACCTGTTGGCTGGTCGTTACATCGCGCTGGGTATGTACACCGAAGAGGTGTCTGCACCGCAGTTCGACTTTGTACCGACCTACAACCAGTTCACCCCGGCCGCTCTGCGTGCTGCAGGTGTGCGTTAAGGTCTAAAGCTGCTCATAGATGTTTGGGTTTTAAGGGGCATCCTCGGATGCCCCTTTTTTTTGGTTCACCAACCCGAACCACCAGTAGGAGCGGCCAGCGGCCGCGAACCGGATTGGCGCTGATCGCAAAACCCATTCGCGCTCGCAGAGCGCTCCTACCCGCTCAACCCCCCGGGTTCGCCCAAAACCCCGGTTCGCCCAAAACCCCCGGTTCGCCCAAACCTCCCGGTTCGCCCAAAACCCCGGTTCGCCCAAACCCCCCGGTTCGCCCAAACCCCCGGGTTCGCCCAAAATCCCCGGTAGGAGCGGCCTGCGGCCGCGAACAAGCTTCATAGCCCACGCTGCGGTGGTGCCGGCCACAATCTGCTAAACTCCCGGCAACTTCCGTGACCATCAAAGAGCTCTGTCGCCTTGTCCAGCCAATCCCAGTTCAGCCAATTCAATCTGCACGAACGAATCCTCAAAGCCATCGATGCCCTTGGCTTTGAAGAGCCTACTGCCGTCCAGCAAGCGACCATCCCGGCCGCTCTGGAAGGCGACGATCTCTACGTCATTGCCCGTACCGGCAGCGGCAAGACTGCCGCCTACCTGCTGCCGATCCTGCAGCAATTGCAGCTCGATGAGTGCAAGCCCCTGGCGCCTCGGGCGCTGGTTTTGTCACCGACCCGTGAATTGGCCAAACAGATCCTGGATGATGCCCAGCAGTTGGCACGTTTCACCTTTCTCAAGGCCGAGCTGGTCATCGGCGGTGAAGACTTCAAGGTGCAGGCGGCCAAGCTGCGCAAGAACCCGGATATCATCATTGCCACCCCAGGCCGTGCCCTTGAGCAACTGGCCGCCAGCAACCTGGATCTGACTCAGGTTCGTACCCTGGTAATCGATGAAGCCGACCGCATGCTTGATATGGGCTTCAGCGACGATGTTATCCGCCTGGCTGAAGCCTGCAGCGGGCAACCGCAAACCCTGCTGTGTTCCGCCACCAAGGGTAATGCCGGCTTGCGCCGGATGATCGATAAAGTGCTTGAAGAGCCGCGCTGGCTTGACCTGGACAGTATTCGTGACGACACCCCGGCTATCCGCCAGCAAGTGGTCCCAGCCGACGACAACAGCCACAAGGAAGCACTGCTCAAGTGGCTGCTGGCCAATGAAAACGCCGGCAAAGTGATTGTCTTCACCAACACCCGGGTCATGGCTGACCGGCTGAACGGCGTCTTGCGGGCAGCGGACATCCGCACTTATGTGCTGCATGGCGAGAAGGATCAGAAAGACCGCAAACAGGCGATTGAGCGCTTCCGGCAGGGCCAGTTTGCCGTATTGGTGGCGACTGACGTGGCTGCGCGGGGCCTGGATATCGATGACCTGGATCTGGTTGTCAATTTCGATATGCCGCGCAGTGGTGACGATTACCTGCACCGGGTCGGGCGTACCGGCCGGGCCGGGGCCGAAGGGCTGGCGATCTCACTGGTAACACCCCATGAATGGAACCTGATGTCGAGCATCGAGCGCTATCTGCGCCGTCAGTTCGAGCGGCGGGTGGTCAAGGAGGTGCCCGGCAGTTTCAAGGGGCCGAAGAAGGTCAAGGCATCTGGCAAACCGGTTGGCGCCAAGAAGAAAAAGGCCGACAAAAAAACCGTCAAGCCGAAGAAGCCCAAGGCGGCCAAGCCCGCCGCCAAGCGCAAACCGTCAGGCGCGCCCCAAGGCCAGGTCGTTACCAGCCCCGACGGCCTGGCCCCACCCAAACGCCGTTAAGTGTCGCCCATTCAAAACACCGGTAGGAGCGCCTTGCAGGCGCGAACCGGATTGGCGCTGATCGCAAAACCCATTCGCGCTCGCAGAGCGCTCCTACCCGCTCAAAACACCGGTAGGAGCGCCTTGCAGGCGCGAACCGGATTGGCACTGATCGCAAAGCCCATTCGCGCTCGCAGAGCGCTCCTACCCGCTCAAAACACCGGTAGGAGCGCCTTGCAGGCGCGAAGGCGGACTGGCGGTGATCGCAAAACCCATTCGCGCTCGCAGAGCGCTCCTACCGGTGCCGACAGACGTAGCGATAACCACCGATCAACACCAACCCGGCCACGATGCCAGCACCGTTGGCATACAGATCGTTCCAGTCTGCTACCCGCATGGGGTGGAATGACTGCACATACTCAATCAGCACACCCACACCAAACAGCAAAAGCCCCCGCAGCCACCAATACCAGCGTGGAAACGCCAGATAGCTCACCAGCGTCAAGGCAAACAGCCCGACAGCATGGTACAGATCACTTTGCCAGTGATAAGTGGCTGGTGTAGGGGTAGGGCGCATGCCCAGATACAGCGCCAACAACAGCATCAGGAAAAACAGCAGCTTGAACATCGGGCGAAAGGCCAGCCAGTACCGCACAATCCTTAGCCACATGATCTGCCCACCAAACTGCCAACCGAGTGCATCAATCGTCATTACTCCGGATATCGTCAACGGGCACAATCACTTCCTGGCGCGACAGGGTCGGCAGCATCTGGCTGATCGTGCGGTTCCAGCGAGTCAGGCCGGTCGCACCAACAAACACCAGATCACCAGCCTCCAGCCTGAAATCACCAGCAAGCAGCAGAGCTTCGGGGGCGCTCGCATCCAGGTGGAAGCGCTGGGTGTATTCGCCAGCATCACGCATAACCCAGATTGCCCGCGGGTCCGCCGCATCCTGGCGCAAACCGCCAGCACTCATCAGCGCCTGCAACAGGGTCAGGTTATGCTCGGAGCCTAGCTGCCGGGGAGATTGTACCTCGCCCAACACTGTGACCGGTTTGTATTCCAAGCGTTCAAGATTCAACAGATCGCCAGCGCGCAATAACAATTGAGCTGCGGCGGCAGACTGCACGGCCTCTGCCGGCAGTTCGTAGCGCGTGTCATCACGGGTCAGCGTCAGCAAATACTGTGGTTTGGCCTGATAATCCAACTCCAGCAACGCTTCATGCAGTGACAGTGGCTGGCCGGGTAGTGGCAGGCTCGCTCTACCGTTGAAGCCCGGACCCAGCAGCACGCGGCGGCTATTGGCCTGAGCCAGGCGCACATCCACCTGGGGATTGTCGATAAAGCGTGACAACTGCTCGGTCAGTGCGTGACGAAGCTGCGCCGGAGTCAGGCCGCTGGCGCGAATCTGGCCAACAAAGGGGAAAAACAACACGCCGTTGGCATCAACAGCTCGCACATTGACCCCGCCCTGTTGCTCTGCGCCGCCAGGCACGGTCAATTCGGGATAATCCCACACGGTAATGTACAGCTCGTCCAGTGGCCCGAGCCGGTAAGGCTGTGGCTCAGCCTGGAGTAATTCTTGTGGCAACTGTGCCTGCGCAGGGGAGGCTTGCTGCTGAATCAGAGCCTGATCAATGCTGATTATCTGGGCTTCGGCATCCATCCGGCCAACGGCTGGCTGATGCAGACCAGGCGCCAGCGCACAGGCTTGCAGCAAAACGGCGGTGGTAATGACTGTCCATAGGCGATAAGAAAACATGAGGTGCTCCTGGCCTCGTCCGGTTGCTTGCTGAAATTCAGGGGCAACATGGTAACCCGTATTGGCTGGCATGCCGAATCGACAAACTGTGGATTGTCGCACTCTGCGGCATGGCGCAATGACATACACTTGCCGCTTACCGACGACGCACAGGGAGTGCCCGGCATGACAACCACTTACCCCTTCATCGAGCATCACGGCGCCACGCAGGGCGTTACCGGCTCCTGCCATCAGCTCTGGTTGAGCGCCAAAGATAGCCTGCTGATCGACTGCGGCCTGTTTCAAGGCGTGGAAAGCTCCGTTCAGGGCGCCGGAGCCCATAGCCTGGCCATCGAATTCAAACTCGACAGCGTCAAGGCCCTGATCGCCACCCACGTACACATTGATCATATTGGCCGCTTGCCCTGGCTGATCGCTGCCGGCTTCAAGGGACCTGTGTACTGTACCGAGCCTTCGGCCATGCTGATGCCCACCGTGCTGGAGGATGCCTTCCTGGTTGGCGTGCAGCGTGACCGTGAGCTGGCCAGCAGGTTTGTTGGCATGGTTCAGCCGATGCTGCGAGGCCAGCCCTATGCCCAATGGATTGAAGTGATTGGGCGGGACGACCTGCGCTGTCGCATCCGCTTCAAACCCGCCGGGCATATCCTGGGTTCGGCCTGGGTCGAATGCGATGTACATTACCCCAACGAAAACCGCAGCAAACGGATCGTCTTTTCCGGCGACCTGGGCGCCCCGCACGCGCCCTTGTTACCAGCACCCGGCAATGCCTGGCGCGCCGATACCGTAGTGCTGGAAAGCACCTACGGCGACCGCCTGCATGAAGACCGCCGCAGCCGCCGCCAACGCTTTCAGCGAGTACTGGAACATGCCCTGGCCGACGGCGGCACCGTACTCATCCCCGCATTCAGCATCGGCCGCACCCAGGAACTGCTCTACGAGCTGGAAGACATAATCCACTCATGCAACTCAACCATCGCGCCGGCGCGCAACGCTATCCAGGATCAAGCACCAATCTCTGTGCAAACGCCTGGGAGTGTCGCGCGCCGGCGCGACACAGAGCTACCCCACGCCGCCGTGCTATCAGACAGTCCCACCAACTGGCCAACCCTACCCATCATCCTCGACGCCCCACTAGCCAGCCGCTTCACCGCCCTATACCGACAACTCAAACCCTACTGGGACAAAGAAGCCCTCAAGCGCATCGCCAATGGCCGCAAGCCCCTGGCCTTCGACAACCTGCTCACCGTCGAAACCCACGCCCAACACCTGGCCATGGTCAATCGCCTGGCTCACACCCGCCAGCCCGCCATTGTCATCACCGGCAACGGCATGTGCAGCGCCGGGCGCATCGTCAATTACCTCAAGGCCATGCTGGGTGACCCTCGCCACGACGTAGTCTTCGTCGGCTACCAGGCCAAAGGCACCCCCGGTCACGCCATCCAACAGCACGGCCCACGCGGTGGTTATGTCAACCTGGAAGGAGAGCGCATCCAGATCAAGGCTGGCGTCCACACCTTGGGCGGCTACTCCGCCCATGCCGACCAGAAAGGTCTGGTGAACTTCATCACCCGCATGCGCCACTGGCCCAGTGAAGTGCGGCTGGTGCATGGTGATCCTGAGGCGAAGGAGGCTCTTGCTGGAAAGCTCAGACAGCATGCAGAAGATAAAAATATAGAAATGAAAATTATTATCCCATAGATATGATTATTGTTATTGCGTCAAATAAGCGGCATTTGATTTTGTTTGGATGTTAAAGTGACATTATGAGTTGGCGGTGTGCAATAATTGCCTTGCAACCCGTCAGAATGTTGCCGGAAATAGGGCTGTCAAGCCTTGTCACACACGGTAACCCGTGTAACATTTCCGCATTATTTCACTTGCATGGGTGAGTGTGGCTTTAATTTAAGGGATCAGCTTGTTCCCGGTATCGAAGCAAAGGCTTAATTCGCAGTGGCTCAAAGCCTTGCGCTAGAAGGCAAGAATGTCGAATACAGCAAGCTCGGAATGGTATCTGATACAGTGCAAGCCCCGTCAGGAGCTTCGTGCTGAAGAAAACCTGCGCAAGCAGGGATTCGCATGCCTGTTGCCGCTGTGCTGGACGGAAAAGATCAGGCATGGAAAGCGCCAGTTGGTTCAAGAACCCTTGTTCCCTGGTTATCTGTTCATCAACCTCTGTCAGTTGACTGACAGTTGGTACTCCATCCGCTCCACCCGAGGTGTGCGCCGGCTTGTCACTTTTGGCAGTCTGCCGGTCGCCATTTCCTCACCCATCATCGATGGCATTCAAGCCCGCCTGGCGCAAGTGGGGGCCAAGCCCCTGTTTCAGCATGGTGATTCAGTCGTTATCACTGAAGGCCCGCTGAAAGACCTCACAGCAATTTTCAACTGTTGTGATGGTGAAGAGCGCGCCGTGATTCTCCTTACCCTGCTTCAGCGTGAGCAAGCGGTGAAAATCAGGCTGGGTGCGCTTAAGTCGATAGCTTGATTGCATTTTATACCTGAATTTTTCTCTGGAGCCGTGGTCCGTTCCAGATATGGCCTTATGGCTTATTAAAATATGAGCACGCTTGTCCTCAAGAAAAATGACAACAAATCTTGGGGCGGTAGCGTACCTGAAAAGACTTAACATCATTCGGAATGTATGGAGCTAAGGTGAGCCAAAAGATATCGGTGCCACAATATGATGGCGGTGACGAAATTGATCTGATTGAGCTGCTTGAAAATCTGTGGGAGCAAAAATGGCTTATAGCCGCAGTTACCACCATAGGCGCCATTGCCGCTCTGTTGTACGCCTTTTTGGTAAGGCCGGTGTATCAAACGGCAGCGTCGGTTATGCCACCCAGGGCTAGTGATATTGCAGGCTACAATATTGGGCATTTGTCGCTCTCAGCTACATCATTTCTCCCTTCTGCAACTGAGGCTTCGATAGCAGATACTGTAGCTCCTCAGGCTTACAGCACCGAAGATGTTTATGGTGTGTTTAAGCGTAATCTTCTGTCCGCAAGCTTGCGAAATGACTTTTTTGAGTCTTTCTACCTGCCATACAGAGGTTTGAGCTCCGGTCTTGAAAAGGCAGCCAGGGACAGACTGCTAGCCGACTTCGCCAAGGTGCTGGTTGTACGTCAGCCAAATGCGCGAGAACGTCCTGACTATTATGTTGCTCAGGTTGAGTTGAACGACCCCGAGCTCGCTGCCGAGTGGGCTAACGCCTATGTACAAAAGGCTTCAAGCCGAGCTGAGCAGGAAATGCTGGAAAATATCCAAAGTGATCTGCGTACCCGTAGCCGGGTTGCTGAAAGGCAGGTAATGACCTTGAGAGCTACAGCCCGGCAACAGCGTGAAGACCGTATCGCCCGTTTGAGCGAGGCTCTGAGAGTCGCAAGTGCACTAGGTATTGAAACACCTCAAGTTACTGCCGGTAGAGTCAATGCTGATAGCGTTCTGGCCGCCTTTGTCGAGGGGGACCTGTAGTGGTCTACTAATCCCGGACACCGAAATGGGTGGTAAATTACCACCATCGCTGAGGTGTTCCATGACAAGAC
>ERZ869909.2546-NODE-2546-length-11828-cov-3.860863_pt1 | contig 11828 bp, 12 predicted proteins | sample MGYA00520892_ERZ869909 | MGnify/ENA primary metagenome ERZ869909 (study PRJEB32215, sample SAMEA104723947) | bioreactor metagenome | biome: bioreactor; feature: anaerobic bioreactor; material: water | place: China | collected 2015-03-12 ... | reverse complement strand
CGGCTCACGAGCGTGACTGGCGGCGGGACCGGCGACGTCTCCCTCACCTACGACCCGGCAGGGCGGCTCTATCAGACGGCGCAGGTCTCAGGCGCGACCACAAGGTTCCTCTATGACGGGGCGAACCTGATCGGCGAGTACAACGCCTCCAATGCCCTCCTCAGGCGCTATGTGCAGGGACCCGGCCTTGATGCGCCTCTGGTGCGCTATGACGGCACCGGCACGAGTAACCGGCGCTGGCTCATCACCGATGAGCGCGGCTCTGTGGTCGCAGAGACCAACGCCTCCGGCGCGGCCGTGCAGATCAACACCTATGATGAGTACGGCATGCCAGGATCGGGCAATACCAGCCGCTTCGGCTATACCGGCCAGATGTGGATCGCCGAAATCGGCCTCTACCACTATCGCAACCGCGTCTATAACCCCCGCATAGGCCGGTTCATGCAGACCGACCCCATCGGACAGCAGGGCGGCATCAATCTCTACGCCTATGTCGGCAACGACCCCGTCAACTATACCGATCCCTGGGGGCTAAAGAGACTCCGGACCTTTGATCGATGCGTCAACGTCAGTCAAGTTGACGCCCATACCACCGCTTACTGCTGGAACTACTCCAATGCGGCCAGCCTCTCATGGGGCGCAGGCGGATACCCCCACATGGATGGCGGAGGCGGCAGCAGCAGCGGCGGAATCGGTATCGGAGCTGGCGCAGAGGGACAGCAGGGGATGGAGAAACAATCTTGCCCGCTTGGACCGGTTCCTATGCAAGTTGTTCAAGCTGCCACCGGATTAACAAATGCTGAGTATAACAACCTAGATCCTGCAGGGCTTCAATTCCAGTTATATTATCAAATTACACCTGGGCAGCGGCAGGCGATTGCGAATGTTCTAGATAGTCTTTGGGCAACAGGAACGGCACCAGGAGACCATCGGTATAACAATCATCGCGATGAGTTTACTGGGGCACAACTGCCGACAGGAGCGGGTCATTTTTCGGATGGCTCGCCTTACCGAGCCTATGACGTTCGGGTTGCTGGAGAAATATCTATACCAGGAAGAGGTTTGAATCGACTTCTGGTAAATCCGCGTGATCAGATTTTTTACACTAACTCGCACTACCGACATTTCGTGCCGATTGTACAATCGCCAGCGCCATGCAACACTACCAAATCGGACCGCACTATGACTAAACAACTCTCTACGGATGAAATTATGAGAGTAAATATTACCATGTCTGAATTTCCTTTTGTGGAAATTATGCCAGACCCCTCATGGATGAGCGACCAAGATGAAATTGCAACGCATTTCTTTGATATGCGTGCTGCGGATTTTCGAGATTGGCTAGCTCGTCTGTCCATTGCGCTTGGGTTTGAAGCGCCGCTCGGTCATATTGACGCTGTAATGGACATGCCGGTTCCTCCAGCGTTTGAGACGGAAAAGCTCAATGTGATGGTGCTAAATAACGTTATCGAGTCTATCTCTAGAGATCCGAGAGTAGGTCTGGAGCGACTCGCCGCACTAATTTCAGCATGCCGGGCGGTGTCCGACGAAGGTGTTCAGTGTAAAATTGTGATTCAGCAATAATAGCGCTTACGATTACTACACCCATGACGCTCTGGGCCGCAACCTCACCGGCGTCACCCCGCAAGGAACGGTCAGCTATCAATATGATGCCGCCGGACTCGGATGGACTGGCCGGACGGGCTCTATGTGACCTATAGCTATGATACGGCAGGCGCGCTCACTCACATACGCGAGAACGGGGCCTCCTCGGGCATCGGGGTGCTGGCAAGCTACGCCTACGACAATCTCGGCCGGGTCACGTCCCTGACGCGCGGCAATGGGGTGTTGACCGGGTTCGACTATGGTGCAGTCGGGCGCCTCTCCGAGCTCACCCAGGATCTGGCCGGGACCGCCAGCGACCAGACCCTCGCCTTCACCTATAATGCCGCCGGCCAGATCGCCTCGGGCACCATGGCCAACGACATCTATGCCTTTAGCGGCCATGCCAACCAGGGTGTGACGGTGGATGGCCTCTCGCCGATCAACGGTCATCTAACCCTCGAAACACCGCCCGCTATCCGCAGGCGCGATTTCCAGCCACTGGAACACCAGTACCGGGGTTTCCGGTGCCGATGTGAGAAGGGTGGTGGACCGCTCGGCACGCGCGGCATGGCGCTCGCTCGCAGTGAAGGTCCAGCGAATGGCGTGGGACGGATAGGCCGGAGCAGACGCCGGGACCCGCAAGGCAGGATGAGCGGCGATGGCCGGGTCGGCAGAGCTGTTTGCCGACAGCAGTGTGAAATGCTCCGCCAGGCACTTTGCTTCTTCGGCTGAGAGCCCGGCCACAAGGGCCAGTTCGGCCATGCTTTCGAACGGACGATTGGCGGGTGGCGGCAGGCTGGCGGCTTCATAATCGGCCAAGCTGACGGCATTGAGCCGCGACGATCCTGCCGGTTCGCGCCAGTCCGCGATCGTGTCGGCGAGCGCTGCGGCACGTGAGGGAGATGACCCAAGCGCTTCCAGGAATGTCGCCAGCGATACCGCATCGATATGGTTGAGATCGGGCCACGCGGTCGCTGGCCGCGCCTCGACCGTAATCTCGCGATCATTGATGGTGTAGGCAGCCGAAAACGGGACCGGCCGGGATGGCGTCTGGCCCAGCTCGTGCACGGCCCGGATCGTCGCGCCTTCCAGCGTCATGCGCTCTTCCACCTCGCTGACCAGAAGCTCGGCTCTGACCACGGCGCGCCAGGCAAGGGCGAGGCTCAGTGAGCCCACCAGCCCCAGAGCCAGAGACAGCCAGAGAGCGCTGATGAGCGCGAACCCGGCTTCAGCGTCATTCTTCGATGGCGAGTACGTTGCGGGCATTGAGTTCCCTCAAGCGTTGGGAGAGGCGCAGGGCTTCTTCGCGCGCGCTGTCGGCGTCCGATACCAGTCTTGGCGTCAGAAAGGCGATCAGCTCGGTGCGCCGCGTTATATCGGCGCCGCTTTCGAACAGGCGACCAATGAGCGGCACCCGGCGCGCGCCGGGTACGCCGCTGCGCGTCTCGCTCCGGTTCTCGCGGATAAGACCACCCAGCGCAATCGTCTCGCCAGCCCGCGCGGCCACTACGGTCTGGAAGCGGCGCTGCTGGATGGTGGGCGAGTCTATCCCTGAGCTTCGCGTTTCGGCGACATCGCTCACCTCCTGATCGATCTCCAGGATGATGGAGTTGCCGCTGATGCGAGGCGTGACCTGAAGCACGACCCCTGTATCACGGAACTGGACGCTATTGACGATGGGGGCATCTGGATTGGTGATGCTCACCGCCGACTGGGTGATGACGGGCACCTGATCGCCCACCTGCAGCGTCGCCGGCCGGTTATTGAGTGTCACGATCTGGGGCGAGGAGAGGACGGCAACGCTGCTGACCGAGTCCAGCGCGTTGAGGGCAGCCTGCACATAGCGAGAGTCGAACCGGTAGGCGAAACCCGGAAAGCGGGATGAGACCTGCCCGCTCTCCAGATCGGAAAAGGTGAAGCCGCCGCCATCGCGCGTGTCGAAAAACCACTGCACCCCAAAGCGCAGCTCGTCATTGAGGACGACTTCGGCAATCGTCACCTCGATCAGGATCTGCTCAGGCAGAACATCCAGCTGACGCACCAGCTCGGCTACCGCCCGCCTGTCATCCTCATTACCCCAGACTATGAGCGTATTGCTCTGCTCATTGGCCCGCACGCGTATGGGCGAAGCGCCTTCCTCGCGTTCCTGGAGCGTTGCGGCGATATCCTCGGCCATGGCGGATGCGCTGGCATTGCGCACAGGGATGGTCTGAAAGCTCCGCTGGCGCTGGGGAGGCTGATCGAGCCGGGCAATCCATTCTTCCACCTGCAATAGCAGGCTCTGGCTGCGCGTGACGGCCAGAACGGCCTGGAGCCGGTTCAGCGGTACGAACTCAACGGTGTCGCCAGCGCCCTGCACAGCCGCAATCGCCGAAAGCTCCTCGACAAGCCTGTGGGGATCGGCATGGCGCAGCCGGATCATCGAGAATGAGAGCGCGCGCATCCAGTCTGTATCAAGCGCTCTGGCGGCCTCGCGGATGGCCGCGATACGCTCTGGCGCGCCGGCAAGCGTGATCCGTCCCGCGCGGTCATCAGCCGACAGCTGGACACTGCTATCAATGAAGGGCTGAAGAGCCGTGACCATGCGGCTGGCGGGGACATGCTGGAGGGCGATCACTTCGACGCTGGGCGTGCTGGTGCGGGCGGGCGCATATCCGCCAGCTTCACGCAGCACGATGACATCACCGTCCAGAACCAGCTCGGCACCATGGGTGCTGACGGCGCGGTTCAGGATGGAGAGCGCGGTAGAAACCGGCACGGGACCGGGGGTGCGCGCGGTGAGGCGCATGGCGAGATCTGTCTCGGCGATGAAGGCAAGCCCCATCTGTCCGGCCACTATGCTTTCCAGCACCTGACCGGCCGGTGCATCGGCGAAGGCGAACTCGATCAGCTGGCCGGAGGCTTGTGCCGCGCGTACCCCAGCACCTGATGAAAGCGGGCGGCCCAGCGAACGCAGAAGGGGTTCGTCCCGCAGAACGGAGCCGGGTGCCTCCGCTCCGCCTTCATCACCACCATCCGGGAGCGCCGGGTCCGTGGACGCGCGAGCCAGCTGTACGGAAAAGGGTTCGCGGGCCGCGCACCCTGCCAGCAGGGCAAAGGCTGCGACGGCGCTGACTAGCACCAGATAATCGCGTCCACGCATCAGTCTTCCCCCTCCATACCGGTTTCTGCCGGATAGACCCGCAAACGGATCATGCCCTGTGGTCCCTCAACCGTCACGCCTTCAGCATGTATCGCCTGCACCTGCCATGGCCCGATGCGTTCTTCCGCAGCGACTGTGACAAGCCCGCCTGCATACTCGAAATGAGCCAGCGCCTCGCGTCCCGTGGTAACGCCAACCAGCCGGGGCATGCTGGTAGGGTCAGTAATATCTGGCATGCCCATGGGCGCGGTCATGCCAGCCTCATCAGCCAGGGTAACGGCGCGCAGATGGCCGGTCGTCTCTGGTGTATCCGGCAGACCGGTCACACTATGTGTTGAGCCTTCCGGCAGGGCCGGAGGCAGTATACGCAGCACGATCCCGGAGGCAAAGGCCATCAGGGCCAGGGCAAAGAGGAGGCGGGCCATCAGGGTACCGCCTCCAGATGAGCCTCGAACCTCACCGAACATTGGAAATAGCCCGCTTCGCGGCTCTCGCATTGCAGATCAAGGAGCCAGAGCGGGCCGGGCCGGGCGAGATCGGCCAGCATGCGCTCCATCCCTTCTGCGTGCGTGCGGACCGCAAGATGCAGATTATGGACCCTGCATGGACCATCCTCGCTGGCAGCCGATGCGTGAACGAGCGAGGTGTCGCCCTCCCAGCGTTCTCCAAGGAGCGCGCTCAGGGATATGCCATCGGAAACGCCGCCAAGACATTGCCCCTCTACCCGCTCCTCCACCGAGGCATGGAGCACGCGCGCCACGATGAACGCCTCGATACTGCCAGCAAGGCGCCATGACGGCACAGCCACCAGAAGGCATGCCACAAGGAGGCTGCCAAGCAGCACCAGGCGGTAAAGCGGGAGGCCCGCCATAACGGCGCTCATGGCTCATCTCCTGGAAATCCAGGCTGTTCGTGCTCAGCTCCTGATCCGGGAACCGCACCATGTTCCAGCTCAGCCGGAATCAGAAAACTGCCGTCGGCCAGGGTCAGCCGCGCCTCGCTTCCGGAGATCGTGATCGCCGAGACCGGCAGGTCCTCCTCCTGGCGTATGATCATGTCGTGCAGCGCGGCGGCATGGTGCGATCGGGCATCTTCGCGCGATGATCCGGCCGAAATGGCCAGCGCACGGGCCGAGGCTGTGGTAGCCGCAGCCGAGTTCTCCAGAAATACCGCCGCGCCGGTCAGCGCCCAGAAGAGCGACAGGATGAGGGCCGAACCGGCCAGAAGGCCCTGAGCCTCTCCGGGTACCAATGATCGCCGCGGCGCAGGAAGGGTGATTTCCAGCCCTGCTGCCTCATCAACAATACGGCGATCGCGGAGCGTGCACCCATCGGGCGCAAGAAGGGCTGCCTTGCGCGCAATCGCGACGCGATAGCGCCAGGGCGGCATGGCTGCGGCCTCTACAGGACCTGCAACACCTATCACCGCTTCGCTCTCGTGTAAGGGGCACCAGGCTGCGGGATCGGCTGCGACGAGGCGCCGGGCCGCAGACAGGCGCGGTGCCGGCAGCCAGGCGTCAATGACGACGTAATCCCCCTTGAAGGGCTTAAGGCCCGCCAATGTGCCGGCATCATCGATCACACCGGCCGCCAGCGATGACAGGGCCTCCAGAAGCGCTTTGCTGCGGGTTGCGAGTCTCATAGCGGGCGGCATTGACGGCTCACGAAATCGAAATGGCAGTCCCGGCTCGCAAGTGGCGGGTGGGCCGCGCGCACGTCGCCTGAACTGTCATGAGCGGAAATCCAGCCAGACGCACCCGCCATGCAGGACGGCCCGCCGGAAATCGCACAAACGCGTGCGGCGTCCCGGGACAGGCGGACGGACTGTCTGAGTTCATCGACACTGGCAGCAGACCGCGATGCCCGGTCCGCCACCGAGACGGCATTGGCGATACTGAGCCCGGCCGCGAGAACCGCGGCCGTAAGGATGGACACTGCCACCAGGGTTTCCAGCAGGATATATCCCTCTTCACCGTCCTTATCGCGCATCGTTCACCCAATGCCATGTTTCCAGACGCAGTTCGCCAGGACGCGCGCCTTCCCGCCAGCGCACCGTGACGGCAATGCGCGCAAGCCCCAGATGAAGCGGAGGCTCTGCCTGTGACAGGCATTCGGTTTCCACCCGCCATGCCAGACCATCCCGAACGCCCGTAGCGTCTTGCGGGCAGTTTCTGCTGGCAAGACGCAGCTCGGAGACGATATCGTTGGCCACAAGAGCCGCTGCAGCGCGCTGGCTGGCGCGTTCCACATGGGCAAGCACCGCCGCCGCACCGGCCAGAAACAGGCTGACCGCAATGGCGATGATGGTGAGCGCGATCAGGGTCTCTGCCAGGATGAAGCCTGCCTCGCCACCATCATGTTTGCTCTGTTCGCGCATCACAGCCCGAAGTCCGCAATGGCACCGAGCCCCAGGAAGATGGCGGCGACCACCGTTCCTATGACAAGACCGGCAAACAATAGAAAGACCGTCGGGGCGAGTGAGCCGACCAGCTCGGCACGCTCCCTGGCGCGCCGGTCCAGCAGGGTGCCGGCCTCGCTCATGCAGTCGGCAAGGCGGCCACTTTCCTCGGCCAGACGCGCCAGACGCACTACGGCAACAGGCATTAAGGTGATGGCAGTGAACGCTTCGGCAACACTATTGCCGTCCCGCACCGCCGGGATGACCGCATCGATCGATGCCCGGAAAGCGGGCGATGGCACGGCGCGGGCCGCACTGGCGAGAGCGGCCGGCACCGCGATCCCCGATGACAGCATGACCGCAAACGTGCTGCAGAAGGCGCTCGCCATGCTGTCGCGCACGATGCCAAGGCCGATCGGGCCCAGTAGGGCCCGGTCAAACTGAACCAGCGCAGCCGCCCTAAGACGTGGCAGCACTATAAGAACCAGCGGTATGGCGAGCAGAAGCGCTACGATCAGTCCGCCCCACTCATTCATCACCCGTCCGAACGCCAGTAGCCCGGATGTAAGGGCTGGCAAGGAGGGCGCATCAGCAAGGGCCGTCTCGATGCGTGGCAGTACCAGAAGGAAGAACACGCCAAGGCTGGCAGCCGTGAGTGCCAGCACGATGGCCGGATAAACCGCCGCCGAGACCAGCTTGCGGCGAAACTCCGCGCGAGAGGCATGATAACGCGCGGCAAGGTCGAGACAGGCCGCGAGCTGGCCGGTCGCCTCTCCTGCCTCTGCCATGGCCGCCAGCACATGGGCGCGCTCCCCGAAACTTTCCCGGATCGCCACACCAATGCCGCTGCCGGCTTCCAGCCTCGCTGCTGTCGCCTCCAGCGCGCTGCGCAAGTGTCGCGCCTGTCCTTGCGCCAGCGTCCGCATACCGAAGGCCAAGGGAATGCCGGCACGCGAGAGGCGTGCAAGATCTGCGGCCAGATACGACAGCTCATCACCGCTAACGCCGCGCCTGTGGGTTTCGCGCAGCGGCTTGATCGCCAGCACGCCAAGTCCGCGTTCGGCGAGCGCCTCGCGCGCCGCGTCCGCACTTTCTGCTTCCAGCTCGCCTTTGCGGCGGCGGCCCGTGCTGTCGATAGCTTCATAGGCAAGACGCATGGCTCAGCTCACACTGGCCAGGGCTTCAGCCCGGTCGACAAGCCTTGCATCGGCTTTGGCTGCAGCATCGCTGGCCATGCGGCTATCGGGCTGGGCATGGGCGGCTCTTGCCAGCGCTCCGGCATCGGCCCCCTCCATGACGGCCTGACGGACGGTCTCATCAACACTCATCATCTCGATCAGCGCGATGCGGCCGCGCCGGCCCGTTCCTCCACACTGGCTGCAACCCGTTCCGCCACAGGCCGGACAGAGGCGGCGTGTCAGGCGCTGGGCCACTACGCCGCGCAGCGTGTTCGCCGCCAGAAACGGCTCCACACCGAGATCAACAAGGCGCATGATGGCCGCTGGCGCGCTTTCTGCGTGGATGCTGGTCAGGACGAGGTGCCCGGTCAGCGCCGCGCGCACGGCCAGCGCTGCGGTTTCGCCATCGCGTATCTCGCCCACCATGATCACGTCCGGGTCATGGCGCAGGAAGGCTCGAAGCGCGCTTGAAAAATCGACGCCCGCTGCCCGGTCAACCTGTGTCTGCGAGACATTCTCGAAGAGATATTCAACCGGGTCCTCCACCGTGAGGATATTGCGCCCCGCCCCGCGTAACGCATTGATCGCGGCATAGAGCGTCGTCGTCTTGCCAGCCCCTGTGGGTCCGGCGACCATGATCAGGCCCGAACGGGCTGCCAGCCAACTGGCGACCGTGTCGGTCTGCCGGGCAGAAAACCCCAACCCGTCAAAGCTCAGCAAAGCCTCGCTGCGGCCGAGCAGGCGTACAACCGCGCCTTCGCCCCAGACATTGGGGACGGTAGAGAGGCGCGCATCGATCGCGGACCCGTCTACGGTGAAGCTTAAGCGCCCGTCCTGGGGTGCGCGCCGCTCGGCAAGGTCGAGGCCCGCCAGAACCTTCAGCCGGGCAGCCACAGGCCCCGCAAGATGCAAGGGAGCGGTACGCAGGAGCTGCAACTCCCCGTCCACCCGCACCAGGACTTCAAAACCGTCCTCGCGCGGCCGGAAATGGATATCGCTGGCGCCAGCGCGCCGGGCTGATGCGAGAGCCTCCTCCACCAGCCGGACTGCAGGGGCACCGCGCGAAAGATCGGCGAGGGTCTCGCTATCCCTGTCCTGCCGCTGATCGTTCACGCTGGCCGGGCCGGGCTCATCCTGGCATTGCTTCCAGTCATCAAGCGAGAGGACCACGAATTTCGCGAGCCCCCCAATCGCGAACCGGCAGGCGCGCAGGGCATCGGTGTCGGACGGATCGACAACGCCGATGACGGGCAACTGATCGCTCTCACCCTGAAGAACCGCCATCCGTCTGCGCCGTAGCCAGGCCGGAGACATGTCTGCCGGAACCTCACCTGCCATCACCTCGCCGCCGGGACGTTCAAGCGCGTACTCGTTTGCCAGCAACTCAGCCAGCCGGAACGTATCGACAAGGCCCAGCCGGGCCGCCGCGATGACGGGGCGTTCAGCGCCGGTTCCACACACCTGCTTGACGCGTTGCAGTCCGTTGGCATCCAGCCCCGCAGACGCGAGTGCCCGGCGCGCCCGCCCGTCAATATCCAGTTCTGCGTCAATTGCAGACATCACCGTTCCAGCACGACCATGATATCGCGGTCCTCGCCTGTGCCTCCCGGCTCGCCATCCCGACCATAACTGACCAGCTCGAACCCGCCGCCCGGCGCAGCGCGGTAGATGTAAGGCCTCCCCCACGGATCATCCGGTAACTCGCCCCGGCGCACATAAGGCCCCGCCCACCGGGCCTCCACGGCAACCGGCGGCGTTACAAGTGCGGCAAGACCCTCCTGAGAGGATGGGTAGCGCCCGATATCGAGCCGGAAAAGATCAAGCGAGGTGGCAAGGTTCTCAAGCTGGATTTCGGCGGTGCGCGACTGCGCTGCGCCTAAGCGCCCCATCAGGGCAGGCGTGGCCAGGCCCACAATGAGAGCGATGATCACAAGGACGATGAGGACTTCGGCGAGGGTATAGCCGGCGTCGGCAGGCGCTCGTTCCTGCCCTCGGGAACTTGCCCTGCGGTCACCCACCACGTGCTCGCTCATAAGACTTCCCCCGAACTCAACCTGTCCGATTACTCTAGGGGATAATCAGCGTCTGCGCCTATCGAAAAATGAGGAGGCATGCCCGGTAAAGGCATAGATGTCGTTGGCATGGTGCGGCCCGCCTCGCCCGCAGGCGCGTCAGCGCCGAGGACGGGCATGAGGCAAGAAGCCCGATCTGGCCGGCCGCGTTATAGGTGAAGGAGAGGGGCACCTTATTAATCCCACCAGCTAGCAAGAAATCCACAAGCAGTCGCAGAAAGAACGTGAATTCCGCCCCAATATGCGACGGCTTCGTCTCGGTGTTCAGGAGCTATGGCTTCTAACGCCTCATCAGCATTCTGATAATTGCTAAAATTTTGTACCGAGATAGAGTATGAGACCAATCCGCACGCTTTCGAGAATGTGTAGGTGCCAGAAACCTCACCGCGAGACATTCTTTCTACAACAACATAATGAGGAGATTGAGGGCTGAATGCGTCCAAACTAACCACTCTATAACTATAGCTGTTAGTATCCCAATGCAAATTCAATATTTCACGAAAACTAAGCCTGCTCATGTTCTTGGGAATGCTGAATTCTAGGCCGGTATCATCTCTTATACAGAAGGAATTTTCGTCAGAACAATCAAGGATGGGCGATGAAAACTCCCTATGAACCACACGAAAATTGTATATACATATCTCTCCATCACGAAATCCGATAAACCGTTCCGATATTCCATCAGCTGATACATATATATACTGTGATTGATCGCAGTTCACGGGCTCGACTAGTGCAATCATTTCCATTTCAACCTCACTCACTAATCAATAAAATTGCACCTTGACCACTGATCTAAAGCATCTTCCACTACGCGATGGCCAACACCCAAATTTCGTTCCATCATACGAAATCTATACAATTGATGCCCCAACTCATGGCCTATGGTCAATGTCACTTCTCCCGACTGAACGGCTAGAGGCCCAAACTCTAGAACTGGATCAATTGATATGTGGGTCCTTCCCGCCGTTTCCAGTCCTGGAGTGTAGGTTATAGTGGATCTGTTCCAACGCGCTATAGCTTCGGCATAGTGTGCCGTTCTAGTGTTAAACTGGTTGGTAATCCTCCGAGCTGCTTGCAGTGCCATTCCGTATTCCACTAGGTGAGCGTTTCGCGAGATATCGATAGGTGGCACTCTAGCCTCAGCAACGGGCGCAGGCCTGGCATAAGGCGCACGCTCGAGGTGAGCATCGCATATATCCCCCTCCTGTCCGTCTTGTCCGATCACATCTTGGCCGATTTGCCCGATGTTTTGTAGCAGCCCGCCTATAAAAAGACTGAACGCGGCCTCGTTGCCGCAGACGATGCAGGTCCGGGTGCCGATGATCTCGATGATATCCGCTATGGGCTCCCCCCTCAGCCCCCACGGATCGGTATGGTTCACCGGATCATTCCCGACATAGGCGTAGAGATTGATGCCGCCCTGCTGTCCGA
>ERZ869909.2545-NODE-2545-length-11837-cov-4.040136_pt1 | contig 11837 bp, 9 predicted proteins | sample MGYA00520892_ERZ869909 | MGnify/ENA primary metagenome ERZ869909 (study PRJEB32215, sample SAMEA104723947) | bioreactor metagenome | biome: bioreactor; feature: anaerobic bioreactor; material: water | place: China | collected 2015-03-12 ... | reverse complement strand
CAGCGATCGATGATGCGTGGCTCGTGGGCGTTGGGGTCGTACTTTTTGTCGAGTCCGGGCACTTGGGGCTCCTCGGGGCATCGGATGGGTCGAACTTCGTGGGATTGTGTGGAAAATCGGGCCGATCAGTGTATCGGACGGGGGTATGGTGGCTGAGACGAAGCGCGGATGCGGAAGCAGGAGGCGTTGATGGGAGTTTCGAGCGGGAAGCGGACGATCGGCTGGCGCACGGCGGTGGCGATCGTCCCGGTGGCGGTTCTGATCCTCGGCGGGGTGTGGCTGGTGCGTTTCGTGTCGCCCTCGGCATCGAACGCCGAGGCGGCGGAGAACGCCGGACAGGCCTCTCTGGAGACGGTGGATGCCGTCGTCGCGGCGACGCGGAACTACCTGAACACGGGGTCGTGGGAACAGGCACTGATAATCATCAGGCGTGCGATCGAGCGGTATCCGCGCGAGGCGGTCCTGCACGCGCTCCACGCCGAGGCGCTGCTGGGGGCGGGGGATCCCGAGGGAGCGCTCGAGAAGTTTGTACACGCCTCGGAGCTTGGTCCGGATCGCGCGGGATGGCGTGACTTCGCGGGGACGGTCGCGGCATCGCTGGAGAGGTGGGAGGAGAGCTCGACGCACTTCGGGATGGCGCAGCGGCTGGATCCCTCCAACCCGAAGTACCCGTTGCTGCGTGCCCAGGCGCAGCGGGCGCTGGGCGATGTGGATGCGGCGCGCGTGTCGCTGACGGTGGCGACGCGCCTGGATCCGAGCATCGCGGAGGGCTGGGCCACGCTGGCGGACATCGCGCTGAACGAGAATCGCCCGACGATCGCGCTGCAGCACATCGAGAAGGCGCGTCGGATCGATCCGGAGAATGCGGTGTACCGCATCATCGAGGCGCGGGCGCTGCGGCGCGAGGGGCGCGCCGAGGAGGCGGCCAACACCCTCTACGCCATTCCGCAAGAGAAGCGGCTGACGAACGCGGTGATCCTCGCGGAACTCGCCATGTGCCTCGGTATGCTCGGCGAGCGCGAGGCGGTCGCGGCGATGTATGTGCGGGCGGCGGAGGCAAGCCCGACGGATGCCGAGATCGCCTTCGAGGCCGCGCAGTGGCTCGAACGGGTGGACCGGATGGACGAGGCGGCGGCCTACGGGCGGCGCGCGGCGTACATGGGCCACGAGAACGCCCGGAAGTGGTGCGAGCAGCGGGGCGTGCCGATGTAGCCGGATCGCCACGCCGCCCCGGGCGGCCGGTGGCGTCTACGATTGCGGCTCATGTCCGAGACCCTGCGGATCAACGAGATCTTTCACTCGATTCAGGGCGAGGGCACGCGCACCGGGCGTGCGTGCGTCTTCGTGCGCCTGACGGGGTGTCCGTTGCGCTGCCACTACTGCGACACGGAGTACGCCTTCCGCGAGGGCGCCCCGATGACGCTCGACGAGGTGTACGAGCGCGTGATGGGGTACGGGTGCGGGTTCGTCGAGTTCACGGGCGGCGAGCCGCTGGCGCAGAAGCGGGTCTTCGGCTTGATGAAGCGCCTGTGCGATGCGGAGAAGACGGTGGCGGTCGAGACGAGCGGGGCGCTGGACATCGACGGAGGCGGGGCGTGCGATCCGCGGGTGATCCGGATCATGGATCTCAAGACCCCCGGCTCGGGCGAGTGCGAGCGGAACGACTGGGACAACATCCCACGCCTGCGGAAGCATGATGAGGTGAAGTTCGTCATCTGCGACCGCGCGGACTACGAGTGGGCGCGGGGCGTCATTCGGGAGCACGGATTGACGGATCGTGTCGCGGCGGTGCTGCTCAGCCCGGTCTTCGAGCAGCCGGCGGGGCTGGAGATCATCGGGCAGCGCGGGCTTTCGATGCGGGCCTTGGCGGAGTGGATGCTCGAGGATGGGCTCGATGCGGTGTTGCAGTCGCAACTGCACAAGTTCATCTGGGATCCGCAGACGAGAGGGGTGTGAACGGGCGATGCGCGTACGGCTTGTGAAATCGTTCGACTTCGAGGCGGCCCACTGGCTGCCGTGCTTTCCCGAGGGGCACAAGTGCCGGCGGATGCACGGCCATTCGTTCCGGGTCGATGTCGTGGTCGAGGGCGAGGTCGAGGCGGAGAAGGGGTACCTCATCGACTATGGAGACATCAAGAAGGCCATCGCACCGATCAAAGACCGGCTCGACCACTACTGCCTCAACGAGATCGAGGGTCTTGAGAATCCGACCAGCGAGGTGCTGGCGGCGTGGATCTGGGATCGCCTCAAGGAGACGCTGCCGATGCTGGCGGAGGTCGTGGTGCACGAGACCTGCACGAGCCGGTGCCACTATTCGGGGTGAATAAGTCGGGGTGAATGAAAAACACCGCCCTGTGCGAGCGGTGTCGGGGGAACATGGTTGTTCTTCGGGAATCAGTCCTTCGAGGCGACGGACTTGCCGTCGGCCTCGTCGGTCGTGTTGTCCTGCTTCCCGCGCTTAGCGGCATCCTGCGTGGACTCGCCGGGGCGGACCACACGGATCACGACACGGTCGGAGTCGACGCGCCGGGCTTCGCCGTTCGAGACGCGGACGATCGGCGCGGGACGATCCGCATCGTTCGCGGGGCGCGATGCTTCGAGGGGTTTGGGCGGGTGCATGCGGATGATGGCGCTGGGCTCGACCTCGCGACGGGTGTCGACATGCTCGGCGGCAGCGCGTGCCCGGAGATTGACATGCTGACGGACGGTCTGGATGTAGCCCTGCTCGCGGAGCCACAGGTGCTGGGCGCGTTCGAGTTCTCTGCGGATCTCGGGGGTGCGCGTGCTGGTCAGCGAGAGAGAGCGCCAGAGGAACGGGACCTCGCTGGAGATCAGATCCGTGGTGTCGGAGTTGATGGTGGTCCAAGGCGAGATGGCGACCATGGGGAGGCCGGTCTTCGAGCGGACGAAGATGATGTCGTCGATGCCCGACGCGGGGGCGCCGTAGGCGGCGGGGCCGGGGTAGCCGTAGGGCAGTTCGCCGACGACGGTGCGGGAGCCGATATTGCCGCGGGTCGCCCAGAGTCGCCCGTTTTGTGCGCGGAAGGGTGAATCAACGCGGTTGGAAGGCCATGGCTCGGCATTGAGGAGCAGTCCGGGGCGGGGGTCCGCTGCGGGCAGGAAGTCGCGGATGGTCTGGAGCCCTTCCGAGCGGGAGATGTCGCCCGCACGCGAGTAGGGGCGGAGTGTGTCGGCCTGGGCAGCCGCCGCGAGGGTTGCGAGGGCGATGAGAACGAGGGCTCTGTGGCTGAGCATGGTCAAGTCTCCGGATGTGGAGCGCCCGGTGTGGGCGCGGCGATGCCTCCACCAATGAACTTGAGCCGGGGGCGGAAGATTTCAAGTGTTTTGCACAAAGGGGGTTACAGATAGGCGGAATATTCCGACGCGGGCGTGAGCCGAGGCGGTTATCGGGCGTAGATCCGATGGTGTCACGACGCCGGCGCGTTGGGGAAGGCCAGCGGCGGCTGGTCCGCGAGGGACCGGTACGCCTTCAGGAGTTGTTCGACCTGCCTGTGGACGGGGCGGGAGGATTCGACGGCCTCGCGTGCCGCCCGGACCTGCTCCGAGCGGAGGTCGGGGTCGGTGAGGAGGGGGCGGAGTGCGTTGGTCCAGCCAGCGACCGTGGGCTCGCCCGCGAGGGAGGCGATGCCGGGCAGGGCGGTGGCCTCGACGAAGGGATCGGTGAGGCAGGCGATGGCGACGGAGGCGCCCATGGCGTCGAGGAGGATGGAGCGGACTTCCGCGCGTGCCTCCGGAAGGATGAGCAGGTCGGTCCGGAGGATGAGGTCGCGCCGGGATTCCATGTCCGCGATGACGGAGAGGTGGGGGAGGAGTTCGAGGCGGGCGGCGTGCTTCCAGACGGAGTGGCGGTGATCGACCGCCGCGGCGTCGAGGAAGATGAGCAGCTCGACGCCTTCGCGGATGATCGTGTTGAGCGCGGTCAGGACGGTCTGGGTCGCGTGGGCGTTGCGCCCGGAGGCGAGGAGGGAGACGGCCAGGGGCTGGTCTGCGGGGTGGGGGGGGCGTGGACGCGGATCGGCGTGGATGCCCCACGGCGCGGTGTGGATGGGCCACCGGAGGTCCTCGGTTTCGAGGGCGCGGGCGATGGCGCGGTTCGGGGCGATCCAGACCCCCTGGAGTGGGGTGGGTGTGGCGGCTTCAGCGCGGCGCTCGATGCGGTGGGTGTGGTGGATGCAGCCGGCGGACCAGACCTCGAAAGCGAGTGAGGCGTTGGTGGCCTCGGCGGTGTCCACCGCGAGGTCCCATGCGCGGTCGCCCCAGGCGTGGATGATGTCGATGGGCTGTTCGTTGGGCCCGGCGAGGGGGGGATCGAGTTCGCTCAGCGCCCGGAGGAGTTGGCTGGTGCGGAGGCGGGGCAGGAGCGGTGAGACTTTTTCGGGGTAGGCGATGAGCGGGGTGATGGAATCGGTCTGGGTGTAGAGGAGCGTGTCGGGGATGGCGCGGACGACACGGACGCCGTCGTCGATGAGGCCGACCTCGACGCGATGGAGGAGCCGACGCTCACGAGAGGCGAAGGAGCGATCGGCTAGGAGAAGGATGCGCATGGCATCATCCGGCTGCGGGTGAGGTCGGCTTGAGTGAGGTGGGCTTGTTGGGGTCGTCGTCGACGCGGTACTGGAGATCGGGCGCGCGCGACTCGTGGTCCTCGACGGCACCGGTGCGCCAGACGCCGACCCAGTGGTCGGGCTTGACTTCCTGGAGGTAGTAGTCGCCGGCGGGTCCGGGCTTGGGCTTGAGATCCTTGGGCGGTTCGTGCCAGGGCCACCATGGACGGATGCCCTGATCCGCGCCTGGCAGTTTCTTGAACTCATCGAGATTGTCGACGACCTGCGAGATGGTGATCAGTCGCTTGAGACGCCCGTGCATCTTGGGGATCGAAGCGAAGAGGCCGCGCGTGTAGGGGTGGAGCGGGTTGGAGAAGAGCTCGAAGACATTTGCGTATTCAACGACGCGCCCGGCGTACATGACGCAGACGACATCCGCGTTCTCGGCGACGACGCCGAGGTCGTGGGTGATGAGCATGATGGCCATCTGGCGCGTGTTCTGGAGTTCGTTGAGCAATTCGAGGATCTGCGCCTGGATGGTGACATCGAGCGCGGTGGTCGGCTCATCGGCGAGGAGGAGCGTCGGCTCGCAGGCGAGGGCCATGGCGATCATGACGCGCTGGCGCATGCCGCCGGAGAACTGGTGCGGATAGGCCTTGAGACGGCTTTCGGGGTCGGGGATGCCGACATCGGTCATGGCGCGTGCGGCGATTTCGTAGGCCTGTGCCGTGCGGACATTCTGGTGGAGCGTGATGGCCTCGACGATCTGGTCCCCGACGGTGTAGACGGGGTTGAGGGAGGTCATGGGCTCCTGAAAGATCATGGCGATCTCGCCGCCTCGGACTTTGCGCATCTCGGGATCGGGGATTTTGACGAGGTCGATCATCTCGCCCTGATGGTCGAAGTGGATGGCGCCGCGGTCGATGCGTCCCGGCGGCATGGGGACGAGGCGGAGGGCGGACATTGCGGTGACGGACTTGCCGCAGCCCGATTCACCGACGACTGCGAGGGTCTGGCGCGGGTAGATGGACATGCGCACGCCATCGACGGCCTGGATGCGCGGGCCTTTCGCATTGTCGAAAGACACGGCGAGATCATCGACGCGGAGAATCGGGGTGCTCTCATCGCGCTTGGCGTGCTTGGGATTCGCGGCCTTCGCGGCTTTGGGCGTCTCCGTCTTTGGAGTTGTTGTGGGTGTCGTCGTCATGGGTGTGGTTTGTCGTGTTTGCGTTCGTCAGACGCGGGCTTTCTTTAGCTTGGGATCGATGGCGTCGCGGAGTGCTTCGCCGATGAGGTTGTAGGCGAGCACGGTGAGGAAGATGGCGAGTCCGGGATAGACGGCGACCCACCATTGGAAGGCGCCCGCCTCGCCGGTGGCATCGCGGAGGAGGCGTCCCCACGACGCCTGCGAGAGGTCGCCGAGGCCGAGGTATGAGATGACGGCCTCGAAGAGGATGGCCGCGGCGATGGCGAAGGATGAATCAACCAGCACGGGGGTGACGCCGTTGGGGAGCATGTGCCGGAAGAGGATGGATCGGAGCGGCAGCCCGACGGCGCGGGCGGACTGGACGAAGTCCTGATTGCGCAGTCGGTAGAACTCGGCGCGTATGTAGCGCGCAGCGCCGGTCCATGTGACGCAGCCGATGATGGCCATCATGACATAGGTGTTGCGCGGCAGCACGCCCGCCGCGAGGATGAGCAGGAAGAGCACGGGGATGGCCATGAAGATCTCGACGATGCGGTAGAGCACCAGATCGACGATGCCACCGAAGTAGCCCATGAGCGCACCGACGGTCACGCCGATGACGACGGCGATGCCGGTGGAGACCAGGCCGATGGAGATGGCGAGCCGACACGCGTGCATGAGCTGCGAGAGGACATCGCGTCCCTGCCCGTCGGTGCCGAGGTGGTGGGGCAGGCCGGAGTTCGCGAGGGCATCGCTGATGATTCGGCGGGCTTGCTCGCGCGTGACGGGTTGATCTTCTACGAGGAATCCCCGGAAGATCGAGCGGATCTCGTCCTTCTCGGTCTCCGGCAGCGGCAGGCGCGTGACCTCGTTCATCGCCCGCTCGAGTTGTGCGGGGGTCGCGGGCTGGACGAGCGGGAGACGGGCGACGGCGGAGCGGGCCAGCGGCTGATCGCTCATCGAGCCGGGCGGAAGATTTTTCGCGTCGCGGTCGGTCGGCGCCTGGCTCTGTGACCACGGGACCAAGGTGTAGGTGGCGGCGATTCGGCCTCGGAGGACCTGATTCTGGTAGTCGAAGCGGGTGATCGGAGCGTCGCGGAATTCGGCGATGGCGAGCGCGGCGATGCCTGCGGTGATGCTGACGATGGCGATGCGGCCGATGGGGTTGCGCACGGTCGGGATGAAGGCGAATGCCGCCGCGACGAGCGTGGCGCCGATGGTGATGGTCGCGGGCACAAGCCACGGGAATTCGGTCAGCAGCGGGCGCAATGCTGGATCGCTGCGGCTCGCGCCGAATTGCGAGAGTGCGATGGAGACGACGATGACCGTGACGGCGGCCTGCACGGATCCGGCGATGACGATGCCGAGCCGCTGACCGCGTGATCCGAGTCCGGGGACGATGAGGATGAACGCGGCGGCGAAGAATCCGACCACGCAGAGGACATCAACAACGCTGAGGTTGCGCACGAGCGGCGAGATCCACGGGCGTTCCTGGAGGGTTGTCGTGGTGCCGTCCTGTCGTGTGAGCGTGTTGGTCTCGGCGTCGAAGCGTGGAGCGGAGAGGTCCAGCGGGTGGTAGGGCGTGCCGCGGTCGTCGACGAGCCAGACGAGCTTGGTGCCGTCCTCCGCGAGGGGCACGGTGATGAGCGGATGGCCGTTGGCGAGCAGGGGGGCGAAGACGGCGAAGAAGGCGATGATAGCGACCCATGTCAGCCCGATGATCGCGCTTGGGCGACGGATGACCTGATCCCACGCATCCGCCCAGAAGCCCTTGGGCGGTTTGACACCGAGGCCCTGCATGGCCTGAACGCCGGTGATCGATTCGGCGGATTGTGAGCGTGCGACTTTGGGCATGATGAGTGGTGGTGAGACGGATCAGTCGTAAGTGATGCGGGGATCGGCGAGGGCGTACATGATGTCCGCCAGAAGGAGGGCGAGCATGTTGGTCGCGCCGATGAGCAGGACATTGGCGAGCAGGAGTTCGCGGTCGCGGAGGTTGATGGCGTCGATGACCATCTTGCCCATGCCGTTGATGGAGAAGATGGATTCGACGATCACGGATCCGGAGAGCATGGCGGGGAAGATGGTGGCGAAGAGCGTGATGAGCGGGAGGAGTGAGTTGCGGAAGACATGGCGGAAGACGATGGTCCTCTCGGGAAGTCCCTTCGCCTTGGCGGTGCGGACATAGTCGGAGTTGAAGTTGTCGAGCATGGCGGCGCGCGTCTGCTTGGAGAGCACCGCGAAGCCGGTGTAGACAAGGCAGGCCACGGGCAGCACGAGGTGCCAGAAGCGGTCCATCAGGAAGCCCGCTCTCCAGACGCCGTCGGCATCCTGGAACGGCAGGAAGGGATAGTCGGCTGCCTCGGCGGATGAGAGCCCGGCCGCGGGGAACCAGCCGAGGTAGTTCACATTCGCGAGATACCCCACCGCGAGCACACCGGCCCACACGACGGGGATCGACCACAGCGCGACGAAGAACGCGCCGGAGGTGATGTCGATCCAAGTGCCCTGCCTGGTTGCGGCGAGCATGCCCATCGGGATGGCGATGATGTAGATGATCGGGAATGCGATGAGGTTCAGGGTGAGCGTGATGGGCAGGGCGCTGCCGATGATCTCGATGACCGGGCGGCCCGTGCTGAACGCAAAGCCGAAGTCGGGCGGGCCGATGCTCATGATCCCCGGGATGATCGGAACACCGACCTTCCGGAATGGCTCGGCGTTGAAGATGCCTTCGAGTTCCGCGCGGACCTCCAGCGCATTGCGGTATTGCTCGATGGCGCGCTCACCGGCTTCGATGACGGGCCGTGCTCCCTCGGCGTTCGGGTCGAACTCCAGCCCCCGCACAGCGCTCATTTGGAGTCGGCGGGTGGTCCGGTTCATCGGCTCAGCGACGCCCCGCGCAGCTGCGTATCGGCCGATGGCTTCTTCCAGTTCGGTGCGTGCTGCGATGTACGCGGTGCGGGCACGCGCGTATTGGTTATCCGCACGACGATAGATGCTTGCTCGTTCGTCCACGCCATCCGTCGGGTCGAACTCGAAGAGCGTCGGTGGGGGATGCGTCGGGACCGCGCCCTGTGCGTACCACTTGCCGGCAAAGGCGGGCGGCTCGAGCTTGCGCGGGCTGCGGATGACCGCTCCGGTCGGGTCGATCTGGTCGCGTTGTCCGAACTTGACGGGCGAGACTCTGCCGAGCCACCGGAGATACTGGACGATGGCGGGGTCGTTCAGGCCGTAGCGGTCTTCGAGGTACGCCTGCTGGGCGGCGATGGAGGTGGCCTCGGCCGATCCGCCCTGATGGCGGAGGGCAGCGCCGATGCCGCCGGGGGAGAGCGCGACGATCATGAACACGAGAAAGGTGATCCCGATCAGCGTCGGGATCATGAGGATCAATCTGCGGAAGACATAGGTGGCCATGGTCGGCGGTTCCTTCGGCGAGCGCGATCAGGGGATGAACCACTCTCGCTTGTCGATACCGACCTGGTACGGGTGGACATTGTGGATGCGGTTGTTCACGAAACGGATCCACGGGATGTTGAGGAGGAAGGTGTAGGGCTGGTCCTCATGGACGATCTGGTGGAATTCGCGCCAGACCTTGAGCCGCTCGTCGTAGTCCAGCGTCTGGCGTGCTCTTTCGATGACCGCGTCCGCCTTCGGGTTGGACCATTGGATCCAGTTGTCTCCGAGTCCTTCGATCTGATCGGAGTGGAAGATCTGGTAGGGGTCCGACTCCGGCGATGACCACGACCACGCCATGGTGAGCGCATCGAAATCGCGTTGGTCCGTGATGGTGGACATGATCGCCCAGTCGGTGATACGCGGCACGCACTGAATGCCGACCGCAGCGCACTGATCCCGGAGATAGTTGAAGACCTGTTCCGCGAAGGTCGATCCCGCGGAGTAGGTGAACTCGAAAACGAAGGGTTCGCCATTCTCGTTGCGGAGGCGTCCGGATCCGTCGCGATCGATCCAGCCGGCTTCGGCGAGGAGTTCGCGTGCGCGGTCCATGTCGTACGGCCACGGCTCGATGCTCTGATCGGCCTGCGTCGGCGGGAAGGGGCCTGTGGCGACCTCGGCGATGCCCTCGTAGAAGTCGCGGTTGATGCGATCACGGTCGAGCAGGTGGGTCATGGCGAGGCGGACGCGCCGATCGTGGAAGGGCGACAGCCGATTACCGCGCATGCCGGTATTCCATGCGATGAACCCGTAGCCGGAACGCATGTTCGTCCAGTAGAGCGGGTTGTGACGGCTGGTGAACTGCGGATCACGGGCGCGGTCGGCGAGCTGCTCCGGCGAGGCGCGCATGATGTCGCCGTTGCCGTTCTCGTATTCGGTCAGACGGGCGACATTGTCCGAGACGAAGGTGAATCGCAGGCGGTCGGCCGGTGGGCGGCGTCCCCAATAGCGCTCGTTGCGGACGAAGGTGAGCGTGTTGCCGGGGGTCCACTGGTTGTTGATGTCCAGCGACTGGAGTCGGTACGGGCCCGACCCGACGAGCAGACCGGTGGCGCTGTTGAGCTGCGCGGGCGTGAAACGGGAGTAGAAGTGCTTGGGAAGGATCGAGATGCGCAAGGGCGCGGAGAGGTTGCTGAATCGCGGCTCGGAGAAACGGAACTCCACGATTCTCGGTGCAATCACCTCGACGGACTCGATCGCTGCGAGTGTGGAGCGTGTCGCCGCCGCCTCGATCTGCGGATTGAGAATGAAATCCTCGAATGTCCAACGGACATCCTCGGCGGTGACGGGCCGACCGTCGCTGAATCGTGCTCGCTCGTCGATGCGAACGCGGAGCCACATGCCCTCGGGGTCATATTGCCATGCATCAGCAAGCCATCCCTCGAGACGGAGCGTCTCGGCATTCAGTCCGGCGAGCTGCTCGCAGACGACATCATCGACGATGCGTCGGTTGTACACATCGTTGTGTGTGTGCGGCGTGATCTTCGGCGTGTTCGCCTCGAAGATCTCTGTGATGGTCCCGCCGCGCTGGAAGTTGGGCAGGTCCTCCGGATCGTTGGTCAGGATGAAGTAGCGTGTCGGCCATGTGACGGGATAGCCGGGACGCGCCCATGACTCATCCCGTTGATCGTCGGCGAGTACGAAGTCCTCTTCCGAAAGCCCCTCCCCTTCCTCGACGAGTTCCGCGCCATCGTTTCCGGGAATGGTGGGCGCTTCCGTTCCGGCGGGAGCGCGGGAGACAGACACGCCCGATTGGCGCAGCGTGTTCACGGACGAGTTGAGCGTGTTCAGACGACGGGAGATCTCTTCGAGCGTGCGCGTCTGCTGGTCGATCGCCTCGGACAACTGGATGACATCCGTTCGGAGTTCACCCGTCCCTTCCGCGGCGAGTCGCGTCTGCTCGAAGCGGCGATCGTCCTGCCACATCGAGAGGCCCATCATGATGAGGGCCACGAACACCAGGACATACAACACAAAGTCCTTGACGCCGAAATTATTCTGCATCGAACACTGCCTCCTATCGCCGACCTGTCCGCACCGGACAGATCCCGCACGAGCATTCTCTGTTCGGCGTCACCCTAGTTTCGCGCGCGCTTCGGATCAAACGCCTCTCGTAAACCCTCGCCCACGAAGTTCAACGCCAGCAGCGTCGTCGCGAGCAGGAGGCACGGGAAGAGCAGGAGCCACCAGCGCGTCTTGATGGTGTTCAGTTCCTTCAGGCCGTCCGCCGCGAGGTTCCCCCAGGAGGGGAGCGGCTCCTGCACGCCGATGCCCAGGAACGAGAGGAACGATTCCTGGAGGATCGCCTGCGGCACGGTGAGCGTCGCGTAGACGATGATCGGGCCGAGCAGATTCGGCAGCAGATGGAGCAGGAACTGCCTCCGCGCCGGCACCCCCATCGCCCGGGCGGCCTCCATAAACGGCTGGGCCTTGAGCGACAGCACCTGCCCGCGCACGACCCGGGCCATCGTCAGCCACGAGACGCCGCCGATCGCCACCAGAAGGATGCCCACCTCCAGCGCCTTGCGCTGGCCGGGTGTCAGCTCAGTGGGCTTGAGGCGGGGCAGCTGCCCGGCGTCGATCTCCTGCTCGAGTCGGTCCCGGAGTTCGCGATGGAGATCGGAGCGAATATC
>ERZ869909.2544-NODE-2544-length-11854-cov-10.100450_pt1 | contig 11854 bp, 12 predicted proteins | sample MGYA00520892_ERZ869909 | MGnify/ENA primary metagenome ERZ869909 (study PRJEB32215, sample SAMEA104723947) | bioreactor metagenome | biome: bioreactor; feature: anaerobic bioreactor; material: water | place: China | collected 2015-03-12 ... | reverse complement strand
GGCGTCGCGCGCGCGCAGCACGCGCGAACGGTCGACGTCCTCGACGAAGGCGCGCACGTAGTCGTCCGCGGGGCGGGTGACGATCTCGACGGGCGTCCCGACCTGCACCAAGCGACCGTCCTTGAGGATGGCGATGCGGTCGCCCAGGCGCAGCGCCTCGTCGAGGTCGTGGGTGATGAACACGATCGTCTTGCCGAGGTCGCGCTGCAGGAGCGCGAGTTCGCCCTGCATCTCGCGCCGGATGAGGGGGTCGAGCGCGCTGAAGGCCTCGTCGAGGAGCAGCACCTCGGGGTCGGTGCACAGCGCGCGCGCCAGGCCCACCCGCTGCTGCATGCCGCCCGACAGCGCGCGCGGGAGGGCGTTCTCGTACCCGGACAGGCCCACGCGCTCGATCCACGCACCCGCGCGCCGGCGCCGCTCGGCGCGCGGCACGCCCTGCACCCGCAGGCCGAACGCGACGTTCGCCAGCACGGTGCGGTGGGGCAACAGCCCGAAGCGCTGGAACACCATGCCCATCCGGCGGCGCCGCACCTCGCGCAGGCCGCGGGCGTGGAGGGTCAGGAGATCGACGCCGTCCAGCCGGACGCGGCCGGTGGTGGGCTCGATGAGCCGGTTCAGGCAGCGCACGAGGGTCGACTTCCCGCTGCCCGAGAGCCCCATCACCACGAACGTCTCGCCGCGCGCGACGCGCAGCGAGATGCCCCACAGCCCGACGGTGTGCCCCGTGCGCGCCAGGACCTCGTCCTTGCCCATGCCCTCGCGCAACAGGGGGACGACCGAGCGGGGGTCGGGCCCGAAGACCTTCGAGAGGTCGTCGACCACCAAGTGGTCGTCGACCACCAAGTGGTCGTCGACCGCCAAGCGGTCGGCGGCGTCCCGCGAACCCGTCTCGGCCGGCGTGGGTGGTTCCAGCGCGGCGGTCACGTCAGCGGTCCTTCGCCGTCGGGTCCCAGCGCCGGCTGTACCCGGCGGTGATGCGGTCCATCACGATCGCCAGGAACACGATCGCGAGGCCGGCCTCGAGGCCGAGGCCGACGTTGCCCCGCTGCAGCCCGCGCAGGACCTCCTGGCCGAGGCCCCGGGCGCCGATCATCGACGCCAGGACCACCATCGCCAGGGCCATCATGATCGTCTGGTTCACGCCGGCCATGATCGTGGGCAGCGCCAGCGGCAGCCTCACCCAGGCCAGCGTCTGGCGCTCGGAGGCGCCGAACGCCGCGGCGGCCTCGATCACCTCGGCGTCCACCAGCCGCAGGCCGAGGTCGGTGAGCCGGATGATGGGCGGCACCGCGTACACGAAGGTGGCGATGATGGCCGCCACGTTGCCGAGGCCGAAGAACATGACCACCGGCACCAGGTAGACGAAGCTGGGCATGGTCTGCATGCCGTCGAGCAGCGGGCGCATGAGGCGCTTCAGGCGATCGCTGCGGGCCATCGCGATGCCGATGGGGATGCCCAGGACGATCGTGAAGGCGGTCGCCACCAGCATGATCGCGAGCGTGGTCATCGCCGACGCCCACAGCCCGAACGTGCCGATCAGGAACAGCAGCGACGCGAGGGTGGCGGCGGTGGTCCAGGAGCGGCCGCTGGCGTGGAACACGAGCGCGGCGACGAGCAGGATCACGAGCCACCACGGGAGCGCGACCAGCAGCCGCTCCACGCGAACCAGGAGATGCAGCACGGCCTCCGTCAGGCGGTCGAAGGTGGCCCCGTGGCGCTCCACCAGCGCGGCGATGGCGTCGTTGGTCCAGCCGCGCAGCGGGATCCGCCACGCGGCCGGGAAGGGTTGCGTCAGGAACTCGAGCATCGCGGTCGGATGCCCGCGGCGGTCAGCGCAGCGCCGCGCGGACCCGTTCGGTCACGCCTTCGTCGACGCCGGCCAGCCACGTGGCCCAGTCGTCGGGCCGCTCGCGCAGGAAGTGCTGCGCGGCCTCGGCGGTGGAGGCGCCCTGCTCCTCGATGAACGCCAACAGCTCGTTGATCGTCGCCGTCGGCAGGTAGAACGCGTCGAGGAACGCCTCGATGGGCGCGGGGATCGCGTCGGCGAAGTCCGCGCCCAGGCCCACGACGGCGACCACGATCGGGTAGTCGCAGGCCATCGTGGCGCGCTCGGGGGTGTCGGCCTCGGCCATCTCGTTCATGTGCTGGAAGCAGGCCTCTCCGTACGGCGGTTCCTCGAGGCGCAGCATGTCCAGGCGCCCGAGGATCCCGGTGGGTTCCCAGTAGTAGCCGAGCCACGGTTCGCCGCGGGCGTAGGCCGTGGCCATCGTGGTCTCCAGGGCCACGCCGGTGCCCGGGCGGAAGTTGGTGAAGTGGTCCTCGAGCCCGTACACCACCATCTTCACGTTGTTGATGCCCTCGCAGTACCAGCCGATCACGCAGTTGTAGAGGCGGCCCTTGTCGGGCTGCTCGGGGTCGCGGAACAGGCTGGCGTAGCGCGGCAGGTCCGCCACGCTGCGCAGGTCGGGCGCGAGCGGCTCGATGCCGCGCGCGGCATCCCCCTCGACCAGGTACCGCGGCACGTAGAACCCCTGGGCGGCGTCGTCGAAGACCGGGCCGAGTTCGCGCACGGTGCCCGCGGCGATCGCCTCGCGCCAGAACGGCGGGGTGTTGTCGGTCCAGACCTCCATGTCGACGTCGACGTCGCCGCGCACCATGCCCTGCAGGATCGGCAGGGTGGCGCCCGGGATCGCGTCGGTCGCGCAGCCGAAGCCGGCCTCGAGCACGAAGCGCGCCAGGTCGGTGAGGATGTCGGCGCTGTCGTAGCCGAGCTCGGCGAAGACGATCGGTCGGTCGAACCCGGCGCAGTCGGCGGCGTCCGCCTGGGCGAGCGCCGTGCCGACGGGGACCGTCAGGCCGAGCGCCAGGGCAGCGGCGGCGAGTCGGCGTGGGAGCGAGCGGTGGGGCATGGTGGTTCCCCTTCCGGAAGCCCGGGCCGCCGGCGGCGGCGCGGATCGGGGCGGGCGCGGCGTCGCGAGCGCGGGCCGCGGGGTCCTGGCGGACGCCCCGAGGGTACACCGGCGCTTCCGCGAGGAACGTGGCGCATGACAGGGTGGCCCGCGGCCCCGCTCGCCCACGTACACTCGGGGTCATGGCCGAGAAGAGCCTGCACGAGCAACGCGAGCAACGCCTGCGGAACCTCGACGCCCTCGTCGAGCGGGGCTTCGAAGCCTACCCGTACGGGTACGCCCCGACCGCCACCGCCGCGAGCCTGCGCGCCGCGCACGGCGGCGGCGTCCCGGGCGACGCGTGGCCCGACGAGGAGGTCGTGGTGGCCGGCCGCGCCATGACCGTGCGCAACATGGGAAAGGTCGCGTTCGCCACCCTGCGCGACGCGACCGGCGACCTGCAGGTGTACCTGCAGCGCGACCGCCTCGGCGACGCCTACGGCGGCGTGAAGAAGCTCGACCTCGGCGACTGGATCGAGGTGCGCGGCCATCCGTTCGTGACCAAGACGGGCGAGCTCACCGTCGACGCGGCCGCCTGGCGCCCGCTCGTGAAGTCCCTTCGGCCCCTGCCGGACAAGTTCCACGGCCTGGCGGACAAGGAGGCGCGCTACCGCCAGCGCCACCTCGACCTCATGGTGAACCCCGAGGTGCGGCGGGCCTTCGTGCTGCGCTCCCGCGCCATCGCCTTCCTCCGCCGCTACCTCGACGGCCTGGGCTTCCTGGAGGTCGAGACGCCGGTGCTGCAGGCGGTGCCGGGCGGCGCGGAGGCGCGGCCGTTCGTCACGCACCACAACGCGCTCGACCATGACTTCCACCTGCGCATCAGCCTCGAGCTCTACCTGAAGCGACTGGTGGTCGGCGGCTTCGACGCGGTCTACGAGATCGGCCGCAACTTCCGCAACGAGGGCATCAGCTACAAGCACAACCCCGAGTACACGATGCTCGAGCTGTACTGGGCGGGCAGGGACTACCTCGACATCCTCGCCCTCGTCGAGGACATGTACGCGAGCCTCGTGCGAGAGCTGACGGGCTCGACGCGCCTGACGTACCAGGGCCGCGAGCTCGACTTCACGCCGCCATGGCCGCGCGTCGACTACACCGGCGAGCTCGCCCGCCGCGCCGGCATCGAGTTCGACGTGCTCGACGAGGCGCGCCTTCGGGCGTGGGCGGCGGAGCGGCATCCGGGCGCGGGTGCCGGCGCCACGCCGCCCCTCGCCGAGCAGCCGTTCCACCAGTTGCTGGCCAAGCTCTACGACGTGTACGTCGAGCCGCACCTGGTCCAGCCCACCTTCGTCATGGACCACCCGCTGGCGATCAGCCCCCTGGCGAAGCGGCATCGTTCGCGGCCGGGGTTGGTCGAGCGCTTCGAGCCGGTCGCCGTGGGGATGGAGTTGGGCAACGCGTTCAGCGAGCTCAACGACGCGCTCGACCAGCGGCGCCGGTTCGAGGAGCAGATGGCGCGCCGCGCCGCCGGCGACGACGAGGCCCAGCCCATCGACGAGGAGTTCCTCGAGGCGCTCGAGTACGGCATGCCGCCCACCGGCGGGTTGGGGCTCGGCATCGACCGCCTGGCGATGCTGCTGGCCGACGTGCCCTCGATCCGCGACGTGATCCTGTTCCCGCTGCTGCGGCCGAGCTGAGGTCGGCGCCATGGACCGAGCGACGCTGCATCGCCTGTTCGCCGCCCTCGAGGCGGAAGGCGTGGAGTACGTGCTGGTCGGGGGAGTTGCCCTGAACCTGCATGGCATCGTGCGCGCCACGGAAGACGTCGACCTTTTCGTGCGGCCGGACGAGGCGAACGTCGCGCGACTCCTGCGTGGCCTGCGCCGGGTCGTCGACGATCCGGAGATCGACGGGATCGCGGCCGCGGACCTGGCCGGCCCCTACCCGGTCGTTCGCTACACGTCGCCGGATGGCCGGCTCACGGTGGACCTGCTGGCGCGTCTCGGCGACCGCTGGGCGATCGACGATCTGGCGAGCGAGCGCGTCGTCGTGGCGGGGACCCCGGTGCGGGTGGCCACGCCTGCGACACTGTGGCGGATGAAGCGCGATACGGTGCGGGCCATCGACGCGGAGGACGCCGCGCGCCTACGCGCCGCGTTCGGTTTCGACGAAGGCGGCGGATGATGCCCGTCACCAAGGCCCGTCACATCGCGGAGCTGCCGCCCGTCCCGCCCGTCGGCGGCGACGCGGTGGAGCGAGTGGAGCGCGCCCTCGCGCACGTGGAGGCGATGACGCGCGCGGTGCCGTCGGCGTTCGCGCACGGTGTCCGCAGGTACGCCTCGATCGAGGCGGCACGGGCGGACCGTGACGCCATGGAGGCCGAGCGCATGCGGTCGCTGCGCCGCGCCGGAACGGCAGGTCGCCCGTGAGCCCCTTCGCCGTGTTCTGGTTCGTGCTGGCCGGTCTCCAACTGGTGGTCGCCGGGTACGGCCTCGCGGCGGCGATCCGCTGGCGCGGGGCGCGCCTGTGGCCCGCGCCCGAGGCACCGCTCGGAAGGGCGCCGGCCGCGCTGGCCGCCGTCGTGGTGGTGGCCCTGTTCGCACTGCTGATCGCCGTCGGTGACGCCGACTTCGCCCGCTACGTCGGCACCGGCGCGGTCATGCTGACGGCGATCGTCCTGGTCCTGTTGCTGGTGCGGCGCCAGTCCCGCGGCGGGTGACCTACCCCTCGTCGGCCGCCATCTGCTCCGCTACCAGGTCCGCCAGCCGCGCCACGGTGGCGCGGTCGAACCGGAACTCGATCCCGGCGGCGGCGTACAGCTCGTCGATCGGGCGCGTGCCGCCCAGTTCGAGCATGCGCCGGTAGCCCGCGAGGGCGCCGGCCGGGTCGTCGAGCGCCCGCTCGTAGAGCTGCAGCGCGCCCAGGTACGCGAGGCCGTACTCCAGGTAGTAGAAGGGGTACTGGAAGAGGTGGATCACGTGCCACCCCTTCGTGCGGGCGCGCTCCAGCCCAGACCAGTCGAGCCCGGTGTCGAAGCGGTCCTGCAGGGCCACCCAGGCCTCGTCGATCCCGGCCACCGTCAGGGCGTCGGCGGGTCGGCCGTAGATCCAGTGCTGGATCGCGTCCACCTGGCACACCGACACCAACAGCCCGAACACGCGGTCGAGCAGCATGGCGCGGGACCGGCGGGCGTCGGGCGCCTCGTAGAACCCGCCCCGATCGCGCTCCAGGACCGGCAGCGTGAGGAGCTCCAGGGCCTGGGCCGCCAGCTCGTTGACCTCCGGGCGGTCGGCGACGTGCTTCAGCAGCGGCCAGCGGCGCTCCGTGGCGATCGAGTGGAAGGCGTGCCCGGCCTCGTGCCGCATCGTGAGCAGGTCGGCGTCGGTGCCCACCGCGCTCCAGTAGACGTAGGGCCTGCGCGACACGGGGAAGTAGCTCTGGTACCCGGCGCCGGGGATCTTGTTGGCCCGGGGCTCGAGGTCCATCCAGCCGCCGCGCAGCAGTTCGAAGTCGGCGCCGAGCTCCGGGTCGAGGGCGGCGAACATGCGCGCGAGCCCTTCCTCCAGCTCCGCGACGGTGGCGAAGGGCCGCAGCGGAGGCCGGCCGTCCGGGTCGACGTGCAGGTCCCAGGGGCGCAGCGTGGCCACCCCCAGCCGCTCGCGCCGGCGCTCGCGCTGCGCCCGCAGCCGCGGCACGAGCTCGAGGGCCACGGCCTCGTGGAGCGCCAGGGCGTCCTCGGGCGTGTACTCGTGGCGGTGCATGGCGCGCCAGGCGTAGGCGCGGTAGTCGGGCAGGTCGGCGTTGCGCGCCACGCGCTCGCGCAGCCGCCCGAACTCCAGGAACAGACCGTCGAGGTCCGCCCGGTGGGCCTCCTTGCCCGCATCGATGGCGCGCCACGCGCGTTCGCGGAGGCCGCGGTCGGTCTCCTCGAGCTTGGCGGCCGCGGCCGCCACGGTGATCTCCTCGCCGTCGAGCACCACCCGCGTGCGGCCGACGATCTCGCCGTACCGCTGCTGCAGCTCGGCCTCCTGGGCCTGCAGCGGGACGTTGGCGTCGCGGTAGAGCGCCACGGCGTCGCCCATGGCGGCCCAGGCGGGCGCCAGCGCCGCCGGTGGGCGGTAACCGTCCACGCCGAGCAGCTTGCGGTTCAGCGCATCGGACACGGGTTCGAGTCGTGGCAGGACCTCGCTCACGAACGCCAGGTAGGCGGCCTTGGCGGTCTCGTCGGAGGTGTCCTCGTCCTTCGCGCGCGAGAGGCCGGCGTAGGCCTCCCAGATCTCGCGCTCGACCGCGTCGACGTCGAACAGGAAGTCGGAGACGCCGTCCGCGTCGAGCGGACGCGCGAGCAACTCCTGCAGGCGCGGTTCCAGGGCTTCCCAGGTCAGGGTCGGCATCCGGACAGGATACCGGGTGCGCCGCCGCGGCGGCCGCCCCCGCCGCGGGCGCGTCGGCTCGCCGCAGCGAAGCGGTCGGGGGCTACCATGCCCCCATGCCCACCGACCTCCACACCCCCGACTGGGTCAAGCACGCCGTCTTCTACCAGGTCTTCCCCGACCGCTTCGCCCGCAGCGGCAGGGTGGCGCTGCAGCCCTCCGGTCTCGAGGCGTGGGGCGCCCCGCCGACCGTGCACGGCTACAAGGGCGGCGACCTCTACGGCGTCGCCGACCGTCTCGATCATCTGGAAGACCTGGGCGTCACGGCGATCTACCTGAACCCGGTCTTCGCGTCCGGGTGCAACCACCGCTACCACACCCACGACTACTTCGCGGTGGACCCCATGCTCGGCGGCGACGCGGCGCTCCGGCACCTGCTCGACGCCGCGCACGGTCGCGGCATGCGCGTCGTCCTGGACGGCGTGTTCAACCATGCCAGCCGCGGCTTCCTGCCGTTCCACGACCTGCTCGAGAACGGCGAGGCGAGCCCGTACCGCGACTGGTTCCACGTCCACGGCTTCCCGCTGGGGGCGTACGGCGAGGGCGGCGTGCGGCCGCAGTACGAGTGCTGGTGGGGCCTGCCGGCGCTGCCCAAGCTCAACACGGGCACGCCGGAGGTGCGCGAGTACCTGCTGCGGGTCGCCGAGCACTGGCTGGCGTTCGGCGCGGACGGCTGGCGCCTCGACGTGCCCAACGAGATCGACGACGACGAGTTCTGGCGCGCGTTCCGGCGTCGCTGCCGGGCGGTGAACCCGGATGCCTACCTGGTGGGCGAGATCTGGGACGACGCCCGGCGCTGGTTGCAGGGCGACCAGTTCGACGCCGTCATGAACTACCCGCTCGGACGCGCGGTGCTCGGCTTCGCGGCGCGCGAGATCGACGTCGCCGAGGTCGCCCGCTGCGGCTACAAGGCGATCCCGCCGCTCACCGCGGAGGGCTTCGTCAAGACGCTGGAGAGCGAGCTGGCGCGCCACCCGCGGGCGATCGTGGAGGCACAACTGAACCTGCTCGGCTCCCACGACACCCCGCGCGTCGCGCGGATCGTGCGCGGCGACGCGTCCGCGGTGCGGATCGCGTGGCTCCTGCAGTTCACGCTGCCCGGCGCGCCGTGCGTGTACTACGGCGACGAGGTCGGCCTCGACGGCGGTCACGACCCGGACTGCCGCGAGGGGATGCCCTGGGACCGGCCCGACGCCTGGGACCGCGAGCGCCTCGCTTGGCTGCGCGACCTGGCGCGACTGCGCCACGCGCACCCCGCCCTGCGCACCGGCGACGTCGAGGTGGCGTACGCCCACCACGGCGTGGTGGCGTTCCGCCGGCGGCTCGGGGACGACGACGTGCTGGTCGTGGCCAACCAACGCGACGCCGACGTGCACGCGCGGGTGCGGCTCGCGGGCGTCGCGCCGGGCGTGCGGGCGCCCCTGCTGGGCGTCGCGGCGGTGGACGTCGAGGACGGCACCGTGCACGTGCGCCTGCCGGCGCGCGCGGGGGTCGTGGTGGGGTTGTCGTCGTGAGCGAAACGTCCCGACCTACTGGAACGCCGACGGGATCTCGATCCGCCCCGGCTTGACGCCGTCGGGGTCTTCGGCGTGACTCAGGCGACGGAGGACCCCGACACGCGGTCGAGTGCCGGCGGCGAAGAACGCGTCCACACGCCGGGCCGATCTGAGCAGCAGAGACGCTAGGCCGGCGTGGGTGGTTCCTCGGCCCTGGCGCAGGTACAGGACGCGTGCGCCCGTGCGTACGATGGCTTCGACCTCGAGGGGAACCAGCCGCATGCCCGTGTTGGCGCTGAGGACGATCCATCCTTGGTTGGCAGCGATGGGAATCCACTCGGCGTCAGCGATCCCCTTGGCGAACCGGTCTCGATGGCGGATGAGCTCGAGACCAGCTTCGCGCAGGGGGCGGACGAAGGCCTCTCCGTCGAGATCCTCGTCCACGAAGAAGCGCACCGTTCACGCAGCCGCAACGAAGAACGAGATCGCATCCTCGATCAGGTCGATGGCCAGGCCGTAATCGGACGCGATCTCGGAGAGTTCCTCGCCGGCGTCGTACCGCCCCGCAACGGTGCGGACCTTGATGCCGGTACCGGCGATCGTAGGGTGGCCGAAGGCTACGTGCGGGCTGATCTGGACGGGCCTCGGCCGATGGCTGTACGGCACGCGCGGGAAGATGCGGGAGACGGCCCCAGCGTCGATCTGGACCCTCTGCAGGACGTCGTCGAGGAACCCAGCCAGGGCCATCTGGCCGGACCTCGAGGCCGCGACGGGCGCAGGCTCGATGTGTTCGATGAAGATGTCACGACCGTACACCGCGAGGTCGTACAGGAACCACGGTTCGTCGCATGTCATGCGGACGTACTCCTGGGCCCGCCGAATCGCCCGCGGCGTCACGTTGAACTGCTCGCGCAACTCGCGGACGATGAGAAGCTCCGCAAGGTCCGCGAAGGTCAACCGTTGCCGTGGGGGACCGTCCAGGATCTGCTCGAACCGGAGGGATGGACGATCGGGTCGGGTGACGACGCCACCCTTGGCCCAGTAGCGCACCGTGGAAGCCGGCATGCGGAGGTAGCGTGCGGCTTCCGCGAACGAGTAGTTCGGCACCATCACCCACGGAGCGGAGGTGGTTCCCATCGCCGACTGGTGCATGCCTCCATCGTAACGACCACGGCTCGTCCCGTGTCCGTCGAGCCGAGCGTGGACGACGAGACGTGGGTTCGTGCGGGGGACACCTTGGCCTGGACCGGGCGCACCCCCGCGCCCGCGCCGCCGCTCAGCCGGGCACCGGCGTCAGCGCCTCCGTGTCGACCTCGCCGGTGCGGATGCGCACCACGTGCTCGAGGGGCTGCACGAAGATCTTCCCGTCGCCGATGTTGCCGGTGCGGGCGGCCCCCACGATGGCGTCGATGGTGGCCTGCACGAAGCCCTCCGAGACGGCGATCTTGAGCTCGATCTTCTCGTGGAACTCGACGACGAACTGCGCGCCGCGGTACTGCTCGGTCATCCCGGCCTGACCTCCGTGCCCGGAGACGCGCTGGATGGTGATGCCGCGCACGTCGGCCCGGAAGAGGGCCTCCTTCACGGCGGCGAGGCGATCGGGGCGGATGATGGCGGTGATGAGCTTCATCGCGGGTCTCCTGGGGTTCAGTCGCCGGCCCCGAGCAGGACCGGGTCGTTGAGCGAGTCGGTGTTGACGTAGGCGAGCGCGCCGTGCTCGGCCGCGTCGAGGCCGGTGACCTCCTCGTGGGGCGCCACGCGCAGGCCCACGGTCGCCTTGAGGGCGAGGAAGAGGCCGTAGGCAGCCACGAACGCCGTGCCGGCGTACACCGCGGTGCCGAGCAGCTGGACGCCCAGGTTGGCGCCTCCGAACAGGCCGACCGCCACCGTTCCCCACACGCCGGCGGTCCCGTGGGCGGACACGGCGCCGACCGGGTCGTCGATGCGCAGCCGGTCGAGCAGCAGGATCGAGTACGTGACCAACACCCCGCCGATCGCGCCGGCGACGACCGCCCAGATGCCGTGGATGACGTCGGGGCCGGCGGTGATCGACACGAGGCCGGCGATGACCCCGTTCAGCGTCATGGAGAAGTCGGGCTTGCGGAAGATCGCCCAGCTCAGCAGCAGCGCGGCGACCGCGCCGCCGACCGCGCCCAGGTTGGTGTTGAGGAACACCGTGGCGATCGCCTGCGCGTCCGCGGCGCTGCTGAACGCGAGCTGCGAGCCGCCGTTGAAGCCGAACCAGCCGATCCAGAGCAGGAACACGCCGACCCCGGCGAGCGGAAGGTTGTGGCCGGGCATGGCGACCACGCGCCGGCCGACGTAACGGCCGAGCCGCGGGCCGACGGCCAGCACGCCGCCGAGCGCCGCGAAGCCGCCGACGGCATGGACCACCGACGAGCCCGCGAAGTCGTGGAAGCCGCGCTCGGCGAGCCAGCCGCCGCCCCAGTGCCACGAGCCGAGCAGCGGGTAGATCACGGCGGTCATGACGAGCGCGAACGCCAGGTAGGCGCCGAACTTCATGCGACCGCCGATGGCGCCCGACACGATCGTGGCCGCGGTCGCGGCGAACACCATCTGGAAGAAGAAGTCGGCCGCTCCCGGGTACGCCTCGGCCTCGTACCCGGCGATGAAGAGCGGCGCGCCGTACATGATCGAGAAGCCCACGGCCCAGAACGCCAACCCGGCGATCGCGAAGGTGGCGAAGTTCTTCATGAAGATGTTGATGGCGTTCTTGGAACCGTGCAGTCCGGCCTCGAGCAGGGCGAAGCCGGGCTTCATGTGAATCACCAGCACGGCGCACATGAGGAGCGCGAAGGTGTCGAGCGCGAAGGCGAGCTCGGCGACCGACTCGCCTTGCGCCAGCGCGGTTCCGAGCAGCGGGACCGCGGCCAGGAGCGCGGTCCGGACCGGGTGGACCAAGGGTGCACGCATGACGTTCCTCCGGGAGCGGCGGGCGCGAGGGCGCCCGGTTCGGGCGCCTCGGCACCCGCCATCCGCGTCGCGCCGGTCGGGGCGGGCAGGGCGGCAGGGC